>Ga0335078_10008951_pt1 | contig 14873 bp, 13 predicted proteins | sample Lox_Sample_32_FD_206711 | JGI IMG/M metagenome (GOLD analysis project Ga0335078, IMG submission 206711) | Soil microbial communities from Loxahatchee National Wildlife Refuge, Florida, United States - Lox_Sample_3.2 | ecosystem: Environmental > Terrestrial > Soil > Wetlands | place: USA...
ACCTTCGTGGTCGACGCGGACGGCAAGATCGAGAAGGCCATGTACGGAGTCAAGGCCACCGGCCACGTCGCGCGGCTGCGAGCCGAGGTCGGCGCCTAAGCGGTACCGTTAGTAACGGCAGTCACCGGCGGCCCGCCTACAGCGGCCAGCCGCCCGGCGGTGCTGGCCAGGCGGGCGTGGCGAAATGGCATACGCGGCAGGTTTAGGTCCTGTTGGTGGCAACACCGTGGGGGTTCGAATCCCCCCGCCCGCACACCCCACCCCACCCCACCCCACACTCGCCGCACTCACGCCCCCGCCACACCACGCGCCCCATCGGCACCTCGTGGCACTCCCAGCGCCCGCCGCCGCGCGAGTCTGCACCCTCGATCACGACTGAGGCCCCTGCCGCGATGGCCGCGACCCCCGTAACCGCGTTGTCCCGGTCCGTGCGACGACTTGCAGATCCCTATAACCCCACCCGCACCATTTCCGTATATTTATTCGATCAACTGAATTTTAACGTGGAGGATCAGGGTTATGCGGAGTGTTTGGTACCCCCAGGGGTACCAAACACTCCGTGGAGGCCAAATCCTCCAAGATCTTTTCCCGGCAGCGTGCACCACAGCGCACTCGTGTACCACAGCACGCACAGATACCACCACCCGGACGCGGCACCCGAGCGGAACACCCCAGCGGCCAGCTCCCAACCAAAGCCCTCCCAAAACAAAAGTCGCAAAGAAAACTGCAACCCCTGTCCCCCTGCCGCGCCCCGTTCGTCGTGGACACGACAAGCACGACAAGATAGCCAGACAGGAGGAAGGAGCAGCAGATGCAGTACGCCTTGCTGATCTACAGCAAGCCGGGGGCCGCCGAGGCGCTCAGCCCGGAGGAGCAGGCCGCGAACCACCGGGAGTACATGGACATCAGGCGACTGCCCGGGACCGTCGGCGGCGCCTCCCTGCATCCGGTCGAGACCGCCACCACGGTCCGCGTGCAAGACGGACAGACCCTGGTCACCGACGGCCCGTTCGCGGACACCAAGGAGATCTTGGCCGGCTTCTACCTGGTCGAGGCCGATGACCTGGACCAGGCGACCGAGATCGCGGGCCGGATCCCGGCCGTCCGCATCGGCGGCTCGGTCGAGATCCGGCCCGTGGTCGTCGATCCGGCGCCCTAAGCCCTAATCCCCAAGCCCCAAACCCCAAGCCCCCAAGCCCCCAAGCCCCAAACCCCAAACCCCAAGCCCCAAGCCCCAAGCCCTAAACCCGAAGGGGACCGACCTGATCGAGCAGGTTTTCCGCGACGAATGGGGTCGGGTGCTGGCCTGCCTGATCGGCTACTTCGGCGATTTCGACCTTGCCGAGGAGGCCGCCGCGGAAGCGTTCGCGGTCGCGGCGCAGCGCTGGCCGTCCGACGGGATGCCGGACCGTCCCGGCGCCTGGCTGGTGACCACGGCCCGCCATCGGGCCATCGACCGGCTGCGCCGGGACCGCGTGCTGGCCGCGAAGCTTCCCTTGCTTACGACCGAGCCGCAGACGAACGAGCCGCAGACCGACGAGCCCATGGCTGAAGAACCGATCCCGGACGAGCGGCTCGAGCTCGTCTTCATGTGCTGCCACCCGGCGCTGGCCGTCGAGGCGCAGGTGGCGCTGACGCTGCGGGCGGTGGGCGGGCTGGCCACCGAGGAGATCGCCCGGGCCTTCCTGGTCCCGGCCGAGACCATGAAGCGCCGCCTGACCCGGGCCAAGTCCAAGATCAAGGTGGCGGGCATCCCGTTCGCCGTCCCGGCCGCCGCCCGGCTGCCCGAACGGCTCGGCGCGGTGCTCGCCGTCGTGTACCTCATCTTCAACCAGGGCTACAGCGACCCCACGACGGAATCGGGCCTGGCCGCCGAGGCGATCCGGCTCGGCCGGGTGCTAGCCGTGCTGCTCCCAGACGAGCCGGAGGTGCTCGGCCTGCTGGCGCTGATGCTGCTGCACGACGCGCGCCGCGAGGCGAGGTTCGACGGCGAGAACGGGCAGGACCTGGTGCTGCTGCCGGACCAGGACCGGTCGCGGTGGGACTGGCGGCAGATCGCCGAGGCCCGGGACCTGCTCGACCGCGCCCTGCTGGACCCGGCCCTGCGGCAGCAGCCGACCGCGCGCGGCCCGTACGCCCTGCAGGCCGCGATCGCCTCGCTGCAAATCGAGGACCCCCTCGACTGGCCGCAGATCGCCGCGCTCTACGGTGAGCTCGCCGACCGGACCGGCTCGGCCGTGGTCCGGCTGAACCGCGCGGTGGCCGTCGCCGAGGCGGAAGGCCCAGCCGCGGCCCTCGCCCTCGTGGACGCCCTGGACCTGCCCGGCTACCAGCACTGGCACTCCACCCGGGCCGAACTCCTCCGCCGCCTCGGCCGCGCCGCCGAGGCCCGCGCCGCCTATCGCGAGGCGCTCGCCCTGGCCCGCACCGTCCCCGAGCGCCGCTTCCTGGAACGCCGGATCGCGGAAACCTAGCCAGAAGCTGTCCCCTCCCACCCCGCTCGCTCGTCATGCCGGTGACGCTGCGCCCACCCAGGGGAGGAACCCATGGCCCTGCAGACCCGGCGGCCGGTCCACCGCGAGCGCACCGAACCGGGCAACCGGCTCATGCTGGCCGTGCTGCTGCTCGGCCAGTTCATGTGCATCATCGACGTCCTGGTGGTCAACGTGGCCATGCCGTCGATCGCCGCCAGCCTGCACGCCTCCGGCGCGTCGCTGCAGCTGGTCGTGGGCGGGTACACGATCGCGTACGCGATGCTGCTGATCACCGGGGCCCGGCTCGGTGACCGCTACGGGCGGCGCCGGACCTACCTGGCCGGCGTGATCGTCTTCACGACCGCGTCGCTGGCCTGCGCGCTGGCGCCGGACAGCCAGGCCCTCATCGCCTTCAGGCTGGCCCAGGGCGCCGGCGCGGCGGTGCTGGTCCCGCAGGTGTTCAGCATCATCCAGCTGAACTTCACCGGCCCGGCGCGGGCCCGGGCGCTGTCCGCCTACGCCGCGGTGCTCTCGGCCGGCGCGGTGTCCGGGCTGGTGCTGGGCGGCGTGGTGGTGACCGCGAACCTGTTCGGCACGGGCTGGCGCCCGGTCTTCGCTATCAACGTGCCGCTCGGCATCGCGCTGGCCGTGGCGGTGCCCCGCCTGGTCCCGGCCGACCAGCCGCACGCCACCCGCCGCTTCGACGGCATCGGCCTGCCGGCGGCGGCCGGCGCGGTGCTGCTGATCGTGCTGCCGCTGGTACTCGGCCGCGAGGCGGGCTGGCCGCCCTGGTGCTTCGGCTGCGTCGCGGCCGGCCTCGCGCTGGCCGCCGGGTTCGTGCTCCTCGAGCGGCGGGTGGCCGCGCGCGGCGGGGACCCGCTGCTGAACCTGGCCGTGCTGCGCGCCAGGGCCCTGCCGTCCGGGCTGGTCACGCTGGCCTTCACCCAGGTCGGGTACGGCGGGCTGCTGTTCGCGTTCACGCTGTACCTGCAGGCCGGGCTGGGCCAGAGCGCGCTGCGGGCGGGTGTGAGCTACCTGCCCATGGCGGTGGTATTCGGGCTGGCCGGCTACCACTGGCGGCGCCTTCCCGCCGCGGCGCGGAAGGTTCTCGTCCCGGCCGGGCTGGCCGTCAGCGCGGCCGCCTACCTGAGCCTGGCGGCCGGCCTGCACCGCCATAACGGCGTCCTGACCTGGACCGGGCTGGCCGTAGTCGGCCTCGGCCTGGGGCTCTCGGTCAGCCCGCTGCTCACCCAGTCCCTGACGCACGTGCCGCAGGCCCGGGCGGCCGACGCGTCCGGCCTGCTCACCACCACCGTGCAGCTCGGCCAGTTGCTCGGCGTGGCCGCCGTCGGCTCGGTCTACCTGTCCCGCGCCACCTCGCCCGGGGCGATGGCCGTCACGGCCTGCTGGCTGGCCGCGCTGTCCGCCGCGGGCCTGCTGGCGGCGGCGGTCATGGCACGGGCCGCCCGGGGCGGGGGCCCGTAGCCTCGCTACCGGTGATCCGCATGATTCTTATGCCAAACGAATCAACTGTCACGCCCTCCCCAGCCTCCTGCCCGTCCAGCGTGACGAGTTCCCCGCCGCAGCCGAGCTCCGGCTTGACCGTCAGCGGCTCGGCGGCGTGGCTGGCCAGCACGGCGAACAGCGTGCCGTCGTCGCGGATCAGCGTGTCGCAGGCCACCCGGGGGTCGTCGACGGTGATCGCGCGGCGTACCCCGGCGTGGCGGGCCAGCGCGTCGTAGAGCGTGACGGTGTCGTCGGGGTTGACCCGCGGGGTCAGCGCGGCCATGTGCTCGACCGGGTAGCAGCCCAGGACGAGGGAGCCCGCCCCGGTGCGCCGCAGCAGCAGCCCGGGCCTGCCGCGGGCGTCGGTGGCCAGCACCTCGGCGCCCGCGGGCTCGACCGGGAGGAAACCCCGGCTGTGCTGGTCGCCCGCCGCCCGGAAGGTGAGCGTGGTCCCGCGGGCCAGCCCGCCGAAATCCTGGCGCAGGGTGAAGGTCACCACGTCGTCCTCGATCGGGTTGTTCAGGCCGGCCTCGAGCTGATGGCGCACGCCGAACGTCTCGTTGAGCCGCCCGTACGACGGCCCGCGGTGCCATCCGGACTCACCCGGCGAATACGACAGGTAGACGCAGGCCCCGCCGGCCGCGAGCCGTTCCAGGGCGGCGGCGGTGGGCGCCAGCAGCTGCTTGACCGAGGGCGCGAGGTACAGCCGCGCAGCACCCTGCCCCTCGCTGGCTATACCATCGTTTTCCCTGGTCAGCGCCACCGGCAGGTCGGCCAGCCGGGCCGATACGTAGGCTTGGGCCAGCGCGCGGGCGATATGCCCGCGGTCGGCCGGGTCGGTGAACGGGTAGCCGGTGTCCAGGTAGCCGGGGATGATCAGGGCGGCGTCGCTGTCGGTCCGCGCACAGCGGACTGCGTCGATGGCGTCCAGCGCGGCCGCGAAGGCCCGCATCTCGCCCAGCGCCGGCTTGGGCACCCCGGCCGCGTCGGTGAGGCCGAAATGCTGCTCGAAGGCATGATGCCGGTAGGGGTCCTGGCCGGGCAGGTCGAAGTCGGTGTTATTCCAGGCGATCCAGCCGGTCGCGCCGGCCAGCAGGCTGTGGTGCAGGACGTGCCGGTAGTAGCGGGCCGCGTTCGCGTCCGAGGCGAAGTCGGAGCTGACCCCGAACTCCTCAAGCACCACCGGCCGGCCGAACGTCCCTGCCAGCTCGCACTGCCACGCGGCCGCGTAGTGCTGCCGGATCGGGTCGTCGCCCACCGGGTACACGTGCGGGCCGAGGAAGTCGCACAGTCGCGCGGCGTCGGCGAGCCGGAACCCGTTCTCGCGGCCGGTGGCCTCGATGCCCCAGGCGCCGTCGCCGAGCGAGAACGGCTGGCGGCCGCCAGCCGCGCGCACCGCGTCCCTGATGATCTGGGCCCAGGCGGCGACGGTCTCGGGCGGCGCGTGGTCGCCGCCGTACAGCGGGATCTCGTTGGAGACCAGCCAGCCGGCCACGGCGCGGTGCCCGCCGAACCGGCGCACCATCTCGCCGGCGAACCAGGCCTGCCGGCCGACCAGCCAGACGTCGGCGTACAGGTCGCGGCCGCCCCGCCAGGCGGGATCCCAGTTCTGGCCGGACATGTGGCCGACGAAGAACGTGGGGACCGTGCTCATCTGCTGCTCGGCGTGCCGGTCGAGAAAGTCGGCGAACCTGGCGGCCATCTCCTCGTCGATGGCGTCCGGCTCGGGCATGAAGTCGGGCCAGTAGAAGAACGACCTGGTCATGGTCAGGCCGTGCTCGCGCAGCACGCGCAGTTCCGCGCGGATGACGGCCGGATCGTAGCGCCGCCACATGAGCGGCCCGCCGGTCCGCGACCAGAAGTTGGCCCCGAGCCAGCTCACCGCCCGCCCGCGGACGACGAGCCTGGCGCTGTTCCTGTGCATGCTCTACTTCCCCCTCGCCTCCGGGCGCCTTTTGAGGCGCCGCCTTCCCTCGTCGCTCGTCGTTCGTTCCTCACTCTGTCTTCCCGCTCGCCTCCGGGCCGCTCTTGAGGCGCCGCCTTCCCTCGTCGCTCGTCGTTCGTTCCTCACTCCTCGCTCCTCAGTCCAGGCGGCGCCGCGGCCCTTTGGCTCGCGGGGGAGGGGGGCTCGCTCGCCCCTAGCCGTCCGGTTCCGGAATTTGCTCGCCGCCGCGGCCCTCGGATCGATCGTGATAGACTCACTATACCGGTTAAGTCCTGGTTGTGCACATATGAGCCGGGAGCCTTAGGCTTGGCAGGCATGCGGGCGGACCGGCAGAATCGCCGTCCGGCAGGAGGGAAACGATGAGGCGTCCGACTATTGCCGACATCGCGCGGCGCGCGGGCGTGACCAAGGCCGCGGTCTCCTTCGCCCTCAACGGCCAGCCCGGCGTGTCGGCCGCGACCCGCGAGCGCATCCTGGCCATCGCGGCCGAGGTCGGCTTCGAGCCCAACAGCGCCGCCCGCGCCCTGTCCGACGGCCGGGCCGGCGCGTTCGGCCTGATCATCGACCGCCCGGCGCGCATCCTGGGCAGCGAGGTCTTCTTCATGCAGCTCATCTCCGGCATCCAGGCGGAACTGGCGCAGAACCGGATAACCCTGCTGTTCACCATGGCCGAAGACCAGGCGGAAGAGATCCGCACGTACCGCACCTGGTGGGCGCAGCGCAAGGTAGACGGCGTGTTCCTGGTCGACCTGCAGGTGCGCGACCGCCGGATCGGCGTGCTCGAGGAGCTCAGCATGCCCGCCGTGGTACTCGGCACCCCGCGCGGGGCGGGCCGCCTGCCCGCCGTCTGGCAGGACGACCGGGCCGCCACCGAGACCGTGGTCGGCTACCTGGCCGGGCTCGGTCACCGGCGGATCGCCCGGGTCGGCGGCTTCCCCAGGTACTGGCACTCCAAGCTGCGCACGGACGCGCTCGCCCGGGTGGCCGGCGCGGCGGGCATCGAGGCGGTCTCGGTGGCCGCCGACTACACCGCCGAGCACGGCGCCGAGACCACGCGGGACCTGCTCAAGGACGCCGCGCCCCCCACCGCGATCCTGTATGACAACGACGTGATGGCCGTGGCCGGGCTCGGCGCGGCGCAGCGGATGGGCGCGCAGGTGCCCGCGGACCTGTCCATCATGGTCTGGGACGACAGCACGCTCTGCGAATTCGTCCACCCGGCGTTCACCGCGCTGCGCCGCGACATCCCGGCCGCGGGCGTCCAGGCGGCCCGGATGCTCCGTGAGGCCGTCGCGGGCGGCCGGCCGGATCACTGCCAGGAGACCCCGCCCGTTCTCCTCATCCGCGACAGCACGGGTCACCCGCCGGCCTAGCCGCCTCGCGGCCTGCCGTACGGTCCTGGCCGCGACCGCCCCGGCGTCGCCGGCCGGCCTGTCCAGGCCATCTACCTGCTCGATACATGATCGTGACTCATGCCATAGAGCTATACCGCTTTATCTGCGGCCTACGCCCAATTGGACTTAACCGGTATAGCAGATGACCAACGACCTGCCGCATGAGGGTCGTTCTGCTCTTACCGGCCGCTGCGTCCGGTGGCTATATGAAAAGGCCTTCAGACCCGATTCCGTGAGTAAGCCGGTGACTCGACCCGGTAGATGGCGATAGGTGCCGCTCTGGCCTGGGATGATGATCGCTGCCAAGTGATTGCCGGCCCAGCGGAGAGGACACCTATCTGGTGCGCAGGATACGTGGTGGCAGTGGTCGGCGTCAGCGGGTGCGGGCCGGCGCGCCGGATGCGTCCCTGACGGCGAACGCGGGCCTGGCCGCGGTCACCGGGCTGTGTGACCGGCTCGGCGTGATCGAGGCGCTGGATGCGGCGGTCGGCCCCATCAAGCAGCGGGACCGCGGGTTCGGGGCCGGGGAGCTCCTGACGGGGATCGCGGCGGCGCAGCTGGCCGGGGAGGATTTCCTGGCCGGGCTGGACCGTCAGCGTGCTGATGCGGCGGGCCAGCTGATCGCCCCGGTGCCGGGGCTGGCGTCCACGACCGCGGCGGGGCTGGCCCGGCGGGTCACGCCCGCCCAGTGGCAGGCGGTCGAGCGCGGCCTGGCGGCGGTGACCGGGCGGATGCTGGGCTTGCTGCCGCAGGGGCGGGCGGCGGCGCTGGCGGATGGGCCGGTCACGATTGACCTGGACACCACGGACGTGGAGGTCTATGGCCGTAAGAAGCGCGGCGTGGCCTGGAACCATCAGGGCCAGCGGGTGGGCCGGCCGCACGTGGCGGCCTGGGCGGAGACCGAGATCGTGCTGGCCGCGGACCTGGGCGACGGGACCGATGACCCGCGGGCGACCGCGCCGGATCTGCTGCGCCGCGCGCTGGCGGCCCTGCCCGCGGCGGCCCGTGCTTCCGGGCGGGTGGCGATGCGCGCCGACGCGGGATATTTCGCCGGGGCGCTGGCCCGCGCCGCGCACGAGGAGAAGATCGCGTTCGCGATCGGCGCCAGGCGGATCGCGCCGCTGTGGCGGCTGCTGGACGGCCTGGCCGAGGACGACTGGCACGACGCCATCGAGATGGATAACGCCCAGGTGGCGGTGGCGCAGTACTGCCCGGACTGGTGGCCGGCGGACACCCGGCTGCTGATCCGCCGGGTCCGCCTGGACCCAGGGCAGGTATCGGCCGACCCCAGGTCACGGCGCCGCCGGACGCTGCACCCGGACCAGCGTGCCCTGCCGTTTCCCGAGCTCGGCACGGGGTGCGCGGCGGCAAGGCCATGATCGCCACCCTGCGCTGGCGGCTGATCGCCGTCCCGGCCCGGCTGACCCGCCACGCCCGCCACCTAGTCCTGCGGCTGCCGCCCGGCCACGGCCTGCTGCACGAGGTCCTGGCCCGCCTGCGGGCACTGCCCGCCCCCGCCTGACCTGCGCCTCCTGAGCCCGGCTCCCCGTCCCCGCCCACGGCCCGCCAGCCCTGACCCGCAGAAAGGCCCCGCAAACCGCGAACCCGGCGCCGGCATCCGGGGCCGTCAGCATGCCCCGAGCAGCAAACCCCGGTGCACCAAGATCATTTACGCAGGCAGCAGTCAGCTCACCGCGCTATTCGCGGATTCGGGTCAGAACCAATACACCAGCACTCCTTAGTGAGGAGGTTGAAGCAGGTGAGACGCACGACAAACGCGAAATGGACGGGAACCAGGGTAGTGCGGCTGGGTACCGTCGCCGTAGCCGCGGCCCTGACCCTGGCTACGGCAGCTGCCTGCACCAGTTCATCGTCCACCACTCCGCCGAAGGGCGCCACGGCGTCGGCGTCCTCGTCGGCGTCCGCGTCGGGGACACTGGCCGGATACCCCCGCAGCCAGACTCTGTACACCAGCGGCACGGCATACACGCCGCCGTCAAACTGGAACCCCTTCAACGTGGGCAACTACGCCACGGGCTCCCAGGGGCTCGTCTACGAGCCGCTGTTCCTGTTCGACCCGATCAAGAACGCCTACATCCCGTGGCTGGCGTCGAGCGGGACGTGGTCGGGCAACACGTACATCATCAAGGTCCGCGACAACGTCAAGTGGAGCAACGGGACGCCGCTCACTGGCGCTGACGTCGCCTTCTCCATCAACCTGTCCAGAACGAACGCGAACAGCCCCTATAACGCGAACGTCGCCACGGTGAAGAGCGCGACCGCGAGCGGTAATACCGTGACGGTCACGTTCAACAGGCACGCCCGGTTACAGCGAGTTCGAAGCCTACCTGTACCTGGCGCCGGTGGTGAATCAGGCGATCTGGTCCAAGGTTGCCCCGTCGCAGCTGATCAAGTTCGCCAACACGCACCCGGTCGGCACCGGGCCTATGCTGCTCGACCGCTACACCTCCACCGAGGAGGCCTACAAGATCAACCCGAACTGGTGGGGCACCAGCCAGCTGGGCCTGACCTTCAAGTTCAAGTACCTGGTCGACGTGGTCAACGGCTCCAACAACGTCGAGCTGTCCGCTCTCACGGCGGGCCAGATCGACTGGAGCAACAACTTCCTGCCAGGCATCAACACGCTGGTGAGCGGGCTCAACGGCGCCGGTGGGTACGGCATTTCCACCTTCTACAAGAACTCGCCGTACATGATCTCGGCCAACACTGTCTGGCTCGAGCCGAACACCAGCAGGGCCCCGATGAACAACGTCAACTTCCGCAAGGCCCTCGCCTACGGGATCAACCCGGCGCACATCGTCAACTCGGTCTACAACGGCGTCGTCAAGGCGGCCACCCCGACCGGGCTGCTGCCCACGCTGAACTCCTACATCGACCAGAGCGTGGTCGGCCAGTACGGGTTCTCCTACAACCCGACGCTGGCCAAGCAGTACCTGGCCAAGTCGGGGTACAACGGCCGGACCATCACGCTGGAGGTCCCGGACGGATGGACCGACTGGATGGCAGGCGCCCAGGTCATCGCTTCTGACCTGCAGGCGATCGGCATCCATGTCCAGCCCGCCTACCCGCAGTTTTCCGCTCGCCAGAACGACCTGATCGGCGGCAACTACGACCTGGCTCTGGACAACAACGCGGCGCCGGCCTCCACCCCGTGGAGCTACTTCCAGCGGGTGTACCAGCTGCCGATCGCCAAGCAGCAGACGGCCCAGCTGAACTGGGAGCGGTTCAACTCGCCGAAGGACTGGGCCCTGGTCCAGCAGGCGGGCACCACTCCGCTGACTGACACCGCCAAGCTGAACTCCATCTACAGCCAGCTGGAGTCGGACTTCCTCCAGCAGCTGCCGCAGATCCCGGTCTGGTACAACGGCGCCTGGTTCCAGGGCAACAACCAGTACTGGACCAACTACCCCGCGAACGGCACGAGCAACGAGGCTACGCCCGTCATGTGGCCGAACTACCTCGGCGCCATGACCAGCATCTACGGGCTGGCCAACCTGAAGATCGCTCCGCCTGCCGCACCATAACCGTTCCGGAAACATCCACGAGATTCCATACGGCCCGCTGTCTCGCTCTTGACCTGGCGGGATAGCGGGCCACGGAACGAGCCCATGGAGCTGGCCGTGCGACGCTATTTCACCCGCAAGGTACTCACCTACATGCTGGCGTTCTTCGTCGGCGTGACGATCGACTGGGCCATCCCGCACATGATGCCGGGTGATCCGGTCCAGCTGTACCTGTCGAACTTCAACCTCAAGCCGGCCGGATACGCGGCCATGTACAAGACGATGTCGGAGGCATTCGGCACGAACCTGCCGCTGTGGGAGCAGTACCTGCATTACTGGAAGGGGCTGCTGACCGGGAACTGGGGGGTCAGCTTCTGGGACTTCCCGGCCAAGGTGTCCACGCTCATCTTCCAGGCCATCCCGTACACGCTCGCGCTTCTCGTGCCTGCCATCGTGCTGTCCTACATCGTCGGCAACCGGCTCGGCGCGGCGGCCGCGCGGCGGAAGATGCTGGACAACACGGTGCTCCCCATGGGCTACGTGTTCCAGGCCATTCCCTATCCCTGGCTGGCCCTGGCCTGCCGTTCCTGTTCGGCGCGGTCTGGCACCTGTTCCCGATCTCCGGCGGATACGACCCCGGCCTGATCCCCGCGTTTTCCTGGACCTTCATATCGAGCCTGCTCTACCACTGGTTCCTGCCGTTCCTCACCGTGTTCCTGGTGAGCCTCGGCGGCTGGGCCATAGGCATGCGCAACCTGGTGATCTACGAGCTCGAGAACGACAGCTCGCGTTACCTCCGGGCGCTCGGCGCGAGCGAGCGCGTGGTCCGCAGGTACGCCTACCGCAGCGCCTCGCTGCCCCAGCTCTCCGGCCTCGCGCTGGCGCTCGGCATCGTCGTCGGCGGCAACATCGTCACCGAGTACGCCTTCTCGTATCCGGGCCTCGGGCACCTGATGTTCGAGGCGATCAGCAACGAGGATTACTTCCTGCTGCAGGGCATCTTCATCTTCATCATCATCGGGGTCCTGATCGCCAACTTCGTCATCGACATCGTTTACGTCACGGTGGATCCCCGGACCCGCCTGTCCATGCAAGGAGCGTCAGCATGAGCGAGACGCTGAGCGGGAGCACGCCCGCCGGGAGCATCGGCGAGCCTGGCCCGGCACCGGTGACCACGCCGGCGGCCGGAACGACGATGGCGGCCGGCTCGGCGTCGCCGCACCGCGGCGGCGATCTGCTGTACTACGCGCTGCACAACAAAAAGCTGGTCTTCGGCGTGAGCCTCGAGGCGTTGCTCGTCCTGACGGCCATCTTCGGGCCGGTCATCGCGACGCACAACCTGACCGACTATTTCGCCTCGAATCAGCCGCCGTCGGCGCAGCACTGGCTGGGCACCGACAACCTGGGGCACGACCTGTTCGCCGAGGTGGTCAGCGGCATGCGGGTGAGCTACCTGGTGGGCGCGATCGGCGCGCTATGCGCGGCCTTCGTCGGCATGGCGCTCGGCTTCACCGCGGGCTGGCGGGGCGGGATGCTCGACGAGGTGCTGCAGATGATCACCAACATCGTGGTGATGATCCCGGCGCTGGTCCTGCTCATCGTGATCGGCGCCTACCTGAAGACCCGCGGCATCATGTTCGAGGGGACGTTCATCGGCCTGACCACGTGGCCGTGGGTGGCGCGGGCGGTGCGGGCGCAGACCTTCACCCTCAAGTCGCGGGAGTTCGTCGATCTCGCCCGCCTGTCGGGCAAGCGCGGCTTCTCGATCGTGGTCAGGGAGATCGCCCCGAACATGGCGTCCTACCTATTCCTCGTCGTCGTCCTGCTGTTCGGCGCCTCCATGCTGCTCGCGGCCAACTTCGACTTCCTCGGGCTCGGGCCGACCACCGGCACCTCACTGGGCAACATCATGAACCAGTCCACGCTCTGGAGCGCGCTGCAGCTGCACTACTGGTGGTGGTTCCTGCCGCCCGGGCTGCTGCTGACCGGCATGGTCGCCGCCCTGCTGATCGCCAACGTCGGCCTCGGCGAAGTCTTCAACCCGAAGCTGAGGGAACAATGAGCGTCAAGGTGGAGAACCTCTCGGTCGCCTACCGCATGCGGGCGGGCGATGTGTGCCCGGTCGACGACGTCACGTTCGCGGTTGCCGACGGCGAGATCATGGGGCTGGCCGGCGAGTCCGGCTGCGGCAAGTCGACCCTCGGCAACAGCCTGATCTTCATGGAAGGCCGGATGAAACTCCTCGGCGGCCGGGTCGTGGTCGACGGGCAGGAACTCCCGATCGGGGACTTCCGGGCCATGCAGCCCTTCCGGATGGCGCAGGTCTCCCTCGTCCCGCAGTACGCGATGAACGCCCTCAACCCCACCCGCCGGATCGGCAAGCTGACCACCGACCTGCTGCGCAGTCACGGCGTGCGGGAAGACAGCGTACTCGAGGAGATGAAGCGGCGGCTCCGCCTCATCGGGCTCGGCGAGGACGTGCTCAGCAAGTACTCCTTCGAGTTGTCCGGCGGGATGCGCCAGCGCGTCACGATCATCCTGTCCACCCTGCTGAACCCCTCGCTGCTCATCGCGGACGAGGTCACCTCCGCCCTGGACGTCTCCACCCAGCGCGCCGTGGGCGAGATGCTGATGGAGTTCAGGGACCGCGGGTTCGTCAAGAGCGTGATCGCGATCACCCACGACCTGTCGATCCTGGCCCAGATCGCGGACACCATCACGGTGATGTACGCCGGCCGGCTCGCGGAGAAGTCCGACGCCGGCACCATCGTCAAGGCTCCGCGGCATCCGTACACGCAGATGCTGCTGGCGTCGCTGCCCGAGGTCGGGCTCCGCCACGATCAGACCACCCTGACCGGCATCCCCGGCCGCCCGCCGTCGCTCGTCAACCCGCCGCCCGGCTGCCGCTTCGCCGACCGCTGTCCGTTCGCCCGGGCGGAATGCGTCCAGGCACCCCCGTTCGAAGAGGTGGCGCCCGGGCACCGTGTCGCCTGCTGGAAGGTGAGCCAGGGGTGGCCAGAGGGAGGCAGAGCATGAGCACGCTCCAGATCGACCAGGTTTGCAAGCTTCTTCCAGGCCAGCACGGGCGGCGGCCTGACGCCGGCGCTCCGCGGGGTCAGCTTCGGCATCGACCACGGCGAGGTGGTGACGCTCATCGGCGAAAGCGGCAGCGGCAAGACCACCCTGGGGAAGATCATCCTGCGGCTGACGCCGGCCAGCAGCGGGAAAGTGGTGTTCGAAGGCGACGACGTCTCCCTCTTCAAGGGAAAGCAGCTGCGCGAGTACTACCGGCACGTCCAGGGCGTCTTCCAGGACCCGTTCAGCTCCTACAACCCCATCCACCGGGCCGACCGCGTCTTCGAGTTGATCCGCGGCGTGTACTTCCCCCACACGGGCCGGCAGGCGTGGGACGCCAAGATCGAGTCGGCGCTCCAGGCCGTCGCGCTCAATCCCGGCGACGTCCTGGGCAAGTACCCGCACCAGCTGTCCGGCGGCCAGCAGCAGCGCCTGCTGATCGCCCGGGCCCTGCTGCTTGACGTCAAGCTGCTCGTCGCCGATGAGATCATCAGCATGCTGGACGCCTCTACCCGGGTCGACATCCTCAACCTGCTCATCAGCCTGAAGCGGTCCGGCCTGGCGATCCTGTTCGTCACCCACGACCTGTCGCTCGGCCACTACGTGAGCGACCGGACCGTCATCCTGCGCCGGGGCGCGATCGTGGAAATGGGAGACACGGTCAAGGTCTTCAGCCACCCGCAGCACCCTTATACGAGGGAGCTCCTGGCCGCCGTGCCCGAACTGCACAAGAAGTGGCAGCCGGCCGACAGCGCGGCCGGCGTCCCGGCTGATGACACGGACGTCCTCGGGGCTGCGGCTCCAGCTGGTGCCGGACCGGGGCAGGCTTCCGGGCTGACGGGAACGGACCGCCCGCCTCAGCCGACGGCCACGCTCGAGCCTCCGCCCCTGGTCGAGTGCGAAGAAGGTCATTTCGTCGCGGCCACGGAATCCAAGCGCCCGGGCCCCGGCGCCA
>Ga0335078_10008953_pt1 | contig 14868 bp, 14 predicted proteins | sample Lox_Sample_32_FD_206711 | JGI IMG/M metagenome (GOLD analysis project Ga0335078, IMG submission 206711) | Soil microbial communities from Loxahatchee National Wildlife Refuge, Florida, United States - Lox_Sample_3.2 | ecosystem: Environmental > Terrestrial > Soil > Wetlands | place: USA...
AGGTCGTGCTGCACCCCGTCTCCGATCTGGAGCGGGCCAAGCCGCTGTACACCGCTCTGCTCGGCGTTCCGCCGACGGCGGACTCGTCCTATTACGTCGGGTACGACGCCGGCGGTCAGCACATCGGGCTGGTGCCGGGCGGCGGACCGCAGGGCATGACCTCACCGGTTACCTTCTGGGAAGTGTCTGACATCGAGGCGAAGCTGGCCGAGCTGACCGCCGCGGGCGCCACAGTGAAGGAAGCCGCCCACGACGTCGGCGGCGGCCGCCTGGTGGCTACCGTCACCGACGCCGACGGCAACGACCTCGGGCTGCTTCAAGACCCGTGAGTGCCGCGAAGACCGATTCGCGGCCCGGGTCGAGCGTCGCCGACAGCCACGATCTAATCCGCGTGCACGGCGCGCGGGTGAACAACCTCAAGGACGTCAGCATCGATATCCCGAAACGCCGGCTGACAGTGTTCACCGGCGTTTCGGGCTCGGGCAAGACCTCGCTGGTGTTCGACACGATCGCGGCGGAGTCACAGCGGCTGATCAACGAGACGTACAGCACCTTCGTGCAGGGCTTCATGCCGACGCTCGCGCGCCCCGAGGTCGACGTGCTCGAAGGACTGACGACGGCGATCGCGGTCGATCAGGAGCGGATGGGGTCCAACCCCCGCTCGACCGTGGGCACTGCCACCGACGCCGATGCGATGCTGCGAATCCTCTTCAGCCGGCTCGGGCAGCCACGCATCGGCCCGCCCGGGGCCTACTCGTTCAACGTCGCCTCCGCGCACGGGAGCGGCGGGATCACGGTTGAGCGCGGCGACAAGACGATCACCCGCAGCGCAAGCTTCAGTCGGACGGGCGGCATGTGCCCGCGCTGCGAGGGGCGCGGCTCGGTTAGCGACTTCGACCTGTCTGCGCTGTTTGATGACAGCAAGTCGCTCAACGAGGGCGCGCTCACGATCCCCGGCTACAGCATGGACGGCTGGTATGGCCGCATCTTCCGAGGCTGCGGCTTCTTCGACCCGGACAAGCCGATCAAGAAGTGGGGCAAACGGGAGCGACACGACCTCCTCTACAAGGAGTCGACCAGGATCAAGGTAGACGGCATCAACCTGACTTACGACGGTCTGATCCCGAAGATCGAGAAGTCGATGCTGTCCAAGGAGGTCGACGCGATGCAGCCACACGTCCGCGCCTTCGTCGAGCGAGCCGTGGTGTTCACCACCTGCCCGGACTGTGACGGCACCAGGCTCAGCGAGGCGGCGCGATCATCAAAGATCGAGGGCGTCAACATCGCTGAGGTCTCCGCGATGCAGATCTCGGATCTCGCCAAATGGGTCCGCGAACTCGACGAGCCGTCGGCGGCCCCACTGCTCGGGGCGCTGGGCGCCACCCTCGAGTCGTTCGTGAACATCGGGCTGGGCTACCTGTCCCTCAACCGGCCGTCGGGCACGCTGTCGGGCGGCGAGGCGCAGCGGACCAAGATGATCCGTCACCTCGGCTCTTCACTCACCGACGTCACCTATGTGTTCGATGAGCCCACGATCGGCATGCACCCGCATGACATCGCGCGGATGAACAACCTGCTGCTGGAGTTGCGTGACAAGGGCAACACGGTGCTCGTGGTCGAGCACAAGCCGGAGATGATTCAGGTCGCCGACCACGTCGTCGACATCGGCCCGGGAGCCGGCGCGGCGGGTGGTGAGGTCGTATTCCAGGGTGGGGTTGAGGAACTGCGTAAGAGCGACACGATCACCGGGCGCCATCTGGATGATCGGGCGCGTCTCAAGAAAACCGTGCGGACGCCCACAGGCAAGCTCGAGGTCCGCGGCGCCAACACCAACAATCTGCGGGATGTCGATGTCGACATCCCGCTGGGCCTGCTGGTCGTGGTGACCGGACTGGCCGGGTCGGGCAAGAGCTCGCTGATCGACGGCTCGGTCTCCGGCCGCGACGGCGTGGTGACGATCGACCAGGGCGCCATCCATGGCTCGCGACGGAGCTCCCCGGCGACGTACACCGGGCTGCTCGACCCGATCCGCAAGGCGTTCGCGAAGGCCAACGGCGTCAAGCCCGCGCTGTTCAGCGCGAACTCCGAGGGCGCCTGCCCGAACTGCAACGGCGCCGGCGTCATCTACACGGAACTGACGATCATGGCCAGCGTCGCCTCAACCTGCGAGGAGTGCGGGGGCAAGCGCTTCGACGCCTCCGTGCTCGAGTACAAGCTCAGCGGCCGCGACATCAGCGAGGTGCTGGCGATGTCGGTCACGGAGGCCACGGAGTTCTTGGGCGCCGGCGAGGCAAAGGTGCCGCCCGCGCACAAGATCCTCGAGCGGCTCGCAGACGTCGGTCTGGGTTACCTCAGCCTCGGCCAGCCGCTCACCACGCTGTCCGGCGGCGAGCGCCAGCGGCTCAAGCTGGCCGCCCAGATGGCCGAGAAGGCCGGCGTCTACGTGCTCGACGAGCCGACCGCCGGCCTCCACCTCGCCGACGTCGAGCAGCTGCTTGGCCTGCTCGACCGGCTCGTCGACTCTGGCAAGTCGGTGATCGTGATCGAACATCGCCAGGCGGTCATGGCGCACGCCGACTGGATCATCGACCTCGGCCCCGGTGCGGGACACGATGGCGGCCGGATCGTGTTCGAGGGCACGCCCGCCGAGCTGATCGCCGATGGCTCCACCCTCACAGGCGAGCACCTTGCGGCCTACGTCGGCACCTGACCCGCGAGATGGCATGATCGTGCGGTGGCAGGCGGACCCACCGCACAGCAACACCTACGTGACCTCGTGATCCTGCGCCGAGTCCGGGATCGGATCGACCGGGAGTACGCGAAGCCGCTCGACGTCGAGGCGCTCGCCCGCGACGCGCACATGTCGGCCGGGCACCTCAGCCGCCAGTTCAAGCTCGCGTACGGCGAGTCGCCCTACAGCTACCTGATGACGCGGCGGATCGAGCGCGCAATGGCGCTGCTGCGTCGCGGTGACCTCAGCGTCACCGAGGTCTGTTTCGAGGTCGGCTGCGCCTCGCTCGGCACCTTCAGCACCCGCTTCACCGAACTGGTCGGAATGCCGCCCGGCGCCTACAAACGCGAGCAGGCGAGCGCGACCGCGGGAATGCCGTCGTGTGTGGCCAAGCAGGTGACCAAACCGGTCAGGAATCGAGAAGCGCAAGTCAAGTAGCCGCACCTAGAGTGATCGCCATGAACATCACCATTCACAGCGCCATGCTCCCGCACAACGACCCCGAAGCCTCGCTGGCCTTCTACCGCGACGCCCTCGGCTTCGAGGTCCGCAACGACGTCGAGTACGGCGGCATGCACTGGATCACCGTCGGCCCCGCCGACCATCCCGAGACGTCCATCGTCCTGTACCCGCCGCAGGCCGCACCCGGCCTGACCGAGGAGGAGCGCCGCACGATCGCCGAGATGATGGCCAAGGGCACCTACGCGAGCATCAACCTCGCCACCACCGACCTCGACGGCACCTTCGAGCGGCTCCAGGCCGGCGACGCCGAGGTCGTCCAGGAGCCGACGGAGCAGCCCTACGGCGTTCGCGACTGCGCCTTCCGCGACAGCGCGGGGAACCTCATCCGGATCCAGGAAGCGCGCTGAGCGGGCCTGGCTCCCGCGGGAAGTGCGAGAAACCCGTCACTCGACCCGGCCGACGGGGGTGAATGCAGATTCACTCGGCTCTGGCGCGAGTTTCTCCGCACTCGGCTCGGCAGGCGCGCCGAGTGTCGACTTACTCGCAATCCGACGCGGGGATGAGGTCCCTTAGCCGCCGGCGAGCCAGGTGGAGATCAGGTAGTTGCCGATCGTCCCCGGTGGCGGCAGGGCGATCGCATCATCGCCAAGGGCGCCGGCGAGCTCGTCGCGCCGCCACCACCGCGCCTCGACCAGCTCCTCTTGATCCGGCGTGAGACCCCCGGCGCCATCGGATGGCGGATCGGCGAACGCCCAGTATCCGAGCATCAACGCCTGGGGAAACGGCCACGGCTGGGCGGTGACGTACTCGACCCCGACGACGTCGACGCCCGTCTCCTCACGGGCCTCGCGGACGACCGCCTCCTCGGGCGTCTCACCCGGCTCGACGAACCCGGCGAGCGCCGACCACCGGTTCTCCGGGGCGCCTCGCCGTCGGCTCAGCAGGCAACGGTCGCCGGACTGTACGAGCATCGTGATCGCCGGATCGGTGCGCGGGAAATGCACCAGCCCGCACACCGGACAGCGGCGCCGGTGCCCGGCCGCCTCGACCTCGGTGGCGCTGCCGCAGCGTCCGCAGAACCGCTGGACGCGCTGCCAGCCGACCATCCCGACCGCGTAGGCGGCGAGCGCCGCGTCGTCGGGATCGAGCTCGCCGGCCAGCGACCGCAACGGAACGAACGCGGTGCCCGCGGGCGCATCGAACCAGGGGGCGCGCGCGTCGTAGGCGAACAGCGCCGCCCCGGACGGCTCCAGCCCTAGAAACGTGAGCTCCGCGTCAGCCGGCAGATCTGCGACCGCCACGCGCGCGAGTGGCCCGCCGTCGCCGGCGATCGCGACGTCCTGTCCGTCTCCGACCAGCACCGCCCGCGAGCTGTCGAGCCGGCGCAGACGATCGGCGTGGCCGTCGTTGCGGAGGTGGGCGGCGCGGTCGAGCGCGCCGCCGGCGAAGGCGATCCTCGCGGAAGCCGGATCCATCCCGGCGAACCATCTCAGAACTCAGCGAGCTCTGAGTCCCGTCCGAAGCCGGACGGCGCCACCGATGACCGCGAGCACGGCCGCCGCAAGCACGAGCTCCCACGGGAGGCCGCCGGAGTCGCGCGTGCTCGCGGCCGGAGCGGCCGGGCTCGGCGTCGTGAACGTGCTCTCGGTGATCAGGGGCGCGCTGTGCACGACCGTGGTGGCGAACGTCCGCGTGTCGACGACGGCCTGCGTCGCCCCATCGGTGTCGATGCGGATCGTCTTCCCGCCCGCGCCGAGGCTGAGGTGGGCGTCTCCGATATCGAGTTGTGCGAGCGACGACGGCAGGTCGACGCACACGGCGCGGACGCCGACCGTGTCGAGCGCGTGGATGAACGGCGCCCCCGACGCTCGTACGTACAGCGTGTATGCCCAGCGACCGTCGGCGCTCATCACCCGGGTGACCGGGAACCCGATCATCCCGTCCTTCTCGTCGGCGTCACGCGGGTCGACGATCGGTCTCGGGAGCATCCGGTGCGCCACCAGGTCATAGGCACGTACCTCGTAGTGGCTGACGTCCGACGACGGGTAGTGGATGAGATAGAGCCAGCGCCCGTCCGGGGAGATCGCATCGACGACCGACCAGCCGGGCAGCGTGACCCGCGCGCGGATGGCGAGCCGAGGGGTGCCGATCACGAGCAGCTGAGTAGTCCGCGGCACCGCGCCCCCGAACAACTCGGCGATCACCAGCGTGCGGCCGTCGGCGGCCTGGCCGGTCAACTGGCCGCCCGAGCCGACGCCCGGAATCCCGAAGCTGGCGGGGACGCGGATGCTCGCTCGGCCCCCCGGAAATCCGGTCACCGGTTGCCGCTTGATCACGGTGGCGTCGCGGCCGGCGCGGACCGCGACGTACCGGTAGGGGCTACCCGGAGCGCTGATCCCGCTGCCGCCCTGCACGGGCAGGGCCGGGCCCCCATCGCCGAGTGCAGCGGCCGGCGCCGCCAGCGCGATCCCGAACAGGGCGATAGCCGAGAGCCATCTCATTCACCGCTTATACGTTTGAGGCGCCGATTTCGTTCCCACGCGTACATGCGGACCCGGGGCGGGCTTCAGCAACTCCACACCGGGTAGGACCTCTCTACTGGGGTAGCGGAAACAAGGAGGTCCTGCAAATGGCGACAGCTGCGTCCACCGCTGGGCAGCTAGGCACGATCGAAACCAACATTCCGGCGCGGCTCGACCGGCTGCCGTGGTCGCGCTGGCACTGGAGGATCCTGATCGGGCTCGGGACAGTCTGGATCCTCGACGGGCTCGAGGTGACGATCGTCGGCTCGATCGCCGGCGCGATCTCGGCCAAGGGCAGCGGGATCAACATCTCCTCCGCTGAGGTTGCGGGTTGGGCGGCGTCGATGTATGTCGCCGGTGCGTGCTTCGGCGCCCTCCTGTTCGGCCGGCTGACCGACATGTTCGGCCGGAAGAAGCTGTTCATGGTCACGCTAGGCGTGTACCTGGCCGCGACCATCGCGACCGCGTTCGCATGGACGCCACTGTTCTTCTTCGCGTGCCGGTTCGTCACCGGCATGGGCATTGGCGGCGAGTACAGCGCCATCAACTCGGCCATCGACGAGTTGATCCCGGCCAAGCACCGCGGCCGGATCGACATCATCATCAACGGCACGTACTGGGCCGGCGCGGCCGCAGGTGCGCTGCTGTCGGTCGCCGCGCTGCACATCTTCTCGCCACTGATCAACTGGCGCGTGTGCTTCGGGCTCGGCTTCATCCTCGGTCTGGCGATCCTGATCGTCCGCCGCCACGTCCCGGAGAGCCCGCGCTGGCTGTTCATCCACGGGCGCGAGGACGAGGCCGAGGAGGTCACGCGCGACATAGAGCGCCAGGTCGCCGAGTCGACCGGCGCCGGGCTGGACACTCCTGAGGAGACCATCACGGTTCGGCAGCGCCGCTCGATCGGCCTCTGGGAGATCACGTCCGCGATCGTCCGCCACTACCCCAAGCGGTTCGTGCTCGGGCTGGCGCTGTTCATCGGGCAGGCGTTTCTCTACAACTCGATCCTGTTCGGCTACGCCACGCTGCTGAGCACGTTCTTCCACGTGGCCACGGCGAACGCCCCCTATTACCTAATCGCGTTCGCCATCGGGAACATGATCGGCCCGATCGTCCTCGGCCCGCTGTTCGACTCCGTCGGGCGTCGCCCGATGATCGCGGGGACGTACATCCTCTCGGGCGTGCTGCTGCTGGTCACGGGGTACCTGTTCAAGCAGCACCAGCTGAACGCGACGACCCTGACGGTCGCCTGGTCGGTCGTCTTCTTCTTCGCTTCGGCCGGCGTGAGCGCCGCCTATCTCACCGTCAGCGAGATCTTCCCGATGGAGACCCGCGCGCTGGCGATCGCCGTGTTCTATGCGATCGGCACCGGCATCGGCGGGATCATCGGACCGCAGCTGTTCGGTCGCCTGGTGCCGACCGGCAACGCCTCGGACGTATTCCTCGCGCTGGCGATCGGCGCGATCCTGATGATCATCGGCGGCGTGATCGAGATCGCATTCGGGGTGGACGCCGAGCGGCGCGGACTCGAATCGATCGCCAAGCCGCTCACCGCGGTCACCTCGGCGGCCCGTACCGGAGCGGCGCGCGCCGGCGCCGCGGCGCGGCGCCGGCGGCATCGCCCGGCCGAGGAGGCTTCCTAACGCCTCGCACCGCGCTGCCGCAGACCGGGGAGGGAGGGCCTGCGGCGAGCGCGCGGTGCGGGCTCAAACGACCTGAACGTAGGTCATAACCACCGGCCCGAGGCGGATGACGTCACCGTCCGCGATATTGGCGGCTATGACCTGGCGGCCGTTGACGAATGTGCCGTTCGCGCTGCGGTTGTCGAGCAGGCGCGTGGTGTGGCCGTGGCGAACGAGGATCGCGTGGCTGCGCGAGACGCGCTGCTCCTCGATGCGCACGTCCGAGGTCAGGCCCCGGCCGATGTGGGTGACCTTGGCGTCGAGTGGGACGAGCCACTCGGTGCCGTTGTCCGCGAACGCCAGGTAGTGACCGAAGGGAGCCAGGTGCCGGCTGATCGCGCGGCTGCGGGTGCGGTGCTCGAGCAGCGCGAACGAGTCGAGGATCGGTTCGGTTGCCCCGGCCTCGAGCGGGGCGGTCTCGGCCTTGCGCGACGGAGCGACGGTGTGCTCGGGGCGGTGGAGGGGCGCTCGCGTGGTCATGCGCTTATCTGATCAAGGCTCTGGCAGGGCAACGTCAAGCCTCCTTAAGAGCTGTCGAAGACCGCACTGACGGTAACGTGACAGGGGTCACGTGGGCGTAACACGAAGCGGCCGGGCGACCGCGACCGGGGTCAGTTCGCGACTGCCACGAGGTCCGGTTCCTGCTCGGGCTCGAGCAGCCGGGCCAGCTTCGCGCGCGTGTCGTGCTCGGACGAGGGCGAATACACGACCAGCCGCTGATCGCCGGCGTCCCCGTGGGTGAAGACGGCGTGATCGAACGCGAGATGACCCACCAGCGGATGCGTCAGCTCCTTGCGTCCGTCGCCGCTCCCGGCGACCTCGTGGCGCTTCCATAGCTTTCGGAACTCGGGGCTGGAAGAGCTCAGCGCCGAGATCAGGTCCTCGAACGCGGGGTCGCCGATGTTCCTCGCGCTATCGGCTCGGAACTTGGCCACGACCAGCCGTGCGCTCGTCGACCAATCGCCCGAGTACAGCGTGCGCCATGTCGGATCCATGAACCACAGCCACACGTGGTTGCGCGACAGCGGGTCGGGGCCTGGCTCCCATCTGAACACGCGCTCGAAGGCCTTGTTCCAGGCCAGGTAGTCCCAGCGGCGCCCGAGCAGGTAGGTCGGACCGGGCCCGACGTTCTCGACCAGCCGGCGCAGCGTCGGCGACACCTTCTCGGCCGGCGCCTTGCACCGCGGCGCCTGCTCGCCCCGCCCGAGCAGGATCAGGTGCGACCGCTCCGCGGGCGTCAGATGCAGCGCGCGAGCGACAGCCTCGAGCACCTCGAGCGAGGCGCGGACGTCCCGACCCTGCTCGAGCCACGTGTACCACGTGGTCCCGACGCCGGCCAGCAGCGCGACCTCCTCGCGGCGGAGACCCGGGGTGCGCCGGCGGCCGCCGTCCGGAAGCCCGACGTCCTCGGGCTGGAGGCTCGAGCGCTTGGTCCGCAGGAAGTCGGCGAGCTCCTCGCGCCGGCGCTCGCCATTGGATCCCTTCGACCTCACAGGGACAGCTCCGTTGCCGTTTTCCGATTGTCTGGGTGTCACGTCTACTACCAGGATAAACCCCTCTCTTGTACCTGGATAGGAATTATCGCACAGTGTCATTCGTGTCCGCCACCGCTCCCGTGAAAACTGAATCCGCGCGCCCCGGGCTCCTGCGTCGCAGTGGCGGGAGCTCCCAGAACGCCCTCCTTGCCGTCGTCTGCCTCGCCCAGTTCATGGTCATCCTCGACGTCGCGATCGTCAACGTCGCGCTGCCGTCGATGCGCTCTGGGCTGCACTTCTCGACCACCGGCCTGCAATGGGTCGTCAATGCCTACACGCTCACGTTCGCCGGCTTCCTCATGCTCGGCGGTCGCTCGGCAGACCTGCTCGGGCGCCGGCGCGTGTTCCTCGTCGGCACCGCGCTGTTCGCGCTGTCATCGCTCGGATGCGCGCTGGCCGATTCGCGCGGCCTGCTGATCGCCGCCCGCTCCGTCCAGGGCGTCAGCGGCGCCGTGCTGTCGCCGGCCACCCTGTCGATCATCACCTCCTCGTTCGCCGAAGGCCGCGAGCGCAACCGCGGGCTGGCCGCCTGGGGCGCGGTCGGCGGACTCGGCGCATCGTCGGGCGCGCTACTCGGCGGCCTCCTGACGCAAGCGTTCGGGTGGCAGGCGATCTTCGCCGTGAACGTGCCGCTCGGCATCGTCGTGGTGGTGCTGGGCTCGCGCCTGATTCCCGCGTCGGCGCCCGCCCAGGGGACCCGCCACTTCGACCTCGCCGGCGCCGTGCTCGTCACCGCGAGCCTCGTCAGCCTGACGTTCGGAATCGTGCGCACCGACACGCTCGGATGGGGCGCGCCGGGCGTGCTCATTCCGCTGATCGGCGGGGTGGTCCTGATGGCCGCGTTCCTGCTCGTCGAGGCGCGGTTCGCGAGCCAGCCGCTCGTGCCGCTCTCGATCTTCCGCATCGGACAGCTCCGGGCCGCGAACGCGGTCGTGCTGTTGCTGTACGCCTCGCAGTTCCCGGCCTGGTTCTTCCTGACCCTGTATCTGCAGCAGGTGCTCCACTACGACGCGATCGAGGCCGGGCTGGGCTTCCTGCCGATGACGCTGTCGATCTTCGCGGCGTCGACGCTCGCGCCGCGGATCGTCGGTCGGTTCGGACCGCGGCGGGTGATCACCGTCGGCATGCTCTCCTCCGCCGTCGGCTTCACCTTCCTGAGCGGGGTCGCGCCGGGCGGGACGTACGTGAACAGCGTCCTGCTCGGGGCGGTGTTCTCGGCGCTCGGAATGGGCCTCACGCTCGTCCCGGCGACGATCGTCGCGATGTCCGGCGTCGAGCGCTCCGAGAGCGGCGTCGCCTCGGGCCTGCTGAATACCTCGCGCCTGGTCGGCGGCGCTCTCGGGCTGGCCGTCCTGTCGACGATCGCCGCCGGGCAGACGAGTGGCGCGGCCGGTGGCGTCCCGACCCCGGTCGCGATGACCAACGGCTTCGGGCTGGCGTACCACGTCGGCACCGCGCTCGCGCTCGGCGGTGCTGCAATCGCCGCGTTCCTGCTGCGCGACCCCGCCGACACCGACGTGGTGCGGCTCCCGAGAACGACGACCGAGGAGGCTGGACATGAGGCGTTGGCTGCTTGACGTGACTCGCCGGCCGGTCACCGTCGTGGAAGTGCGTGCCCCGATTAGGATGAGCCTCGGTCATGTTGCCGACGCAACACCTGCCCGCCTTCCTGATCACGGTCTACGTCCTGATCTTGATCCCGGGCCCGAGCGTGCTGTTCGTGGTCAGTCGTGGGGTCTCGCTCGGGCGGCGGGCAGCGCTCGCGACGGTCGCCGGCAACGCGAGCGGCTTTGCGCTCCAGCTGGTGCTGGTGTCGATCGGAGTGGGCTCGCTGGTAGCGCGCTCGGACGCGGTGTTCACGACGCTGAAGCTGCTCGGCGCCGCCTACCTCGTGTTCCTGGGCTTGCGGAACATCCGCGACCGTAAGCAGCTGGCGGCGCTGTTCGCACCGGAGGTGCGTGTTGCGCCGAAGCCGCTCCGCCGGATCGTTCGCGAGGGATTCTTCGTCGGGGCGACCAACCCGAAGGGCGTCATCATCTTCACCGCGGTGCTGCCGCAGTTCATCGATCGCTCCCAGGGCCATATCACGCTCCAGATCGCATCGCTCGGCGCGATCTGCATCGTGATCGCTCTGCTGTCCGACGGCGCGTGGGCGATCGCCTCGGGTACGGCCCGCGAGTGGCTCGGGCGGTCCTCGCGCCGGCTCGAGTGGATGACCGCGGGCGGCGGAGTGACGCTGATCGCGCTCGGGCTCGGCCTGGCGCTGACGCAGCGCAGGAGCTGAGCGCGGGTGGCTGCTCGCGGCTCGCGGCGAAGCGCCGGCATCCTTCTGCATCGCGGCCACCGCGACGGCCTCGAGGTGCTGCTCGTGCACCCGGGCGGCCCGCTCTGGTCCAAGCGGGACCTCGGCGCGTGGTCGATCCCCAAGGGCGAGTACGCCGAGGACGAGGATCCGCTCGCGGCCGCGCGGCGCGAGTTCGAGGAGGAGCTCGGAAGCGCGCCGCCCGAGGGCGAGACCGAGGACCTCGGAGAGATCCGCCAGCGCAGCGGCAAGCGCGTGCGCGCCTGGGCGATCGCCGGCGACCTCGACGCCGGCGAGATCACCAGCAACACGTTCCCGTTCGAGTGGCCGCCGCGCTCGGGGCGGATGATCGAGATCCCCGAGGTCGACCGGGCGGAGTGGTTCGGGCTCCACGCGGCGCGCGAGAAGATCAACGGCGGCCAGGTGCCGTTGCTCGATCGCCTCGAGGAGCTGCTCTCGGATTGAGCGCGGGCGCCCGCATCGGGCCGACGGCCCACTACACCGGCTACGTGTGGGCCCGAAACGGGCTGTCCCACCAGGAGCTCGAGACCATCGAGGGCCGGATCCTGTTCGACGCGCTTCAGCCGGCGATGATCGCCAGCCGGCTGGCCGGGGGTCCGACGCTCGAGGCTTACCTGCTCGCGCGCCACCGGGCGATCGACGCGTTGCTCGACTCAGCAATCGAGAGTGGCGACGTGAGCCAGGTGATCGAGGTGGCGTGTGGGCTGTCGCCGCGCGGCTGGCGGTTCGCGCGACGCTACGGCGAGGAGATCGTGTACGTCGAGGCCGATCTGCCGGACATGGCGGCGCGCAAGAAGCTCGCACTGGAGCGGATGGGGTCGCTGAGCGAGCATCACCGCGTGCGCGAGGTCGACGCCCTGAGAGATGACGATCTCGCCGCGATCGCCGACGAGCTCGACCGCGACCGCGGCCTCGCGATCATCACCGAGGGACTGCTCGGCTACCTCCCGACGGAAGCCGTGGACGGGATCTGGCGCCGGTTCGCGCGCACGCTGGGCGGCTTTCCCGACGGGCGCTACATCTCCGACCTGCATCTGGGCGGATCTGTGACCCCACAGGTGCGCGCGTTCCGGCTGCTCCTATCGGGGTTCGTGCGCGGTCGCGTGTACCTGCACTTCTCGGACGCGCGCGAGGCGGAGGCGGCACTCGCCGCCGCCGGCTTCGGCGCCGCTCGGGTGCGGCCCGCCGCGGACGTCGCCGGGGACCATCCGGGCCCGGGAGACCGACTCGCTAACATCCTTGAGGCGTCAATCACCTTACCTCCGGAGGCGTCAACGACATGATTTCCGCGACCCTGTACAGCGATCCGGCCTGCCCCTGGGCCTACTCCGAGAGCCCGGCACTCCGGGTGATCGAGTGGCGGTACGGCGATCAGCTCGACTGGCGCCTCGTGCTCGTCGGGCTCACCGAGGAGGCCTCGCAGTACGAGCGTCGCGGTTACTCGCCGATCCGCGGCGCGCTCGGGCAGGCGCGGTTCCGCAGCCGCTACGGGATGCCGTTCTCGCCCGCGCCGAAGGCCCGCCTGAGCGCGACCTCGCGGGCCTGCCGGGCGGTCGTGGCCGCACGCATAACGCACCCCGGTAGCGAGTGGCGGGTGTTCCGGGCAATTCAGCTCGGGAACTTCAACAGCCCGCTGATCCTGGACGACGACGCCGACCTGGCCGACGCCCTGCGTCGCATACCGGGGATCGATGCCGACCAGCTAGTGGCCATGATCGACTCGCCCGAGGTCATCGAGGCCTATCGCGCCGACAAGGACGAGACCCGCAAGGCAGAAGGGTCGGCGGCCGAGCTCCAGGGCAAGACCGCGACCACCGACGGGCCGGTCCGATTCACGGCGCCGTCGATCGTGTTCGAGCGGGACGGGACGAAGCTCGTTGCCGGCGGTTTCCAGCCGGTCGAGGCCTACGACGTCCTGGTCGCGAACCTGGATCCCCAGATCCACCGCGAGCCGCCACCGGAGACGCCCGCGCCGTTGCTCGAGCGATTCAACGACGGCCTGACCACACAGGAGGTCGCGGCGCTGCTCGCGGGAAACAACGAAGCGCCCGACCGGGCCGCCGCCGAGGCCGCGCTGCTCGAGCTCGTCGCCACCGGCGAGGCGATTCGCCATCCGCTCGGCAACGACGCCGTGTGGCAGTCGGCGGCCGCGACCGAGCCGATGGTGTTCGGCGCGACTCACGCGCTGGCGGTGAGCTGAGCTTTCTCGGGGTCTCGCTGCGCTCGACGTCCGTGGGACCATGCGGCCCCGTCCGGATGGGGAACCTGGTCCCACGGATGCCGCCGTAGGCGGCCCAGAATCCACACCGTAGACTCGCGACCACGTTCGACCTGAGCGCACTCCCACTCCCGATCGTTCAGGCGCCGATGGCCGGCGGGCCGTCGACGCCCGAGCTCGCGATCGCCGTGTGCGAGGCTGGCGCGCTCGGGTTCCTCGCCGCCGGGTACAAGCGCGCGAACGTCGTCCGCGACGAGATTCGGGCGGTTCGCGAGGCCACCGACGCGCCGTTCGGAGTCAACCTGTTCGTGCCGGCGGCAGAACCCGCCGATCGAGACGGCGTGCGCCGTTACCTCGAGCGGCTGGGGCCCGAGGCCGAGCGCCAGGGCGCCGAGCTCGGCGAGCCCCGGTTCGACGACGACGATTGGGCCGCCAAGCTCGAGGTCCTGTACGAGAAGCGGCCGGCGGTGGCGTCGTTCACGTTCGGCTGCCCTGACGAATCGGTCGTGAACCGACTCCACGGAATCGGGGTGATCGTGTGGGTCACCGTCACGAACGTGGCCGAGGCGCTGGCGGCGCGCGATGCGGGCGCGGACGGGCTCGTCGTCCAGGGGACCGAGGCCGGTGGCCACCGAGGGGGCTTCGTCGATGACGGCTCGGACGAGGGCGGGGTTGGGCTGCTCGCGCTTCTTCGGACGATCGCCGGCGCGGCGTCGCTGCCGCTGATCGCCACCGGCGGGATCGCCGACGGCGCCGCCCTGGCCGCCGTGCTGTGCGCCGGCGCGAGCGCCGGCCAGATCGGCACCGCGCTGATGCTCGCGCCCGAGGCCGGAACGGCCGACGCCCAGCGCGCGCTGCTGGCCGAGCGCCGGCCGACACGCGTCACCCGAGCGTTCACGGGGCGCGCGGCCCGGGGGATTGTCAACCGGTTCATGACCGAGCACCACGATGACGCGCCCGTCGCCTACCCCGAGATCCATCACGTCACGAGCCCGTTGCGCGCCGCCGCTCGCCGGCGCGGCGACGCCGACGCGTTCAACCTGTGGGCGGGGCAAGCTCATGAGCTCGCGCAGGCCAGGCCGGCGGGAGAGATCGTGCGCGCGATGGCGGGGGAGGCGCGCGCGGTCGTCGAGCGCGTCAGCGCGGCCCTGCGTGATCCAGATACCAGTGCCGGGCGGTGCTGATCAGCCGGTTCGTCTCGTCGGCGTCGTCGCGGGGAATCGCGCCCTGCCACACGCCGAGGTCGCCCGGCGGGATATACAGATCGCGCGACTGTGGCCGGAGGTCGTCCTCGGGGACGTGCTCGACGCTACGGCGCTGAAGCCCTGCGCGCACGCCCCAGCCCTGACACACGCCGATCCCCGAGCCGAAGTTGCGGAGGCTCATCACCAGGTAGAT
>Ga0335078_10008954_pt1 | contig 14867 bp, 16 predicted proteins | sample Lox_Sample_32_FD_206711 | JGI IMG/M metagenome (GOLD analysis project Ga0335078, IMG submission 206711) | Soil microbial communities from Loxahatchee National Wildlife Refuge, Florida, United States - Lox_Sample_3.2 | ecosystem: Environmental > Terrestrial > Soil > Wetlands | place: USA...
CGCCAAGGCGCCGCCGATGAACACCAGCAGAATGGCGAGGATGAAAATGCCGCGCCGCGGGTCGTTGGCGAAGGTGTGCACCGAGGTAAGCACGCCCGAGCGCACCAGGAAAGTACCGATCAGCGATAGCGAGAAGGCGAGGATCGCAAGCAGAATGGTCCAGACCTTGAGCGCTGCGCGCTTTTCCATCACCACAGCGGAGTGCAGGAGCGCGGTGCCGGCGAGCCACGGCATCAGCGAGGCGTTCTCGACCGGATCCCAGAACCAGAAGCCGCCCCAACCCAATTCGTAATAGGCCCAATAGGAACCGCCGGCGATGCCCAGCGTCAGGCACATCCATGCCCCTAGCGCCCAGGGCCGCACGAACCGCGCCCATGCCGCGTCGATGCGGCCTTCAAGCAAGGCGGCAATGGCGAAGGAGAAGACGATCGAGAAACCGACATAGCCGAGATAGAGGAGCGGCGGATGAAAGGCGAGGCCCGGGTCTTGGAGGATGGGATTAAGATCTCGGCCTTCGAACGGCGCATCGGCGATGCGCTGAAACGGGTTCGACGTGGTGAGGATGAACAACTCAAAGGCCGCGGCGATCCAGGCCTGCACTGCGAGCGCGTTGGCTTTGAGTTTGACCGGCAGGTTGGTGCCAAAGACTGCGACCAGCGCGCCGAAGAAGGTGAGGATCGAGACCCACAGCATCATCGAGCCCTCGTGATTGCCCCAGATGCTGGTCAGCCGATAGAGGAGCGGCATTGCCGAGTTCGAATTCTCGTAGACGTTAAGCACCGAGAAATCGGAGGTGACGTAGCAGGCGGCGAGCGCGAGGAACGCCATGGCGACGAAGGCGAATTGTGCGAGCGCCGTTGCTCCCGCCATGCTCATGAGCACGGGGTCGCCGCTGCGCGCCCCGAAAACCGGCATCGAGCCCTGAATCAGCGCCAGTCCAAGCGCCAGCATCAAGGCGTAATGGCCGAGTTCGGCGATCATTGGCGGGACCCGCCGGCCGGCATCGCCGCCCGCTGCGCGGGGTCGTCCCGCCAATGCCCCGGCTTCCTCAGGGCGTCAGTGATTTCTTCCGGCATGTAGGTCTCGTCCAGCAACACAGGCCACGATATCAGAATCTGGAATTCACTCTTGATATATCGCTTTTCCGGCGGCTACGCGATCCCAATCTCTGTGGCAATAACACCCAACTGCCGTCGCCTACGCGCCCTCAGCAGAGCAAGGCCCCGTTGATGACTTAGCGCTGCAAAGTCGGAATCGGCGCACAATTGGTGCAGCCGGACAACACGCAATCCTGCAGCCGTGCGGAGGCGCCAAGCTCGCGTACCAGCGCCAGCGCCACGGCCAGGATCAACACGACCACGGCCCCGCCCGCCAGCAGACCGCGGCGGCTGCCGCCGTTGCCGCCATCATCAGCCATGGACCTCGCTTTCTCCCGGGCGCCGCCCACACGGCTGCCACGCTGGGCGGGTGCAGAGGCGGGCTCGCCGCTCAGCCAGAGGCTGAAACGGTCGAGATAAAGGTAGATGATCGGCGTCGCCGCGCCGCAAAGCCATTATCCGAAATACATCTGAATGATCCGCCGATAGATCGCAGTCAGCATGCGCAGATCGGAAAGCGGCACGCATTCATCCACTTGGTGCATGGTTGCGCCGACCAGACCAAATTCAAGCACCGGGCAATAATCCTTGATAAAGCGCGCATCCGAGGTGCCGCCAGACGTCGAAAGCTTCGGCTTCTTTCCGGTCACCTCGGCAATGGCGGCGACGGCGAGTTCCGTGAACGGACCGGGCTTGGCGACAAACACGTCGGCATTTGAAGGCTGCCACTCGAAAGCGTAGCGGATGCGGCCAGCGGCGGCAGCCTGCGCCCGCTTTTCGATCAGCGCCTTAAGTCCCGCTTGGGTGTGCCGGTCATTGTAGCGGATATTGAAGCGCGCCCGCGCTTGTGCCGGAATGAGATTGACGGTTTCGTTGCCGACGTCGACGGAGGTAAATTCGAGGTGCGAAGGATCGAATAGTTCACTGCCTTGATCGAGCGGCGCCTGCAGCGCGACGATCAAAGTGACAAGCCCGCGGATCGGATTGTCGGCGCGTCCGGGATAGGCGACATGGCCCTGCCGGCCGTCGACAATCAATATGCCGTTCAGCGAACCGCGCCGTCCGGCTTTGACGGTGTCGCCGATGGTCTCGACGTTACTCGGCTCGCCGAGAATACAATGGTCGAATTTTTCGCCGCGCGCCGCCGCCCATTGCAAAAGCTTGACCGTGCCGTTGACCGCAATGCCTTCCTCGTCGCCGGTAATGAGGAGTGAGATCGATCCACGCTTCGGCCAACCATTATTGGCGGCGAGATGATCAAGCGACGCTGCGACAAAGGCGGCGATACCGCCCTTCATGTCGGTGGCGCCGCGTCCATAAAGCTTGTCATCGGCAATATCGCCGGCAAAGGGCGGATGGCGCCAGGCGGCCTCATTGCCCGGCGGCACGACGTCGGTATGGCCGGCGAAGGCAAGATTGGGGGCCGTGTCGCCAATGCGCGCGAACAGGTTCTCGACGGGCGCAGTACCGCTCTCGGTAAAAGTCTGGCGCTGGACTGCAAATCCGGCTTTCGCCAGCACTCCGTGCAGATAGGAAAGCGCGCCGCCTTCCTCCGGCGTGATTGAGCGGCAGCGGATGAGATCGCGGGCAATGGCGACCGGATCGGCGCTCACAGCGGCAAACCCGACAAGCGCGTCACGCGCCAAGCTGCATCAGCAGCAGATTATTTTCCCGGCGCACCCAGCCGGGGATCAGGAATGCATCCACCAGAACCCAAACGAGCGTGATCAACGATCCGACCACGGTAATAGTGAGGAGCACCTGCACTATACCGACACCCTTGCGTCCAAGGTAGAAGTTGTGCGCACCGAAGAGGCCGAGAAAGAACCAGAGGATATAGGCGACCACCGCGCTTTTCCGGTTGGCGTCATAAAGCAACAGTGTGCGCGCGTCCTTTGAGAGCGGACCTTGCTGCTGCGCCGCTTGCGCGATTCCGACCGAACGTTCGTCACTCATGAAATGCCTCCGTGGCGTCGCTCGTATCAAATCTTGGCGAGCGGATCGGGTCCATAGGGATTGGGACCCACGGTGCCGCGGCGAAAGCCGAGTTCGACCAGCAAGGCCAGCCCCAAAACCGTAAATGGGATTGCAATCGCCAGCGAGAGCATACTCGGCGCCTCGTCGTTACCGGCAATGTCGAGAACTGCGAGCAGGTCAAGTAGCGCGCCGGCGCCGAAAAAAAACACCAACAGCCAGACCGGCAGATTTCGGTCGTGGATGCGTTTCACGGCGACTGCGAATTCCGGATAGGTAAAGGCGAGGTCAACAATGGCGCCGAGCCGATCGCCCTGAATTTGCTCGGCGAAGAGATGGGCGACCAGTTCGGCCAGTGCCAATATGCCCATCGCCATCCAGAACGTCTGGCGGCCGATGCGGCCGTGAAACCCATTGAACAGATAAAGCCAATTCATCGGCGCCGGTTAATCCCGCAGCAATTCGTTGATGCTGGTCTTGGCGCGTGTTTTCTCGTCGACGCGCTTGACGATGACCGCGCAGGCAAGGCTCGGCGTGGCTGCACCGTCTGGGCGCGGCTTTCCAGGCAGGCTGCCGGGCACGACGACCGCATAGGACGGCACCTCGCCCTGGAAAATCTCGCCGGTATCGCGGTCGACAATTTTGGTGGAGGCGCCAATGAACACGCCCATGGAGATCACCGCTCCCTCGCGCACGATGACGCCTTCGGCAATTTCCGAACGGGCTCCGATGAAGCAGTTGTCTTCGACAATCACCGGCTCCGCCTGCAGCGGCTCAAGCACGCCGCCGATGCCGGCGCCTCCGGAGATGTGGCAATTCTTGCCGATTTGCGCGCACGAGCCGACCGTAGCCCAGGTGTCGATCATGCTGCCACCGTCGACATAGGCGCCGAGATTGACGAACGACGGCATCAGCACAACACCGGGCGCGATGTAGGCGGAACGGCGCACGACGCATCCCGGCACGGCGCGAAATCCGGCAGCGCGAAAGCGCTCGGCGTCCCAGCCGTCAAATTTCGACGGAACCTTGTCCCACCATACTGCGCGTCCGGGCCCGCCGGGAAATGCCCGCATGTCGTTCAAGCGAAACGACAGCAACACCGCCTTTTTGAGCCATTGGTTGACGCGCCAGCCGCCGGCCGCTCTTTCCGCCACGCGCGCAGCGCCGCGATCAAGGAGGTCGAGCGCAGCTTCGACCGCTTCGCGCACACTCCCTTGAGTCGAAGGTCCGATCTCGTCGCGCCGGTCGAACGCAGCATTGATCACTTTGGCAAGCATATCGGTTCGGGTCGCAGGCCCGGCTTGGGCGACGTCGGCGGCCATGAAGTTTATTCCCCTATCGCCGCGGTTTGTCGGAGTGCGGCCTTGCGATGTCAAGCGCCGCCAATTCGGCTCAGCATAGGCATGCGCGGCCGGGCCGTTGTTATCGGCTGTGGTTATTGCGCCCGCATGTCGGTGGAGATTGCGCTTAGAAAAGCCGTCAAATCGTCGGTGACGTGATCGACGTGGGGCTCGTCACGTCCCGCGAGTTCCCACTCCTCGCGAAAGACTTCGCGCGTACCGCCCGGCACGACCAGCACGGTCGTCATGCCGAGCGCGTGCGGGACTTCCAAGTTGCGCGCCAAATCCTCGAAAATCGCCGCTTTGTTGGGGTCGACGCGGTGACGGGCGAGAAAGCGGTCATAGACACTTGCGCGCGGCTTCGGCTCAAGCTCGGCTGCAGTGATATCGAAGACATCCTCAAAGTGCTCAATGATTTCGAGGCGGCGCATCACTGTCTCGGCGTGGCGGCGCGTGCCGTTGGTCAGAATAAGCTTGCGTCCGGGAAGCCGGGAAATAGCGACGCCGAGCTCCGGATTGGGGGTGAGCGGCGAGTGATCGATCTGATGCACGATTTCCAAAAACTCGTCGGGGTTAAGCCCGTGTTCTTCCATCAATCCGCGCATGCTCGTGCCATAGCGGCGGTAATAATCCTTCTGCAGCCGAAACGCTTCCTCGCGGCTAACATTGAGAAAATCGGCGATGTAGTCGCGAATGCGCTCATCAACCTGCTGCCAAAGATTGAGATGATGCGGATAGAGCGTGTTGTCGAGATCGAACACCCAGGTCTCGACGTTGGCGAAGCCGCGATCACGGACGGCGGCTTTGTGCTCAGTCATTTCAGTTAGCTCGTGAGCATGTGTCGCGGCAAGGGGACGTGGTCTATCCGCGTGAATAAATCTTGGCAATCCGCAGGGCGAGACCCGTCGATGCGCTGGCTTCTACGCGAGTGGAGGCGGCCGCACGAGTACCGTGCTTCGCGGCAAGTCGTGGCGCGCTTAACTCGCTTCCCGCCAAGCCGCCGCCGGCACCAACCCCTTAAGTGCCCCGTCGTGCAGGCGCACCGGGTCACGCTCACCTTCCATCGCAAGCCGTAGTACCGAGCGCGCGAGTTCGTCCGGCCGCACCGTCTCGTTGCCGATGGCTTTGAGCGTCAACCATGCCTCGTCAAACGCCGTCTCCAGTAGGACTAGCGTCTGCGGATCGAACGACGAGCTTTGAAACCCGCGCATGGCCCGGCCTCACCCTGATGTTACGGCCACTCATTTACGGAATGATGAAGCATCGGACGCCAAATTGGCCGAGTTGTGACGGCGCAGAGGCGTTGTCGGGCCTCGTAACCCGTTATTTCCACAGCTGAAAGGCCACCAAAGCGGCGAGCATGGTGGCGCCGCCGAATGCCTGCAGCGGCGTCATCACCTCGGAAAGTGCAAGCGCGCTCAGCACTGTGGCGGTCAGCGGCTCAAGATTCATGATCAACGCGGTGCGAAACGCCCCGATACGGACTGTCGAGACAAATACGAACAGTATGCCCGCTGTGGTCGCCAGACTCATGGTGACCAGGGCGGCCCAGCCGGCATTGGTTTGCGGCGGGATCCAGGTTTGAGTGGCCAATGAGAGGGCCACAAACACGACAACTTGCGCAGCTACGGAATACCAAGTGGTCAGCCGGGCGTCGGCGCCGACGAGAAAAGCGCGGGTGGCAATGAGCACACCGGTGCGACAGCAGGCCGCTCCGATCGCGTAGGCAATACCAACAAGCGCCAGTCCGGCCGGATGGGCGCCGATCATGATCGCCAGGCCGAGGAACGCGACCAGCGCGCATGCCACGCCTTGCCAGCGTAAGCGTTCGAGACCGGTTGCGGACGCGATCAGCCCGGTGAGCAGCGGATAGACGAAATAAGTAAGCACCGCTGTCGGTACGTCGTTAAATTCGATCGCTTTGAACAGGCAGAAAATAAGCGCGGCGAAAAGAATCCCGATCGCGGTCGAAATCCAGCGCACCCGCGCATTAGTGGGCGGCTTCGGTCCGAGCCGCAGCCAGATTGACATGAAAGCAAGGCCGACGACGCTGCGAAAGGACAGCATCGTGAGCACGTCACAACGCGATGCGATAATGATCTTGGCGAGGACGTCGGACACGCCAAGCGCGAACGCCGCGGCCATTCCGGGCGCGGAAGAAAAAAGAGAACGGAAGGCCACCCGGCGGGAACTCTCGATCACGGATAGTCGCCGGGATACGCGGCAGCGGCGAAGAGCGCAACCGGAAAGCGCGACTAGTACGCTTCCTTGCGCTCGCTTGGCGTAAGCGGGGCCGGCCGCGAGCTTCCGCCGAAGGGCCATTTGAGCAGCTGCGCCGCGCGGATGAAGGGGGCGATCAACTCTCCGCGGATGGTATGCGCATGCTCGCGATCAGGCTCGACGCCGAATTCGAGCCGCTCGCGCTCGGCGGCGGGAACGTACAAAGTGCCGAACATCCAGTCCCATACCGCCAGACAGCTGCCGAGATTCTTGTTGAAGTGTGCCGGGTTGCGCGAGTGATGAATTTGATGATGGGCCGGACTCATAAACAAGCGGCCCAGCAAGCCGGTAAACGAAATCCACAGCTGCGAATGTTGCAAATGCACATAGAGGTAGATGAAAAAAACCAGAATGACGTTGCTATCCGACAAAACATATTGCGGCATCGGCTGTCCCAGAAGGTAATCGCCGATGCCGTTCGCGGACCCAATGCTGACCGCCAAAATATTCAGAAAGACACACATGTAGATGGGATGGACGCGGAAGTTCGTCAGTGGAGTGAGCACCGTCGCCGAATGATGAACTTTGTGGAATTCCCAGAGAAACGGAATGCGATGTGACAAATAATGGTTGACCCAGTAGCCGAGCTCATAGGCCAAAAAGATCATTACGGTGATAATCGCCCGCGAAACAAATCCGGGAAACGGCGCCGGCGGCATCGCACCGAACAACGAGGTCAAACCGTTGGTGACGCCGTGGCTCAGCGCGCTGTAGGACAATATCGCCCACCCGAAAACGACGCCGAATACGAACAAGTTGAAGTAGAAATAGCCGACGTCGGCGACGTTCGAGCGGCTGGTCAAAAGTTGCTTGGGGAACATTGCCCGCAGCAAAGGTCTCAGCCGGATGCGGCGGCCTTTGCGATAGCGTCGTGCGGCCAAGACCGCCAGGCCGATGGTGAACGCGCAAAACAAAGAGAAAACTGAGAAGTGCGAACCCGGCGCGAGCAGCGCCTTGTTCAGTTGCGTCAAAAAATACGAGATGCCTGGCGAAAAATCCAAGCCCGCCTCCGCCGCCGCAGTGAAGGAGACACCTCACTTAGCCGGCATTGGTAAAGGCTGCGTTGTGCGGGAGAGGCCTGCGCGGTTAATGGCGAGTAAACCGTCGGTCCGCGACCATCGCCTTTCGTGCCTTCATTAGCCGCGATGCGCCGCAGCAATTCGGCTCAGTTGTGAATGAGGGTGCCGGCGCCAAGCTCGGTGAACAATTCGAGCAGGACGGCATGGGGCACTTTGCCGTCGAGAATGACGACGCCTTCGACGCCGCGCTCGAGCGCTTCGATGCAAGTCTCGACTTTGGGAATCATTCCGCCGGAAATCGTGCCATCAGCGATGAGCCGGCGGGCCTCGTCGACGGAGAGTTGTTTGATGAGATTTTTCGATTTGTCGAGAACGCCGGGGACGTCGGTAAGAAGAATGAGCCGCTTCGCCTTCAGGGCTCCGGCAATGGCACCGGCGAACGTGTCGGCATTTACATTGAAAGTGCCGCCGTTTGCCGCTGCCGCGACCGGCGCGAGCACCGGAATGAGCTCGCGACCGAGAATCTGCGTGAGCACGGTGACATCGACTTTGTCGGGCTCGCCAACGAAACCAAGGTCGACCACCTTCTCGATGTGCGAACCGGGATCGACGACCGTGCGCGTGAGCTTGCGCGCGATCACCATGTTGCCGTCCTTGCCGCACAGTCCGACCGCCTTGCCGCCGGCCTCGTTGATGTAGCCGACCATTTGCTTGTTGATCAGCCCGGAGAGCACCATCTCGACGATTTCCAGCGTCTTCTCGTCGGTGATGCGCAATCCTGCGGCGTAATGCGACTCTACGCCGACCTTCTGGAGCATGGCTTCGATCTGCGGTCCGCCGCCGTGCACCACAATCGGGTTGATGGCCGTCTGCTCGAGCAGCACGATATCGTGGGCGAATTCGCGCGCCAAATGCTCGTCACCCATGGCGTGCCCGCCGTATTTGATGACAACGGTCGCCTCGTCGTAGCGCTGCATGTATGGCAGGGCTTCGGAGAGGACACGGGCAATGTCGTGCTCGGAGACGCTCATCGGCCGCCCATCGGGAAGGAACCTTGGTCTGGCAACGCGCCGCTTTTAGCGGGCAAACGGCGAGCGCGAAAGCAACGACTGAGAGGAGGTGCCGTCCGCTTGCGCCCCATTTCGCCGATCCACCGCGAAAGTTCCAGTTATTTCAATGAGTCGCACCAGTCTGCCGGAACAGGCAGTCCTCGGGCCACGTTGTCCGTGTGAGAACGCGGGCGACGAAAATGGAGCAGAAAAATGTCTACAACATACTCAAGTTCGACCGAGTCCCGCGGCGCGGCGGAGACCGCCACATACGGCGGGTTTGTCGACGCGCTTGGCGGTATTGCCACCATCGTTTTGGCGGTCATCGCCTTGTCCGGGACCAAAGCCGATATCTTGCTGTCGATCGCCACGATCGTGTTCGGCGCGGCCTTGCTCATTCAGGGCGGGGCCATGTTGAGCGAATTCGCCCAGATTGAAGCGTCCGCGGAGTCGCCCACGGCGGCCAGCGGCGGCGGCTTATCGGGTCTGTTCCTGGTCGGAGTTGCCGGCATCGTGCTTGGCGTGCTTGCGCTCCTGGGCGTGCATGCCTTGATCCTGACTTCGGTGGCTGTCATCGCGTTTGGCGGCGCGCTGGTGGTCAGCGCTTCTGCAGTGTGGCAATTGCTCACATCCCGGTCCATGACCAGCCGGTTCCAAGGCCGCGGCTCGATGTTGGGGGCTATCGCCTCCGATGTAGCCGCCGGTTCCTCCGGCATTCAGGGCATGGCCGGCTTGGCGGTGATTATTCTCGGCATCCTGGCGGTGTCTGGAATTTACAGCTTGGTCCTGACTTTGGTCGGGTTGCTGGTGGCCGGAGCCGCGTTGGTCATGACCGGCAGCACGCTCAGTGGCGCAATGATTGGCTTTATGCGGTCGACACCACGCGAGCGTGTAACGATCACGCAGCGCATCAGCTAAATACCGCGGCGCCTCGGCCGAGATTTGCCCGCGCCGGGGCGCTTTTATCTTGAGGTCGCGGAGCTGCGCTCGCGCAGCAGACGGGCAATCGCGGCGCGCAGTTGCGGTACGCCTTGTCCGCTACGCGCCGATGTCTCGATGACGCCAGGAAACGCAGCCGGACGGTTTTGTATGGCAAGCAGCACCCTGTCACGGCATTGGATCAGGTCTGCTTCTCGCATCTCGTCGCATTTGGTGAGCACAGTTTGGTAACTGACAGCGGCCCGGTCCAGCGTTGTCAGGATGATCTCGTCGATGGGTCTTACGCCGTGGCGCGCATCGATCAGCAAATAGACCCGCGCCAGTGCTTTGCTTTTACGGAGGTACGCGTCCACGACCTTTGCCCAGGCGCCGGCCTTGGTCTTACCGGCCACCGCATAGCCATAGCCGGGCAAATCGACCAGGACGGGCGGGCTCGGCCCGGCAAAGAAAATCAGCTGTTGGGTGCGGCCTGGCTTACTCGACGTCCGCGCCAGCGCCCGCCTCCCCGTGAGTGCATTGATGAGGCTCGATTTCCCCACATTGGAGCGACCCGCAAATGCGACTTCCACCCCGCGTCCTGGCGGCAGCGCCTCAACAGTGCCCGCGGCTACAAGAAAACTCCACTCACCTGCGAAGAGCCGTCGCCCGGTCTCGATTTCGGCGTCGGAAAAATCGGCCGCCGTGCTCATGGGCGACGAATGTCACATCTCACAGAAATGAAAAAGGGGACATTCGTCCCCAATTTCGCGAAGACGGCGATCTTGTGAGCGGGCGGATCAGGCCACGGCCGGCTCATTTGGGTCCGATCCGTTGGCCACCGGCGCATAAGCCAGATTTTTCGCGCTGCCTTGATAGCGAGCGGCAGCAGCGACTGCGGAAATGCCGATTTGCCGATAGCAAAGATGGAGCGCGATGGCTTCCTCTGACGATTTCCCCGTTTTTGCAGCTTTTTCCATTTTCGTGTGTTCCATATAACCAATCCTTCCCGTTTCTTGCGCGCGGATGCCCGGTAAATCGCCAGTGCGGCCGAATTAGGCGAGAAATCGTTCACCTACATGGCATTCGCTTGAGATTTCCTTGTCGTTGCGAAGCTGTCGGCCAGGGCGGTAAACGATTGGTTAATGTACAAAAAAGGACATCGTAAGAACCTTGGGATAGAGCAAAATCGATTGTTAGGGAGCCTCTGTGCGACATTCCTGCAACACTCGCGGCCGAGATCAGCATCCCGTCTCGCGAATGCTGGCATCCATCCAGCGATTTCGCTATTTGGGTACCGGGCAAGGCTTTCGCTGATTCAAGGCTGGGACAGGCGAATAAAGTAGGTCACTGATGGCAATGCGTGCGCTGGCATTCGTAATCGCAGCCGTGGCGCTGGCCGGCTGCGTTCAGGATAACGGCACCCTCGAACCCGTGAACGAGACCGGATGGAAGCAGCGCGACAAGGACTTGATGTCCAACCTGCCGTACAATCAGGCCGCGGTTCAGGAAGTTTACCGCAAGCACCTCGTCGACTATCAGCGCAAAGAAGCGCCCGGCACGATCCTCATCGATAGCGACAACAAGTTCCTCTATTACGTCCTGCCTGGTGGCAAGGCGGTCCGCTACGGAATAGCCGTCGGCGAGGAGGCGCAGGCCTGGAGTGGGCTCGCCAAGGTCGGCCGCATGGAAGAGTGGCCGGCTTGGCATCCGACGCCGAGCGAGCAAATACGGCTCGGCCCATTGCCGGAATATGTCACCGGTGGGCCTCATAATCCGATGGGCGCTCGAGGCATGTATCTGTATTCCGGAAACAAAGATACGCTCTACCGGATTCATGGCACCAACCAGCCCGAATATATCGGCTCGGCCGTTTCTTCAGGCTGCATCCGCATGACCAATGAGGATGTGATCGACCTTTACAACCGGGTGAAGGTCGGAACCCCGGTTATTGTTCTCGGGCCGCATCAGGGCGACTCGCCGTTCAGCGCGCGCATGGCGAGCGCGCCGGCGCCGACTCACAACTGACCGGTCACGCCGCTTTCAAGCGCCGAGCACCACCTGCACGACTTCCGGCGGCACACCCAACCGCGCGGGAATAAGGCTCGTACCTAGTCCGCCCGATACGATCAGGTGTCGGCCATCCTCCACGACGTGCCCATAAGCGTAGCGCGCACCGTAGTTCGACGGCACGAATGCGGGCCAAATCAGCGGCAGCCGGATTTGCCCGCCGTGCGTGTGGCCGGCGAGCGTGAGTGCGAGGCGGGCGGGAAGGCGAGCGAAGATATCCGGTTCGTGCGCCAGAAGCAGGACCGGGTCGTCGGTGCGGATTTGCGCGAGGGTCCGCGGCAGATCATCTACACCGCGATAGCGGCCATGACCGAGGCGATAGGCGCGTTGATCGCCTAGTCCAGCAAGCCAGAATCGCGCACCTTTGGGGCCGAGCAACACCGCATCGTTTTCAAGTACGGGGATGCCAACTGCGGTGAGCGACGTGCGGATACCGGCAGCATCCTGCCACCAATCGTGATTGCCGAGCACCGCCCAGGTCCCGAGCTTGGCGGTAAGCCGCGCCAATTCCGGCGCCCAGATCTTGTTGGGCATGCGCGCGTGCACAAAAGGATAAGTGGCAACGTAATCCCCGAGCATAACGACAAGATCGGATTTCAGTTCATTGGCGGTATCGACCACGCGACGGATGTGCGAGACAGTCATGTTCGGGCCGCCGGCGTGTATATCGGCAATGACCGTGATGGAAAGTCGCTGGCGAGCGGGCCAAGCCGGCGGCTCGGGTGAATACCGCGTCACGATTAGGCCTCGCGCTTCGACGCCGCCGGCATAGGCCGCCGTGCCGACGACCGACGAGCCCAGCAAGCCGCCGGCGCTGGCAAGAAGACGGCGCCGCGTCACGCCCGCCTTGGCCGAGGAAATAGATCCCCGCGCGACGTCTGCTGGCATATCCGGTTTCACGGCGGGCCTCCTAACGCGCGAGGTGTGAACATAGTGTTCACCGCAAGGCACAATTCCGGTTGCATTTTGATTTGTCGGCGCGACCGCGCAACTATTACGGTTCGGCCAGCCCTTCACGGGCCACCCAATCGAGCGTTTTGTCGAGCGCGCGATGGAGCTTCTCGAAGAGCTCTTCGATTTGCGGAGCTTTGATCACGAGCGGGGGGGAAAGGGTGAGCACGTCGCCGGCAACGGAGCGCACCATCAGCCCTTCCTCTTCCGCAAAGCGCACCGTGCGCGCACCGACGCCGTGCCGAGAGTTGAACGCGCGCTTCGTCGACTTGTCGGCGACAAGTTCAACCCCGCCAATCAGCCCGAGCCCTCGCGCTTCGCCGACCAGCGGGTGCTGGCCCAGCAATTTGAGACGGCCTTGGAACAGCGGCGCGCGTTTGGCGGCATTTTCCACGATGCGGTCGCGGGCATAGATCTCGATCGCCTTGAGCGCAACAGCTGCAGCAACCGGATGGCCGCCGTAGGTAAATCCATGGCCGAATAGCCCGATCTTCTTGCTCTCAGTAATCAGCGCCTCATACATCAGCTCGGGCACCATCACCCCCGCGATCGGCAGGTAGGCCGACGACAACGCCTTGGCGACGGAGAGGGCTTGCGGCTTGAAATCGAGTTTTTGGCAACCGAACCAAGTCCCCAACCGTCCAAAACCGCAAATCACCTCGTCGCTGATCACGAACAAATCGTGTTTGGCGCACACCGCCATGATCTTCGGAAAATAAGTCCGCGGCGGCACGATGACCCCGCCCGCGCCCATGACCGGTTCGGCAATGAACGCGGCCACCGTTTCCGGCCCTTCCTGCACAATCAGGGCGTCGAGTTCAGCGGCGAGCCGCGAGGCGAAGTCTTCTTCGCTCTCGCCGTCCTCGGCGAACCGATAATGATGCGGACAGCCGGTATGCAAAAAGCCGCCGAGGGGAACATCGAAATCGCGATGATTGCCTTCAAGGCCGGTCAGCGAAGCGGCGGCAACGGTAACGCCATGATAGGCCTTCAGCCGGCTGATGATCTTTTTCTTTTGCGGACGGCCGCGGGCGTTGTTGAGATACCAGACGAGCTTCACCTGGGTATCGTTCGCTTCCGATCCGGAATTGCAAAAGAAGACCTTCGAGATCGGCACCGGCGCGATCTCCTTGAGCTTCTCAGCAAGTTCGATCGCCGGATCGTGGCTCTTGCCGGTGAAAAGATGGGCGAAAGAAAGTTTGCGCATCTGCGCGGCGGCAGTCTCGATCAACTCCTCGTTGCCGTAGCCGAGCGCCGTGCACCACAGGCCAGCCATGCCCTCGAGGTAACGTTTGCCGTTGCTGTCATAGACATAGACGCCCTCGCCGCGTTCGATCACCAGCGGGCCGGTTTCGCGAAAGCTCGCGAGATTGATGTAGGGATGCACTAAAGTTTCGACGTCGCGGACGGCAAGATTGGTAAGCGGAGCCATAAAAATCCCTTTTAATCATCTTTTGCGGACGGCGGCCTAATTCGTGTCACTGCTTAGACGGTGGAGCCGTTCACCTTCAATATCCAAATGCTGCGGCCTTACCACCTGAGCGTAAGAGCGGCATTTTCATCGCAGCAGCATCCGGCTAGATTGGGGCAGAGAGAGGCGGCCCTTATCGGTCGCCACGCAAAGAAGAAAATAACGCCCACTCGCAGGAGGATTCCATGCTCGGGCTCATGCAAGACTGGCCGCTGCTCTGTCACCGGATTATCGATCATGCTGCGACCAATCACGGCGGCCGCTTGGTAGTTTCCCGCTCGATCGAAGGACCTTTGCACCGCACCAATTATGCCGAGATCCGCGCTCGCGCGCTGCGCGTTGCGCAGCGGCTGGAGCGTGACGGCATCAAGTTTGGTGATCGCGTCGCTACCCTTGGCTGGAATACCTGGCGACACCTGGAAAGCTGGTACGGCATTCTTGGTATTGGCGCGATTTACCATACCGTTAATCCGCGCCTGTTCGCCGATCAGATCGTCTGGATCGTCAATCACGCCGAAGACCGCGTGATGATGACCGATCTCACGTTTGTGCCGCTTTTAGAAAAAATCGCCGATAAGCTGCCAAGCGTCGAGCGCTACATCGTGTTCACCGACGCCGCGGATATGCCGCAGACCTCATTACGCAACGCAATCGCCTATGAGGAATGGCTAAAGGAGGCGGACGGCGATTTTACCTGGAGA
>Ga0335078_10008955_pt1 | contig 14867 bp, 15 predicted proteins | sample Lox_Sample_32_FD_206711 | JGI IMG/M metagenome (GOLD analysis project Ga0335078, IMG submission 206711) | Soil microbial communities from Loxahatchee National Wildlife Refuge, Florida, United States - Lox_Sample_3.2 | ecosystem: Environmental > Terrestrial > Soil > Wetlands | place: USA...
AAGCGCGTGACACCGACGGCTATGGAAATGACGGGCTATGGACGCCGAGGAAAACCAAAGACAGGTTTTCCACCGCGCCCACAGCCCTTGGAAATCGCTGCTGCGATTTCCACATTCCCACAGCCGCTACTGGGCGTGGAAAAGTGGAAAACCAAAAGCAGGTTTCCCACTTTCCCACTTGTTGTCTCTGCTCTTAAACTAAACAAGAAAGGAAGCCCGGCGGCGGATCGCTTCGCTCCCCGCCTTCAGGCTCATTCTTCAATTAGAAAATGCTATCGGATTGAGCGGGTACTGTGGAATTCCTCAACACCCAGTACTTTTGCGGATCATTTAGTTGCGCGAGTTTGACCGAAGAGGATCAATACTTGACGGAGGATTTCCAAAAGGAAACCCATCGGAGGTGTGTTCATGAAGTTGACCTGTGCAGCTTGCTGCCTGGTATGGATTGCTGCCGCATCGGCGACAGCGGATACGATTCTTTTTAATAATGACCCCGGTCTGGCATTGGGAAGCTCTGGCGTGACGATAGGTGGAGGAACCCACTTCGGAAACGCTGGAGAGAACTACGCTATGGAGTTCACTCCAACCGCTAGCGGAACTGTTACTAGCCTTGGCATTGCCGCATGGTGTAATTCAGCCTCGACCCCTTGTGCGGTGTATGTTTCGCTGGCGGCTAACAATGGTGAGATACCGGGCTCATTACTTACCACCACGCCGGTCTTACTCTCCGGCTTCACCTATTATGGAAACGCGGAAGAAGGCACGGTTTCGTCGGGTCCCTATTTATCGGCAGGAACGTCGTACTGGGCAATCGTTTCGGCAGAGAATCCCCTCAGCGGCTACCTCGATTGGTTTCGCGCGCCTGGCCCGCCCGGCACGATCGGTTCAATCGCCGAGGATGGAGATCAGATCGGCTCGGGTGCTTGGAGCACCTACGAGAGCTGGGCTGTGACGTTAGACGTTGAAGGAACGGCCGGTGGAGGGACCTGGTCGGGCGTTCCGGAACCGGCCCAGATCTTTTGGCTACCACCGGCACTGTTGATCCTCGTTGGAATCTATAACAGGGTCGTCAAGGCGTAGCGCCGAAGCTATTCCGCCGGTTCCGGGTCGCGCGGCCGGCCTTTTCGTATCCGCTTCAACAGATGATCCAGTTTCTGGCCGAGTTCGCCGCTGGAGTCCGCCTCGAAATGCAGCTCGGGGATGCGATAAACATCCAGCCGATTGGCCAACTCGCGGCGCAGATAACTGCGCGCGTGATCGAGAGCCTGTAAGGTTTCTTTTTGATCGGCGCCTTCGGCCACATGGACTCGCACCATGGCGTGGCGCTTGTCCGGAGAGATATGCACGTCGGTGACGATGGCCGATCCCAAACGTGGGTCGGCCAATTCATAACCAATCATTTCCGCCAGTTCCTCGCGAATGGCTTCCGTGATGCGTTCGATGCGATGGTCCATCGATCACTCGATCCATTCCAGCGTCGTGCCTACAAGCGCGCCGCCCAATAGCGCGGATGCTTCACGCTCCACCAATTGCAGCGTCTGCTCGGCGCGGGTATGATCGCCAGAAACCGTCACCGCCGAAATCAAGGCGCGTTGCCACAAATCCTGGTAATCAATCTCCGCCACGGCGACGTTGTATTTGCTGCGTAGCCTGTCTTTCAGGCCTTTGACGGTGTGGCGCTTGTCTTTGAGCGAGTGCGCCTCGGATAACTGAAGCTCCAAGGTAAGAACGCCAACGGTAGGCATACTTTTAAGCTCCCGGGCCGCCGCGGCTTGCTACTGGACGGCGAGTTCCGGAGCCACTCTTTGTGTAAGAAACGCCTCGATCACATCGCCCGGCTTGACGTCGGAATAGTTGTGCACCGTCACGCCGCATTCGAACCCGCTCTTGACCTCGCTGGCGTCGTTCTTGAAACGCTTCAGAGACTCGATCTTGCTAGTGAACATGACGACGTTGTCGCGCAGTACGCGAACCTGGCTGTCGCGCTTGATGATACCGTCCGTTACCATGCAACCGGCAACATTGCCGACCTTGCTGATGTGGAAAACATCGCGGACTTCCGCGCGGCCCTGGTACACTTCCTTGAACACGGGCTCCAGCATGCCGGTCATGGCGCGCTTCAGCTCATCGGTCAGTTCGTAGATGATGGTGTGCAGGCGGATGTCCACTTTTTCCTGCTCCGCCAGCGACGCCGCATTCCGCTCCGGGCGGACGTTGAAGCCTACGATAATGGCGTTCGATGCCGATGCCAGCAGAACGTCGCTTTCGTTGATAGCGCCCGCGCCGGAGCGCAAAACATGGATGCGGACCTTCTCGTTCGACAGCTTCTGCATCATGTCGCTGATGACTTCCGAGGTGCCGCTGACATCCGTCTTGAGGATGATGTTCAGCTCTTTGACTTCACCTTCCCGCAACTGCTCGTGCAGTTGTTCGAGTGTGACGCGTCCGGTCTTGGCCATGGCGACATCGCGCGCTTTGGCCTCGCGATACATCACAATCTGCTTGGCTTTACCGGTATCGGTCACCACCTGGAACGTGTCGCCCACTTCCGGCAATGAATCCAGTCCCAGAACCTCGGCCGGCATGGACGGTTCCGCGTCGCGCATGGGCTGGCCGCGATCGTCAAACATGGCGCGTACTTTTCCGAATACCGATCCACAAATGAAGTAGTCGCCGACGTGCAGCGTCCCATTCCGGACCAGTACCGTCGCCACCGGACCGCGACCGCGATCGAGCTGCGCTTCGAGAACCGTCCCAATCGCCGGGCGATCGGGATTGGCCTTGAGATCCTGCAGATCGGCCACCAGCAGGATCATTTCAAGCAACAAATCAAGGTTTGTTTTCGCCCTTGCCGAAACGGGCACCATCACCACATCGCCGCCCCAGTCTTCGGCCAGAAGATTTCGATCCGCGAGTTGCTGCTTAATGCGCTCGGGCTGGGCATCCGGCTTGTCGACTTTATTGATGGCCACGATGATCGGAGCGCCGGCTGCCTTGGCGTGATCGATAGCCTCGATGGTCTGCGGCATCACACCGTCGTCGGCCGCCACCACCAGCACGACGATGTCGGTGACTTTCGCGCCGCGCGCACGCATCCGAGTAAACGCCTCGTGGCCGGGCGTATCGATGAATACGATTTTTCGGCCGTTCTTTTCGATGTGATACGCGCCGATATGCTGGGTAATTCCGCCCGCTTCGTGATCGGCGACATTGGCCGACCGGATGGCGTCCAATAACGACGTCTTTCCATGATCGACGTGGCCCATAATGGTGACCACCGGCGCTCGCCTGACCAAATCCTTCGATTCCTCGGCCAGTTGGATCTCTTGCGTGCTCTCTTCCTCGAAGCTGACTTTGTTGGTGGAGGCGCCAAAATCCCGCGCCAGCTCTTCGGCCATCTTCACGTCGAGCGTCTGATTGATGGTGGCGAAGATCTTTTTCTCCACCAGCTTCTTAATCACCAAATTAGCCTTGGTGCCGAGCTTTTCAGACAATTCTTTGACGGTGATGCCTTCCGAAACGGTAATCTCGCGATCGATCGGCGGCGGTGCGGCGGGTTGCTCGCGCCGTGCCACCGGCATCCGTAAACGACCCTCTTCCTGCTCTTGATCGCGATGACGATCGCGAGCGCCGGGCTTGGCTGCATGACGCCGCTGCTGTTCGGTTCCTGGAAGCGGTACGGCCGGCTCGGCGCGAAGTGGCGATGTCGGATGCAGTGTTCGTTGCCGCCGAACCCCGGGTGCTCCCCCAGGTCCAGGAACGCCTGGGCCCCGCATCACCGGTTGTCCGGGACGGATGGGGCCACGATAAATCGGCTGGCCGGGAACGGGCGTCGAACTGCGAGTTGGAAACCCGGGTCGCGGGGCCTGAGGTTGCGCTGGTGACGGACGCGCCTGTTGCAGCCGGGCGACCATATCGGGACGCGGAGGGACTACCGGGCGCGCGGCCGGTTGGCCGGCGAGAGTTGGACGCGTGGCCGTTCGTAACGGCATGGCTGGCGTCGCTCCCGGAGCTTCCACCGCGGGCGGAGCAGATGCGCGCGCCGAAGACGGAGGGATCGGCTGCGCCGGTGTCATCGAAGGCGGCGGCGAAGCAGGCAGGGGCTGGCGCGGGCCGGAGAGAATCTGACCGGGGCGCGGAGCGGCAGGCACGGGACGCGCCGGCACGGCACTGGTTCGCAAGGGAGGGTGCAGCGGCGCACTGGGCCCGGTGGCCAACGGCGGACGCAGCGGTGCAGGCTTGCTGCGCAACGGCTCTTCGACCGTGGCGATTGGCGTGGCGCCATTCTCAGAGGGCGCTTCGGCGACAGGCGGAGGTGCGGTCTTAGTCAGTGGGATGTCTCGTTCCTCAGCGGCCTCAACCACCACTGGCTTTTCCTCGAGCGGTTCTGGTTCCGCGACGGCAACAGCAACCGCCGTTCCACCGTGTTCCTGCTCCGCCGTAGCCTCACCGTGCAGGCGCTTCCGCACCAGTTCCGCCGTCGACTCATCGATCGAACTGGAGTGCGTCTTCTTTTCCGTGACGCCCACGTCCGGCAACATCTCAACGATTACATGTGACGGCACTTCCAATTGCCTGGCTAACTCGTTGATGCGGATTTTACTCATAGTTTAGACTGCAACGCTCTCGTAACGCGGCGCTTAGCTCACTTCCCCCGAATGTCCTATGTTATCAAATTCCTCTTTCGCCGCTGACGTTTCCTCAGCGGATTCCGAGGCCCCTTCCTGCTCCGGAGAAGCCGGCTCAGCTACCGTTTCGTCTTCGCTCACCACGTGCTCCGGCGCAGCTTCTAGAGTTTCCTCAGCGACAACCTCGGCCGGCTCATCCACCACCACCTCCGGCGCTTCTGGAGCCGGCTGCTCAAACTGCGCGTAGTAGGAATTCACCGCGATCAAAATTTTCTCAACCAGCTCGGGTTCGATGCCCGAAATCGCTTCCAATTCCTCCGGCGTCATCGAGCCCAGCTTCTCCACCGTGGTCACGCCGGCGTGGATCAGCATTTCCGCGATGTCTTCGCCCATTCCATGATCGATGAGCACTGACACCGGCGCTCCGCTCGGAACCAGGGCCGCCATGGCAGATTCCACTTCTTGCCGTTTTTCTTCTTCGCTCTTGATGTCGATCTTCCAACCCAGGAGCTTGGCGGCCAGGCGAACGTTCTGTCCCTTCTTGCCGATGGCCAGCGACAATTGCGTGTCGTCGACAATCACCTCCATATGTTTGTCGTTGGCGTCGATAATCGAGACGCGGCTAATCTTAGCCGGGCTCAGCGCGTGTGTCGCAAAAACCACCGGGTCTTCCGAGTATTCAATAATATCGATTTTCTCCCCGCGTAGCTCGCGAATAATGGATTGCACACGCATACCCTTCATGCCAACGCAAGCGCCCACGCTGTCCACGTCGCGATCGCGGCTGGACACAGCGATCTTGGTGCGCTCGCCGGCCTCACGCGCGCAGCCCTTGATCACCACCGTATTGTCGTAGATCTCCGGGACCTCCTGCTCAAACAGGCGCTTCACCAGTTCCGCATCGCCGCGGGAAACAATTACTCCCGCATTCTTGCCCGCCTTCTCGACGCTCTTAATGACGCCGCGCACGCGCTCGCCCACGCTGAAATTCTCCAGCTTGCTTTGTTCCTTCTTCGGCAGCCGCGCCTCGGTCTTTCCGACGTCCACGACAATATCCTGGCCCTCCAGGCGCTTCACCGTGCAATTCACCAATTCACCCACGCGGCCCGAGTACTCCGAATAGATGGTGTCGCGTTCGGCCTCGCGCACCTTTTGCAGAATCACTTGTTTGGCGGTCTGCGCGGAAATGCGTCCCAGCGCTTCGGTCGGCTTGGGGAGGCGCAATTCGGTATCTAACTGCGCTGCCGGATCGATTCTCTGCGCGTCCTCGAGCGAAACTTCCTTCACCGGATCCTGTACGGTCTCTACGATCTTCTTTACACCGTAGATTTCGAGCGCGCCTTTATCGTTGAAATCGGCAATCAGGTCCTCGGTCGTCCGAAAATGCTTGCGGGCCGCCACTAACATGGCGTCTTTCACCGCGTCGATCACGATTTGCGGATCGATGCCCTTCTCTTTGCTCAAAATCTCGATGGACTGATAGATAGTTCCCACTGTGCCCTCTTTTTAATCTGTCCGGGGGTTCTTTACCACTCAAACTTCAGGTTGGCTTTTTTGACCTGCCCGAGCGGGAAATGGATGATTCTTCCCTCGCTCGGCTCCAAAGCAACGATCCCTTCGGAAATGCCGGCTAGCTTGCCTTCCCAGCGCCGCTGGTTCTCCACCGGGTCCCGCAGTTCGATCCTCGCTTTGTGTCCCACGAATTTCTCGAAGTCCCTGGCTTTCGACAGCTTCCGCTCCAGCCCCGGAGAGCTGACCTCGAGCGTGTAGCTCGCGCCAGGTATGACGTCCTCTACGTCCAAAATAGTACCTACTTGTTGCGAAATGAACTCGCAGTCTGAATGCGTGACACCCTTGGGCCGGTCGATGTACAGACGCAGCACTCGCCCACGCCCCGCGCCCAGCAGCTCAACATCAACAATTTCAATGCCTTCGGAGCCGCCCACGCGCTCGGCGATCTGGTTGACTTTGGCGATAATTTCTTCTTTCTCGGCGACCATAAAACCAAAAAACCGGTCGGACCAATAAAAAAGTGGGCTTTCGCCCACTCTTCGAGTCCGACAGTTTCATTATACACAAAGCCGAGCCGCGACCGGAAGGAAGGGTTGACAGAAACGGATCAGCAGCGAATCACGTCCAGCACTAAAATCGAATGGAGGCCTTCAATGCGTGCATTTTGGCTTACCGCAATTTCCTTCGCGTCGCTAATAGCTGGAGACGGTATTGCGCCGCGCGCGAATCCATCGGATTACGCGGCTAACGGCGATGCGAAGACCGCCGTAGTGGCTGCGACGCTGGTCGCCCCAGACCAGGTGAAGAAAACACTTTCCGCCGATACCAACAAACGGTATTTCGTCGTCGAGGTTGCGATCTTTCCCAACGCGGGCCAAAGTTTCGACGTTGACCGGTTGGACTTCTCCCTCAAGGCCGGTGATCAGATTTTGCGCGCGTCGCAGCCCGGCGATGTCGCTCCCGGTTGGCCAGAACACAAGCACGACCCGATGGGCGACCGCGGCCCTCATGTCACCGCCGAAACCGGGGTGGCCGTTTCGCAGGGCCCCGATCCGGTAACTGGCCGTACCAGAACCACTGTTGGAACTTATGAGGGGGCCTCTGTTTCCAACTATCCCGATCCCGCGCCGCCGTCGTCAACAAATCCCGATCCCACCGTCACGGATGCAAAAGTGCGGCAGATGGCGCTGCCACAAGCCTCCACTACAAAACCCGTCGCCGGTTATTTGTACTTCCGAAAACCTAAAGGCAAGGCCAGTTCGTTTACACTGAATTACACCGGAGACAACGCATCGGTTGATTTGACGTTGCCCGAGAAAACACCATGAAATCGAACCTCATCTCGATTGTTCTGCTAAGCGGAGCGGTTGTTTCGATGGCTGCAGCCGGCGCGGCGCACGCTGCCACCTGTGAAGACCTCGCAAAGCTCACGCTTCCCGCGACAACTATCAACACCGCACAGACAATTCCCGCCGGATCGTTCACGCCGCCGGGCGCACCGGCTATCGCGTATCTACCCGCCTTTTGCCGTGTCGCCGGCGTGATCAAGCCTACCGACGATTCCAACATTCAATTTGAAGTTTGGATGCCGAGTTCGGGCTGGAACGGAAAATTTCTAGGCGTGGGCAACGGCGGCTTCGCCGGGTCGATCAATTTCACGGGCCTGGCGGATGCAGTGCGGCACAATTACGCGACTGCTTCCACCGATACGGGACATCAAGCCGGCGGGACCGACGCGAGCTGGGCTTTGAAGCATCCCGAGAAGATCGCGGATTTCGGTTATCGCGCCGTCCACGAAACGGCCGATAAAGCCAAGCTGCTGGTTCGCGCTTTTTATGGCGATGCCCCCAAGCGTTCCTATTTCAGTTCGTGTTCGAATGGCGGCCGGCAAGCGCTGATGGAAGCGCAGCGATTTCCGGCCGACTACGACGGTATCATCGCCGGCGCCCCGGCCAACTACTGGACGCATTTGTTGACGGCGGCCATCCTGAATTCGCGGGCGCTGCTCGACGATCCCGCCAGTTACATCCCCGCCGCGAAGATTCCGGCCATTGAAGCAGCCGCGCTGGAAGCTTGCGACGCCCTCGACGGGGTGAAGGACGGTGTCATCGACAATCCGCCGCAATGCCACTTCGATCCAGCAGTACTTCTATGCAAAGGAGCGGATTCCAACCAGTGCCTGACTGCGCCGCAGGTGACTGCGCTCCAAAAAATCTACGCCGGGGGGCGGACTTCGAAGGGCGATCTGGTGTTCCCGGGTTATTCAGTTGGCGGAGAAGGCGGAATGCAGGGATGGCCGCTGTGGATCACGGGATCCGCGCCACAGAAAAGCCTGATGTTCGCCTTCGGAACGCATTTCTTCCAGGACATGGTGTTCAACGATCCTAACTGGGACTTGAAGACGTTCGTTACGGATCGCGATATGAAGCTGATCGACGATGAACTGGCGCCGATGCTGAATGCCACGAATCCGGATTTAAGCAAGTTCGAGAAGCGAGGCGGCAAGCTCATCATGTATCACGGCTGGAGCGACGCGGCGATCCCACCGGTGAACGCGGTGAACTATTACGAAAGCGTGATCTCGAAAATGGGCGCGAAAAACAGCGCGAGCTTCGTGCGGCTGTTCATGGTTCCAGGTATGCAGCACTGCGCGGGCGGCCCGGGTCCCAGCATGTTCGGGCAGTTTAGCGCAGGGTCAGGGGACGCGCAGCACGATATCGAAGCGGCGCTCGAACAGTGGGTGGAAAAAGGAACCGCGCCGGAACAGGTCATCGCCGCGAAATACAAAGTAGGCATCAACCCAGCCAGCGGCGTCGCGCGGACGCGGCCGCTGTGCGCCTATCCCAAAGTGGCGCATTGGAACGGACAAGGATCTACCGATGACGCAGCGAATTTCACCTGCGTCGCGCCGGCCGGTCATTAGCCGCCACCTCTTCTAGATTCTCAATCACTCGACGGAAGACCGCGACGGCCTTGTGCCCGTTCGCCTCGAGCACTCCAGCCTCCAGCGATTCGAGCTGGGCGTGAATCTTCGCCGCCTTCTTTTTACCTGACGGCGTCAAGCTGACCACAAAGCTCCGGCGATCGTTCCGGCTGGTCTCGCGGCTGATGAATCCGCGCGCGTCCAGGCGATCGAGCACGCTGGTGAGGGTGGAGCGCTTGTGGGCAAACGCGCGGTGCAGATCGGCGATGGTGGAGTCGCCCGATTCGTGCAAATGACAGAGAATATGGGCCTCGCCCTGGGTCAGGTCCGGAGCATGCTTCTGGATAAACAGCCCGATCCGGTGGGTGGCGCGGTGGATGCTGAAGATGAGTTCGAGGCGCATCTTCTCAAGGATACGCCATCCGCCGGGGGCTTGACGTTATATAATACGATTTCGTATATTTCGATAATGAAGTACAGGAGCCGACGAACATGCAAAGTCCGCTGAGCTTTATGACCCGGCAGCACCACGCGGTGCGCAACTTCGTGGTGATGCAGATGCCCCTGAACCACGGCCACCCGATCCGGCCCGCGAAAATTGCGGATTCACTGAACCTGAAACTCGATCAGGTTGTGGACTTGCTCGACGATCTGGAGCGGCATCTGTTCTTTTTGGTGCGCGATGGACGCGGAAACGTCAGTTGGGCGTTTCCGGTGACCAGCGACCGGACGCCACACCGGCTGCTATTCAGCACCGGACAGCACATTTACGCTGCCTGCGGCGAAGACTCCATCGCCGCGCCGTTTGTCGAGTCGCGGCTTCATAAGCAGCAGTTGCAGGTGGAGATTTCCACTTCCTGCGCGCACTGCGGAAGGGGCCTGCACATCATGGTGGACCACGATTTGCGGGTCCGCGTGCGGGAACGCGATGCGGACCCGCGGGTCTTCTTGCCGCACATCGACTGGTCCGTTTTTCGAGGCAAGAACATTATCGACGCCTATTGACGCAACTCCGTATTCTTCTGGTCAGAAGAACACGTTTTGCCGATGAAAGTGCCGGGTCATGCGCTGGAATTGCAAGTGGCCGCGAACCATACGCGAGAGGCCCAAACGCATCTGTTCGGATTTTGAGCCGCCACCCCGCTCCCGTGATCGCGGCTCGGATTAGAGCTTCGTATGCGCCGCTTGCTCGCGGACTTCGGCGTGGTGGCGGACGTCGATGCCTTTCATCAGGAACAGCACATCTTCGGCGATGTTGGTGGCATGGTCGGCGATACGCTCGATGTTGTGAGCGATGAACATGAGGTCGATCGCGCGGGGGATGGTGGTGCTCTCCTCCTGCATGAAACTGACGAGTTCCTTGTAGACCGCGTCGCGGAGGTGATCCACTTCGTCATCGGAGAGAAGTACGGAGCGCGCGAGTTGCTCGTCCCGCTTGACCAGCGCGTCCAGGCTCTTACGGACCATGGTTTCGGCCAGATCGGCCATGCGCGGAATATCGATCAGGGGCTTTACCGGTGGCTCCTTCATGAGCGACAGCGCGCGTTCGGTGATGTTGACGGCCAGGTCGCCCATGCGCTCCAGATCGCCGTTGATCTTGATGGCGGCCGTGAGGAAGCGCATGTCGCGCGCCATGGGCTGGTAGAGAGCGAGAAGACGAGTGGCGAATTCGTCGATCTCGATATCCTTTTGGTTGATCTGCGCTTCTTTCCAGAGCACGTCTTTAGCGGTCTGTTCGTCTCGCTCAACCAAAGCAGACACGCTTTGATGAATTGCCGATTCAACCAGACCCGCCATCTCCAGCAGACGTCGCTGTAATTCGTCGAGTTCTTCGCGAAAGTGAACCATTATCCGAACCTGCCCGTGATGTAATCTTCCGTCTCTTTGCGAGAGGGGCGTTTGAAGATGATTTCGGTTTTATCGAATTCGATCAGCTTACCGAGCAGAAAGAAGCCGGTGAATTCGGCCACTCGGGCGGCTTGTTGCATGTTATGCGTGACGATGACCTGCGTGCATTGGTCTTTGAGCGTGAAAAGTAGATCTTCGATTTTCGACGTCGCGATGGGATCGAGCGCCGAGCAGGGTTCGTCCAAAAGAAGAACCTCCGGATCGACGGCTAGGGCGCGAGCGATGCATAAGCGCTGCTGCTGGCCGCCAGACAAACCATAGGCCGATTGATTCAGCTTGTCTTTTACTTCTTCCCACAGTGCGGCGCGCTTCAAGCTACGCTCCACGGTATCGGCGATCGATCCGCGATTTGCCAGTCCGTTTACGCGCGGGCCGTAAGCGACGTTATCGAAAATCGATTTGGGGAATGGGTTGGGGCGCTGGAAGACCATCCCAACCCGCCGGCGGAGGTTGGTGACGTCCAGTTCGAGGACGTTTTGTCCGTCCAACAATACGCGGCCATCGTAATGAGCGCTTTTGATGGTCTCGTTGATGCGGTTGAGCGTTCGCAAGAATGTGGATTTTCCGCAGCCGGAGGGGCCAATCAGGGCGGTGATGTGTTTTTCCGGAACCTCCAGGCTAATGCCGTGGAGAGCCTGAAAATTGCCGTAATAGAAGTTGAGGTCTTCCGTTTTGAGCTTGGCCGGAGAAGGCGGTAGTTGCGGATTCGGCGGCGGTAGTGGCGCCTTTATCTCGTTCATGTGTGCCGATTCAGGTACAGCGCCCATAGGTACAAGCTTAGCTCCTTTGAACCGCGGCTCCGCGCGACAATACCCAACGCGCCGCGATGTTAGCGATTAATACCAAGCCCAGCAGCACCAAGCCTGCCGCCCAAGCCTGACGGTGCCAGTCCTCGTAGGGAGAAATGGCCATTTTGTAGATCCACACCGGAAGCGTCGCGATCGGTTCGGTGAGTTTATTGGACCAGTATTGATTATTGAGGCTGGTGAACAACAGCGGGGCAGTTTCGCCGGCCACGCGCGCTACTCCCAGAATCAGGCCCGTGAGAATCCCCTGTCTCGCGGCCGGTACGATGACTTTCATGATGGTCTTCGCTTTATTAGCACCGAGTGCGAACGATCCTTCGCGAAGCGAATTCGGGACCGACCGCAGAAAATGCTCGGTGCTGCGTAAACCGATGGGGATCATCATGAGGGCGAGAGCAAAGCCGCCGGCCCAGGCCGAGAAAGAGTGCATGGGAACGACGATCACGGTCCAGGCGAAGATGCCGATCACGATGGACGGAACTCCGTTGAGCAGGTCGGCGGTGTAGCGCACGAAGATCGGGAAGGTCTTGCCGCCGAACTCGGCCAGATAGATGCCACCCAGGAATCCGACAGGAATGCCGATAATCACCGCGATAAGAATGACGACGCCCGAGCCGACGATGGCGTTGGCCAAGCCTCCGCCGGTCTCACCTGGCGACAGCGGCAGCTTGGTAAAGAAGTCCCAATTGAGAGACCGGAAGCCGTTCCACACCAGAAATCCGAGGATAACGAATAGTACCGACACCGTGATCAAGGTGCAGACACCGGTTAGCGTCAGCATCACATTGTTAAGAGCGTTGCGCCGTTGCGTGCGGCCCATCATTCGGTCTTCGATCCTTTCTTCGTGGTAGCCAGGATCAACAATTGAGCCGAGGCGTTGAGAATGATGGTGATCAGAAACAGCACCAGGCCCAGCTCGACAAGCGCACCGAGATACGTGTCTCCGGTGGCTTCGGTGAATTCGTTCGCGATGATCGCGGCAATCGTGTATCCAGGAGCCAGAAGCGAAGCGTGAATGCTGGGGTCGTTGCCGATGACCATGGTGACGGCCATGGTTTCGCCCAACGCGCGCGCCAGGCCGAGGAAGACAGACCCGATGATGCCCAGCCTGGCAAACGGAACCACCACTTGCCATGTCGATTCCCACTGGGTTGCGCCGAGGGCCAGCGCGGCTTCGCGCTGTTCGCGAGGAACCGCCAGCAACGATTCGCGTGAGATGGAGATGATGAACGGAAAGGTCATGATGGCCAGAATCACGCCGGCGGCCAGATAGCCGAACCCGTATGCGGGACCCTGGAAGATGGGCAGGAATCCCAGCGTCTTTTTGAGGAATGGTTCGATGTACTGGCGCATCAGCGGGACCAGCGTGAAGATGGCCAGCAGCCCGTAGATAACGCTGGGAACGGCGGCCAGAAGCTCCACCAAAAAGGTGCAGGCGTTCGAAAGTCTGGGGGGCGCTAGCTCCGACAGAAAAATCGCGGCACCCACCCCTAGCGGTACGGAAATCAGCAGCGCCAAAATCGAAGTTAGAATCGTTCCGTAGATGAACGGCAGTGCGCCGAATTGTTCGTTAATCGGATCCCAGGTTTTGGTTATCAGAAAGCTCAGACCGAACTTAGCGCGAGACGGTGCCGAGTGAATCCAAAGCTCGTAGACCAAAAAGACGGTGACTAGAAACACGCTGGCGGCAAAGATCAGCGTGATCAAATGAGCGGCTTTATCGCCGTCCTGTAGCCGCTTTACGAATTTTCGCGCCGCCGACTCGGGCGGCGCGGCCATAACTGCCGTACCTGCCATGTGTGCAAACGATCTATTGTATCTGGCTGATCTGCTTCTCTTCCTTACTGACCACGGGTGTCGGTAGTGTAGCGTAATCGAGCCCGGCGCAATATTTCTGACCGTCTGTAAGGGCCCATTTCAAGAATTGCTGGACGGCGTTTTTCTTGGCGCCGCTAAGGTTGCTCGGGATGAGCATCCAGGTGAAGCTGGAAATCGGATATGCGTTCTTGCCGGGCGCGTTGGTGATGGACACACGGAAATCATCGGGCATGTTCTTGGCGGCGCCTGCGGCAGCCGCGGACACGGACTCAAAATCCGCTCGCACAAACGCACCCGCGGAGTTCTTAACGGTGCCATAGTCCATTTTATTTTGCACCGCGTAAATCAACTCCACGTAGCCGATGGAATTCGGCGTCTGCTTGACGATCCCCGCAACACCTTCGTTACCCTTGCCACCGAGTCCCTTGGGCCACGCGACCGAAGTGCTGGCTCCGACTTTGCTCTTCCAATCGGGACTGACCTTGGAGAGATAGTCGGTCCAAACGAAGGTGGTGCCGCTGCCGTCGGAGCGATGCGCCACCGTGATTTCGGCGTTCGGGAATTTCACGTTCGGATTGTCTTTCTTCAAACGCGCGTCGTTCCAGTTGGAAATGGTTCCCAAGAAGATGCCAGAGAGCGTTTCGGGTGTGAAATTAAGGACAGCGTTTATGCCTTCGATATTGTAAACCGGTACGACGCCGCCCAGAACCATCGGAAAATGCAAGACTTTGAACTTCGTGATCTTTCCCATCTGGGCATCCGTCATCGGCATATCAGAGGCGCCGAAGTCCACCGTTCCCGACGTGAGCTGTTGGATGCCCGCGCCGGAGCCGATGGCTTGATAGTTGATCTGGACGTCGGAATGGAGTTTGTGATACTCCTCAAACCATTTCTGATAAATGACGGCTGGAAATGTAGCGCCGGCCGCGTTAATGGTCTCAGCGGGCAGAACGGAACTGAACGCAACGATAGCGGAAGCGGCCAGCAAGCCTATGGTTAGTTTTTGCTTTGTCACACTCGTCCTTTCCAGGAAGTAGGGGTTCCTGCCGCTGTGAGCATAACTTTGTGGGGTTAGGCAAAAATGACAATTGAGTTAATATTGAGTGACAGCGTTGGCTCAGGCTCCGGAAGTAGTTCTAAACAGAGGATATACGGTTCGGGCATGGTTGGGTCTCATGTACTGGCAAGCGTCCGAAATTGGACGTCAGAGTCCGGGAATAGTCAGCGTAAAGCGCGAACCCTCCCCCAACCGGCTCTCCACCAGTACCGTAC
>Ga0335078_10008956_pt1 | contig 14865 bp, 12 predicted proteins | sample Lox_Sample_32_FD_206711 | JGI IMG/M metagenome (GOLD analysis project Ga0335078, IMG submission 206711) | Soil microbial communities from Loxahatchee National Wildlife Refuge, Florida, United States - Lox_Sample_3.2 | ecosystem: Environmental > Terrestrial > Soil > Wetlands | place: USA...
GGCGTCTTCGGCAGCGGGTTTCTTACCCCCGAAGCAATGTCGAACACGGTCAAGGTGCTGCGCCGCTTTCACCGCGCGGTGCAGAAGGCGGGCGCCGATTCCGTGCGTGCTGTCGCCACCAGCGCCCTGCGCGACGCGCGCAACTCGCAAGCCTTCCTTGAGTGGGTGCGCTCGACCACCGGCTGGAAAGTGGAGATCATCTCCGGACTGGAAGAGGCCCGCCTGATTCACCTCGGCCTGGTCTCTTCGCTGCGGTTGAGCGCCTCTTCCGCGCTGATGGCGGACCTGGGCGGCGGCAGCTGCGAACTGACCATCTCCAACGGCGGTCACATCCGCGAAACCGTCAGCCTGCCGCTCGGAGCCGTACGCCTGACCAATGAGTTTCTGCACCATGATCCACCGCGCAAGCCGGAGCTGGCACGCCTGCGGGGTTTTGTGGAGCGCGAAATTGGCCGCATTTCTCAGCGCATCATCCGGGCGCGGCCCAAGGTGGTGATTGCCACTTCCGGCACCGCCGCCTCGCTGGCCGCCGTGTGCCACGGTCTCTATAAGACCAAGGGCCCGCGCGCGGCGGTAGTCTTACGCCCCCAGATGCGGCGTGTCGTCAAGCTGCTGGCCCGCCTGCCGGTGGCGGAGCGCCGTCAGCTGGCGGGCGTAGGTCCGCGGCGGGCGGAAATCATCGTCGCCGGCGCGGTCGTCTATGCCGAGCTTCTGGAGCGCTGCCAGCTGCGCGGCTTTCGCTATTCCGCGCTGGGCTTGCGCGATGGCTTGCTGGCCCAGATGGCCGCCGAGTACGACCGCGGCACGCGCTCCGGCAAGCAGATCGAATCCGAGCGCTGGGATTCGATCCGGGCCGCGGTGCAGCATTACCACGTGGATATGGACCACGCTCTGCAGGTGCGCAGCTCCGCCATGCAAATGTTCAGCGCGCTCAAGGCGGTGCACCGGCTGCCCCCGGAGTACCGTGAATGGCTCTCTGCCGCCGCCATGCTTTACGAAGTTGGCGATTATGTGAACCGCAACGGGCGGCACCGGCACACCCACTACATCATTTCTCACTCCGATATTCTGGGTTATACGCCGCAGCAGCGGCAGATCATAGCCGCCATTGCGCGCTACCTGGGCAAGTCGCGCCCCACCCCCGGAGACGGGCCGGTGAAAGTGCTCACTCCGGAAGACCGCGAGCGCGTGCCCCGGGCGTCTTTGCTCTTGCGGCTGGCGCGCGCGCTCAACCTGGGCCGCAGCGGCGCCATTCGCCAGGCACGAGTGCATTCCCGGAACGGCAAGGTCGGCATCACTGTGCTCACCCAGGCCCGGGTGAGCGCCGACCTGGAATTATGGGCGGTGGAAAAAGAGAGAAGCTACTTTCGCGAGGTCTTCGGACGCGAGCTTTCTGTCGCGGCGGCGTGAAGCGTGCGCAGGATCTTGGGCGTAAAGCACCAGTGCAGCATGCCGGAATTGCGGCTCATTTCCACCTTGGCCACGGCGCCTTTCTTCAGCTCCACCGAAGCCTCACATCCGCTCTGGCTGATGACGTGGCCGAGAAATTCGCTGAGATTGGGATTGTGCCCCACCACCATGATGGATTCGCGCTTGGAATATTTGTCGAGCAACTGGCGGAACTCGGCAACACCGGCGCCAGGCCGCAGAGCATTCTCAAACACCAGCTTGCCCTCGTAGCTCAGTTCGTTGCCCACCAAAGAAGCGGTTTGCGCCGCGCGCTTCAGCGGGCTGGAGATGATCACCTCGACTTGCACGTCCAGCGCGGCCAGCGCCCGCCCAACATAGCCGCACTGCTCGATTCCAGCTTTGTCGAGCGCGCGTTTTTCGTCCTTTTTGAGATTGCTGAGGCTCTGCCCGGCCGAGGCATGGCGCAAAAAGTAAACCAGCATGACTTTTTACCCCGCCTTTCCGGTCAGCACGCGGCGGCGTGAGCGCGGCGCCGGGACCGGATCCGGAATGTTATCCAGAAACTGCTTTCCTTCCGCCAGGCCGACAAGAAATTCCTGGGCGTTGAAAGCGGCAACTCCGGCGGGGGGTTTGCGTTTGCCCTGCGCCTGCCAGGGGCGAATGTAGGCGCCGTCCCTCTGCAGCAGGCGCGTCTTCACGTTATCGGCCAGGTAAGCCGCCAGAATCTCATGGCGCACGCGCTCGCGCAGCAATTCGTCTTTCAGGGGGAAGATCACTTCTACGCGCTCGTAGAGGTTGCGCGGCATCCAGTCGGCGCTGCCCAAATAAATCTCCTCGTCACCACCATTGCTGAAGTAGTAGACGCGGCTATGCTCCAGAAAGCGGCCCACGATGCTGCGCACCCGAATGCGGTCGCTTACGCCCCGCACCCCCGGCCGCAAAGCGCAAATGCCGCGCACGATCAAGTCGATTTCCACTCCCGCCTGGGAAGCGCGGTACAGCGCCATGATCACGTTCTTGTCGAGCAGCGCATTCATCTTGGCAATGATGTGCGCCGGCCGCCCGTGGCGGGCGTGCTCAGTTTCGCGGGTAATCAATGCCAGCAGATGCTCGGCCAGATTGAGCGGCGCCACCATCAATGGATCGTAGGTGGGGTGCTCGGCGTAAGCGGTCAGAAAACTGAAAACATCATGCACCGCGCCGGTGATTTCCGGGTCGGACGTCAGCAGACTGAGATCGGTATAAATGCGCGCCGTCGTGGTGTTGTAGTTTCCCGTACCCAGATGAGCATAGCTGCGGGTCACGCCATCGGGATCACGGCGCACCAGAAGCGAGAGCTTGCAGTGCGTCTTCAGCCCCACCAGCCCGTGAAATACCTGCACTCCGGCGTCTTCCAGATCGCGCGACCAGCGGATATTGGAGTCTTCATCGAAGCGCGCTTTGAGCTCGACTACCGCCGTGACTTCTTTCTTCTCCGCCGCGGCAATCAGCGAAGGCACAATCAGCGAGTGCTCGCTGGTGCGGTAAAGGGTTTGCTTGATGGAGAGCACGCGCGGGTCTTTGCTGGCCGATTCGATGAAGGAAACCACCGCGTCATAAGAATCGAAGGGGTGGTAGAGCAGGACATCGTGCCGCCGCAGCTCCTCGAATAAATCCTGCGATTTTGCCGTGAGGCGAAGCTCGCGGGCCACGAAAGGCTTGAATTTCAGCTCGGGATGCTCGGTCTGCTCGTAAATATTGAACAGCCGCGAGAGATTCACCGGCCCGTGCACGCGAAACACCTGCCACGGCTCCAGCTCGAAGTTGGTGCGCAGGCGCTCGATGATTTCCGGATCGGCGTCGGCTTCAATCTCCAGGCGCACCGCGTCGCCCTTGCGGCGATTGTGCAATTCGGCGCGCACCGACTCCAGCAGGCTGCGCGATTCTTCCTCGGCCAGGTATAGATTGCTGTTGCGGGTGACGCGGAACGCGGCGGAAGAAATAATGTCATAGCCGTGGTACATGCGGGCGGCGTGGTAGGCCACCAGGTCGGCGAGAAAAATGAAATCGTCACTACCATCCGAAGGCAGCCGCACCAGCCGAGGCAGGGCGCGGGGCACGGTCACCACCCCGATATAGGTCAGCGAAGAACGCCGCCGCCGCCGCAACAAAAGCGCCACGCACAGCGCCTTATTGATTACCCGGGGAAAGGGATGCGCCGGATCCACCGTCACCGGGGTCAGCAGCAGATCGAGCTCGCGCCCGCAGTATTCATCCACAAAAGCGTGCGCCCGCGAGCTGAGCTCGTGCAGACTGAGCACGCGGATTCCATTTTGCGCCAGAGCCGAACGCAAACCTCCGTTCCAGCAGCGGTATTGCTCCTCCACAAACTCGTGGGTTTCGCGGGAAACCACGTCGCGCTCTTCGACCAGGGTCAGGCCGTCGGGGCCGCCTTCGGTGTAGCCGTCTTCGATCTGCTGCACCAGGCCGGCCACCCGGACTTCAAAAAATTCATCCAGATTGCTGGCCGTGATCGCCAGGAATTTCAGCCGCTCGAGCAGCGGATTGCCCGGGTCTTCGGCTTCCTCCAGAACACGGTGGTTGAACGCCAGCCAGGAGGCTTCGCGATTGATGTAATACGACGGGTTGTCGAGCGAAAGGCGAGCCATAGTCCTTTTCGCGGCGGACGGCAATACTGGTTTCAGGCCAAGTGCAGGTTTTCCGGTTGGACTTGCGGTTTACTCTACGGTCCGGTTATCCAGAAGCATCTCTTGCACGCTGACTGTCACCAGTGAGTATAAGCCAAAAAATAGTAAAACGGGCCGGAGCACCTTATACGCTCCGGCCCGAAATTTGCAAGTCTTCGATCTTCGCAGTTAGAAGCTGAAGATAGTATCGAACTGCCAACGCTTGAGCCAACGCTCCAGGGTCGGGCTCTGGGCGGTGACAATCTGCCGCCCGATCAGACCCGTGGCTCCCACCTGAACGTGGGGATAGGCCTGATAATAGGCCTCGATGCGGTGCTCGATCACGTTGGTGGGCTGCCGCAGGTCGCTGAAATCGAAGGCGGAAAGAACGGCATCCCGCTCAATTCGGGCGAAGGTGTAGCCCAGCAGCAGATCGCCCGGGTTCTTGGTCTGGCCGAACTTCAGCTCTGACCAGTAGCCATGGCGCTGGTGAGGATCACAGCTCGGGACCGTAGCCCCGGCTGCCACAAAGGCTGCGATGTTCTCGCAGGCCCGGGTGTTCTGAGCGTAGTCAAACAGGGCGTAAATAGGCCAGCGCTTGGCTCCGGTGTCGAAGTCCAGGCGGGCGATCGCATCCACAATCCCGTACTTGGAAGCGAAGGCGCGCTTGCCATTGATGACGCCAAAGTTGTTCGACAGAGTTGAGGCGCTGAAGCCGAAGTTGCCCCCGCCGGTATTGGTAATACCTTGCGTGGCAAATCCGTCGCTCGGGCTCTGCGTCTGGTTCTGCGCGATGGTATCGGCGTTTTCAAAGTCGTAATAGGCCGCGTTCGCGCTGAACTTGATCGGCCCGCCGCCCAAACCGAGCTGCACCTGTCCGCCGGTGACGTAGCTGTCAGGGCCGCCGCTGACTTCGAAGATGGGCATTTCGTATCCCACCACGGCGAAGTGGTTAATGGGGCTGTGCTTCCAGTTCCAGGAGACCTGCTCGCTGGCGCCCTCCGGGTTCAGGTCGTTATCCCAGGTCAGCTCGGTGCGCTGCCAGGTGTAAGCAAACTTTCCCACGGTCACGCTGAACGGTTTTAGGGCGTGCGGATTGTAGGTCCCGAAGGCCTTGTCAATGGCGAACGGCTTGCGGGTAAAGAAGCCGGTCTCGGTTGAGTTGGTGGAAACCGGGTCGCCCAGATCGCCCGATGCGAGCGAGAAGCCAACCGCAAAGTCGTTAGTCACGTTGGTGTTGACGTTAAAGCGCAGGCGGAAGCGCTCGCGGAAGCGGTCCTGGGGGACGGGCGAAGTGGTCGCGCCGCCGCCGAAGAAAGGCTCGAAGCGCAGGCGCAGGTCGCCGCTCAGCTTGAGCTTGCGCAGTTCCTTGATTTCCTTATTGCCGTCGGCAATCGCCTTCTGCGCATCTTGCAAGGTCGTGGCCGTGCTCACGCTGGTGCTCTGCAGGTCGGCAACGTCTTTGTGCAGGCTGTCCACGGCCTGCTGCTGCTGGGCGGCGGTGGCGCTGGCCTGGTCAGCTTTGGCCTGTGCGTCACTGGCCGTGGCTTGCGCCTGGTGCAGCGCCTGTTGCGACTCCTGCCAGGCGGCATCCTTCGCCTGCAGTTGCTGTTTCAGATCGTTGATCTGCTGCTGCTGGGCAGCCAACGCGTCTTTCAGTTCCTGCACGTCCTGCATGGTGACCGCCGGCGCAGCCGCCTTATGGCGCATCTTTTTGGGCTTGGTCGCCGTCTGGGCCAGCAGGGACGTCGCCAAGAGTGGAATTACACACCACCTGAGAGCAGACTTCATCGTTTCTCCTTCTGCCTCAACCGCAGGGTCGAGGCCCTTCAATCAGAAATCGTGGGACTGCCTTAGTGGACCTGTTTGACCGCTTCCCGAACTTTGGCTGCAACGTTGTCGGGCAAGGGAGCGTAGTCCAGGGCCTGGGTCATCTTTTCCCCGTTGTCGAGCATCCAGTTGAGGAAATCCACCAGAATCTTCCCCCTGGCGGCGTCTTTGGACTGCACCGGAATCAGCAGCCAGGTGAAGCTCGAGATGGGATACGCATCCTTCCCCGGAGCATTGGTGATGGAAACGCGAAAGTCTGCCGGCATCTTGGGCACCGAAGCCGCCGCCGCCGTGGCGCCATCCAAGCTGGCCTTCAGCCAGGTTCCTGCCGCATTGCGCAGGACGCCGTAAGGAATGTGGTTCTGCACGGCATAGATCAACTCGACATAGCCGAACGCGCCTGGCATCTGCCGAATCATGCCCGCCACGCCCTCATTGCCTTTGGCGCCGAGCCCCACCGGCCACTTGACCGAGGTGCCCTTGCCCACGTCACTTTGCCATTCCGAGCTGACCTTGGAGAGATAGTCGGTGAAGATGTAGTTGGTGCCGCTGCCATCCGAGCGATGCACCACGATGATGGTCTGCCCGGGCAGATTCACTCCCGGATTGTCGGCGGCGATGGCCTTGTCATTCCAGCTGGTGATCTTACCCAGGCAAATGTCGGCCACCGTCTTGGAAGAAAAGCGCAAGTCGCCGCTCACGCCAGGCACGTTGTAAGCCGGCACCACCGCCCCGAGCACGGTCGGAATGTGCAGGATTTTTACCTTGGCCTGGGAGAGCTGTTCATCGGTCATCGGTCCGTCGCTGGCGCCAAAGTCTACGGTCTGGGCCAGCACTTGCCGAATGCCGCCGCCGCTGCCGATGGACTGATAGTTGATTTCAATTTCAGGGTGAAGTTTGTGATATTCGCTAAACCACTTGGAATACATCGGATAAGGAAACGTTGCGCCCGCCCCATTTAATGTGGTCTGCCCAAAAGCGGGTAACGCCAGAGCCAGACACAAAAGCGCAATTCGACGCATCACGCGGTGGTCCTCCTTTTGTCTGCCAGTGCAAACGATGGTTGTTTTAGTACGAACCCTTGTACTTTTGGTCTGTTACAGGATGGTTACAAAACGGTGAATTTTGAGTAAATCAGCCTCGGCGAAAGCGCGCCGGCGAGAAATCCTGGCGCCTGGCAAAAAGCTTCTATTTGCGTGGAAGCAAAAGACTAACGGGCGGCGTCGAGGCGGGCGATTTCGCGCGCAAACAGCGGATTGTCGGGAAACTCGGAACGCAGCGAAGCCAGCACCTGGCGGGCCTCAGAAGTGTCCTTTTCCCGCACATAGGCGATGGCGAGCAGGATGCGCGCGAAGGGGGCCAGGTAGTGGCCGTGGGCGGCCGTCAGCTTCAATTCCTCGATGCCTTGCGATTTGTCGCCGGAGACCCCGCCCAGGCGCAAGACCCAGCGCAGCGGAGCGGCCACACTTCCTACCAGATACTGGCTGATGCCGCTGGCCAGATGAGCGTCATAGCAACTCGGGTCCACCGCCAGAAGCTGCGACGACCACTGCGTGGCTTGCCGGGTGTAACGCAGCGAGGCCAGACCGCGTTTCTCCACCAAGGCGGCGTAGTCGGCGCGCAGGCCCGAAGCCAACGTCATGGCAAAGAGGGCGTCGCGGTCTTTGGGGTCTTTGGCCAGGCGAGCCCGCGCCAGGGCTTCAGCATGGTCCAGCGCCGCATTCAAACGGTCACGCAGGGCCGGATCGGGCGTCAGCTTCTTGCGCGTCTCGAAGGAGTGGTCGTCCTCGTAGAACTGGGCTTCCAGCGCCCCCAGGCGGTTCAGTTCCGCGAATAGCAGCCCCGCAGCATCGCATGCCGCTCCCCTTGGATCATCGGGATGCGACTCCTGCCAGGTGGTAAATATCTGGTGGGCGGCAGTGAAGTTCAGATCGTAGAGCTGCTGGAAGCCGAGATCCAGGGGCGAGGCCAGAGGCTCGGCGGCACCGCTCGCCGGCGAAAGCAAAGCCAGAGTGGAAAGAAAAATCGCAATCGCGAAGCTCAGGCTCGCCGGCCGCAGCTGAAGATGCTGCTTCCCTGCTCGTGCGCCGGAGTGTAAGGCTTGAGCCATCCCCTATTGAGTTACCACACTGGATGCCATTGTAGATGCACCCCGGCGTTTCGGTCGTCGACAATTTGCAAAAAGGTTGTAAACGAAAGTACACGGGGCCCCTCCGGCGAGCCGTTGTTCCTTACCTTTCCTCGCGCATGGCCAAATCGGCCGGTTAGCAAAGCCTCAACCTGCCAAGCTCATCTTTTCTTCCCGCTTCTCTTCCCACTTCCTGATATCCACGCCTTTGACCAGAAGCCACAGGCAAAGCGACAACTCGCCAACAAAGGCGGGAACCAGAATCGCCGGAAAGAGGCGATCCGCCAGCTTCGGTGAGAGAATCAGCGCGAAGCTGTTGGCCAGGTAGCACGCGCCGGCGACCTGCATCAGAACGCCAATTGTCCGGGGAAGATATCCTGAGTGGAAGATGAGATAGCCGATCAGCAGGCAGAAGCAGGCGAAGAAGATCAGGCTGACGCCGAAGCCGTAGCCATGCGATCTGAGCGACAGGCTTACCATGGCATAAAGCTGCTCGGGCGCGAATGCTTTCAGATATGCAGCGCCACCCAGTGGAAATAAGGCTTGAACCAGGTACATCGTGCTCGCAGCCTCAATGCTGATGGAAACCACATTGAACAATACCGCCAGTTGCGCCAGCTCGCGGCTTACCGGCCTCAGCAGCCAATACAAAATCATCAGCAGGGCCACCGCGCAGGTCAGCAGCACAAGCTCAGCGGCAATGTGAAAGCGCCACAATGACTCACACGAGCGAAGGTTGGCCGCTGTGGCCGCGGCATCGCCCGGGACAATCAGCCGGCCGCGCACGAAGGCTTCGCCGAAAAGGCCGAGAACAATGATCATCAGGTAGAGCGCGCCGCCCACTCGGGCGTAAAGTTGCGGCGAGTTTTCTACCGTGCGAAGGGTCATTTCGCCTTCCTGAACTATGGCGTTACGAGCGCCGGCCTTAGATCGGCCCCGTGGAGCGCCGCAGCCGCACCGCCGCGGCAAGGAACAGCGCCGCCAGCATCAACCCGATCCAAAGCCCCGGAGTGGCCAGGTATCTGCCCGGAGTAATGCGCGTCATGGCATCGGTGGGAAAGGCGCGGCCGCCTGCCATGGCCGCGGTTTGCGCCAGGCCCACCAGGTGCGACAACACCACCCGGATGAAGTGCGAGCTGTGAAACAGAATCCCCTCCACGCCGGCAACCGCCAGCACCGGCAAGGCCGCCCACAGAAACGCCGTGCGCCGCGCCCAGCCCGAAACCAGCAGCAGCCAGCAATAAACCGGAGCGGGCCAGAGGGCATGAGCGGTCAAAAGATGGTAGAGCAGCAGTCCCCACATGCGCAGCGGATCCAACTGCGCCCACAGGGTGGAAACGCTCATGCCACGCACCGCCACCGCGGCGCTGCCCACCAGAAGCATCAGCCATTGCATGGCGACCGTCACAGCAAAGGTAATCAGCGGCAGAATCACCAAAGGAATGCTGGCCTTGGCGAGCACCACGTTGAGATCGGAGACCGGCAGCGACTTCCAGAACAGGATGCTGCGGTCCCGCCGCTCCCCGTGCAGCGCGTCCAGGCAATAGAACACGCTCACCAGAATGCAGGTCGCCATCAGCAGGGCAGCCGCGGAATCAAAGGGCGCCACAGGCCGCTCGGGGTTCAGGCGCAGCGGCGGCTCCCAGATGCCCAGAATCACGCTGATCGAAAAGGCGGTCACTGCCACGCCTGCGACCGCCAGCGGCGCGAGATAGATCGAGCGGTACTCCCAGAGCTCGCGCCGCACCGACCAGTAGATGCGCCGCCACCCGGGGATTGCCGCCATGGTTCCCGCCTCTGGGCCTATCTGAGATTCTGTTACCGCGTTCAGTTGCGTATTCATCGGCATGCTCCCTGCGCTTGCCCAGCCTCACGAGTCATCACGGCCACGAACAAATCCGCGATGCCGGGCGTGCGCACCTCACCCAGCGGCGCCAGTTGCTGCCGGTCCACCTGATCAAACAGCAATATGCTCCCGCCCAGCACCTGCCGTTGGTGGATCGGCTTGAGCGCCAGCGCCGCCGCCAGCTGCTCAGGGCGCACCATCACCTCCACATAGCGCTGCTCCACTTCTTCCATGCTGCAGTCGAGCACGATCCGCCCCCTGCGGATGAACATGAGATCAGTCAGCACATGCTCCACTTCCTCCACCTGATGAGTGGTCACCAGAATCGTGCGGCTGCGGTCGAAGTAGTCGTTGAGCAAAGAGTCGTAAAACTGCTTGCGGTACAGAATGTCCAGGCCAAGGGTCGGCTCATCCAGCACCAGCAGGCGCGCGTCTATGGCCATCACCAGCGCGAGATGCAGCTGGGTCACCATGCCCTTCGATAACTCGCGCACTTTGTGAGTTTTGCGGATTTCCGTCCTGGCCAGAAAGCCTTCGGCCTTGGCCCGGTCGAACCGGGGATGAACTCCAGCCAGATAGTCGAGCGCCTGCCACACCCGCATCCAGCGCGGCAGCACGGCCACGTCGGCGATAAAGCAGACGTCGCGCATGAGCTGATCGCGCGCCCTCCAGGGGTCGCGCCCCAGCACCTTCAATTCTCCCTGGTAGGAGGTGAGGCCGAGAATCGCATTGAGCGCGGTTGTCTTCCCTGCCCCGTTAGGCCCGATCAGGCCCACAATGCGGCCCTCTTCTACCCGCAGATGGATGCCCTCAAGGGCCACCGTCGTGCCGAACGTCTTGCGCAGACCCTGGGCTTCTATGCATGTCATCGCCTCAGCGCTCCTCGTCTTTGGTTTTGGGTTTCTCAGGACGGCCGGTCCCGCCATCCAGCAACTCCTCGGCGCTCAGCCCCAGCCGCTGAATGGTGGCGCGAATGCGGGGCCAGTCTTCGGCCAAGAACTTCTGCCTTTCGCCGCGCAGCAGCAGCTTGCGGGCATCAGTCTTGATGAACAGCCCCAAGCCGCGGCGTTTCTCGACCAGTTCTTCCTCTACCAGTTGCTGGTAGCCTTTCAGGACGGTGAGCGGATTTACCCGGTACTCCGCCGCCACCGTGCGCACCGATGGCAGCGGATCGCCTTCCTTGAGCGCGCCTTCGAGAATCATGGCGATGACGCGGTCGCGGAGCTGGCGGTAGATCGGCTGACTGTCATTCCACTCAAGGTCCATTCGCTCGCCCAGATCCTCCCCGGAAAGTTATTGCACCCGCTGCAAGTCGAAATGCGCGTGCATCGGTTTGTCCCCGGGCATCAGGTAAGTCCAGTCCTCGATGTGATGGTTGGCGTCAACAAAAGTAAATACTGCGTGGTCCATGTGCCCGAAGCGCGTGCTGCCGGCCACGTCCAGGAAGTCGAATTCTACTTTTTTTCCGTCCGGCGATATCTTGCCTACCATGCGCGGGCGGTTGCCGGCATCGCAATAGTGCGTCAACATGAGGCGGCCGCTGTCGAGGTACAGCATGGTGATCGGGTCGTCGTAGCGCGTGGGATCGTCCGGCGTGCCAGCTTCTTTCATCTCATGCACAATCGCGTTGCCCCTCGAAGTCACCCGCAGCGTTATGCGCAATGGCTTCGCATACATCTGGCTGGGCATGGGAGGATCAGTCACCACCGGGCCCTGCCATGCGCCTGCCAGGGTCTTTAACTCGTTGAACGATTCTTGCGCCTCTGAGAGCGCCGGTTTGTCAGCCGGCTTTGGCGCCTCAGACTGGGCCAAAGCCAGGGTGGAAAGCAGCGCAACCGCCAGGGGCATTAGCACGCGGTGAAAAGTTTTCATTTTTCATTCTCCTTGTATTTTCGGGTTCGGGCTCGCGGGCGGCGCCCACAAATCTCAGGCGCTTTTTCATGTGTTATAGTTAACTATAACACTAGCACAGATGCAAGAGGATTTTTGATTTTTTGCGAAATCAAGGGAAGGCTGCTCCCAAGGGTAACCCGCCTTCCTTCCTGTACCTTCATGCCCTTTGGGGTTTGCTGCCTTCCGCAGGGTTCGGCTCCGCCGTAGCACTGCGAAGGGTGAACCGCCTTCCTTCGTGCCCTTTGTCGTTCGATTAAGCCATGGTTTGACCGCCTGTTTACCCTCTGCTAACGTTTAGAGTTTCCTCTTCTCCATTTATTCGCGCCGAAGCGCATTCGCGCAGAAAAGAGACCCGTCCATGCCTGCCATCAAATTCCGCGGAGTGGATTTCCTCGAGCTCGATTCCCTGCTCAGCGAAGACGAGCTGCTGGTGCGCAAGACTGCCCGCGACTTCATCGAAGACAACCTCATTCCCATCATTGAAGAGTGCAACCGCGCCGGCCGCTTCCCCAAAGAGCTGGTCAAGCCCATGGGCGAACTCGGTTTCTACGGCGCCTCGCTCAAAGGCTACGGCTGCGCTGAAATGTCGAACGTCGAGTACGGCCTGGTCATGCAGGAGCTGGAGCGCGGCGATTCCGGGGTGCGCAGCTTCGTCAGCGTGCAGTCGGCGCTGGTGATGTACCCGATTTATACCTTTGGCAGCGAAGAGCAGAAACAGCAATGGTTGCCCGCGATGCAGAAGGGCGAAAAGCTCGGCTGCTTTGGCCTCACCGAGCCGGATTTCGGCTCCAATCCCGGCGGCATGCGTACCCGGGCTCGCAAATCGGGCAAAGAATACGTGCTCAACGGCGAAAAAATGTGGATCACCTCCGGCTCCATCGCCCATGTCGCCGTAGTCTGGGCCAAGGTGGAGGAGGAAGACGACCGAATCCGCGGCTTTTTGATCGAAACTGACCGCCCCGGCTTCAAGGCCGAAGACATTCACGGCAAGTGGTCGCTGCGGGCCTCGGTGACCTCAGGCTTGTCACTCCAGGATGTGCGCGTGCCGGAGTGCAATCTGCTGCCCGGTTCGGGGGGATTGAAATCACCGCTGATGTGCTTGAACCAGGCCCGCTATGGCATCGCCTGGGGAGGCGTCGGCGCGGCCATGGCCTGCTACGACTGCGCTCTGCAATACTCTCTCTTGCGCAAGCAATTCCGCGATCAGCCCATTGCCTCTCATCAGCTGGTGCAGGAAAAGCTCGCGTGGATGATTAACGAGATCACCAAAGGACAACTCCTGGTGCTGCAGGTCGGCCGGCTAAAAGACGCGCGCAAGGCTGGACCGCAGCATATTTCGATGGCCAAGCGTAACAATGTCTGGATGGCCCTGGAGTGCGCCCGTCTCTCCCGCGACATCCTGGGCGCGAACGGCGTGGCCGACGACTATCCCATCATGCGCCACATGATGAACTTAGAATCCGTCAAGACCTACGAGGGCACACATGACATTCATACCCTGATCATCGGCGAAAGCGTGACGGGAGTGCAGGCGTTCTAACGCCTTTGTGATCCGAAGGGCCCACGCACTTTTTCCTGAAACCGCTCGTACGTGCCATGCCGCCCGGCTCGAACCGCCCAGGCCGGTCATCCATCTTGCCGTAGGCCCTTCATCGCCGTTCTATCGCAAACGAAGAAATACTTTCCTCCAGATGACACTCCGGTCGAGACCGGTGCAACGGCAGAGCTTCCCTCCGCAGAACAGCCCCTTCGACCGCGCTCAGGGAGGGGCACGCGAGGCGGCTTTGCCCCACAATGAGCCTGTCACCGGCCCCCCCGTTACTTCCGTCACAACGATCTCCTGAATTTCCGTTCGCGCCCGACTCCTTTCGAACATAGTTAGTCCAGAGGCAAGGCCATGAAGCGGATCTCAACCCCCTACACCTTCTCCTTGAGGGTCTTTCCCTTCATCTTCGTCGGCTTCTGCGCGGTCTTTGTTTCTTTCTTGCTGGTAAACGGCGCCTGGGAAAAAAACCGGCCGATGGTGGTCATCCCTTGCGTGATGGCGATCCTTGGCTGGTACTTCGCCAGGGCCAACTTGCGCGACCTGGTGGATGAAGTGGAGGACTGCGGCGAATATCTGCTGGTGCGGAAAAACGGCGAGGAAGACACCGTGCTGCTCTCGAACATCGCCAACGTTAACTTCAACCCGAAGCCACCGCGGATTACCCTGACCCTGGCTTCTCCCGGGAAGTTCGGAACGCAGATATCGTTCGCCCCGCCGCCGCAGATGTATCTCAGCGCCGTTCCTCACAATAAAATCGCCGATGATCTGATCGCGCGGACCACCAAAGCCAGAGCCGCCTCCGCCCGCTGAAGGGCTTGCCCGCCGACCTAAGGTCTTGCCGCCGAGAAACTGCCGCAGACACCCGAGAGTCAAGCCGCGATGCTGCGATTTGACCCTTCGCGGGAGCGGTTTGTCTGTTTTGCGACCTGCGCCCGTCAGCCGGAGCAACCCAGGGTACGCCCTTCCGGCTCAGCACTCTCAAGAGGTCACTTCGGCACGGGCAAGCCAAGCTCCTGCATGCGGGCGCGGACGGCCTGCCATTGCTCCCTGACCTGCGGTTTGTGCGAGAGCTCGGCGGCGCGATGCAGGGCGGCCTCGGCCTGGGGCAGGTTGTCGAGCTGAACATAACAGTCTCCCATGGCGGCCCAGGCTAACCAGTCATCGGGAAATTCTCGCATCACGTTCTCGAGCACCGGCAGCGCCTCACGGCACCGCCCCTGGTCGGCCAGGGCGAGCGCCGCCTGCACCCGCGTATTGGCCAGGTTCTGCGCCACGGGGCGATTGTTCGGAGCAAGTTCGTGAGCGACGGCGAAGACCGTGGCATCATCTTTCCATTGTGGCTCTTGCCTGAAGGTCAAGGCAGAAAGAGCAACGATTACGCCGCCGGCCGCGCACAGCAGCGGAAGCTGCGCCTTGCCTGCCAGCCGCCAGGCTACGGCGATGAGAAGAGACAGCCCGGCTAAAGGAAGATAGGTGTAACGGCCGTGAAGAAAGTCACCCGGATTGAGCGCATTGAGATCGAGAGCGAGAAGAATGGGCAGCACCA
>Ga0335078_10008958_pt1 | contig 14865 bp, 13 predicted proteins | sample Lox_Sample_32_FD_206711 | JGI IMG/M metagenome (GOLD analysis project Ga0335078, IMG submission 206711) | Soil microbial communities from Loxahatchee National Wildlife Refuge, Florida, United States - Lox_Sample_3.2 | ecosystem: Environmental > Terrestrial > Soil > Wetlands | place: USA...
GATCTTGAAGACCGTTCCGTAGCCGTTCGTGCCGCCGCCGTTGGTGGTGATCCCATAGAAACTGCCGTCCGTACCTTGAATCAACGAGCCGTAATCGTCGGCTCCGTCTGCAGGCTTGAGATTGTACAGCACCGTCAGCCCGCCGTTTGGCGAGATCCTATAGAACGTCCCAATGCCGTTCGCGCCGCCCTCAATGGTGGTTCCGTAAAAGTCCCCGTCTCTGGCGAGTATGAGACCGATGGGGCCGTAGCCGTCAGTAAAATTGAAGCTGTGGATTGTTATCAACGTGCCGGATGGAGTCAGCTTAAAAATCGTTCCGTAATCGTACGCCCCGCCCACCAGGGCGGCTCCGTAAAGATTGCCGTCCAGACCCTGAACGAGAGAGCCGAATTCCGGCTGGAAACCGTTGTGCCCGTCGAAGGTTACGAGCGTGGTGAATGTCTGCGCCGGCGAGGCGATCGCCGTTATCACCCACAATAAACAAGCTGCACAAGTCGTCTTGAACCAGTTCAGTCTGCTCATAGGTAAGCCCCTTGGACCCGCTCCCCAGCGATCAGATCGCCGAAGCGCAAAGGCCGAGTTGTTGCGGTACAGCCTCGGCGGTCCATTATAGAACAGCACGTCCAGCGCATTCTCAGTTCGAGGTAGACGCGGCTTCATGCCGCCACCGATGGCGGGATTAACTCGCCGCCATCAACTCCGTCGGCGCGGGCCCGTGTTCTGGGACCTTATCCTAAGCTTGCGCGGAGAACCAGCGCGCGGCTGGCGCCGGCCCGAAAGATGCCGCCGCCCGGGGACGAAAGAGGATCGCATGCCAAGGATGATCTACAACGCGGGTTTAGCCGCAGCCCTCGCGGAGGCAGCCGCATTCCAGTGCGCAGCCGTACAGGCGAGCCACGAGCAGGTGCTCTACAGCTTCAACTCCCAGACCGCCTCCCTGCCGTCGGGGGTCATTCGGGACAGCGCCGGAAATCTGTACGGCACGACGTTATCGGCAGGGATCAACAACCGGGGCACGGTTTTCCGACAACCTACCACTTGACAGGCCCAGATGCAGCCGCAAGTGGGTCGGGCAGTGGACGCTACCCACTGCCGATGTGCGGGCAAACGATGCACGCGCTTCCGGCCCGGCCTGCCGTTCGGTTGCTCCCGCCAGACGCGAGGTGCTATTTTACAAGCGGGCAGGACGATGCCGACCGCTGAAGCCAAGTTCGCAAGCGCCGCCGTCTACCAGGATTTCTTCGAGTCTTCACCCGATGCTGTGATCGTGACCGGCGCCGGCGGCGAGATCCTCGAGGTGAATCCACAGGTGCTCCAGTTGTTTGGCTACTCCCGCGAAGAACTGTTGGGCCAGCCCGTCGAGATTCTGATGCCGGGCCGTTTCCGCGAAGCGCACGGGAGCCATCGTCGCGCCTACGCGTCCACGCCCAGAACGCGTCCCATGGGCACTGGACTAGACCTGGTCGGCAGGCGCCGCGACGGTACTGAATTCCCGGTCGACATCATGCTCAGCCATGTCACCAGCGCGGAGGGACGCTTTGTGCTGGCGGTGGTGCGCGACATCACGGATCGCAGGCGGGCGGAGGAGGCGCTGCGGCAGAGCGAGCAGCTTTTCCGGTCGCTGGTGGAGGGCGTGAAGGATTACGCCATCTGCAAGCTCGACAACGAAGGCCGGGTGATGAGCTGGAGCGCGGGCGCCGAGCGCGTCATGGGCTATGTTGTGGACGATATCATCGGCCAGCACTTTTCGCGATTCTACTCACCCGAGGATGTCGCCGGCGGCAGCCCGGCGCGCCAGCTAAGCGAGACTGCGCGCCAGGGCCGCATTGAGGTCGAAAACTGGCGCCTCCGCAAGGATGGGTCGCGGTTCTGGGCCAACGTCATTATCACGGCTCTTAGTGACAAGTCGGGCGAACTCGCCGGATTTGCCATGATCTGGCGGGACATCACCGAGCGGAAGCGCGCGCAAGAGGCTCTGGTGCTTGAAGTTACGAGCGTCCTGCTGTCCAGCCTCGACATTCGCAAGCTGCTCTCGGCCATCAGCTCCAGCATCCGGCAGGTGAAACCGCACGACTTTGCGGCCCTGGCGCTCTATGATCCTCCGGCGGAGGCGCTGCGTCTACAACTGCTTGACAGAAAAGATGATAGCGGAGTTCCCGCTCAGGAGTGGCTCCTGCCGGTTGCCGGCTCTCCGGCGGGCCGGGTCTTCACCACTCGCGAGCCCCTCATGCTGAACGGTCTCAAATCCGGTGACCTGGGTCACGATCCGCTGAACCGCTGGGTCGAACTGGGGGTGCAGTCGCTCTGCATCCTGCCGCTCGTCAGCCAGATGCGTCCGCTGGGCGCGCTCATCGTCGCCAGCCGCGAGGAGGCGGCGTTCGAAGCTGCCGATTTGCAACTGCTGACGCAAGTCGCCAATCAGGTGGCGCTGACGATCGACAACGCCCAGGCCTTCCGCCAGCTCGCCGATCTCACCAGCAGGCTGGCCGACGAGAAGCGCTATCTCGAAGAGGAGCTGAAGACCGAATACAACTTCGACGAGATCGTGGGCGAGAGCCAGGCCCTGAAGCGCGTCCTCAAGCAGGTAGAGACCGTCGCTGCCACGAACGCCACCGTTTTGATTGAAGGCGAGACCGGTACTGGCAAGGAACTGGTGGCGCGGGCCATTCACAATCTCAGCAGCCGGCGCGACCGGACATTCGTCAAGCTGAATTGTGCCGCGATTCCGACCGGTCTGCTGGAAAGCGAGCTTTTCGGCCACGAGAAGGGCGCTTTCACGGGCGCGATCTCGCAGAAGATCGGACGCCTGGAACTGGCGCATGAAGGCACGCTCTTTCTCGATGAGGTGGGCGACATCCCCCTGGAGTTGCAGCCGAAACTGCTGCGCGCTTTACAGGAGAAGGAATTCGAACGCCTGGGCAGCACGCGAACCATTCCGGTCGATGTGCGCCTGGTAGCGGCAACAAATCGGGATCTGGACAGGATGATCGCCAATCGCGAGTTTCGCACCGACCTTTACTATCGTTTGAAGGTCTTTCCGATCCGCGTGCCTCCTCTGCGCGAGCGCACCGAGGACGTCCCCCTGCTCGTCCACTACTTTACCCAGAAGTACGCTCAGCGAATGAACAAGCGGATCACCACCATCGCAACCGAGGTTATGTCTGCGCTCATTCGCTGGTCGTGGCCCGGCAATGTGCGAGAGCTCGAGAACTTCATCGAGCGGGCAGTGATCCTGACGCGTGGCGCGGTCCTGCAAGTGCCGCTTGCGGAACTGAGGCTGCCCGAGCCGGAGGCGGACTCTGTCCCTGTGGCGTCGCTTGAAGCGGCGGAGCGCGAGCATATCCTCCGGGTACTGCGCGAAACGAGGGGATTGATCGCAGGCCCGCGCGGAGCCGCGGCCAAGCTGGGTCTGAAGCGCACCACGCTGAATTTCAAAATGCGCAAGCTGGGCATCAGCCGCAAGGACATCTGACTGCCATTCGTCACTTGACGGAATACCGCCACCCCAGCCATTGTCACATCTCGTCGTGAGCCAGATCACATCGCCGCAAGCAGCTAGCCTGCAATGATTTAGCTTAAATCGGTGTTTTGGCAGGGCGCTTGCGGTTGCTCGGGCAGGGGGGGCAGCCAAGCGCATGACGATGACACAGCGAACCATTACAGCGTTGCTGGTAGGCAAGCAGGACGGCTGCCTCCCAAAACTCAAGCAATGCCTCGAAGAGTTGGGCGTGAAAACCGCCTGTGTCGAGGGACCCAACCAGGTCCGCAGCAGGTTACGGAAGTCCGACGCTCCGGAGGTGGTTTTCGCCCACACAGAACCTGCTGATGAGACTTGGTCGGAGGTTATCAGTGAGGCTCGGCAATCCGGGAAGCAGCCCGTGATTCTGGCTTCCAGAGTCCTCGACGACCGCAAATATCTGAATGCTTTGGAGCATGGAGCTTTTGACTTTGTCGTGCCGCCTTTTCGGCCCCGGGAACTCAGGCACGTTGTCGACTCCGCAGTCTCCGGGAGTCATACGTGCAACCGCTACTAGCAGATTCGAGAGCTGGAGTGGGGAAGGAAGTGAGTACCGTGATGAAAGTTACTGCAGAGAAGCACGGAGCACCAGCGACCCTCAAAGTGGAGGGGAAACTCGCCGGGCCCTGGGTCGGTGAGCTGGAAAAGACGTGGCTCGACCTCACAGCTGAGGATCATGACCGTGAGGTTGTGGCGGATCTTTCCGACGTGACATTTATCGACGCGCAAGGTTGGGACCTCCTGGAACGCATGATCGAAAGCGGCGCGGAACTCCAGGCGCATCAGCTTCTGCCGCGCTACGTGATCGGCGAGATCAAGTCGCGTCTCGCTTTGCGATAGAGGAGGATGTCTGTGAGCACATCGTCAGCCTTGGAAGTTCACGAAGGCTGCAAAGGCTGCAGGATGGGAGCGCCCGGCTCGTTTTGCACAACGTCCTCGGAAATCCTCGACGCCATGGACGTGGTTGGATTCGGGGCCACGTACCCCAAGGGTTCGGTCCTCTTCTCGGAAGGAGAGCCTCCCCGGGGCGTGATGATCTTGTGCAAGGGACGTGTTAAGGTCTACATCAATTCCGCAGAGGGCAAGACGCTCATTCTTCGCGTGGCCAGGCCTGGTGACGTGCTAGGCTTGCGCTCCGTGATCGCGAACCGGCCGCGCCAGGCGACCGCTGAAACCATCGAAACGTGCCGGGTGACGTTCTTCCGGCGCGAGGATTTCCTGCGTCTTCTGCGCGAATATGGCGAGCTCTCCCTGAAAGCAGCGCAGCAGCTCTCCACGAGTTACGAAACGGCGTGCGAGCAGGTTCGATCGATTGGGTTGGCCGGCTCCGCACCTAAGAAGCTGGCGCGATTCCTGCTGGACTGGACGGCCGACGGGAAGCGCGTCGGGCCCGGCGTGCGCGGCGTCCTGACGCTGACGCACGAAGAGATCGGCCAGTTGATCAACGCTTCGCGGGAAACGGTGACGCGTACTCTGGGGGAATTCAAGCACCATCAGCTGGTGCAACTGAAGGGTTCTGTGATCTCGATCCCCGACCGTTCAGCGCTCGAGCACATCGTCACCGACACCAGCCCGCGCTTATAAGCCTCTTCGCTGACACCGGTCCCCCAGCCGGTCAGCCGAGCCGGTCCCGATGGGTATCCCACGGGACCGGTCCCCATCCTTGCTCATCAGAGGACCAATAGGGGTGACGGAAGTGCTCATTCGCCGCCTCGCTCTCCACCGGCCGTCCGCAGCAGCTACTGATTATCGATCTGCGCCCGCTGCAGCCGGTCGCTGTAGTCGATATAGAGCGTCTTCCATTCCGAGTAGAATTCCAGCGCCGTCACCGCCGCCTCGCGATGACCGTTGCCGGTCTGCTTGATGCCGCCGAAAGGCAGGTGCGTCTCGGCGCCGATGGTGGGCGCGTTCACGTAAACGATCCCCGTCTCGAGATCGCGCATGGCATGGAAGGCCTTGTTCACGTCGCGCGTGTAGATGGCTGACGAAAGCCCGTAGACCACGTCGTTGGCCAGCTCCAGAGCTTCTTCGAAACTCCCGACCGGAATGAGCGAGACGACTGGTCCGAAAATCTCCTCCTGCACGATGCGCATCTTGGATTGGCAATCGCCGAAAACGGTGGGCGCGTAGAACCACCCTTGGGCGTGGTCACCATCGCTCAGACGCTCGCCGCCCGCAAGCAGCTTTGCGCCTTCGTTTTTGCCGATCTCGACGTAGCCGTCGACCGTCTTCACCTGGCTTTCGTTGATCAGCGGACCCATCTGCATCGATTTGTCGAGCCCGTTGCCGACGCGCAGAGCCCGGGCGCGGTCCACGAGCAGTTCGCTGAAATGGGGATAGATGTTCTTATGGACGATGATCCGGCTCGTAGCCGTGCAACGCTGGCCTGTGGTGCCGAACGATCCCCAGACCGCGCCTTCGAGCGCGAGTTCCAGGTTGGCGTCGTCCATCACCACCATGGCGTTCTTGCCGCCCATTTCGAGACACACTCGCTTGAACGTGGGCGCGCATCCCACTGAAACCGCGCGCCCCACCTCAGTGGAGCCGGTGAACGACACGGCGCGCACGTCGGCATGCTCGACCATCGGCACGCCGACTTCGCGTCCGAAGCCGCAGACGAGGTTCACCACGCCGCGCGGAATCCCCGCCTCTTCGAGCACGCGCACCAGGTTGTAGGTGGAAAGCGGCGTGTCCTGCGCCGGCTTGATCACCACCGTGTTGCCGCAGATCAGCGCTGGCATGATTTTCCACGAGGGAATCGCCATGGGGAAATTCCAGGGCGTGATCATGCCGCAGACCCCGAGCGGACTGCGCACGGTCATGGCGAACTTGTTGGCCAGCTCCGAGGGCGTGGTCTGACCGAACTGCCGGCGTCCTTCGCCGGCCATGTAGAAGGTCATGTCGATCGCTTCCTGCACGTCTCCGCGCGTCTCGGCCAGCACTTTGCCCATCTCCATGGTCATCTGCTCGGCCACGGCCTCCTTGCGCTCGAGCAGCAGCCGCGCCGCGCGAAACAGGATCTCGCCGCGCTTCGGAGCCGGCGTCAGACGCCAGCACTTGAAGGCCTCGCGCGCCGCGCCTACGGCGCGATTCACGTCCTCGGGCGTGGAGTGCGGAAACAGTCCAATCAATTCCTGATGGTTGGCCGGGTTCAGATTCTCAAACGACTCGTGGCTGACCGAGTCAACCCACTCCCCGTTGATGAAGTTCTTGTAAACCTTGGGTGGTGCCATTCGCGTGTTCCCTCCTCGAATTGCCAGTATAACGGAGTCGGGGCTCGGGATTGGGGGCTCGGGGTTCGAGTCGACAGTCGACAGTTGGCAGTTGACAGCTCGCGGTTGGCGGTCGGCAGGCGTCCTACTCGAACTCGCGTCTGTTACACTGGTATTTAACCAGATAACACCATGCGCGAGCCTTTTCTCAAACGTCTTGAAAAGAGGGTCCTGGTGGCGGACGGCGCCATGGGCACTCAGCTTTACGCCCGGGGGATTCCGTTCACGCGCTCCTTCGAGGAATTGAATCTCACCCTGCCTCAGGTGGTGAAGGACGTTCAACTGTCCTACATCAAAGCCGGCGCCGACCTGATCGAGACCAACACTTTCGGAGCCAACCGCTTCCGGCTTGACAAGTTCGGCTTGGCCGACAAGGTCTGCGAGATCAATCTGGCTGGAGCCCGTATCGCGCGGGAAGTCGCGGGCGACGATCTTTACGTGGCCGGATCGGTCGGACCTCTGGGTTTGCGTCTCGAGCCGCTCGGTCCCACCTCGATCGAGGAAGCGCGCGAGGCTTTTCGCGAACAGATCGCCGCGCTGATCGAAGGCGGCGTGGACCTTGTCGTGGTCGAGACCATGATCGATCCCAACGAGGCCCACGCGGCGCTCGAGGCGGCCCGGGACTGCGGCGAGCTTCCGGTCGTGGTTCAGATGACCGTCGAGCCCGACGGCAGCACCAACACCGGCAGCCTTCCTGAGGATTTCACCCGGCAACTCGACGAGTGGGGCGCGGACGTGATTGGGCTCAACTGCAGCATCGGACCGGCGGGCGTGCTCGAGGCGCTCGAGCGGATGGCGCGGGTGACGAATCGCAAGCTGTCGGCACAGCCGAATGCCGGATTGCCCGGCACGGTGCAGGGCCGCAGCATCTATCTCTGTTCGCCGGAATATATGGCCGGCTACGCGCGGCGCTTCATCGAGTCCGGGGCGCGGCTGGTGGGGGGATGCTGCGGAACCACGCCGGCGCATATCCAGGCAATTAAGGCTGCGGTGCGTTCGCTGCGTCCGCCGGCCGCCCGCGCTTCGGTCGCGGCGCGTCCCCAGCGGCAATCGGCGCGCATGGAACCGGTTCCGCCGGCTGAACGCTCGCGCCTGGGAGCGCGGTTGAAGCGCGGCGAGTTTCCCCTGTTGGTCGAGATCATTCCGCCCAAGGGCCCCGACGTCACCAGGGAGCTGGACGGCGCGGCCTACCTCCTGGATCAGCAAATCGACGGCGTGGTCGTTCCGGACGGCGCGGGCGCGACGGCGCGCCTGAGCGCGCAGACGCTGGCCGTGCTGCTCGAGCAGAAGGCGGGAGTGGAGCCGCTGCTCTTCTATAGCTGCCGCGACCGCAGCCTCGGCCGCATACAATCTGACCTGCTTGGCGCGCACGCCCTGGGTCTGCGCAACATCGTGGCGATCACCGGCGATCCGCCGGGCTTCGCGCCGCCCGGGTCAGGCGGCATCTTCGACGTGGATTCCATCGGTCTCGTGAATGTGCTCGCCAACCTGAATCGCGGCCTTGACGTGGGCGGCAATCCGCTTGGCGCCCAGACATCCTTTCTCGTCGGAGTGGGCGCCAGTCCCTTTGTGCCCGAGCCGGCCGAGCAGCTTCGCCGGTTCCAGTACAAGGTGGAAGCGGGCGCGGATTTCGCGCTTACGCAACCGGTCTTTGACGTGGCGCGTCTGGCGGAATTCCTCGGACGGATTCGTCATTTCCGGGTCCCGGTGCTGGCCTCGATATCGCCGCTCACCAGCTTCCGTCACGCGGAGTACTTGAACAACGAAGTGCCGGGAATCGTGATTCCTCCGGCGATCCTGGATCGAATGCGGGAGGCCGATACGGGCGACAAAGCACGCGCAGAAGGTGTTAAGATTGCGCAGGAGATACTGCTGGAAGTGCGCGGGCTGGTGCAAGGCGCAGTGATCTCCGCGCCGCTCGGGCGCTATGCGATGGCTGTCGAGGTGGCGGGCGCGCTTGGCACGGGAGCAAAGGCTCCGGCGAATCAGGGAGCTTAGCCCGGCGCCAGCGCAGTCATTGGAGCTGATGCAGCGCATGCACCAGGGCTATGAGCGGCAAGCCAGCGAACGGGCTGTCAAATTCGAACGGGAGTTCGGACGCGAGATGGAAGCGGTCAAGCAGCGTCAGGCGAAATTGGAAGATTACATGATCTTGCAGGGCGAACTGATGGGCCGGCTCGACCGGCGAGTGGATGATTTCGTCGCCCACGCTGAGTGCCGGATCAACTCGGCCGAGAACCGATTTGCTCAGCTTGAAGTGACCACCACCGCCATTCTGGAGCGGCTGGACGGGCTGCATGGTGGCAGGGCGTTATAACAGACGCTGCTCGAGCGCATTTCCGAGATCTGCCGTTCCGATAGGTTACAGCCGTCCATGTCTGAGCAAAACTCAAAAGTAGGCAGCGGCGGCCCGGCGAGTCAGCCGGAGAGCTTCGAGAAGAACCTCGAGTCGCTGGACGGGATCGTGGGCCAACTCGAAGACGCCGAGTTGCCGCTCGAAAAGGCTCTGGAACTGTACGAGGAAGGCATGCGCCTGACCAGCGTCTGCCAGCAGCAGCTCGAAGCCGCCGAGGGCCGCGTCGAAGTGCTGCGCAAGCGCGCCGGCGGCAAATTGGTGGCGGAACGCTTCGAAGCGGAGCCGGAAGAGGGAGCGAAGTAATCCGGCGCGAGGCCGGATACCGAGGTTCCGGTTCCGCATAGATTTGCGTTGATATGAATCCTGCCGGGGAACTCAGCATTGGCGATTATATCGACGCCGAGCGGGCTCGGGTGGATAAGGAGCTTGAGCGCGTTCTGCCGCCGGAAGAAGAGCCCCCGTATTCGATCCATAAGGCCATGCGCTACTCGGTGCTGGCCGGCGGCAAGCGTCTCAGGCCGATCATCTGCCTTGAGTCGGGACGCTTGTTCGGCGTGGACGATGAGGTGCTCCTCAGCGCCGCTGCCGCCCTGGAACTGGTCCACACCTATTCGCTGATTCACGACGATCTGCCGGCGATGGACAATGATGACTTGCGCCGCGGCAAGCCGACAAGTCATCGCGTGTTCGGCGAGGCGATGGCGATCCTGGCGGGCGACGGGCTGTTGACGCTCGCTTTTGAGATCCTTTCGCGCCCAGGGCCGATTCCCGCCGAGCTTCAGCTCCAGTTGATCCATGAACTGGGTTTCGCGCTGGGCACGCACGGATTGATCGGCGGGCAGGTGGCCGATCTCGCCGCTGCCGGGCTGGAGGTCAAGGAAGACACACTGCAGTACATCCACCGGACCAAGACCGGCGCGCTGATCTGCGCGTCGGCGCGGACGGGCGCCCTGATCGCCGGCGCACCGGAGGACGATCTGGCGCGCGTCAGCCAGTATGGCGAGGCCGTCGGCTTGGCTTTTCAGATCGCTGACGATCTGCTTGACGTGTTGGGCTCGGAACGTGAGTTGGGCAAGGCCGTTGGCAAGGACAACGACCAGCACAAGGCTACTTATCCGGCGTTCTACGGCGTGGAGGAATCGCGCCGCATCGCCAGACGCCTGGTGCGCGAAGCCTCCGAAGTCCTGGCTCCCTATGGCGACAGCGCGCGCCGCCTGCAACAGCTCGCGCAGTTCCTGATTACAAGGCAATCGTGATGGAATATCGCTATCTATCCAAAATCAACTCCCCGGGCGACCTGAAGAAGGTGCCGCGCGCCGAGTTGTCTAACGTTGCTGAGGAGCTGCGCGACTACATCATCTCCGTGATCTCGCAGGTTGGCGGCCACCTCGCGTCGAGCCTGGGAACGATTGAGCTGACGATCGCCCTGCACTACGTGTTCGACACGCCGCGCGACCGTCTGGTGTGGGACATCGGACATCAGGCGTACGGCCACAAGATTCTCACCGGCCGCCGCGACCGCTTTCCGACCATCCGCCAGTACGGCGGGCTTTCGGGGTTTCCCGTCCGCGACGAGAGCCCGTACGACACGCTGAACGTGGCCCACGCCTGCACCGCGATCTCGGCGGCGCTCGGCATGGCGGTGGCGCGAGATCTGAAGCACGAGGATTTTCACGTGGTGGCGGTTGTCGGCGATGCCGGACTGACGGGCGGTCTGGCGCTCGAGGGCATCAATAATCTCGGCACGCTCGGCAAGAACGTGCTGGTAATCCTCAACGACAACAAGATGTCGATTTCACCCAATGTGGGCGCCATCGCGGGCTACCTCAACCGCATCGTGCATGGCCAGGCTTATCACCGCCTGCGCGAGGAGGTCGAGAAGCGGATGTCCGCCGTGCCGCGCGTCGGCCCGCGGCTATGGAAACTCTCCAAGGAGATCGTTGACTCGTTCAAGACGCTGTTTATTCCGGGCCTGGTCTTCGAGGAGCTGGGATTCGACTACAGCGGCCCGATCAATGGTCACAGTTTTGACGATCTGCTGGACGCGCTCACCAGGCTGAAGGAAGCTCCGGGACCTACGCTGCTGCACGTGGTCACGCAGAAGGGCAAAGGCTATCCGCAGGCCGAGCAGTTGCCGGCCAAGTACCACGGCGTGACCCAGTTCGATATCTCCACGGGGGCGTTTCACAAGGTGCCGGCGAAAGCGCCGTCCTATACCAGCGTGTTCGGTAAGGCCGTGACGAGCCTGGCCGAGCGCGATCCGCGCGTGGTCGCCATTACCGCCGCCATGACCGAGGGCACCGGCCTCGAGGAGTTCGCTCACCGTTTCCCCGACCGCTTCTTCGACGTGGGTATCGCCGAACAGCACGCGGTGGAATTCGCCTGCGGGCTGGCCTGCGAGGGGATGCGGCCGGTGGCGGCGATTTATTCCACGTTCTTGCAGCGCGCCTACGATCAGCTCGTGCACGACGTATGCCTGATGCGCCTGCCGGTGACGCTGGCCCTTGATCGCGCAGGGATCGTGGGCGCCGACGGCCCCACGCACCATGGGCTCTACGACCTTGTCTATCTTGCGGCGCTGCCCGGGATGGTCGTCATGGCGCCCAAGGACGAGAACGAGTTGCGCCACATGCTTTACACCGCCGTGGAGCTCGGCGGACCGGCGGCAGTGCGCTATCCGCGCGGCAACGGACTGGGCGTCCCGCTGGAGGATTTCCACCGGCTCGAGATCGGCAAGGCCGAGATTCTGCGCGAGGGCGGCGACATCGCAATCCTGGCGCTGGGCAGCATGGTGTATCCCTGCCTCGAGGCGGCGGCGCGGCTCGAAGCCGCAGGCCTGAACGCGACCGTAATCAATGCGCGCTTCATGAAGCCGCTCGATCAGGAACTCATCTCCGTGCTTGCCGCGGAGAAGCAGTTCCTGGTGACGGCCGAAGAGGGCACCGACGCCGGCGGATTCGGTGCGGCAGTGGCCGCGCTGCTGCAGGATCGGCGGATTCCGGCCAGCCTGCTGCGCATCGCCGTGCCTGATCGCATTATTCCGCACGGCGCGCCCAACCTGTTGCACGCCAAGTACGGCTTGGACGTTGATGGCATCGTGCAGCGGATCGAGGCCTTCGTGCACGGCGGACCGTCGCGCCCCGAGGAGGCGTTCCGTTCGCAGGTCGGTGGGCGCTGAAGCACGGTTAAGGCCGCCGCCGCATTCCCCAATGAGTACGCCGCGCAAGACTCGCGTGGACCATCTGCTGGTCGAGCGCGGCCTCGTCGACGCCCGCCAAAAAGCGCAGGCGCTGATCCTCGCCGGACAAGTGCTCGTTGCCGGGCAGAAAGTGGAGAAGTGCGGCCACCTTGTGCCCGCCGACGCTCCGTTGCGGATCCTCGGTGAGACGCCGCGTTACGTCAGCCGCGGCGGAATCAAGCTGGAAGGGGCACTGGATCACTTCGGCGTGGACCCTCGCGGCAAAGTCTGCGCCGATATTGGCGCCTCTACCGGCGGATTCACCGATTGCCTGCTGCAGCACGGCGCGCTCCGGGTTTATGCCGTTGACGCCGGCACAAACCAGCTCGATTGGAAAATGCGGAACGATCTCCGCGTCGTCCCGATGGAAAAAGTCAACGCGCGCTACCTCGAGCCAGATACTTTCGGTCGGCCCGTCGACCTCATCACGATCGACGTTTCCTTCATCTCCGCCACGCTGATCCTCCCGGTTATTCCCCCGCTGCTGGCCCCCGGCGCTGAAATCCTGGTGCTGGCGAAGCCCCAATTCGAAGTCGGACGCGGACAAGTCGGCAGGGGCGGCGTAGTGCGCGATCCCAGGCTGCATCAGGAGGCAGTGTCGCGCGTCCGAGCCAAGCTTGAGGAACTCGGTTTCAGGCAAATCAACTCGGATGAGAGTGTGCTTCCCGGCGCCAATGGAAATCGCGAGTTCTTCGTGCACGCGATTTGGATGCGGAATTCGCGCTAGGAACTACAGCGCGGTAGGCGCCGGCTTGGTCCGGCTCAGCAGGCTGCGGACATCGCCAATTCGGGTGAACCAGGCCAGCACAGCCGACAGCGCCACACCCGCGGCGGAGGCGATCGCCAGCACCTCGATCGTTCCAAGCGTAGAGGACCAGCCGATGTGGATTCCCAGCCAATCTGTAAGGCGCCAGGTAACCAATCCGGCGGCGAGCGAGATCGCGGCGGCTTTCAGGAAGAAAACCGAGAGCGCTCGAGTCGGGTATCCCGGTAGACGTCCGCGCAACATGCCAAAAAGCACCACGGTGTAGGCGATGATGCCGGTCGAACTGGCGATCGCCAGGCCGACGTAATTCAGGCGGTGCACCAGGAGCCAGTAGACGGGCAGATTTAACAGGGTCAGCAGCGTGCCCACCACGGCCGGAGTGAGGGTGTCGTGCGCCGCATAGAATCCCCGCGCGATAATGCCCTGCGCGGCCCAGGCGAACATGCCGATGGAGTAGAAGACCAGCGTAGCCGCGGTGGAATTCACGTCGAGAGGTGTCACCCGGGTGCGCGTGGCGAAAAACAGATGGACGAGCGGACGGCTCTCCGCCATGGTAAGCGTGGAAATCGGCAGCAGCAGCAGCAGCAGACCCTTCAGCGTCGAGTCCAAGGTTCGATTCAGTTCATCGAATCGGCGCTCGGAGTATAGCTGCGCGAGGAAGGGAAACGAGGCCACGCCAACCGCCTGGCCAACCACGCCCAGCGGCACCCGCATCAGCGTCTTGCCCCACTGCAGCCAGGTGATGGACGCTGGACGCAGGTAGGAGCCGAACCAGCGCACGATCCAGTCGTCGGTAAACACCAGCGACAGCGCCAGCATGATCGGAATCGCCAGCCTCAGAAAGAGCAGGAACCCCGGATGCTTGAAATCGAGATTGGGCCGGAAGCGTGCGCCGGCGCGCCGCGCTCCGTAAATCTGCAGAGCGAAGTTTCCGACGAAGGCGCCTGCCAGCACCCCTACCGAAAATCCCGTGATGCCGATACGCGACGCAAGAGTGAGGCCGCCCACAATGATCCCGAGATTGTAGATGAGCGGCGCGAGCGACGGCACAACGAACTGCGCCTTGGCGTACTGCACCGATGCCAGCACGCCCCCGAGATAGAACGCGAATTGCGCCGGCAGCATCAGACGGGTAAGCGCGACAGCGCGCGCGCTTTCCGATGGTTTGAATCCCGGCACAACCAGACGTACCAGACCCGGCGCCCAGATCTCCGCCGCGACAACAAGAATCACAAGCACGATGCCCATGAACGTCAGCACGGTGGAGAACACGTGCCAGGCATCGTCCTCGGCACCTTCGGCGACGTACTTGGTGAACACCGGAATGAAAATCAGGCTCAGCGATCCACCAGCCACGAGATAATTGAGGAAGTCCGGCAGAGTGAAGGCGGCGTAATAGGCGTCGGTTGACGCGTTCGATCCCACCTGATGGGCGACAGCCCATTCGCGCAGGAGTCCCAGAATCCTGCTCAGGAGCACGCTCGCCATGACGATGCCCGTCGACTGGGTGATTCGACGCATCACGGAGGCGGTGGAGGATGGCATGCGCGATTCTACACTTGAGGCGCCGGAAAGCGATAGCCGCAGGCGTTGCAGCGGACCATGGGCGGGCGCCGCAGGAGTTCCTTTTGCAGCCAGTTGCGGCGCGACCGGCGGAAATTCATGGTGCCGCAACGCGGGCATCCGTTGAAGCCGTCGGGATCGTGGAACGCGGGA
>Ga0335078_10008959_pt1 | contig 14864 bp, 14 predicted proteins | sample Lox_Sample_32_FD_206711 | JGI IMG/M metagenome (GOLD analysis project Ga0335078, IMG submission 206711) | Soil microbial communities from Loxahatchee National Wildlife Refuge, Florida, United States - Lox_Sample_3.2 | ecosystem: Environmental > Terrestrial > Soil > Wetlands | place: USA...
AATGGGCGCAGGTTTTCGGCGCCCGCTACGGTACGCCTCGCGGCCCGCTTGATCAGGCGGTGGCGGAGGGACGGGACATCCTGCTGGATATTGACATTCAGGGTGCGCGCCAGTTGCGCCGCCAGTTTCCCGACGATGCCGTCACCATCCTCGTGATGACGCCGAGCTTCGAGCTGCTCGAACAGCGACTTCGCCTGCGCAATACCGAAAATGACGCCGCGATCCAGCGCCGGCTCGAGCGCGCCGCCGAAGAAGCCGCCGCTTATGCCGAATACGATTACCTGCTGATCAACGAGGAGCTTGAAGATTCGCTGGCCCGCCTGACCGCGATCGTCGAAGCCGAGCGATGGCGCGTATGCCGCCGCAACCAGGGGTGCGTACCGTGGAAGCGGTAGCGCTATATCCCGATCAACTCGACGACCTGATCCATCGGGTGCACGAATACATTCCGAAGGCCGACGACGCGCTGATCCGGCGTGCGTACGAATTTTCCGCCAGCCGCCACGTCGGGCAGAAGCGGATGTCAGGCGAGCCGTACGTTATCCATCCGCTGAGGGTTGCGCTGAACATCACGCGCCTGAAGCTCGACGTTCCTTCGATCGTCACCGGCCTGCTGCACGATTTAATCGAGGACACGCCGACCACGCTGGCCGATATTCAGAACGTATTTGGCGCCGAGGTCGCGCAACTGGTCGACGGCGTGACCAAGGTCTCGAAGATCACTTTCCAGAGCCGCGAGGAAAAGCAGGCCGAGAACTTCCGCAAGATGATCATGGCGATGGCGCATGACATCCGGGTGGTGCTGGTGAAGCTCGCCGATCGCCTGCACAACATGCAGACGCTCGACCATCTGTCGAACGAGCGCCAGCTCGATATCTCGCGCGAGACGCTCGAAATATACGCCCCGATCGCCCATCGCCTCGGCATCTACTGGCTCAAATCTGAGCTCGAAGACGCCGCGTTCCAATACGTGAATCCCGCCGGCTTCGAGACCTTGCGCGCGTTCGTTGCCAAGACCAGGGCCGAGCGCGAAGCGTATATCAAGGCCGTGATCGAGATCATCACGCAGCGGATGAAAGAATCCGGAGTGAAGGCCGAGGTGACCGGACGTCCCAAGCACTTCTACTCGATCATGAGCAAGATGGAGCGCGAAGACCTGACCTTCGACCAGGTTTACGATTTGGTTGCTTTTCGCGTGATCGTCGGCAGCGTGCGCGAGTGTTACGAGGCGCTCGGCGTGGTGCACGCCAACTGGAAGCCGGTTCCCGGCCGCTTCAAGGATTATATCGCGCTGCCGAAGCCCAACATGTACCAATCGCTGCACACCACGATGATCGGGCCGCGTGGCGAGCGGATGGAAGTGCAGATTCGCACCCGCGAGATGCATCAGGTGGCCGAAGAGGGAATCGCGGCGCACTGGAATTACAAGGAAGGCAACGCCTCGGGCCTGCGCGACACTGAACGCTTCGCGTGGCTGCGCCGGCTGATCGAATGGCAGCAGAAGCTGAAAGATCCGCAGGAGTTCCTCTCCACGGTAAAGGAAGATCTTTTTCCCGAGGAGGTCTTCGTCTTCACGCCAAAGGGCGACCTGCTGGATTTCCCTCCTGGCTCGACCGCGATCGATTTCGCTTATCGCATTCACAGCCAGGTCGGACATCATCTGACCGGCGCGCGGGTCAACGGCCGGATGGTGCCGCTGCGCTACAAGCTGCGGTCGGGAGACATGGTCGAAGTAATCACCTCCGACAAGCAGCATCCGGGAAAAGACTGGCTTAATTGCACCGTTACCGCGCGCGCCAAGAGCAGGATCCGCCAATGGCTGCGATCGCAGCAGGCGGAGCGCTCGCTTCAGCTCGGCCAGGAGCTGCTCGATCACGAACTCGCGCCGCTGGGCCTGACGGTCGGACAGTTGCGCCGCGAAGGACGGCTCGACGCAGCCGCCAAGGAGTTCTCGAACAAGGACGCCGACAGCGTGCTGGCGTCGGTTGGCTACGGCATGATCACGGCCGCGCAGCTGCTCGGCAAGGTGCTCAAGCCGGAGGAGCTGAAACTCTATCGTGCCGAAAAGCTTCCGGCCACGGCTCCTGCCAAGGAGCGCGCGGGCAAGGATGCGCACAAGGCAGGTTCCGGCGGCGTGATGGTCTCCGGCGTCGGCGACGTGCTGGTGCGGTTCGCGCGATGCTGTAATCCGCTGCCGGGCGAGGGCATAACCGGATTCATCACTCGCGGCCGCGGCGTGACGGTTCATCTTATCGGGTGCCCGCGCGCGCTCGAGAGCGATCCGCAGCGGCGGGTTTCGCTGGTATGGAGCGAAGGCGAAGGAAGCCCGCGTCCAATCCGGCTCGAAGTGGTATGCCTCGATCAGCCGGGACTGCTGGCCGCGATGTCGAAAGCGATCGCGACGGTGGGCGTGAACATCTCGAGCGCGGAAGTGAAATCAACCGGCCTCGACGGCCGTGCGCTGTCGATTTTCGAATTGAGCGTGAGCAGCGCGCGCCAGCTCAATGCCGTGATGCAGGCGCTGCGCGCAACCGACGGCGTCCTGCGCGTGGCCCGGCTCGGCGATCGCAACGGCAGCAACAGCGAATGAAAAATCGGATTCAGACTGATCAGGCGCCCGCCGCGCAGGGTCCCTATTCGCAGGCGATCGAGATCAACGGATGGGTCCTGTGCTCGGGGCAGCTCGGACTCGATGCCGCCTCGGGCAAGCTGGTCGAAGGTGGAATCGAGGCGGAAACCCGCCGCGTGCTGGAAAATATCGGCGCGGTTCTCGGCGCCGCGGGACTAGGTCTCAATGACGTTGTCAGCACGACGATTTACCTGATCGATCTGAAGGATTTCGAAACCGTTAACCGGATTTACGGCGAGCATTTCGCCACGCCCTATCCTGCGCGCGCTACGATCCAGGCGGCTGCGCTGCCGCGCGGCGCCAGAATCGAAATCTCCGTGACCGCCTGCCGCTCTGCGCGCTAATCCTCGCTCGCCGGTGCGGTCAGCCGCCCCAACGCGAACGAATCGAGATAGCGCTCGTAAGGATCGAGCTTGCGCGCCGAGCGCGCCAGGCGGCTCAGATTTTCGTGCACCAGCGTGGAATCAAGCGGCGGCGGATCCAGCCGGGCTTTGTCGAGATCGAGAATCATCACGGTGAAGCTTTCGCCGATCTTGGTCACGAATAAGTTGTGCAGGTTGAGATCGGAATGGTAGAGGCCGCGCCGATGCATCGTGTCGATCGTGCGACGCGCCTGCTCGATAACCTGCAGCCGCACCAGCCGGTCATCGTCGACTTGCAGGAACTGCCACAAGGTCATCCCGTCGAGCGCGCGCGTGAGGAAGCATCCGCGATAAACCATCGGGCCGATCCATTCGACCATCGCGCCCATCGGTTCCGCGATTGCGATCCCGCGACGGCGCGCGGCCAGCGAAACTCTCAGCTCGCGCAGCGGACGCGGCACTGCGCCGACGTAGATATCCGACAAGACAAAGCGAACCATGCCGCCGCGCCGGAAGCATCGCGCGAAAAGCGCCGGCAATCCGTCGAGTCTGAGCTCGAACGCGCCGCCGCGATTACCCTCGCCGCGCCTGCGCTCGCGCATCAACGAGGATACCCTCGCTGCTATCGCCGACGCCTGCGGCCCCAGCCCCCGATTGAGGTAAAGCCGGCGCGAGCCAAGCTTGAGGCGTAGAAAATCCTTGGCCAACAGGTGTCGCGAATCGCGCTCGATCGCGTTCTCGTTGACCAGCGGCTTCATCGCGATCGCGATACGTTCGTTCGCTTCATTTGAGCGGAGTCGCTTCGTCGATCAGCATAATCGGGATATCGTCTTTGATCGCGTATACCAGCCTGCAGTTGTGGCATACGAGCGCGTCTTGCGGTTCGGTCAGACGCAACTCCCCCTTGCATTTGGGACAGGCGAGGATATCGAGCAGGTCCTGACTTAGAGCCATTTCACAATCCCTCCGATACGCCGCGCGTCAGCCGTGCGCGGCAAGCGGCGATCGCTCGCCGCCGATAATCATTTCCAGCAGCCGGTCGTGGTCCTCGTCCATTTGCACTTCGAGGCGCAGCGCGTACAGGAAGCCGCGGACAAACGGAAAGCGTTCCAGCTTGACCAGGTCCTTTTCGGTGGTGACGACCATGTCGGCGGTCTGGGCGAGCCGGGTGATGCGCTGCCAGTCGGCCAGCGTGTAGCTGTAATGGTCGGGATATTCGAGTACGCCGGTCAGCTCGGCTTCGGCCTGCCGCAGCATCTCGTAGAATGCGCGCCCGTCGGCGATTCCGCTCACCGCCAGCACCCGTCGTCCGGCGATCGTGTCGAGCGGAACCTCGCGCCAGGTGCCTTGGTCGTGCTGAACCAGAGTTCGCGGACGGATGCGTCCGGTGAAGATCTTGCGCCGGCTGAGCGCCGTCATTTGCGCGGGTGTGAGCGCGCTATGTCCGTTGGCGTCGGCGCTCAGCAAAATCACCGCGTCGGCGCGATCAACCGCGCCAAGACGCTCGCGCATCGGGCCGGCCGGCAGAACCCATCCGTTGCCCAAGCCGCGTTCGACGTTGACCACGACCAGGTTGATGTCGGGTTCCAGGCTGAGCTGCTGAAAGCCGTCGTCCAGGACCACGGCGTCCAGCGGACCGAGACTTTCGAGCAAGCGAATCGCGTCGAGGCGATTCGCCGCGATCGCGATCGGCCCGTCGAAAAACTTTGCCATCATCACCGCTTCATCGCCGGCTTCGTCGGGTGCGAGTCTCGGCTCGCGCATATCCGATACCAGTTGCGCCTCGCCGCTGCCCTTGCTGCCGCCGTAGCCGCGGCTGACGATTCCTACCCGAAGTCCGCGAGACAGCAGGATACGCGCGAGAAAGAGAGTGAAGGGGGTCTTGCCGTTGCCGCCGACCGTCAGATTTCCGACGCTGATCACCTTGACAGTTTCGGCGCGCCGCTTTCCGCGCCGAAACCGCCGTGTCGCGGAGCGCACCGACATCGCAGCGGAATAAATCAGCGACGGCGGAGTGAGCGCGAGCCACAACGGCCATCGATACCAGGGAAGGTCGGGCGCCCACCATCGTTCGATCCGCATACGATTGGCGAGCCGGGTTGGATCGAACATCATCAGAGATTAATCAGGGGCCTCAGATGCATCAAGCTGCGCTCAACCGCGCCGCCCAGCCGCCGGAAGGCCGCGCGCGCCTGATGTCCGCGCCGCTCCCGCAGGTTTTCGTCGGTCAGCATCGCGATTGTGATTGCGGCGAGAGCGTTGCTGTCGGCAACAACCTCGCCACCGCCGGTTTCGATCAGCGCCGCGGCCATCGCGAGCTGATTCTGATGGAACGGACCGAACAGCACCGGTACGCCGTCGGAGGCGGGCTCGCCGAGGTTCTGACCGCCGCGACCCGGAATCAAGCTTCCCCCGACGAAAGCGACGGCTGCACGGCGATAGAGCGAGCGCAACTCGCCCATCGTATCGAGCAGCAGGATGGAAACCCTCGTGGCCGAGCCTGCTGTCAGCTTGGTCGCCTTGACGTACGGCAACCCGGCGCGGCGAAGAAGATCCTCGACTTCGCCGGTGCGCTTGATATGACGCGGCGCTATCACCAGCATCAGGTCGGGAAAACGCTCGCGCATCGCTAGGTAAGCGTCGATCACGAGGGTCTCTTCACCCGGTGCGGTCGATCCGGCGACCAGTATCCGGCGTCCGGCGAGCACGGCTTCGAGTTCGGGACGAATCTGTAAAAGCGGCTTCGAGTCGAGGTCGTACTTGGTATTACCGGTCACCGTGACCCGATCTCGATTCGCGCCGAGTCCAACGAAGCGCTCCGCGTCGGCCGAACTTTGCGCCAGAACCAAATTGACCCCACGGAGCGCGCCGGTAAGCAGCGAACCCAACAATCGATAGCGTTTGAACGAACGCTCCGACATGCGCGCGTTTACGATCACCACTCGCGCGTCGAGGCGATGCGGCTCGGTGAGAAAATTCGGCCACAGTTCGGTTTCTGCGATTACGACCAGCCGTGGACGAATCGTGGAGAGAAATTTGCGCACGGCGCTCGGCCAATCGAGCGGCGCGAGCATGCAGGCGCGAGCATGTGGAAACGCGCGAACGGCAGCGTCGCGTCCGGTCGAGGTCATCGTGGTCGCGAACATCGCGAGACCAGGATTCTCGCGCATCAGTGCATCCACCAACGGGGCGACGCCGGTAACTTCGCCCACCGACGCCGCATGAAGCCACAGACGGGGTTTTCCGCTTTCGTCGGCGAGGGCGGGATCAATTTGTCCGAGACGCTGGCGGCGATCGGCGGCGTCGCGTGCGCCCGCGGCCAATAGTGCGAAGGGAAGGGCCGGGTACCAGAGCGCGTTATACAGGGCGTGCGGCATCGATCTTTTTTGCACAGCGCCAGGCTGGTAGCGCGCACGCGCATTCGAAATCAGCTCACGAGCTTCTCGAATTCGGCGTGGCCGTTTTGCTCGGGCGATTGGAACTGCAGGTCGTGCAGCTTGCGATACTCGCTGCCGCGCGCGAACAGCTCGTCATGCGTGCCCTCTTCGACAATCGCGCCGTGGACCACGACCGCGATTCGATCGGCCCTGCGCACTGTCGACAGCCGATGCGCGATCACCAGCGTGGTGCGGTTTTCGATCAGGTGCTCGAGTGCCTGCTGCACCAGCCGCTCGGCCTCGGAGTCGAGCGACGAGGTCGCCTCGTCGAGGATCAGGATCGGTGCGTTCTTCAACAGCGCACGCGCGATCGCAATCCGCTGGCGCTCGCCGCCGGAGAGCCGGATTCCGAGCTCGCCGATTACCGTGTCGTAGCCCTCCGGCAGGCGCGAAATAAAATCGTGCGCGTTGGCCAGTTTGGCGGCAGCGACGATCTCGTCCAGGCTTTTTTCGATACTGCCGTAAGCGATATTGGCGCGCACGCTGTCATTGAACAAAAACGTATGCTGCGTCACCAGGCCGATTTGCGCGCGCAGCGAGCGCAGCGAAAAACTGCGTATATCGGTTCCGTCGATCGTGATGCGTCCTTCCTGCGGATCGTAAAAGCGCGGGATCAGGTCGGCCAGCGTCGATTTGCCGCCGCCGCTCATCCCGACCAGCGCGACCACTTCACCCGCGCCGATCTCGAGATTGATATCGCGCAGCACCCATCCCTCGCCGTAGCGGAAACCGACGCCTTCGAAATGGATCGAATGCTCGCCCGATCCGAGTTCCATCGGAGTCGTTGCTTCAACCACGTCGGTAGGCTGGTCGATAACCTCGAACACCCGCTCGGCCGCGGCGATTCCCTGCTGGATCGTGTTGTTGGTGCGGGTGACGCGCTTGAACGGCTCATAAATTATCAGCATCGCGGCGAAAAACGCCCCGAAAGAGCCGATCGTGCGCGTACCGCTCACCACCGACGCGGTTCCGTACCACAGCACCGCGACGATCGCGCACGCGCCCATCGCTTCGATCATCGGGGTGGTGAAATGCTTGATCCGCGCGACGCGCATGTAGATTCGGAACAGCCGGCGCAGTTCGCTGTTGAAGCGGCGGCGCTCATAATCTTCCATCCCGAACGCCTTGACCACGCGATTACCCTGGATGGTCTCCTGCAACAGCGTGGAAAGTCCGCCGAGCTGTTTTTGCGCGCTGCGCGTGGTCTTCCGCATCTGCTTGGAGAATTGCATGATCGGCAGCACCGCGACGGGAAAAACTACGAACGCGATCAGCGCGAGCGTCCAATCGATATAAAACGCAGCGGCGACAACGGCGACCAGCGAGCTGCCGTCGCCGACGATCGAGAAGATGCCGTCGGTTGCGGCGATCGAGATCACGCCGACGTCGTTTATCATCCGCGACACCAGCGTTCCGGTCGCCGTACGATTAAAAAACGACAGCGGCAGTTGCTGCAGCCGCTCGTTCAGCTCCGAGCGGAGATCGAGCACGATCTTCTGCCCGATATACGAGGTCAGGTAGTTGCCGGCGAAGTTGGCGGCCGCGCGAATCAGGAAAAGCGCCAGGATCTCCAGCGACAGCACGCGCAGATTGCCGAGATCCTTCAGCGCGGTAACCTGATTGATGAATCCCTTGGCGATAAACGGGATCGCGCCGTTGGTCGCGCTCAGCACCAGCATCGAAGCCACAGCGAGGGCGACGTAAGGGAACAGGTACGGGCGCAGGTAGCGCAGCAGGCGGCGATAACTGGGCGAGAAAAGCGTCATCCCATCATTTCCAGCGCCATCTCGGCGACGCGCGACGCCGCCCCCGGCGTTCCAAGCTGCGTGCGCAGATCGCCCAGCGCCGCGATTATTTTGCCGCGCGCCGGCTCGCTCATCACGCGCTCGGCCGCGCTTACCAGGTTGGGAACCGTGACCTGATTCTGGATCAGCTCGGGCACGATTTCCCGTCCGGCGAGGATATTGGGCATCCCGGCAAAACTCACGCCCTTAACCAATAACCTTGCCGCGGCCCAGGTGAGCGACGACACTTTGTAGGCGATTACCATTGGACATTTAAGCAGTGCGGTCTCGAGGGTGGCAGTACCGGAAGCCACCAGCGATGCTTCACTGGCCGCTACGATACTATATGTATCGTTCTCGATTATACGCATGCTGCCGAGATCGATCCGGCCCTCGCGCTCGAGGTCGGCGGCGGTAAGGGTGGGCGCCAGCGCGAGGCATGGAATCAGACCGTGATCGCGCGCCAGGATACGCGCCGCCGCGACCATCGGCTCCAGCAGATAGCGAATCTCCTTGCGCCGGCTGCCAGGCAGGATCGCCAACAAGCGCGAGTCGGATGCGAAACCATAGCGCGCCAGCGTTTCTTCGCGCGGGCGGGGGGCGATCCCGTCGAGCAGCGGATGGCCGACGAAGGCTACGCGTTCGCCCGCGGCGCGGTAGAGCTCGGCTTCGAACGGCAATACCACCGCGATACGATCGGCGCGCGCGATAAGCTTCGGGATCCGTCCGCGGCGCCAAGCCCAGACCTGGGGCGCGATGTAGTAGAGGACTGGAACGCCGGCGCGCTTGGCGCTCTTGGCGAGCTGCATGTTGAAGTCGGGAAAATCGATCAGGATCAGCAGGTCGGGTTTTTCGTCTCTCAGGATAGTGCGAAGCCGCGAGAGCGCGCCGAGCGTGCGCCGGATCGTCCCGGCGAGCTCGGTCAGTCCCATGCCCGCGATTTCGTCGGTGCTGTAGATCGCGCGCACGCCTGCGGTGCTCATCCGCTCGCCCGCGATTCCGAAGATTTCGCAATCGGGATCGCGCGCGAGGATTTCGCGCACCAGTTCGGCGCCGTGCAGGTCGCCTGAGGCTTCGCCCGCCACGATCATCACTCTGCGCCGGCGCGGCTCGCTACGCGGAGCCCTGCTTTCGAGCGATTTCACATTAGCCGCCACGGATAGCATTCTTGATCAAAGGAGAGCGGACGCGGAACGATCCGCGAAGCGCCGACACGCTTTCAGGATAGTGTTTGGACAACGAGCGCCGGGGAGTATGGCGAGCCGGCGCAGGCGGCGCGCGGCTTCAAAACAGCTCCCTGCCCTTGCGCAGATCGGCGGCTTTGACCTGCACCGCTCCCGCCGCTTCCTGATGCGGCAGCTCGACCGGCATGCAAGAAGCCTTGCCCACCATCATGTGATTGATCGGGTAGCGATTTCCGCACAGGCGGCATACGATCGCGTCGCCGACCACGCGATAGCCTTTATGGGAGCTGTAACACTGGCGGCAAGCGTCGAAGACGCTATGGATCTTGCCGTCGGAGTCGCGCGCCAGCACGAAACGGATCTTCTCGCCCGCGCGATCGTCGTAGCAATAGGTCTGCGCCTGACCGCGCGCAAGATCGGCCACGGGGATACTGAGCAGCTCGGCACCGCTCACATGGATGCATCGGGCGGGAAACGTCAGCATCGCGGCTGCGGCAATCGCGACCACGATCAGGATCAGTCCGTAGCGCGCTTTTATTTTAAATCTGCGCATAGGCTCGTCGCACGTTCAGATATTATGCCTGCTTTCACGCTCTCGCCAGCGTTTCACGAGGCGGAGGTCTCACTCATCGACGCCTTGATTCGCTCGCACAGCTCGATCACGCGAAGCCCGTCGAGCGGTCCGACCGCCGGCTTCGAGCGTTCACGCACGCTGGCTACGAACGACGCAATCTCGTCGCCAAGCGCATCGCCGCCTTCGAGCTCGATTCGCTCGGCCGATATCACCGGATACTGGCTGCCCGCGGCGGGCGGACTCTTGCGATAAACCTGCAGGGTGCGCGCCTCGTAGTCGACGGAGATGTAAGCGTCGGACTGGAAGAAACGGATCTTGCGCTCGCGTTTGGCGGCGACGCGGCTGGTGTTCAGATTGGCGATCATGCCGTCGGCGAAGCGGATGCGCGCGTTGGCGACGTCGATTCGATCGGTCAGCACGGCGACGCCGATCGCCTCGACCGAGGCGATTTCAGGCGTGCACAGGCTCAGGATCACGTCGAGGTCGTGGGTCATGAGATCGAAAATCACGTCGACGTCGGTGCCGCGCTCGGTGAAAGGTGCCAGCCGATGGCATTCGATAAATCGCGGCGCGCGCAGGATCGAGCGCAAGTGAACGATCGCCGGATTGAAGCGTTCGAGATGGCCAACTTGCAGGATTCGACCTGAGCGCTCGGCGATCGCAACCAGCTCACGCGCCTCCTGCAGCGTTGCCGTCATCGGCTTTTCGACCAGCACGTCGATTCCGGCGGCGAGCAGATCGGCGGCGATATGAAAATGGGTCAGCGAAGGCGAGGCGACGCTGGCCAGATCGACCTTGCCGACAAGCTCGCGATAATCGCCGATTACAGTAGCCGCGGAGCCGGCGGCGACGCGCTCGGCGCGCTCGCGATCGATATCGACCACGTACTTGAGCCGCAGACCCGGCGTCGCCCGGTACTTCTCCGCGTGAAACGCTCCCAGGCGGCCGGCGCCTACTACCGCCGCTTTGAGTTCAGGAATAGCCGTAAACCGTGATCCCCCGTTGCTCGGCCAGCGCGAGCGTATTCTCTCGTTCCAGCATCAGCGTGAGGCCCGCCTCTACGCCAATCATCGCGGCCCCAATCTCGTCAAGCAGGACGATCGTGTTGGGTCCGATCGCGGGGCGGTCAAAGCGCAGATCCTGTCCCGGCTTGGCGGCTTTCACCACCACCAATCCACGGCCGCACAGCGCCGCGCCGCGACGCAAGGCCGCGTCGGTACCCTCGACCGCCTCGATCGCTGCGACCACGCCGTCGCGCACCGCTACCGCCTGACCGATATCGAATGTTCCGAGCGCGCGGGTTACCGCCACCGCCAGTTCGAGATCCTTGAGCCGTGCAGCGGTCGGCTCGGGTCCGGCCTGACGTCCCGAGGTGGCGAGCGCGCCCTCGAGCATCGGCACCGGATCGATAATCTCGATTCCCTCGGATTCCATTTCGGCGGCGAGGCCGCGCAGCACCGCGTCGTCGCTGAATTTGCCGATCCGCGCGAGCATCCGCAGCGCGCGTTCGTCGGGCACGAAGGAAGTTTGCAGGCGCGCGCGCGAGATTCCGCCTGCCATCGCGGCGGTGGTGATGCCCGCGCTTTTGAAGGTATCGACCATGGTCTGAAGCTGGCCGACATCGATCCATACGAGCTGATCGCACAGCGGCTCGAGCGCCGGCTGAGTTTCGTTGCGATGGGCCACTGCGATCACCCTGACTCCGCGGCGGCGCGCAGCTTCCGCGACCGCGATCGGGAAAGTTCCGTTACCCGCGATCAGACCGAGCTTAGTCACGTTCGCGACCGACCACGCCGCGCTTGGAAGCGCTGATGAAGTCGACCAGGCGGCGAACCTCGGGAAATTTGCCGTCGCGCTCGAGGACCTTGCTGATCGCGTCCTGGCGGGTGAGGCGCGAATAGAAGAGCGATCGGAAAGAACGTTTGAGCGCTTCGATACTGGCGCTGCTGAAGCCGCGCCGCTCGAGCCCAACGGTATTGGCACCGACCAGCCGCGCGCGATCTCCCGCCACCATCGCAAACGGCGGCACGTCCTGCGCAACCTTGCATCCGGCTGCCAGCACCGAGTGGGCTCCGATGCGGGTGAATTGATGAACCCCGCAGAGACCCATCGCGACCACCCATTCTTCAAGCACGCAATGACCGGCGAGTTCGGTGGAATTGGCGAGGATCGAGTGATCGCCGACGATACAGTCATGCGCGACGTGCACGTAATTCATCACCAGCACGTGATTGCCGATTCGCGTGAGCATCCCGCCGCCTTCGGTGCCGCGATGGATAGTGCAGAACTCGCGGATCCGGTTGTCATCGCCGATTTCCAGTCGCGAGGGCTCGCCATGATACTTCAAATCCTGAGGCGGTGCGCCGATCGAGGCGAACTGGAAGATGTGATTGCGGGCGCCGATCGTGGTGAGGCCTTCGATAACCGCATAGGGGCCGATCACGGTGCCGGGGCCGATTTTGACCTGCTCGCCGACGATCGCTCCCGGCCCGACCTCGACCGTGGAGTCGAGGTCGGCGCGCGAATCGATGATAGCGCTGGGATGGATGCGGCCGCTTATGGCTGCTCTCCCACCGACATCGCGGAGATCTCGGCCTCTGCCGCCAGTTCGCCGCCGACGTGCGCCTCGCCGCGAATTTTCCACAGTGGCGGATGATGCCGCATCAGCCGAACTTCCATCCGAAGCTGATCGCCGGGGATCACCTGGCGGCGCAGGCGCACCTTATCCAGCCCGGTCAGCATGAACAGCCCGTGGTCGCTGTCCTTGCGCGCTCCGAGTGCGAAAATCGCGGCCGACTGCGCGAGCGCCTCGATTATCAGCACTCCCGGCATCACCGGACGGCCGGGGAAGTGGCCGCTGAAGAAAGGCTCGTTGAACGAGACGTTTTTCACAGTGACCGCACCTTCGGCCGATACTTCGAGCACCCGATCAACCAGCAGGAAGGGGTACCGATGCGGCAGCAGCCGCAGAATCTGCTCGAGATTCATCGCCGGCGCATTGTGGGAGTCCGAACTCACGCTTATTTCGAGATGGACGATCTCTTCGCGGCCTGTTGACCGAAGGAACCGCCGCGGCTGCTTTCTTCCTCGTCACCGCCACCGCGCGAGCTCACCTTGCCGCCGCCATGATCGTAATCGCGAACCACCTCGTCGGTGATGTCGATCCCAGGCGCGCCCCACAGGATCGAACTTTTCTCTAATACCATCGTGTAGCCGCGCTTCTCACCGATATTGCGGATTACCATCGAGAGGTCGCGCACGATCGCGCCGGTAACTTCGGCATCCTTGCGTTCGAGCTCGTCCTTGGTGTCCTTGTAGTTGCGATCGAAGTCACGGGCTTTGCGCGAATACTCGTCGGCCAGATTGCGGCGCTCTTCGTCGTTCATGAGCATGCCCTTTTTCTCGAGCTCGTCCTTCAGCGACTGCACTTCGTTCTGTTGTCTTTGCAGTTTGCTCTGGACGCGTTCGATCTGGGCTTTGAACTGGTCGCGAGCTTTCCTACCAGCGGCGCATTCGTTTAGCGCCCGCTGGACGTCGACATAGGCCAATTTGACCTCGGCGCGCGCCGTTACGCTCACCGCCAGCGCCAGCATCATGCTGCCAACGATTATCGTTCGTTTCATTTTAACAGTCCGAACCTCCCTCAAACTCGTCAAACTCGTCAATTTCGACTGCAGCCAGCCACTGCCGCAGCCCTAGATATCTATAGCGTTACTAACCGCGATGGGAATACCGGCTGAGTTGGCGCTGTTTTCAGCGCTTTTTAGCCGAACAGCGGACAATCGCTCTGATCGGGCAGATGGTCAAGCGCATTTAGAGGTTACCGCCGGCACCGAAAATAAAGTCGGTCTTCAGATCGTTGGGACGCGGATTGATCGGGAAACCGATTTCGACTCGCAGCGGACCGAACGGCGAACGCCATCGGATGCCAGCGCCGGCCGCCGCCTGCAGGCTGGTGACGTCGATGCCCTGGTGCAGGCTGTAGGAATTGCCGGCATCCAGGAACGTCACACCGCGCAGGCCCAGCGCCTCGATTATCGGGAACACCACCTCGTTGCTCAGCAGGAGCTCTTTGCTGCCGCCGATCGCTTCGTACACGATCGGCTGGCCGCTCGAGTTATGAATCACGACGCGGGGACCCAACGAGTAGAATTCATAGCCACGCACCGAATTTATGCCGCCAGGAAAGAAGCGCTCGTAGATCGGCAGTTCGGTGCCCTTGTCGCCGCCCAGGGTGTTGCCGATTCCGTAGTCACCGCCGATCGAATACACCCAGTTGCCCCATACCGGGCTCTCGATAAACGAGAAGAAGAAGCGTGCGTGGACCAGGAACTTGAAGAACGTCACGGTGCCGCCCGGACCTGCCATATCGAAACTCATGCTCTGCACCGATCCGTGGCGAGGATCGACCGGATTATCGACGGTGTAGCGCCGGATACTTGGGCTCAGCTTCGACACCAGGCGATAACCCTTGTAGCGCCGAATCTGGAAGGTAGTCAGGCCGTTGAAGCCGCCGATACCCACGCTCTCGAAACGGTATCCGAGGCCTGCGGAAACGTCGGCGAGCGAGAGCGGACCGATCTTCCTGAGCCCGAGATCGGCGAGCGGATAGGAGCTTCGGATACCGAAACCAGCCGAGCTCTGGTTGAACGAGAACAGGAATAATTTCCAGTCGAACAGGTCAACGCCGACGTTGAGCGGCATATCGAGGAAGTAGGGCTCGGTGTAGCTGAGCGTGTAGTTCTGGAACAGGAAGCCGATCTGCGCGTCCATCGAGATCGACTGGCCGCCGCCGAACAGGTTGTTCTCGCTAATCTTGAAATCGCCGAACGCCGACGACGCGGTATCGAATCCGCCCGACAACTGGAACGAACCGGTCTGGCCTTCCTTCACG
>Ga0335078_10008960_pt1 | contig 14862 bp, 12 predicted proteins | sample Lox_Sample_32_FD_206711 | JGI IMG/M metagenome (GOLD analysis project Ga0335078, IMG submission 206711) | Soil microbial communities from Loxahatchee National Wildlife Refuge, Florida, United States - Lox_Sample_3.2 | ecosystem: Environmental > Terrestrial > Soil > Wetlands | place: USA...
GACTGCTATCGCTCGTCCACTTCGGGCTGCCGCAGAAGTTGCCGCTCTCCGTCAGCTTCTTCAAACCGGAGCCGTCGGGATGAATTATATAGATGTCCGCGAGTTGGAGGCGCTCCCATCTTCCATGAGAGAACGGCATTGGATTCGCCCGGCTGGATGCGAAGGCGATCCATTTTCCATTCGGCGCCCACGAAGGTCGATAATCGCCGCCTGGGCCCGAGGTTAGCCGGCGCACGCCTTGGGTGCCCAGATCCATCGTCCACAAATTCGCTCTGCCACCGCCACGCGAGCTGACGAACACCAATTGCTTGCTATCAGGCGAGAATCCGGCTTGATCGTCGTAAGCGGGATCGCTCGTCAGCCGGGTCAATCCACTGCCATCTGTCCGCACTCGAAAAAGGTCGGCCGATCCGTTTCTTTCCGAGGTGAAGACGATGGATGCGCCGTCAGGGGACCAGACTGCATCGTAATCGGTGTCGGCCGATCCGAGCAGCGGGTGCTCATCGCTTCCATCGGCTGCTGCGACGAATAGACTCAACTGGCCCGGCTGTGGGTTCACTCGCGCGAACGTAATGTGCGGCGGCGGTGGCGTTTCCGCCGACAGCAGGCAGCTCGCCAGGAGTGCAATAGTCAGTGGACGCATTGAAGTATTCTATTGGAGGCTGTATCGCTGCACAAGCCTGGAGCAGGTGCGTTTGTGCATCTTACCCGACTACCCCGACGCTGCTTGCGAATGCATACCAAAGGAGTCGGGTTGTGGAATCGCACCTAACCGGCCGAATCGTCGCTAGCCTTGATCGGAAACGCCTCGGCGCAAGATACCAGGGGAGCGAGAAATGTACGGCCGAGGCGTTTTCGATAAGGAGACTAGAAGGAAGGCGCTGGCGTTTGCGGCGGACGCTGGCTATGGGAAGTGAATGCCACTTTTGAACTGCCGCAAGCCGAGGTGAGTGAGCCGACGAAGGCGAATATTGAGGTAGGATCACCCAAGGCTTTCGCGATTGCCGGAAAATAGCTCGAAGCGAGGACGCTGAGCACTACCGGAAGGCGCTCGGGTGAAGGGCAGGCACACAAATCCGCTGGCGCGCTGGGAGCACGTCGGTGGTCCGCTGTTGTTCGCAGCATCAGGAGGTATCGAAGTAAGAGCAGCGCGAGAGTTCCACAGCGGTGAGTCTGTGAATGACAATCATCGCAGCGCCGCAGTTAGGGCAGTGCCAAGTGGTGGCGCTCTCCGAGGAAGCGGAGAGCGTTGGGTGATCGCTCGCCAGCAGTTGCTGGCAGAACGAGAGGCAATGCGCGCGGAATCGATTCGCGAGAAAACCCAAATACCGTATTCTCACGAAGCCCTTCGGCAGCACGTGCAGGAAGAAGCGGCGCAAGAACTCCGTGCCCGACAGCGTCATCGTGCGCTGCTGGCCGCCGCGAGCATAGTCCTTCCAGCGGAAGGTGACGCGTTCGCCGTCGAATGCTACAAGCCGGTGATTGGAGATAGCGATGCGGTGCGTGTAGCGGCCGAGATAGCGCAGGACCTTCTTCGGACCACCGAAGGCCGGTTTGGCGTAGACCACCCAGTCTTGACGGTGCAGTTGTCGCAGAAATCGACGGAACTGCTTTGGGTTAGCCCACGCGGCGGCTGGTCCGGCGCAGCGTAATTGTTTGCGGCGATGGAGGCGCTTCAAACCGGCGAGGAACTTGCCGCGGAATACGCGACTAAGAACCTTCACTGGCAGTAAGAATGGATAGCGGGGCCGTATCCAGCGGCTGTGGTCCGGAGACAGTCCGCCCGCCGGAATTGCGCAGTGAATGTGAGGATGGAGCAGCAGGTTCTGTCCCCAGGTATGGAGTATGCTGATCACACCGATTTCCGCACCGAGGTGTTTGGGATCGCGTGCTACTTTCAACAAAGTTTGTGCGCTGGCGGTGAACAACAGGTCGTAAAACATTCGCGGGTTGTCCAGCGCCAGTACATTGAGTTCGTGCGGCACGGTAAATACGACATGAAAGTAGCTGGTGGCGAGAAGTTCGCGCTCCCGAGCTGCGAGCCAATGTTCACGCGCCTGCGCTTGGCACTTCGGGCAGTGCCGGTTCCTGCAAGAGTTATAGGAGATGGCCTGGTGACCGCATTGAGGACAGGCATCGATATGGCCGCCCAGCGCAGCCGTGCGGCAGCGTTGAATGGCGCGAAACGCCTTGAGCTGTTGAAAGTCCAAGCTCCTCTGATACCGATCCAGGAAGCGGTCGCCCTGCGCGCGGAGGATGTCGGCCACCTCCACGGTGGGCCGGCTCATTTTTGTCTGGCGCGGTGAAAGAGACGGTCCGAAGCATTGGAGATGGAGAGGTGTTCAAGTGGATTGACGGTCTTCTCCAGATGCCGGCGCGACAAGTGCAAGTAGATGCTGGTGGCCTCCAGGTCGGCGTGTCCCAGCAACATCTGGATCGTGGGCAGATCGGCGCCGTCCTCCAGCAGGTGGGTAGCGAAGCTGTGCCGCAGCATATGGGGACTCACGCGCTTGTTGAGGCCAGCATGCCGAGCGGCCTCAGCGCAGGCGTACCAAACGGACTTGTCGGTCAGGTGCTCGCTCGTGCCGCGGGGTTCACCTGGGAAGAGCCACGTCCGGGGTTTCTTCCATCGCCAATACTCACGCAGAGTTTCCAACAACTTCGGACACATCGGCACATCTCGATCCTTACCGCCCTTACCTTTGCGAATGTGGATGACCATGCGTTCGCTATCGATGTCCTCCACGCGCAGGCAGGCCAGTTCACTGCGCCGCATACCGGTCGAGTACAACGCCATAAGGATGGCGCGTGCCTGTAGATTCCCGGCTGCCTCGATCAGGCGGGCTACCTCGTCGGGGCTCAGCACACGTGGCGTCCGGTGGTGGGAGTACTTCGGGTACGGAATGGAGTCGGGTGGAAAGCGCCGCTTCAGTACGCGTCGAAAGAAAAAGCGCATCGCCGCAACCTGATTTACGACCGTACCGACGGCCAGCTTTCGCTGGTGAAGCAGATGAGCTTGATACTGTCGGATGTGATCCGGGCCCAACTGATCTGGCGGCTTACCGAAGTAGCGCGAAAAACGCTCGACGGCGCCGAGGTAACCGCGTATAGTGGCGGAAGAGAAGTTACGTCGCTGGAGTTCCTCCAGCATTACTTTCCGAAGATGGGTCACAGGGACCTCCTTGTGACCCACACAATACTGCCCGCGTCAGCTGACTGCTCGTACTTTTACCCACGCGAAGCGTCCGCCGCGCCAGCGGCTTCGTTCTCGTCCGGCCACTCGTACGGAGCTCCCATGAATCGCCCACGCGACTCTTTGCGGCCGCTGAGACCGAGGCCGGCGCCACGTGTCGTCGGAATGACGTGATTGATAAGATTTCAGGTATGGACGTTCTTTATGACGTCGCGATATCCCGTCACAATATACAACGACTTAAGCGAAACTCTGCGTGTCTTTGTATATTCCAAGAGACAGGGAGAGTTGGCCGGCACTGACGGGGTTGAATCTTTCCGCAAGGCTGTGGTTCTGTATCGGACGGGTGGGGCTGAGCAGGGCGGGGCTGCCATTCAAAATGAGCACAAGGCCCTGCGAGAATCGTTGGGCTGAAGGATTGCCGATGTTCAAACCAAATTCACAACAATTAAGCTAGAGCACGGTACTCAAGGAACCGAGTACGTCATTCGCACCGGTGAAGTCAGTCTGAGATTTTATCTTTACCAAACATTTCCGCTCACCAAATCTCGAATTGTGGTCCACGAGTTCGAATGTTGACGGCATGCCGGTAAGGCCGGATTCAGTCTCTTCAGCCGTTTCGCGACCCTGCCGACGGCTCAAATTTCCCAAAGGGGTCAGTCTTCACACGCTGCGCCACACGCATGGATCGCATCTCTTAGCCGCCGGGATGGAGATTACAGCTGTATCGGAGCGCTTGGGTCACTCCTCTCCGCGAGTAACGCAAGACATCTACGCGCACGCGATCCGCGGGCGGGATGATGAAGCAGCGTTGAAATGGGAAGAGTTCCAACGGAAGAATGCGGCCGAAGGGCACTGCGGAGGTGTCAATTGACTCGTCCTGGTTGGTTGTTGGTGGCAGCGCGTGGCAGCGCAGAGCCCGTAAGTTATAGAGCAATTGGTAGCGCTAACGGGAATCGAACCCGTATTTAAGCCTTGAGAGGGCTCCGTCCTAACCGTTAGACGATAGCGCCGCTGAGTTCCATTATACCCGTTGCGTACGCCCGATTCGCCGCGCACCCGTATGCTAGAGTATCAAAGTATGCGAAATCTCGCCGCTTTGCTCGTTGGTATTCTCTGCCTGATCAGCGTCGCCTGCGTTGACGGTGGCGTCATGCTCCAGGAATCCCAGCAAGGCTGGTGGTCGAACTTCCACGACACTTCGCACAAGAACACCCAGGACGAGCGCACTCCAGAAAAACCTGCGGCGCCGGAAAAATAGCCGTCCTCGCCGCTCCGTTCCGCCTCAATACTTCGGCACACTCGGATCCACCTTGTCGCTCCATGCCAGGATCCCGCCCTTCATGTTGCGCACCTTCTTGAACCCGGCCTGCTTCAGGAAATCCACCGCCTTCCCGCTGCGCACACCGCTCTTGCAATGCGCCACGATCTCGTCGGCGGAGTCCAGTTCGTTGACGCGCTTCGGCAGATCGTTTAACGGAATCAGTCGCGCATAAGGAATCCGGCAAATCTGATATTCGTGCGGCTCCCTCACATCGATCAGCACAAACGGATCGCCGCGATCGATCTTCGCCTTCACTTCCACGGGATCGATCTCGCCTTCCGCGGGCGTTGGCTCATGCGTCTGATTCGGAACGCCGCAAAATTCCTGATAATCGATCAACTCGTGAATGGTCGGATGATCCCCGCACACCGGGCACTCCGGATTGCGCCGCAGCTTCAGCTCCCGGAACCGCATCGCCAGCGCGTCGTACAGCAGCAGCCGCCCCACCAGGGGCTCGCCCGCGCCCAAAATCAGCTTCACCGTTTCGGTCGCCTGGATCAACCCGATCACGCCCGGCAAAATCCCCAGCACGCCGCCCTCAGCGCAGCTCGGAACCAATCCCGGAGGTGGCGGCTCCCGATACAAGCAGCGATAGCAAGGCCCGCCCGGATATGCGAACACGGTCGCCTGCCCCTCGAACCGGAAAATCGATCCATACACGCTCGGCTTCTTCAACAGCACGCAGGCATCGTTCACCAGATAGCGCGTCGGAAAATTGTCTGTCCCATCGACCACGAAATCGTAGTCCTTCAAAATCTGAAGCGCGTTCTCACTCGTCAGCGCGACCTCATGCCTGTCGATCTCCACGTACGGATTGATGTCCTGCATCGTGTCGGCCGCCGAATCCAGCTTCTTGCGCCCAACATCCTTGGTCCCGTGAATCACCTGGCGCTGAAGATTCGTAAAATCGACGACGTCGAAATCCACCAGCCCGATCCGCCCCACGCCGGCTGCCGCCAGATACATCCCCAGCGGCGCGCCCAACCCGCCAGTGCCAATCAGCGCGACCTTGGCATTCTTCAACTTCAACTGCCCGTCCATACCGACCTCGGGCATGATCAAGTGCCGGCTATACCGCAGAATCTCTTCTTTCGACAACGTCGCCGGCGGGGCATCCACTCCAGCCACTCCCGCCGTTCCGCCCGCGATGCTCGGCACGATCGATACCGTATCGCCATCCTTCACCGGCGTCGCGTCCTTGTTCAGATACCGAATATCGTCGTCGTTCACATACACGTTCACGAAGCTGCGCAGCTTGCCCTCGTCCGTGTACAAATGCCGCCGTAAATCGCCGAACTGCGCGGTCAGCGCCGTCAACACCTCGCCCACCGTCGCACCCTGCAGCTCCACCGAATCGTGCTTGCCCGCATATTGTCTCAGCGGCGTGGGAATCAAAACCTTAGCCATAGATCAACTCTTCCTTCGGCGCTTCCTTCTGGTCGAAATCCGGCCGGTAGCTATTAGCGTGATCGAAGCGCCCGTTCTTTATCGATAACACGACATAGGAAAACCAGGAGCAGGAATGTTCCAGATCGCGCTTGGAAAAATACGCGTCGCAATTCGGATGCGAGTGGTACACTCCCAGCACGTCCAAACCGCGCGCCCGCGCTTCCTTGTCCACGCGATTCAAATCCTGCGGATCCATCACGAAAAAATCCTCTTGCGGCCCAGTGTACACATTGGAGAGCGGCACGGCATCCTTCACCACGCCGTCCACGCCCACCATCACGCCGCAGCACTCTTTTGGGAAAATCTTCTCGGCGTGCGACACCATCGCATCCCACGCGGCTTTCTCAATCCGAAGCATTCCTAATTTGGATCCGTCCAGAACGATTCGCTCAAGTACTTGTACGCCCCGTCGCACAGCACCGTGACGATCACGCCGCGCTTGCCGGCCTCAGCCAGCCCACGCGCGATCTTGCACGCGGCCACCAAATTCGCGCCCGAAGAAATCCCCGCCAGCACAGCTTCCTCGCGCGCCAGCCGCCGGCACATCGCATACGCGTCCTCAGTCTCGATCCAGATGTTTTCATCCGCGAGACTCGGATCGTAAATCCCCGGCACAATCGCCGTCGGCATGTGTTTCAGCCCTTCCAGTCCGTGAAAGCCTGTGGAAGGCTGCGCCGAAATGCAGCGCACTCCCGGAACTTCCTTGCGCAATCGCCGCGAGTTTCCAACGAACGTTCCGCTGGTCCCCATGCACGCGACGAAATGCGTAATCCGCCGGTCCGTCTGCGCCAAAATTTCCACCGCGGTCCCGTCGTAGTGCGCTTTCCAGTTCGCCGGATTATTGTATTGATCGGGATAGAAATATCGGTCCGGATCCTCTTTATAGATCTCGCGCACCAATCGGATGGCTCCGTCTGACCCCTCGCCCGGATCGCTGAACACCATCTCCGCGCCATAAGCCTGCAGCACATGCTTGCGCTCCATCGAAGCGTTCTTCGGAAGGCACAGCTTCACCTTGTACCCGCGATAGGCCGCGATCATCGCGTATGCGATACCGGTGTTCCCGCTGGTCGAATCCAGAATCACGCGATCGTGCGTCAGCTTGCCCGTGCGCTCGCCGTCCAGAATCATATTCAACGCCGCACGATCCTTCACCGACCCGCCCGGATTGAAAAACTCCGCCTTACCGTAGATCTCAACGCCCGGAAATTCGCTCGCCAGCCGCTCCAGCCGGATCAGCGGCGTGTGGCCGATGAGCTGAAGCAGGTCGGTCGCAACCAGGCGCGAAACCGGAGGAATGATCGTCGTAGCAGCCGACATTTCGGTATCTCTAATGTTATCACCCGTTTGTCGCTCGACAATAAGGTGATCTGATAAAGTCCGTCTGTTTAGATGCTTGAACGTGCCCGAGGATGCGTCCAAACGGATTCTCCATAAGTATTACAACTCGTGATGTGAAGATGTTGCGAGGAAGCTTTCCGACGATCTCGCCTCATGGCTGACAGATGCCGCGTGCAAGGCTGGTATTTCCCGCGAGCAATTTGTTCGCACGGAACTCGAACGCGCCCGAAAAATGTCCACCAAGCCCTTCATGCGCTTAGTCGGCTCGGTCGAAGGCGCGCCCGATCTGTCGACTCGTAAAGGCTTCGCGAAAAGCTAAACCACCTGCACAAGCACCAGCGCGTCATCGGGCCCGTTGCCCGATGTGGCCGTCGCGCAAGCGACCCTAGTCCAACAAATGCCCCATCTTCTGCTTCTTCGTCCGTAAATACCCCTCGGTCGACTCATGCGGCGCCACAATGCAGGGTATCCGCTCCGCCACCCGCACCCCCGCCCGCTCCAACGCCGCAATCTTGTCGGGATTGTTCGACAGCAGCCGCACGCTGGTCACGTGGAAATACCGCAGAATCTCGCCTGGCATCTGGTAGTCCCGCAGATCCGCCTTGAACCCCAGCCGCTCGTTCGCCTCCACCGTGTCCGCGCCGCCGTCCTGTAGCTCATAAGCGCGCAGCTTGTTCAGCAGTCCGATCCCGCGCCCCTCCTGATGTTCGTAAATCAGCAGCCCGCGCCCTTCCTCCGCGATCAGGTTCAGCGACAACTCCAGCTGCGACCGGCAATCGCACCGCAAACTATGGAACACATCGCCGGTCAGGCATTGCGAATGAATCCGCACCAGCGGAGGCTCGCCGCCCGTTACATCCCCCATCGTGAGCACCACGCATTCCTCGATCTCGCCGCCATACAGCCCCTCGAAACCGTAAATGCGAAAATGCCCAAACCTGCTCGGGAAATTCGCCTCGGCAACCTTGGTCAGCATCTTGAACCTTCATTATAATGACCGTCCCAATGCGTCTTCACGGAGCCTATTGACAACTATATATCAACAGGTATATATATCAACTAATGCCGAAACCCGAAAATTTCCTTCCGCTCAAAACCAACTGGTTCCACATCCTCCTTTCCCTCGCCGCCGGCGAACAACACGGCTACGGCATCATGCAAGAGGTCCTCGACCGCACTTCCGGCAAGGTCCGGCTCTGGCCCGCCACCCTCTACGGCTCCCTAAAGCGCCTGATCGAAGAAGGTCTCATCGAAGAATCGAGCGACCGCCCTGCGCGCGAGCTCGACGACGCCCGCCGTCGCTACTACCGCCTCACCCGCCTCGGCCGCCGCGTCCTCGACGCCGAGAGCGAACGTCTCCACGACCTGGTCCGCATCCTCGAACTAAAACGCGCGGAGGCACACTGACATGAAGTCCCTAGCCATGCGCATCTACCGGCGCCTCGCCTACGCCTTCCCGCACGAATTTCAAATGGTCTACGGCGCCGACGTGCTCCAGCTCGGCGAAGACGCCATCGATGACATCTGGGCGCGTCACGGCATCCTTGGCCTCATCCGCCTGATCGTCGACATTTCGATCCGTCTACCCGTCGAATATCTTGCCGAAATGCGCCAGGATTTCGCCTACGCCCGCCGCACGCTCTGGAAATCTCCCGGTTTCGCCGCCGTCGGAATTCTCTCTCTCGGCCTCGGCATCGGCATCGCCGCCTTTGCATCCAGCGAATTTTTCAACTTGATCCTCCCCGACGCGCCGCGCATCCAGAATCCCAACCGGCTCGTCATGCTTCAGGGCGTTTCGTATCCCTACTTCGAACACTATCGCGACGATCAGCGCACACTCTTCACCGGCGTAGCCGCCTACCAGGGCCCCGTGCCCTTCAACGTCTCGCTCGCCGGCGCCACAGCCGCGTCGATCACGAAAGCCGAGCGCATCTTCGGCCACATCGTCTCGCCGGAATACTTTTCCGTGATCGGAGTCCGCGCGGCGCGCGGCCGCACGTTCGACCCACAAATCGACAAGCCCGGCAACGCGCCGGTCGTCTTCCTCAGCGACCGTTTCTGGCGCGAACGAATGAACCAGGACGCAGGCGCCGTCGGCCGCTCCATCCGCGTCAACGGTCAAACCGCCACCATCATCGGCATCGGCCCCGAGGATTTTCTCGGCGTCGTTCCCATCAGCCCCGCCGAAATCTTCGTGCCTACTACGTCACCAGCGGCCATGGTTCCCGAACTTGCCGGAGACACCCTCCACCAACCCGCGTCGAAATTCTTCTCGGCGCTCGTTCGCCTCGCGCCCGGAGTCACGCTCAAATCTGCCGAAGCCGCCCTGGACACCGTCACCCGCCGTCTGGACGCCGATTCGCTCGACCCGGCGCGCAACGTCAAAGGCCGCCGCGTCACACTCCTGCCGGGCGGAAAAGTCGTGCCCCTCCCGCGCGAGATCGTCCCCGTAGTCCTCGCCTTGAATATCGTCTTGATCGGCTTGGTAGTCGGCATCGCCTGCATGAACCTGGCGAACATGCAACTCGCACGCGCCACCACACGCCGGCGTGAAGTCGCGATTCGTTTATCGGTCGGCGCCAGCCGCTTCCGTCTCATCCGGCAATTGCTCACTGAAAATGTTCTGCTCGCCTTGATCGGCGGCGGCGTTGGCGTCTTGCTGGCGTTTTGGGTAGCCTCCGTATTCGAGAAACTCAAACTCCCGCTCGACGTCCCGATGAACCTCAATGTCACCCCGAGCTGGCGCGCCCTGCTGTTCACTTTCGCCGTCTCGCTCGCCTCCGGCATCACATTTGGACTCGCCCCGGCCCTCACCGCCACCCGAAGCGATCTCTCGTCCACGCTCAAAGAAGGGGCGCTCGCGCAGACCCGTGGTTTTCGCCGCTTCGGCCTGCGCAATTTGCTGATGGTCGCGCAAGTAGCCGGATCTCTGATGCTCCTGCTCCTCGCTGGCTTCCTCATCTTCGGGTTCGAAGAAACCAACCGTGTCAAAATCGCATTCGATCCCCAGAAGATGTACCTGATCTCCATCGATCCCGTGCGCGATGGCTACACCGCCGAAAAAGCAGCGAATTTCTTCGAGAACCTCCCGGATCGGCTGAAGCGCCTGCCAGGAGTGCAGCAAGTCGCGCTCACGGAAGAAGCGCCTTTCGCACCGCTGGCGGGGATTTCTACGCTAGCCGCCCCGTCTGGTCCCGGAAGACCCGAGCAGGTCGTCGAGAAGGTGAACAAGCAAACCATCGGCGCCGGATATTTCGCGTCGCTCAGCGTAAATCTGCTGGCAGGCCGCGAATTCGATTCGCGCGACCAGAAGATCGACGTCACGAAGGGCGCCGTACTGCCAGTCGTAATCAATCAAGCTGCCGCCAGCGAATTCTTCGGCCACGCTGACCCGCTCGGCCGCCGCATCACGGAGGCATCGCGCGCGTATGAAGTGATCGGGGTAGCGACAAATATTCCTTCTCCCTTAGGCGCTCGAGGCGAAGGCGATCAACTCGCCACCCAGATCCCGGTGGTCTACCTGCCCCTCACTCGAACCGAGTTCGCGCACTCGCCGCGCGGAGGCATGGTCGTCATGATCCGCAGTGCCCAAGGCGCCGACTCTATGGAGGCGGTCCGCCGCGAAGTCGCATCGCTCGACCCGAATCTCGTGATCTTCAACGTTCGCACCCTCGCTGAACAAGTGGACCGCGTCTCCGCCATAATCCGGCTCGACACCTTCTTTTACGGAGCAATCGGCGGCTTCGGCCTGATCCTCGCAACCATCGGGTTGGCGGGCGTTACCGCATACTCAGTCGCGCGCCGCCGCCGCGAGATCGGCATTCGCATGGCGCTCGGTGCGCGTAAGGGACAAGTGCTCCGCCTGGTCATGCGCGAAGGCGGAGCGCTCGTCGTCGCGGGATCGCTGTTCGGCTTTTTCGGCGCCATCATCGTCGCGCGTGTGCTCAGCGCCGTCACCAACCTCTTCGGACCTTCCTTCACCGCCGGAATTCGTGACCCGCGCCTCATCTTCGGCGCCCCACTCCTCCTTGCGTCGTTTGCACTCTTCGCCTGCTACATACCCGCGCGGCGCTCCGCGAAAATTGATCCGCTGATCGCCCTGCGCGAGGAATAACCCTTGGCCGCATCGTCGCAACCCGCTGTTCGCATCGGATCGCTCACGCTCGGACGCAAGTCCAGCCACGTCGCGCGCCGCGTCCTCATCGCGCTCCTGATCTGGATCATCTACATCGCGCCCCCATGGCGCTACTGGCCGATGTGGCTCGCCGCCACAGGTTGGATTGCGTTCTCTCTCTACTGGAGCGCCGCCGCAAAAAATTCCGCCGCAGCGAAAAGCTCGGAATCGGACCGTTCGCGCGGCGTCCACGAGGCCATCACCATCGCCGGACAATTGCTCCTCTTCATTCCCGTCCCGGGGCTGCGTAAAAACTTCCTACCGCAAACTCTGGAATGGGCTCTGCTCGGCCTCGCCGTCGAAGCTCTTTCCATCGCACTCGCCATCTGGGCCCGCCGCCATCTCAGCCACAACTGGAGCGCCAGAGTACAGATCAAGGTCGATCACCAACTGATCCGCACCGGCCCATACAAACTTCTGCGCCATCCCATCTACACCGGCGTCCTCGGCATGTCCGTCGGCACTGCGTTTGTCAGCGGACAAGTCCACGCACTAGTCGGCACCGCGCTCGTAATCATCGCCTACTTCCGCAAGATTCGGATCGAGGAATCAAAGCTGAAGGAAGCCTTCGGTCCACAGTACGACTCCTATCGACGCTCCACCTGGGGCGCGATTCCTGGCCTGTTTTGACGGGATTTCTGCGGAACTCATCCCTCCGCAACCGCGACTAGCTCTCATTTCCCCATATAATGACCCCAGATGCTCGACGCGCAACATCTCGCTACCCTCCTCCTCCGCGTCGCCGTTGCCGCCTCTCTCGCCAGCATCCTCTCCCGATTTGCCGCCTTTCAGCGCATGCTCATGCGCGAAGAACGCACGCTGCTCCAGCGCGTCCAGCTCGCGCTCAGCTTCGCCGCGCCCTACGGCACCTGCGTCGCGCTGCGCGTACTCAACGCCGGCTACCAGGCAGTCGACCTCGGCCTCGAAGGCAGCCTCACCTCCGGCATGGTCGGCGGCTATGTCAGTGGACTCCTCGCCGGCATCCTCATCTCCATCCCCGCCGTCTTCCGCGGTGAGCTCATGTCCATGCCCCTGTTCGCCGGCGTCGGCGTACTCGGGGGACTGCTCCGCGACATCGCCCCGGAAAAAGAAGACATCTGGAGATTCTCGCTGCTCATCAGCCTCAGCCCCAAACGCTGGCGCCAGCGTCAATACCAGTTCCGCATCCTGTTCCAACTCGGCTGCCTCTTCACCATCGTCTCCGTGGAGCTGCTGCGCGTTTCCATCGCGCAAGTCTTCACGCGCGCCGGCGTCTTCATGCCCGATATCTGGCGCGGCGCGCACCTCTCCACCGGCATCGCCATCTGTCTCAGCTCCATCTTCGCCGTCATCGTCCCGCTTAAAATCTGGAACAACGCGCGCAACGAGAAAAAAATCGAAGCCCAGCAGCTCAGCTTGAACGAAGCGCGCCTGGCCGCGCTCACCAGCCAGATCAACCCGCACTTCCTCTTCAACACGCTCAACTCCGTCTCCTCGCTGATCCGCACCAATCCCGATCAAGCCCGCAGCGTCGTCTACCGCCTCTCCAGCATCCTCCGCCGCCTGCTCCGCAAAACCGACAATCTCACTCCCCTGCGCGACGAAATCGCATTCATCGACAACTACATGACCATCGAAATGGTGCGCTTCGGCGACAAGCTGCGCTTCGTCAAGGAAATCGACCCCAACACACTCGACCGTTTGGTTCCCAGCATGATGCTCCAGCCCATCCTCGAAAACAGCATCCGCCACGGACTCAGCAGCAAAGTCGACGGAGGCATGGTCCGCGTGCACACTTCCCTCAACGCTGGCCGCTTGAACCTGATCGTCGAGGACGACGGCATCGGCATTCCCGAACATCGGCTTGCAACTTTGTTCGATCAGGGCATCGGCGTCAGCAACGTAAACGAAAGGTTAAAAGTCCTCTTCGGCGACGACTACAAAATGTGGATCGACAGCAAGCCCGGCGAGGGCACGCGCACCGGCATCGAGATCCCCGACCTCACCGCTGTCAGCGAAAACAGCCAGGAATTGTCCACCGCCGGTTAAGCCTTAGAAACCTGCACGAATAAGAGAACGTCTCCATAACAGTGCGCACCACGGAACCGGTCCGCAGCCTGAACAAAATCGGCAGTGTTAAACCGAACGGTAACCGCTCCCGCAAGTCTTTGGCTACACTAGTTGACCAGATGCACTCTTCGAGAAGGGTAATCAATAGCTGATGGCGCGCTTTCTCCTTCTCTCACTCGCGCTGAGCTTGGCCGCCACCGCCGCCCCGCCCGTGAGCGCTCCCAGCCAACCGTTGCACCAGATCGAGGCCGGTTTCCACCAGATGTACAACCTGGATTTCGATCAAGCCCACCATACTTTCGACAATTGGCAGCAGCAGCATCCGCAGGATCCGATCGGCCCGGCCTCCAACGCGGCCGCATATCTCTACGCCGAATTCGATCGCCTCAACATCCTGCACTCGGAATTGTTCGTCGAGGATGGCCTCTTCAAGAAACGTTCTAAACCCATCCCGGATGCCAACGCGCGCCAAGCCTTCGACGACCAAATCGCAAAAGCCGAGCAGCTCGCCGACAACATCCTCGCGCAAGCCCCCCAGCAAACCGACGCCATGTTCGCCAAAATCCTCGCCCTCGGCCTGCGCGCCGACTTCCTTTCCCTCATCGAACACCGCGATTTAGATGCGCTTAAGGTCGTCAAGAACAGCCGCGCCACCGCCGAGAAATTGCTCTCCATCGATCCGTCTTACTACGACGCCTATCTGGCCGTGGGCGTCGAAAACTATCTGCTCAGTATCAAGCCTGCGCCGGTTCGCTGGCTGCTTCGTATGAATGGCGCCGAAACGGACCGCGACCGCGGTATCGAAAATCTTCGTCTCACCGCCGAAAAAGGCCACTATTTGAGCCCATATGCTCGTCTGCTGCTCGCCGTCGCCGCACTCCGCGGTAACGATCGCGCCAAGGCCGCCGAGCTGCTCGGCGATCTCGCTCGCGAGTTTCCACGGAATCGCCTGTACGCCCAAGAACTCGCGCATTTGAAATAGAGGTCACGAAGGAGCACAATCTTCTTATGACTAGCGCCGGCCCCGGCGAGCGCCTGTCCGTCACACCCTTACGAGCAGGGCGAGCCGAACCGGTAGCTCTCCCGTGGTAGCCGCGATCCCGCGCTCAGGTAGAATACCCGAGGGGGCCGAAAAGTCCGTAATGACGATCGCCGCTGCCGCAAGCGCCTTTCCTCCCCACGAATACGATCAGCGCGTGATCCTCTCCGCCTTGCAGCGGCAGTGGGGACCCAAGGTCGACAATCCGATTTTCCTCGAACGCCTCCAGGCGCGCGTCGGAGTCGACAAACGCCATCTCGCGTTGCCCATCGAAGAATATAACGACCTGAAAT
>Ga0335078_10008961_pt1 | contig 14862 bp, 12 predicted proteins | sample Lox_Sample_32_FD_206711 | JGI IMG/M metagenome (GOLD analysis project Ga0335078, IMG submission 206711) | Soil microbial communities from Loxahatchee National Wildlife Refuge, Florida, United States - Lox_Sample_3.2 | ecosystem: Environmental > Terrestrial > Soil > Wetlands | place: USA...
TCGCATCCGCCCCGTCGACGGCTGCCTCGAGACTGTCGAGATCGGTGACGAGAGCCTGCAGACTGTCGGTGCGCTGCGGCGGTAGCGCCGGGAAAGGAACCCGCTGGGCCTGCACGCTGGTTCCGGAGATGCTGGTCGCCTTCGCGATCAGCGCCGCCATCTGCCGATGGGCTCGCCCCGAGGCCGGGAGCCGCACATCGAGCGCACCGAGAAGCTTCGCCGCGCGCGCGAGCGCCGCCGAGACCTGAGTCCGCGCCATCTCCACCTTGCGCGCGAGCTCGAACTCGCGCTGCAACGCGGCTTCCGACACGTCGACGCGTGGATCGGGCTCGACGCTGAGCGGCTGCGTGTAATCGCGGCCGTCGACGCCGAGCTGCACCGTGTACTGTCCCGGAGGCGCCCACACCCCTTGCCCCTGGGGTGGCGGATCATTCGCGCCCGGTGCGGCCGGCGGCGCGTAGCGCAGATCCCACACGAGCCGCTGCATGCCGGGAGTCGTCCCCGGAACGGGCGTGGCGGGCAGCCACTCCGGCGCGAAGCTCAGTCGCGCGGGATCGGGAGCCGGTACCCGGGTGGCGCTGCTGTAGCGGCGCACCACCTGATGGTCGGCATCGAGAAGGGTGACGACCACCGGCCCTCGGACGCCCGGTGGCAACACGTAATCGATGATGGCCCCGTCCGGCGGGTTCGCGGCCATGGGCTCGTCCTTCGGCATGGGCGTGCCGCTGAAGGCGGCCAGGCGCGCGCGGATCGCGGGCGCGGGAGCGAACAGCGTGACCGTCTGTGGCCGCACCGCTCCCATCTGACGCAGCGCCGTCACATCGTCCATGATCCAGAACCCGCGACCGTGAGTGGCGATCACGAGATCATCGCCGTGCACATCGATGTCGCGGACCGAGGTGACCGGCAAGTTCTGCTGCAGCGACTGCCAATGCGCGCCATCATCGAAGGACAGATCGATGCCGAACTCCGTCCCGGCATAGAGAAGGCCCGGGCGTACCGGGTCCTCCCGCACCACGTTGACGAAGCTTCCGCGCGCAATGCCGCGATCGATGCGCGCCCAGCTCCTGCCGTCATCACGAGTCACATAGATGTAGGGCGTGTCATCGTCCAGGCGGTGACGGTCGATGGCGAGATAGGCTACCCCGGGCTGGAAGCGCGAGAGCTCGATGCCGCCGACCTTGGACCACGGTGTCAGGGCCTTCGGTGTCACGTTCGTCCAATGCGCGCCACCGTCGGCCGTGCGCCAGACGAGGCCGTCGTCCGTGCCCACCCAGATGACCTTTGCATCGCGCGGTGACGGCGCGATGCTGTAGATGACGCCGCGGCGCTGGCCGACGTGGTAATCGTCCCGCGCGGTCGTCGGATCGAGATTGCGCGGCGTACCGGGATCGCGCCGTGTCAGATCGGGGCTCGCCGGCGTCCAGTGCTCGCCGCCATCGCTTGTGCTGAAGAGCCGCTGGTTGGCGAAGTAGAGCGTCTTCGGGTCCCGCCTGGAGAAGACGAGCGGCATGGTCCAGGCGCTGCGGTGGTGATCGAACGGGTAGGCCAGCGTCGGGCTCAGGTGGCGGACCTGCTGAGTCCGGGTATCGAGCTCATCGACGTTCGCTCCCTCATCGCTCCCGTCCCCGAAGATGAGGTGCGGATCGTCGGGATCGGGCGCGATCATGCCGTTCTCGCCCCCCGGGGTGATCTCGTGGAATTGCTCCATGGTGATGCCGTCGAAGCTCGAGTCACGGCTCGGCAGAGCGACGGCGCCCGAATCCTGTTGTGCGCCGTAGACCCAGTAGGGGAAGCGATTGTCCGTGCTGACGTGGTAGATCTGCGCGGTGGGCTGGTTGTACCAGCTGCTCCAGGTTTTGCCTCCATCGAGGGTGACCTGAGTGCCCTGATCGCTGCCGAGGATGCGCACTTGGGTGTTGATCGGATCGATCCACAACGCGTGAAAGTCATCGCCGGTGGGATCGCCCTTGAGCGCGATGAAATGCGCGCCGCCGTCCTTCGATTCCAGCACGATCGTATCCATGACGTAGATCCGATCGGCATCGGTCGGATCAGCCGTGATCGAGCAGAAATACCAGCAGCGCTCCCAGATCCGGTGATCGGAGGAGATGTGCCGCCAGTTCCCGCCGCCATCATCCGATCGATAGAGTCCGGCCTCGCCCCAGGGGCCGTCCGCGAGGGCGTAGAGGCGCTGCCGGTCAGCGGACGAGACGGCGAGACCGATGCGCCCGGGATGGGCCGGCAGGCCATGGCCTACGATGGGGTGCCAGTGATCACCGCCGTCGTGGGAGACATAGAGTCCGCTCCCGGGGCCGTTCGATGGCGGGTACACGCTCCAGGGCGGTCGTCGCGTCTGCCAGAGGGTGGCGTAGATCGTGTTGGGATCACCCGGCTCGAACGCGAGATCGACGGCGCCGACATTGGGGTTCTCGAAGAGAACCCGGGTCCAATGTTGCCCGCCATCGCGCGAGCGGAACACGCCCCGCTCGGCGTTCGGGCCGTAGGGGTGGCCGAGGGCGGCGACGTAGACGAGATCGGGATCGTGCGGATCGACCAGGATGCGCGCGATCTGGCGCGAGTCGGTCAGCCCGATGTGGGTCCAGTGCCGGCCGGCGTCCGTCGACTTGTACATGCCATCGCCCTGCGCGATGTCGGAGCGCATGTCCGCTTCCCCGGTCCCGACATAAATCGTGCTCGGGCGGGACGGTGCGATGGCGATGGCGCCGATCGAGCCCACCGGCTCGTGATCGAAAAGGGGCTGCCACGTCCGCCCCGCATCCTCGGTCGCCCAAACGCCACCGTCCACGGAACCGAAATAAAAGTGGCGGCTGTCACCCGCGATGCCGGTGACGGCGAGCACGCGCCCACCGCGGAACGGGCCGATGAAGCGCCAGTGCAGCGCCTGATAGTCCGCAGGATCGACCGCGCCAGGACCGGGAGTGGCGATGGCATCGGCGGCGCACGCCCACGGCGTCAGCGACCATCCGACCACGAGCCATGCAAGAGCGCGCATTCGCACCGGCAGCCTCCGAGAATTCCGCAGCAAGGAGGCAGCACTTTATCCGGACACGGAGCTTTTTGCTCAAGCTCCCCGTATCCCTGCGAGCCCAGGCGAGCGGCCGCCGCGACGAGTCGCGGCGCCGGCGGCCGGTGAGCGCTACACGATGCCGATCGAGAAGAAGGCGACGATGGCGAGCAGCTTGGTCATGAGACCCGGTCTTCCGAGATAAAGGACGCGCAGCGGCAGCGCGAGCTTTCGCAACCGACTCGCTGCACCCGTCCCGTCGAGCGATGAGCGGACCATGGCGTACTCCCGGTGGTGATCCTGGGAGCATTGGGCGCTCGCATCCGCGCATTGCGCGGGATGCAAGAATGGCGAGGCAAGGGAAAATTGTGATGAAAAGAGGCGGCCGATCGGCCGTCCCGGACCAAGCCCCGTCACTAGCGGAATACGTTGTAGGCGATGTCCAGCACGATGCCGGTGCCGATGGCCGCCAGCACCGCGTTGTCGTTCACCCGCACCCAGTAGTAGCCGGGCGGCGGCGGCCGCAGGCGGTAATAGCGCCAGTCGGGAACCACATACGCCGGGCCCCGCCAGGCCGGCGGCAGGCGCTCGCCGCGCCGCCAATCGTGCATGTAGTAGCCGTGCGGCCGGCGATATCTGCCGGAGTCGAAGTGCTCATGGCCGCGCATCTCGGGACGGCGGTCCTGGCGCCGATCGTGATGCTCGTCGTGGCGCTGATCCCGCCGCTGATCGCGATCGTGATGATCGTACTGCGGGGGATCGGCCAGCGCCACCGCGCCTGTCATCAGGGAGAGCACTACAGCCGCTACGATCGTTCGTTTCATGACTGAAGACCTTTTGGCGGATTCGTCCGCCTGTTCCGGCAAGAGACGTGCCGAGAGCTTGAACCCCCCCACCTGAGTCCCCGCTGAACGGAAGCTCGGCCGCGGATACCCCATCCGGTCGGTGGCTCCCCGGCCATGGCCGGAGGTATCGTGCCGCCAGCGGCGACCGGCCGCATCGTTTTCCCACCGGGAGTCAACCTTCGATGCCAGACCCAACACGAGTGACGCACCGCGGCGGCTGCCACTGCGGGCGCGTCCGGTTCGAGGCGCTCGCGCCCGCCAAAGTGGAAGTGTCCGATTGCAACTGCACGATCTGCAGCAAGTCGGGCTACCTGCATCTCATCGTGCGCGCCGAGGATTTCAGGCTTCTTTCGGGCAACGACGTGCTGACCACCTACACCTTCAATACGGGAACCGCGAAGCACCTCTTCTGCTCGATCTGTGGCATCAAGTCCTTCTATGTGCCGCGCTCGCACCCCGACGGCTTCAGCATCAACGCCCGCTGCCTCGACCCCGGCACGATCGAATCGCTCACCGTGCGGCCGTTCAACGGACAGGAGTGGGAGCGGCAGTATCCCAAGGGTCGCGCGGATTAGCCGCGCTAGCCGAGCACTCGCACACCCGAGCGGACGGTGGTGATCGAGCCGCCTGCCTCCGCGGGCAGGCTCGTCAGGTATTGCGCCGCGACCGGATGCTTCAAGACCTCGTCCATGCGCAACACCGGTGTCACGCAGCAGTCGATCCCGGCGAAGACGCGCATCCAGTGCGAGAGTGGCTGGCCCGCGAACATCCGCCCGAGCTCGCCGCCCACGGCGCGGGCGTCCTCGCCGCCGATCTCCTGACCGCTTTCCCAGTGGCGCCCCGCAAGATCGGGCCGGCCGATCGTCTCGCAAAAGCGCAGCCAGAACTTCGACTCGAGCGCCGCGAGCGCGATGAAGCGATGATCGCGCGTGCGATAGAGCGCATAGCAGGGCAGCCCGCCGTTGAGGAGGTCGTGACCGCGAGCCGGTGCCGGGCGGCCGGCCTGCGCATACGCGAGCGGCAGCAGGTTGCTCGAGGTCAGAACGGCGGTCATGGACACATCGACGTGGGTGCCCGTGCCGGTTCTGGCGGCATGAAGGAGCGCGGCGACGGCGGCAAAGGCCGCCGACAGCGCACCGCCCAACACATCGCCGAGCTGCACGTTGAGCGGCATCGCGGGCCCCTCTTCCGGCAGGAACTCTGCGAGCCACCCGGAGAGCGCCAGGAAGTTGATATCGTGGCCCGCCATGGTCGCCATCTCGCCGCGAGCGCCGTAGCCGGTCAGTGAGATGAGACAGAGCTTCGGGTTGAGCTCGCGCAGCCGCTCGAACCCCAAGCCCGAGCGCTCGAGCACGCCCGGACGAAACGACTCCATCACGAGATCCGCCCCGCGGAGTCGTTCGATGAACTCGCGCTGGCCCTCGACCCGTGTCAGGTCGAGAGATACGACCTCCTTGCCGGCGTTGAGCTGTCGATGGAGATAGCTCGTCCGCCCGTTCATCGGGCCGAAGCGCTGCACGTAATCTCCCCCGGGAGGCTCGATCTTCACCACCCGGGCGCCGAGGCCCGCGAGATGCCAGGTAGCGAGCGGGCCCGGCAGGAGGCGCGAGAGATCAAGTACGGTGATCCCGGCCAGCAACTCCGCACTCAAGGCAACCGCTCCTCGGTACATGCGGCCGCGCTGCCGCGCAGCGACATTCTGCCACCGGCCTCGCCGCCCGTTTGAAATCTTCGACGGCCCTGATAGGCTCGATCGCCATGGCCATCACCTATGCCCTCGAGCCCGAACTTTCGGCGGAGGAATTCCGCGCGATCCTCGTCGCATCCACCCTGGGCGAGCGTCGACCGATCGACGATCTCGCGAGACTCGACCGGATGCTTCGCAATGCGGATCTGATCGTCACCGCGCGCGACGGCGAGCGGCTGGTGGGCATCTCGCGCGCGATCACGGATTTCAACTACTGCTGCTATCTCTCGGATCTCGCGGTCGATGAGGCCTATCAGCGCCGGGGCATCGGCAAGCGGCTGATCGAGGAGACGCACCGCAGCGCGGGGGAGCTGACGAGCCTCCTGCTGGTCGCAGCGCCCAAGGCCGAATCCTATTACCCGCACATCGGCATGAAGCAGCGCCCCTCCTGCTGGACGCTCGCGCGGCCGCGCTGAGCGCGCCGGCGCAATCGACGCCGGCGCAATCGACGCCGGCTCAATCGACAATAGCGCGCCCTGCGAGCGCCGCGGCCGCGCGCCGCACGGCGGCATCACGCTCGGCCCTCACCGCTTCGGATCGCTTCCTGGCCGCCGCCAGTATCTGCGGCCGGGCGAGCTCCGGTCGCCCCGAACCAAAAGGCGGCTGCGGCGCATACTCGATCCCGAGCGTGACGGCCTGCGCGTAATCGGCGCCCGCGAGCTCGGCCAACACCGTGAGCGCCATGTCGATGCCGGCCGTGACGCCCCCGCCGGTGAAGATGTTGCCTTCGCGCACGACGCGGGCCGGATCGGGAATGGCACCGAAGGCGGAGAGCGAGTCCCGCCACGCCCAGTGGCACGCCGCCCGTTTGCCCTCGAGGATTCCCGCCGCACCCAGGAGCAATGAGCCGGTGCAGACCGAGGTCACATAGCGCGCCGCGGCCGAGAGACGCCGCAGCTGCGCGAGATACCGCCTGTCTTCCAGTGCCCGGATGGTGCCGAGGCCGCCCGGCACGCACAGCAACGCGCACGCATCGATATCCTCGAGCCTGCGCAGTCCGCTGAAGGTCATGCCGCCGTCGGCGGTGACGGTGCCGCCCTCGACCGACGCCAGAATGCAGCGCCCGCCCGGCACGCGCGCGAAGACCTCGTAAGGACCGGTGAAGTCGAGCTGCGTGACATCGGGATACAGCGCGAACACGACCGGGAAATCGGCGCTCATGCGGGCCTCGCCGGCGATTGCCGCAGGGTTGACGGCGGTCAGCATGCACCGCTAGGCTTCTGGCGTAAATGCCATTGTTCCCACCTTTCCTGCCATGCCGCGACTCATCGCCGTCCTCGTCTTCCCGCAGTTCCAGCTCCTCGATGCGGCCGGCCCGATCGCCGCCTTCGAGATCGCGGAGCGCTACCGACCGGGCAGCTACACCTTGCGCACCATCGCCGCCGCCCCGGGTGCCGTGGCGAGCTCGTCGGGGGCTTGCCTTCACGCGACCGCTTTCTCCCGCGCGAGCCGCATCGACACCCTGATCGTGGCGGGCGGCGAAGGCTCGCGCGCCGCGGCGGTCTGCGCCAAGACGCGACGCCTCGTGTTGGCCTGCGCGCGGGGCTCCCGCCGCCTCGCGAGCGTCTGCTCTGGCACGTACGTGCTCGCCGCCGCCGGATTGCTCGATGGCCGGCGCGCCACGACTCACTGGAGCCTGACGGCGGATTTCGGCGCCCGGTATCCCAAAGTGCAGCTGGATGCCGATCGGATCTTCGTCAAGGAGGGCAAGTTCTGGAGCTCGGCGGGAATCAGCGCCGGGATCGATCTCGCGCTCGCGCTGATCGGTGAGGATCTCGGCGAGGAGATTGCCCGCCGCACGGCGCAGCAGCTCGTCGTGTATCACCGCCGGCCGGGAGGCCAGTCACAGTTCTCGCCGCTGCTCGCGATGGAGCGCAGCGACGGGCGCATGGGCCGGCTGTTGGATCACGTGCGCACGCATCTTCGCGACCCGCTGCGCATCAGCGAGCTCGCGCAGGTGAGCTGCATGAGCCCGCGCAACTTCTCGCGGATCTTCAAGGAGGAAACCGGTCTCGCCCCGGCGAAGGCGGTCGAGCGGCTGCGGGTCGACGCGGCGCGCGCGGCGTTGGAGAGCGGCCGCGCCCCGATTCAGTCGGTGGCGGTCGCCTGCGGCTTCGGCGATCCGGAGCGCATGCGCCGCAGCTTCGTGCGCGTGCTGGGCGCGCCGCCCTCCGCCATCAGGCGGCAGGGACGGCGCGACTGATCGGCGCAGCGACCGGGGACGGCGCGCGCTCAGCGACGGGCCCAGCGGCCACCGGCCATGTGCCAGCCGCGCGGCCCGCGCTGCCAGTGGCGAGGCACCCAGCGAAAGCCCGGTCGCGGCGCGGACCAGTGGCCGGGCGCCCAGACATATCCGCCCGGGCCCCATCGCCAGAAGCCGCCGATCCAGAAATAACCCGGATAGGGCGGCGCGCCGTAGTACTCCACACGGGGTGGCGGCGGCGCCACGCTCACATACGCGCCACCGTAGTAGCCCGGGGCCGGTGCGACCACGCAGCCGCCCATCACCAGCGAGAGACCGAGGACAACCGCTGCATTGCGCAATCGTGGACCAACACGGAGCATGTGAACCTCGTTGAAGAATGACGGCCCGCGGTCACACGACCGCTCCATGGGCCCTGAACGCAGCATCGCTGCCCCGGTGCACACGCCGTCCCTTATCATCCCGCCACCGTGAATGAAGTCTACCAACCCCGGCGTGCGCCGCGCCACGAGGACCTGATTGTCCGCGGACTGCGACATCGGCTGACCTGGTGGGGCGAGCGCACTGCCAGTCCGATCATGCTCCTGCACGGCTTCATGGATTGCGGGGCGACCTGGCAGTTCCTCGCGGACGCTCTGCCACCCGCCTGGTGTCTCGCCGCGCCTGATTGGCGCGGCTTCGGCGACAGCGACTGGGCTCGGGACGGTTATTGGTTCCCGGACTACCTCGCGGATCTCGAGTGCCTGTTGAATGAGCTCGCGCCGCGCGGCAAGGCGCGGCTCATCGGCCACAGCATGGGAGCCAACATCGCACTCCTCTACGGCGGCATCCGTCCGGAGCGTTTGCAGTGGATCGTGAGCCTGGAGGGATTCGGGCTGTCGCGCACGAGCGCACAGGAGGCTCCGGCGCGGTACGCGAGGTGGCTGGATGAGCTGCGGGAGGCTCCCCGCGAAGCTCGCTATCGCTCGATCGAGGATCTCGCCACCGTGCTGCGGCAGCGCAACCCGGGGCTGGCGCCCGACAAAGCCCGATTCGCCGCCGCGGCCTGGAGCCGGCCGGTGGCTGCGCAAGCGCACGAGCTGCGCTTCGATCCACGCCACCGGCGCGTCAACCCCGTGCTCTATCGCCGCGAGGAGGCCGAAGCCTGTTGGGCGCGCATCGAGGCTCCCGTGCTGTTGGTGAGAGGCGATGCGGGCGGCAAGCGCGCGGGCGCCATGCGCTCCGGGGCCGAAGAGATGGGCGCGCACATCGGTAACCTCGAGCTCGTGACCGTGCCCGGCGCGGGTCACATGCTGCATTACGAGGCGCCCGAAGTCGTCGCCCGCCATATCGTCGAGCTCGACCGCCGGCTCATGCCTGCAGCCTGAACGGGTCCGCTCAGTGCAACAGCGTCATCCTGGGGGCGATCGTGGTCCTGCTCGCGATCACGGCCCTTCGGCGGAAATGACCGCTATATCGGCGGTCCCCTGCGGCCGCGGTATCCCGTCAGCAGCAGGACGAGGATGACCACCAGAACGATGAGCCCGATGGGACCGATGCCCCATCCGGCCCCGAAACCCCACCAGAGGCCACCACCGCCGCCCAACAGCAGCAATAACAGGATCACAACCAGAACCAGATCCATTGTTGCTCCCCAGATGACAACGCCGGGGAATCAAGAGCAAAGGCCGTTCCCGACCCTGCGCACCACCCGCAGGGCATCCAACCGGTTCCAAACACTGAGTAACCGCAGATAGGCTGTCAGGTGTCGAGGGTCGGCGCGACACCAGAGCTCGAATTGCGCATGCAGGGTGTCGGGCGGACTCGTCCGGTCCAGGCGAGCCAGCCAGTCGGCGGCGCTGCCTTCGATCTGCTCACCTGACGCTCTGCGCTCATGCCCGGGCATGAACGATACACCTCGGTGGGGGTGGTACCACTCGCCTCGAGCAGCCGCGCCGCACAGAGCCGGACACCATGGCTGACGTGCTTCTCCACGGTGTGCTCGGTGATGCCCATCCGCAGCGCAATTTCCTTCTGCGACAGACCGTGAACCTTGCGCAGCATCAACACCTGCCGGCACTTCTCCGGGAGCGATTTGATGATCTGCGCGAGCAGACGCCGCTCCTGCGTGAGGTTCACGATCTCGTCCGGACTGCTCTCCTCGCCTCCTTGCCATACGACGTCCGCGGCGACGATTTCCGGTAGGGCATCGAGCGAAACGCTCTCTCTCTTTCGCAGGTGATCCACCGCGATGTTGTGAGCCGTCGCGAAGAGGAAGGCTCGCCAGCTGCGAACCGAGCGTCGTCGTTTCGGCGACAGGGCGAGGAGGCGCGCGTAGGTCTCCTGCACGACATCCGAGACGTCGTCCTGGTGCGCAAGGCAGCGGGTCAGGAAGGCGCGCAAGTCCCGTTCGTGCGCCAGGATTCTGACGAACCAGCCTGTCTTTGCTTTCACGCCCACCGGCGGGTCCATGCGGCTCCCCCCAGTTCACCCCGGACATCAGGCTATTGCAGATTCGCAACAGCGGCAAGTGGTGGTATTTGCGCGACGGAATGCTACCGGAAATGCCGCGGCCGGCCGTCGTAAGGGGCAGTGGGAGACCGAGCTGTTGAGCTCGGCGATGCAAAAAAATGACACTTACCCGGCGCGCCTTGCTGACCCAGGCTCTCGCCGCCTCGGCGGCGTCTACCTCCGCGCGCGCCGTCGCCGGACTCGCCGCGAGCCCCGCCGCCGGACACTTGCCGGGAAAATCGACCGGGCCCGGCCCCGGCGCACGGGCGTGGATCGAGGCGGACCTCCCGGCCGCGGAACGGCTCCTCGGCCTCGCCTATACCCCCGCGCAACGACGGCAGCTCGCCCGTACCTACCCGGCGGCGCTCAAGGAGCTCGCCCGGGTCCACCGGCTCGACCTCCCGAATGAGGTATCGCCCGCGGTACGGTTCGATCCGCGGATCCCGGGAAAAACCTACCGAATGCCTGAACCCGGCATTCGGGGGCAGGCACCCACGGCCGGTCCCCTGCCGGCCTCACCGGTCGAGATAGCGCTGGCGCCCGCCTGGAAGCAGGCAGCGTGGCTGCGCGCCAAGAAAATCTCGAGTGTGGAGCTGACCCGGTTGTACCTCGATCGCATCGGCCACCTGGCTCCTCAGCTCGAGAACTTCATCACCGTGACGGACGATCTCGCTCTCAAGCAGGCCGCCGACGCCGATGCGGATCTCGCCCAGGGCCGGATCCGCTCGGGACTTCACGGTGTGCCTTACGGCATCAAGGATCTGTTCGATGTCGCGAACGTCCGTACCACCTGGGGGGCCGAGCCGTTCAAGGACCGGGTGGCGGTCGGCAATGCAGCCATCGTCGACAAGCTCGAGGCGGCCGGCACGGTTCTCCTGGGAAAGACCACCGCCGGCGCGCTGGCCTACGGGGACATCTGGTTCGGCGGCACGACGCGCAATCCCTGGAATCCCGCCGAAGGGTCGTCCGGCTCATCGGCCGGGTCCGCCTCCGCCTCGGCGGCCGGCCTGGTCGGTTTCTCCATCGGGACGGAGACTCTGGGGTCGATCGTCTCCCCCTCGAACCGCTGCGGATGCGCCGGCCTGCGCCCGACCTTCGGCCGCGTTTCCCGCCATGGCGGAATGGCTTTGTGCTGGTCCTGGGACAAGGTCGGCGCCATTGCGCGCACCGTGACCGACTGCGCCCTGACGCTCGACATCGTCAACGGCCCGGACACCCGGGACTGGGGCTCGCTCGATGCGCCGCTCGGCTGGGACTGGCAGGCGAGCGCGCGTGGGCTGCGGGTGGGCTATGTCCCGGCCTGGTTCGAGGGCAAGGGCGTCACCCCCGTGGATCACCACGCCCTCGAAGCGCTGCGCGAGACCGGCGCGCAGGTGCTCGAGGTCAAGATGCCCGATGTGCCGTACGGGCTCCTCACGCCGCTCGTCTTCCTCGAGGCGGCGGCCGCCTTCACCCAGCTCACCCTGTCGCATCGCGACGAGGAGCTCAAGTGGCAGGCCGATATGGCCTGGCCGAACACCTGGCGTCAGGCGCATCTCTTTCCCGCCGTCGAGATGGTGCAGCTCGAGCGCCTGCGCCGCCAGGCGATGGTTGCGCTCGATGGTTTCTTCGGCGGCTTCGATGCGCTCATCGGACCGGCGTTCGCGGACGACTCGCTGGTCGCCACCAACGCCACCGGCCACCCCTGCCTCGTCGTGAAGGCCGGCTTTCTCGAGCTTCCCACCCGGCGCATCGATGACAAGCCGGTGAACGCTCAGGGCAAGAAGCATCGCGTGCCGCGCGCGATCTGCCTCTGGAGCGCACTTTTCCGCGAAGACGTGTTGATCACGCTCGGGCGCGCGCTCGAAGCCGTGCTCGGCGTCGCCGATCAGAATCCCCCGCTCGCACTTCGTCAGGAGGGTCCATCCACATGAGTCACACCGACCATCGCAACGACCGGCGCTCCGGTTGGCTGTTCGCGCCGCTGCTCTTCATGGTGGCGCTGTGCGCGCAGGCGCAGACCCCTGCACAGACCGGCGCATCCACCGCGACGCAGACCAGCGCGCAGACCCCCGCGCAGAAGACGGCGCACGTCAAGGCGCGCAAGACATCGCTGCGCCTCGCGCAGAATGACACGAAGAAAACACCGCTCCTCCTGGCACAAAATGCCACGCCGCAGACCGTGCCGCAGAGCGAGGGGGCCAAAAAGCGGGCAGTACTCAACGAGATAGTCATCACGGGCTCGCGCATCGCGCGCGGCGTGAACGACACCCTGCAGCCCACGGTCGAGGTCACATCGGCCACCTTCGAGGCTCGCGGCTATACCAACGTCAGCCAGGCGCTCGATGAGCTGCCGCAATTTGGCGTGCCGCCGACGAGCCAGCAGAATCAGCAGTCGGCCTTCAGCGTCGGACAGAGCTTCGTCGACCTGTATTCGCTCGGCTCGCAGCGCACCCTGACCCTGGTCGACGGGCGGCGGTTCGTCTCCTCCAACACCGCGAGCCTCTTCGGCGCCTCATCGCCGGGCTCCCAGGTCGACTTCAACGTCATCCCGGTGCAGCTCATCGACCACATCGACACCGTGTCGGTGGGTGGCGCGCCGATCTACGGATCGGATGCCATCGCCGGCACGGTGAACGTCATCCTCAAGCACGATTACCAGGGGCTCGACTTCAACGTCCAGGCGGGCATCGCGAACCAGAGCGATGCCTTCAACTTCCGTCTGAGCGCCCTCGGCGGTGAGAACTTCGCGGGCGGCCGGGGAAACGTGACCGGCGTGATCGAGTTCACCAAGAGTGACGGCCTGCGCGGCACCTCCCGCCAGGATTTCGTCGACCAGGGCGGCTTCGAGGCGCCACCGACCCCCGGCAAGTACAGCGAGATCTGGTACCCGCAGCCGGTTGTCAATCAGCTGAGCACTTCGGGCGTCCCGTATCTCGATGCCTTCTTCTATACGCCCGGAGTTCCCGACGCGGCGATCGGCATTACGAACGCGGCGGGACAGCCGCTTGCCTTCTCCCCCGGCTCGAACGCCCTCTCGCCCTACGATCTCGGACAGGAAACCGGCAACCCGATCTTCTATAACGGCGGCCAGGGCGTCAATCTCATCAACTTCAGCAATCTGCAGGCCTACACCGAGCGGATCAACGCCGACACGCTCGGGCATTTCGACTGGACCGACAACGTGCAGACCTACTGGGAAGGCTGGCTGTCGGAAAGCCACTCTCATAGCCTCATCGCCCAGCCGCTCTACGAGGCCACGATCTTCGGCAATCCCGGAGGCCCCAACGGCCCGCTCTACATCAGCGTCCACAACCCGTACCTCTCGGCGGCCGACCAGACGCTGATCCAGAACGAGATGAATGCCTATCAGGCCAATGGCTACTTCTTCGGCGGCGGCGCGCCGTTCGACCCGAACTGGAGTCCCAACTACTTCTACCTCGATCGCGCCAGCACGGATCTCGAGGCGGGCCGGTTCGTGGGTGACCAGGTGCTCGGCCGGGGCGTGCTCGGCATGAAGGGCGACTTCAGCGCCTTCGGCCACTCCTATCACTGGAACGTCGCGGCCAACTACGGCTACTCGCGCAACATCTCGCGCGATCCGGCCGTCGTGTTCCAGAACCTCGAGAACGCCGTCAATCCCGTGCTGAGTGGCGGCCAGATCGTCTGCCCGCCGGGAGTGGTCAATTCGCCGATCTCGACCGTGTCGGAGACCTGTGCACCGCTCGATATCTTCGGCCAAGGCAACCCGAGCGCGGCCGCGCAGGCCTATGTCACGCACATCGCCACCGCCGAGTCCTACAACACGCAGCGCGATGTGACCGCGGACATCACCGGTCCCCTGGTCAAGCTCCCCGCGGGCGACTGGCAGTTCGCGGTCGGCGTCGAGAATCGCCGCGAAGCGGCCGTTTTCCAGCCTGACGAGTTCTATACCTCGAACCCGCCGGCGGGTGATCTCTCGGCATCGGCCATCGAAGGCGCATATCACACCAATGAGGCCTACGTCGAAACCCTGATCCCGGTGTTCGAGCCGAAGCAGGACATTCCGGCGCTGAACAAGGTCGAGCTGGAAGGTGCCGTGCGGCGGGTGGACAACTCGATCGCGGGCACCTCCGACACCTGGGACGCGGGCATGCGCTGGGCGCCGACCAAGGACATCCTGTTCCGCGGCAACCGCACGGTGTCCATCCGCGCGCCGGCCATCACCGAGCTCTTCCTGCCGTCCTCGACCTCGAACGAGTTCGCCACCGCACCGGGCGACCCGTGCGACAAGAACTTCGTCGGTCAAGGACCGGATCCGGCGACCCGCGCGAAGAACTGCGCGGCAGCCGGAATCAACACGGCCACCTTCACCTCGAATGCGGTCAACGCCACCGTGCAGGGCATGACCTCGGGCAATGCGGCCCTGCAAAGCGAGGTCGCGAAGTCCTACACCTACGGCGCCGTGATCACGCCGCGGTGGGTGCCGAACCTCAACATCGCCGTGGACTACATCAGCATCAAGATGGCCAACGCCATCGAGCAGTTCAATCTCGGCGATATCCTGGAGGCTTGCTACGACTCACCGGAC
>Ga0335078_10008962_pt1 | contig 14859 bp, 13 predicted proteins | sample Lox_Sample_32_FD_206711 | JGI IMG/M metagenome (GOLD analysis project Ga0335078, IMG submission 206711) | Soil microbial communities from Loxahatchee National Wildlife Refuge, Florida, United States - Lox_Sample_3.2 | ecosystem: Environmental > Terrestrial > Soil > Wetlands | place: USA...
GGGGAGAAATTTCTCAAAGACAGCAGGCGTTTTTTCGGGTGGCATCACGCGGTTGAGGCGGTCGCCGTCCACCGCTCCGAGAAACATCTTGAAGCCTTCGATGCGGTCGAGAATCGAGCGGCCGGCGTGCGTCGGCGCCTTCAACAGAAAGTGAAAGAGGATATGGATGAAAACGGTGAGCAGGAGAATGGCGGAGATCGTCAGGGAAGTTGCTTTGGAGAGCATGAATAGGCCAAGGCATTCTCCCCCAAGAAAAGGCAGGGAGGCCACAGTGCCCATGATGGCCTTGCCCAAATTCCCAGCGCCGGGCGAGCTGTCGCTCAACACGGCTTTCCAGAGTTGAAACGTTCCTGCGAGCAGACCGGCGACTGCCAGGCTCCAGATGCTCAGCCAAACGCACAGAAAAGCCGCAATGACGACTTTGGGGCCGCCCTGCATGGCGACAATACCGAACAGGAAGAGAATTGAAAATATAATCGCGGGGATCGAGTACTTGCCGTTGGTGATGAAATAGGATTGCTGCTCGGCGGTCTTAAGCCAGGCCTGCAAACCTTTGATGGCTGAACTGATCGTCACATGGTTTTCGTTGTGTAGCCAGATTTCGTTGCGGCCATCGAAGAGGGCGCTGGCAATTTCCTTTTCGTCGGCCGTGAGAACGCGGTCGTCAGCCTTCGTGCGGTAGAGCGTGTAGCTCCCCGCCTGTTCCTTGATGGTCAGGTAGCCGCGCACTGCCATGTCCAGGATCGCAGCGGCAAAAGTTTTATTGTCGTAGCCCATGTGGACGAGGTAACGCGTGGCCGCGGGCGAAAAGCCGGAGGGGGGCTCATAAAGCGGCATGATTACGCCACGAGCGGGGTCCCGCCCTACGGCCGACCAGACCAAATAGTAGTAAAGGAGCAATACCAGGAGCCCCGCACCGGCAAGAGCCGCGTCGCGATTGTCGCGAAGAAAGTACTGGAATTCCTGCTTTCCAGTCGGAGCGCTGAAAAATCCCTTTGGGAAGCTGAGGAGGATTGAGAGGCCTTCGTGCGATCCCAGGGACCGCAAAGTAACAAAATGGAAGGCGCCTTCGTTGTCCTTACCAGTCGTCAGTGATTTTTCAAGCGAGCCCTGTGGCCCTGTGAACCCTCCCAGTTGCACCTCACTCGCGGGAATTCTGGCTGGCAAATGAACCGTCGCGGAAGCGCGGGTGATGGGAAAGATCCAGCCGTTTCCGGTGACATTCCAGAACAGTTCGTCATGGTCCCTGAAGAAGCCAAGCTGGCGATCGGTCGTATACGTAAGCGTGTAGGTGTGATCTCCGGGAGGAACCATAATGGAGCTACTTCCCAGGTAAATGCGCTTGCCATTGCTGAGATCCTCCACTCGGAATTGCTCGCGTGCACCATCGCGCGTGGCTCCCAGAAGGGCGAAGCCGACGACATAGCGGTTGCCGAGCCGGTCTGTATAGCGCGTTGGGAAATCACGATAGATGCCATGTCGAATCTGATTTCCATTGCTCAAAACCCGGATCGTCTCGGTCACACTCATCGAACCATCGTCCCGCACAGTGATGTCGCTGTGATAGGAGAGAATGCGCTCGGTCTGCGCAGGCGCTGCCGGGCATGAAAGCAGCCGCAAGAGACACAGCACTCCTGCGATAACGAGGTGATTTCGATGGAACATAGGTAGTCCGGGCTTAATGCCCCTTGAATAGATCCTAGCGGGAATCGAGATTTTGCGGATGTGCTGGCGACAATGCTGGTGCGAGACGGTTAGTTACCGTTTGAAAACCACGCGCCCGGCGACGATCGTGGCCATGGGCGCACCTTTGAACGACCGGCCATCAAAAGGCGAATTGCGAGATTTGCTGGGAGATTCCTTGGTGTTGTACGTCCAGACATGATCCGTCGAGAAAAGAGTGAGGTCGGCGGACTGGCCGGGCGCGATCTTTCGTTCGATGCCCAGGATGCGAGCGGGGCCCGATGTCAAAAGCTCAACCATGCGCATCAATCCGATGCGGCCGGAATGGACCAGCTGTTCGAGAGCGAGTGCCAGTGCCGTTTCAAAACCGAGAATCCCGAAAGGCGCGCGGTCGAATTCGACGTTTTTCAACGCCGGTTCGTGAGGGGCGTGATCCGTGGCGATCGCATCCACGGCGCCGTCCGCCAGCCCCGCAAGAAGCGCTTCGCGATCCTCACGCGATGCCAAAGGCGGATTCATTTTGTAACGCGAGTCGTATTGCACGTCTTCGTCAATCAGCGTGAAGTGATGCGGAGTCACTTCGCACGAAACGCGCAATCCTTGCGATTTTGCCCAGCGGACCTGTTCGAGCGAGGCCTTCGCGGAGAGATGAGCGATGTGCACGCGTGCTCCGCTCAGCGCGGCGAGTTGAACGTCGCGCGCTACGCATACGGATTCGGCCGCTGCCGGCATGCCGCGGAGCCCCAGGCGCGTGGAAGTAACGCCTTCACGCATTACGGCGCCCGCTGCAAGAGAAACATCTTCAGAGTGCTCGATCACCGGAAGATCGAGCGAGCGGCAATAGTCCATCACCTGGCGGGCGAGCCGCGCGGGCACGATGGGTTTTCCATCGTCCGATACCGCCACGATCCCAGCCTCTTTCATTCCCGCGATTTCCGCAATCGCCTCTCCCTGGCTGCCCGCGCTGGCGGCGCCGATGGGCCATACGCGTGTGCTGGCGGAGCTGCGTGCCTTGTCAATGATAAAGCGCGTGATGGAGGCGTTGTCGTGCACGGGCTTCGTGTTGGGCATGCAGCAGACAGCCGTGAAGCCGCCGCGCGCCGCGGACCGCGTTCCGGTCTCGATGGTTTCTGAGGATTCCTGTCCCGGCTCCCGAAGATGGGCATGCAGATCGATGAAACCGGGAGCCACGATCATGCCCGCGGCGTCAAAAACTTGAGTGCTGCCGGAAGCAGCAAGTTTTCCAGGAGAAGCGACTTCGCGAATCGTGTCGCCTTCGAGAAGAATGTCCAGCGGCGCGTCGGTTGCGGAGGCGGGATCGAGGACGCGGCCGTTCTTAATCAGTAGCATGAGCGGATTCCTTGGGTTTTCCTTCCAGAGCGGGATGCGTGCCGTCTTCCGGGGCGCCGGTAACCAGCAGATACAGAATGGCCATGCGGACGGCGACTCCGTTGGTGACCTGCTCGAGAACGCAGGACTGCGGCCCATCGGCAACTTCCGGAGTGATTTCGATACCGCGATTCATAGGGCCGGGATGCAGGACGATCGCGTCCGGCTTGGCAAGGCGGAGCCGTTCGGAGTCCAACTGGTAAAGCTGGATATAGTCGTTGGGTGAAAGCGCCGGCTCGTGGAGGCGTTCGGTCTGCACGCGCAGCATGAGGATTACGTCGGCGTCTTCGAGAGCTTCTTCCATGCGATATACGCAGCGAATGGATGTACCGGGAGCGATGCGCTCCAGTTCGCGCGGCACCCACATGGCAGGGCCGCAGAGAGTGAATCGGCAGCCGAATTTTCCCAAGAGATGGATGTTTGAGCGGGCGACCCGGCTGTGCAGGATGTCGCCCAGGATTGTGACGTTCAGGTGCTCGATGGTTCCCTTGCGGTCGCGAATCGTCAGGGCGTCAAGCAAGCCTTGCGAAGGATGCTCGTGCGTTCCGTCTCCCGCGTTTACCACCGGAATGTCCAAATGCCGCGCGACGTACGCCGGAGCCCCTGAAGCTGCGTGACGCATCACCAGGCAATCCGGCTTCATGGCGTTCAGGTTGAACGCCGTATCCAGCAGTGTTTCGCCCTTCTTAAGGCTCGAAGCCTCAGCCTGAAGGTTCATCTGGTCCGCACCCAGCCTTGAGGCGGCAGTGCCGAAGCTGATGCGTGTCCTTGTGGAAGTTTCGAAGAACGCTAGCGCAACAGTCTTGCCGCGAAGTGTGGCGAGCTTTTTGAGCGGGTGGCGCTGAATTTCCTGGAAAGGCTTGCTCTGGTCCAAAAGAAAAGTGAGTTCGTCCGCGGAGAGCGGTTCAAGAGCAAGCAGATCGCGGAAGCGGTGGGTCACATCTCAGTCCTGAGAGACACTCTTGGACAATAATGCTCCTACTGGACGCGGTCCACGAGCATGACGCGTTCTTCCTCGTCAATTTCATTGAGCCGCACTTCGATGATCTCGGTGCTGCTGGTCTGCACATTCCGGCCAATATATTGGGCCTCGATGGGCATTTCCCTGTGCCCCCGGTCAATCAGGACGCAAAGAGACACGCGCTTCGGCCGGCCGAGGTCAAAAAGCCCGTTCATGGCGGCCCGGATGGTGCGGCCGGTGTAGAGCACATCATCCACCAACACCAGATCCATTCCATCCACCACAAAAGGGATATCGGAGGATTGCAGAACCGCCTGTGGGGCGACTTTCGACAGGTCGTCCCGGTACAAAGTGATGTCCAGCGTGCCCACGGGAACCTCCACGCCGTCAATCGCGCGCATTCGTTGCGCGATGCGGTGAGCCAGAGGCACTCCCCGGCGGCGGATGCCGATGAGGATCAGGTTCTTGGTTCCTCCACTCTTCTCGACAATTTCGTGAGCAAGGCGCTGCAGGGTTCGGTCAATTTCAGAAGCGGACATCAACTGTGCTTTTTCGACGATGCGCATGTGCGGTAATCCTAACATAAGCCACGGAAACGCGGCCAATCACGGTTGGCGCCGCGAAAATGTCATTCCCGGAGTTCTCTCAAATTCCGCCACACGAAAAAGCGCAGCATGCTATGCTTTGCTCGAAGTGACTGCCGCAGACGCTTCCTCACGCAGCCGGTCTCCGGCCAGCGTGGACCTCAGCGTAAACCTCGGCGCGTTGCGCCTCAGGAATCCTATCCTTGCCGCCAGTGGAACCTTCGGCTATGGAGCTGAGTTCTCCCACCTCGTCAACCTGAACCGCTTGGGCGGTTTCGTGACCAAGGGCCTTTCCCTCGAACCCATGGATGGCGCACCCCCGCCACGGCTCTGCGAAACCCCGTCGGGGATGCTGAATGCTGTCGGGCTTCAGAACGTGGGCGTGCGCGCATTCGTCAACGAAAAGCTGCCTGCCCTCCGGTCGTTCGATGTGCCAGTGATTGTCAACGTCTTTGGCACCTGTTTGGACGATTACGCCGAGGTCATACGGGTTCTGGAAGACGCCGAGGGTATAGCAGCTTATGAGCTCAACATTTCCTGCCCAAATGTGGAGGAAGGTGGCGTCCAGTTCGGAAGTGATCCGGACCAGGCGGCGAGGGTGGTTGGAAGTGCGCGGAAAGCCGCGGCGAGAAGACCTCTCTGGGTAAAGCTCTCCCCACTCGTTGCAGACATTGGACTTATTGCACGGAGGGTCGAAGAGACGGGAGCGGACGCTTTGACCATTGCCAACACCTACCCGGCAATGGCCGTAGACTGGAGGACACGGAAGTCACGTTTGGGGAATACCACGGGCGGTCTGTCCGGCCCTGCGATTAAGGCGATTACCCTTCGTCTCGTTTGGGAGTCCAAGAAAGTAGTGAAGATACCGATTTTGGGCCTCGGGGGCGTCGAGACGGCAGACGACGTGCTCGATTACCTCCTTGTAGGAGCGACTGCCGTACAGGTCGGAACGGCCAGCTTTACTGACCCTCGGGCCAGTGAGCGACTTGTGGAACAAGTTCGCAGAGCATTTCTTGATGCTAAGGTGTTTACTGTGAATGAGATAAGTGGAATGTTTTCTGTAGAAAATGGTTGACATAATGATGTTTTCTTGCTACACTTTTTTGGATTTGTGTAGCATAAATAGCACACTATGAGACGACCACTCTTCATGATCTGGGCTGCAATCCGTTGGGTGCCATTGCTCTTCCTGATCGCTCCCGCGATGGAAGCCCCCTTGGTGGCCCACTTGAATGAGCCGGTCAAGCCCATCAAGACGTGGGTAGGGAATGCCAGCTGGTATGGTCCGGGCTTTGACGGCAAAATGACTGCCGACGGCGAGACCTTCGATAGTGATGCAATGACCGCCGCCCACCCCAATCTTCCCTTTGGTTCCATCGTCCGGGTCGTGAACCCCCGAAACGGCAAGTTTGAACTTGTGCGCATCAATGACCGCGGTCCGTATCAAGAAGGGCGCGAAATTGATGTATCCTATCGTGTCGCCCAGAAGATCGGCTTGATTCACTCGGGCGTCAGCCAGGTTCGGCTCGAACTACTCGAAGTGCCCCCAAAACCCTGAACTTGTAGAGTCGAGGGGCAGGGATTAACGTGACCTTCGACGCACATCCCCGAAGCAGCCTGATCGTCGCTCTAGACTTCGATTCCATTTCTTCCGCTATAAAATTCGCCACTCAGGTCGCGGACGTAGTCGGCCTTTTCAAAATTGGCAGTCAACTCTTCACCGCAGCAGGTCCCGCCGCCGTCAAGGAAGTCGCCGCGTTGGGTCCAGGGATTTTCCTCGACCTGAAATTTCACGACATTCCCAACACCGTTGCCGGAGCCGTGCTTTCGGCGGCTGCAATGCCGGGCGTTCAGCTTGTCAATGTCCATGCGTTGGGCGGCAAGGCAATGCTTGAAGCAGCTGCACAGGCCATCAGCGCCGGAGTTCCCATGGGAGCGGATCGGCCGCGCCTTTTGGCCGTCACCATTCTGACGAGCATGGATCAAAAAGCCATGCGGGACGTCGGCGTGGGAGGTGCTCCCCGGGACCGTGCCGTCAAGCTGGCCCGTCTAGCGAAGAAGGCGGGAGTGGATGGCGTTGTTGCCTCCGTGCAAGAAGCCAAGATGATTCGTAAAGCTTGCGGGCGCGAATTCCTGATCGTCACGCCCGGGGTTCGGCCGGGCGGGAAGTCTAAAACCCTCAAGGGCGATGACCAGTCCCGGACAGCCACTCCTACGGAAGCCATTCGCGCCGGCGCGGATTACATCGTAGTAGGCAGGCCGATCCTTGCTGCTGAAGATCCCCGAGCAGCAATACAAGCGATTGTCGAAGAGATCGCTGCCGCACGATAAACAATCGAGAGTCCTACCCGCCGTTTGACCCATTCTTCCTTTCTCCAGTAGCATCCCAATGAATCCTTCACCGACCGTGTTTTCTATGAGCGCGCCGCCAAGAAGTGTGATCGTTGGGACTGCCGGCCATATTGACCACGGCAAATCCTCGCTCGTGGAAGCGTTGACAGGAACGCATCCTGATCGCCTCGAAGAGGAGAAGCGCCGCGGCATCACGATTGACCTCGGCTTTGCCTTCCTGGAAGAGGGAGGGGTCAATTTCGGGTTCGTGGACGTGCCCGGTCACGAGAGATTCGTGAGCAACATGCTGGCGGGAGCAGCGGGGATTGACATCGTCCTGCTGGTGATCGCAGCCGACGAGTCCATCAAGCCGCAGACTCGAGAACATTTTGACATTTGCCGCCTGCTGGGAATCTCGCGCGGCATCGTTGCTTTGACCAAGGCCGACCTCGTGGACGCCGAAACGCGAGAACTGGTATCGCTCGAGGTGGCAGACTACTTGAAAGGCACTTTCCTCGAAAATGCTCCGATCATTCCCGTCAGCGCGAAAACCGGGGAGGGAATGCTGGAACTCAAGCGCGAGCTGCAAGAGCTGGCTGCGCAGGTCCCCGGCAAGGATTCGCGGCGCCATTTTCGCCTCCCGATTGACCGCTCGTTTGCGATCAAAGGCTTCGGTACGGTCGTCACCGGTACGCTGATCAGCGGAAGTGTCGCCCCGGGAGATCAAGTCGAGCTGCTGCCTCAAGGGGATCATTTGCGCGTGCGGGGCGTCCAGTCCGGCGGCCGAAATGTGGAGCAAGCTGTCGCGGGACAAAGGACCGCCGTGAACCTGAGCGGAATCGAGCACACCGCCATAAAGAGAGGAATGGCCCTTGTAGTCCCCGAACGTTTTCGCGCCAGCAGGCGAATGGACGTGCGGCTGCAGCTCTTGCAATCTGCGCCAAAATTAAAGCAAAGAAGCAAGGTCCACTTTCACACTTCCTCCGCCGAAACCATCGCCGAGGTTCGTCTGTATGAGCGGAACGCTTTGCAGCCCGGCGAGGATGCGTACGGTCAATTGCGTCTAAACGATGCGCTCCCTGTTTTGGCCGGAGATCGTTTTATCGTGAGGCAATTCTCGCCCGTGGTGACCATCGGCGGCGGCCTTATCCTCGATCCCCTCGCCCGGCGCCCCCTGGCGCGAGACGCAAGCCGTTCGGAATTCCTCGGAACGCTGGAGAATGGCACGCGCGAAGGCATTCTTGCGGCAATGCTGGTGCGCTCGCCATTCGGCTTGACCTTTGCCGAGATCGCCGCGCGCATGAATTGGCTGGACGCGGAGATCACGGAGGCCGCCAGCGAACTCGTGAAATCCGGCCAGGCGAAGCAGCTTACCTCCGATCCTCTTTTCCTCCTCGCCGCGAAGGATTTTGAGCGACTCCGTACCAAGCTCGCGGATACCATCGCAAGATTTCATAAAGAAAATCCGCTTTTGCCCGGAATGCCCCGGGAGGATCTCCGCGCTAGCCTGGGCAGGCGCGTGAAGCAGGTGGTGTTTCGCGCGCTGCTTGAAGAACTCGTTTCGCAGAAAAAACTCGAACTCGCCGGAGAACTGGTCAGAAACGCGGGGACGTCAATTGAACTTCAGCCGGAAGAAACGCGCTCAAAAGATCGAATCGAGGCGGCTTTTGCGAAGGCCGGGCTGGCGGCGCCCTCGGTGAAAGAAGTCCTTTCGCAATTGACTGTCGAACCGAAACGCGCGGAGAAACTCCTGCAGCTACTTCTGCGCGACAAGAGTTTGGTGCGCCTCACGCCCGAGCTGGTATTTCATCGAACTGCCTTGCGGCAATTGCGCGATAGCCTTCAGGAATACAAGAAGGCGAAGGGAGAGCGAATCTCCGTGCCGGCTTTCAAGGAACTGGCGGGAATCACCAGAAAGTATGCTATTCCCCTGCTGGAGTATCTGGACCGCGAGCGGGTAACGCGGCGGGCGGGTGATGAGCGTGTTATACTTTGATGGACCCCGTGGTAGCGCGCTGTCAAAGGGCTTACAATAGTCTGAGGGATCGGAGAGGTGGCAAGTTATGTGGCATCATCCTGAGTACTTCTTCGCAATTTTGGATTCACCATGGGACATCGGAATTGTCTTGCTCGTCGTGCTCATTCTTTTCGGCGGCAAGAAGATCCCTGAGATGATGCGTGGATTGGGACAGGGCCTCCGCGAATTCAAGGAAGGGATGTCCGGAACCTCGCATTCCCAGGCAGCACCGCCTGCCGCGCAGACGCCCACGCCCGCCGAGAAGCCCGCCGAGGAAAAGAAATAAGTCGCGAGAAATACCGTACATTCAAGGGAACAACCTGGAGATAGGCCGGTCAGCGGGCAGGCCTTCCGCTTTTGAGCCTTTGAAGAGTTGGTAGTCCCGAAGTCAATCCTCGACCCAGCCCAGTTCCACCAGAGTACGGCACAGGTGGGCGAGTGGCAGCCCAACCACGTTGAAATAGCATCCTTCAATCCTCGGAATGAAGCGGCCCGCTCGGCCCTGGATCGCATAGGCTCCCGCTTTGTCAAAGGGTTCGCCACTTGCGAGGTAGCGCGTGACCTCTTCGGAAGAAACGCTCGCCAAATGGACCTGAGTGACCTCTACAAACTGGCGGCGCTCTGCATCCGGAAGACGGATCAAGGAAACCCCCGTGAAAACAGAGTGAGTGCGGCCGGACAATTGTTCCAGCATCTGCCGCGCATCCTCTGTGGTCCGCGGTTTTCCCAGGATGGCGCCTTCCAGCGTGACCACCGTGTCCGCGGCAATCACAATCGCTGGACCCACCGCGCGAGCGGCCACGAGTTCGGCCTTGGCAACCGCCAGCCGCTGCACAAGGTCCTGCGGAGATTCTCCCGGCATCGGCGTTTCATCTACCGCGGAAGAGAGAACTGTGAAGGCAAATCCCGCGTCACGCAGGACTTCCGCGCGCCGTGGAGAAGCGGATGCGAGAATCAACTTCATTGCCGTAATTGGCGGCCAGCATACTACAGAGCGTTTGTGATGACAGCCTGTTCTGGCGTTCAGCAGGGTCCCTGGCCCTTCCTGGCACGCGGCGCGCGCAAACATGGTTTCGCAAGATGTTGAAAGAACTTACAAAAGAACGGACTCCTGGTATTCGCCGAATAGGCGGCGCAAAGCATCCGAGATTTCACCAACCGTGGCATAGGCTTCCACCGCAGAAAGAATGGCGGGGAGCAGATTCTCCGATGTGGCTGCGCGGCGCTCAAGTTCCTTCAGCGCGAATCGCGTTTTGGAGGAATCACGCCTTTGGCGAAGAGCTTGAAGACGAGCCACCTGAGTTCGCTCGATGTTCTGGTCAATTCGGAGCGTGGCGATCGCTCGGTCCTCTTCCGCAAGAAATTCATTCACGCCCACAATGATCTGTTCTTTGGTCTCGAAAGCGAGTTGGGCTTCGTACGCGGCTTTCTGAATTTCTCTCTGGACAAATCCCGACTCAATCGCACGTAGCATTCCGCCCAGCGCATCAATTTTGCGGATGTACTCGCTGGCGCGTTCTTCAATTTCGTTGGTAAGAGTCTCAATGGTGTAGGACCCCGCAACCGGGTCAACGGTGTTGGCCACTCCGGTTTCGTTCGCCAGGATTTGCTGCGTGCGCAAGGCGATCAGCACCGCGTCCTCCGTAGGCAATGCCAGTGCTTCGTCCATTGAATTCGTGTGCAGAGATTGGCATCCGCCGAGAACCGCCGCAAGCGCCTGGATGGCCACACGCACGATGTTATTTTCCGGTTGGTGTGCCGTCAGCGACGAACCTGCAGTTTGCGCGTGAAATCGCAGCATCTGGGAGCGTGGGTCGCGCGCCTCGAAGCGTCCGCTCATGATGCGGCCCCACAAGCGCCGCGCCGCGCGAAACTTGGCGACTTCCTCGAGCAGATCGTTGTGCGCATTGAAGAAAAAAGAAAGCTGTGGCGCGAATTCGTCTACACAGAGCCCTGCATCCGCAGCCGCCTGAACATACGCAATGCCGTCCGAGAGTGTAAAAGCCACTTCTTGAACTGCCGTGGAACCCGCTTCGCGGATGTGATAGCCGGAGATGGAGATCGTATTCCACTTGGGCAGGTGATCGCGGCACCAGGCGAAAAGATCGGTGACCAGGCGCATGGCGGGGCGCACCGGATAGATGTACGTTCCGCGCGCGATATATTCCTTCAGAATATCGTTCTGCACCGTCCCGGAAATCTTCGCGAGGTTCGCGTTCTGTTTTTTCGCTACGGCAACATAGAGACAAAGCAGAATGGCCGCCGTCGAGTTAATAGTCATCGAAGTGGAGACGCTCTCGAGCGCAATGCCTTCAAAGAGCGTTTCCATGTCTTCGAGCGAGTCAATCGCGACGCCCACGCGCCCCACCTCTCCCGCGGCGAGCGCATGATCGGAATCCATGCCAATTTGCGTCGGCAAATCAAACGCGACGGAAAGTCCTTTTTGTCCCTTCGACAGGAGATATCGATAGCGCTGGTTGGACTCCACGGCCGTTCCGAATCCCGCATACTGGCGCATGGTCCACAATCGGCCGCGGTACATCGTTGGGTAGATTCCACGCGTGTAGGGAGCTTCACCTGGAAAGCCGAGAGCTTCACCTGCATCCCATCCGGCGAGCTTTTCAGCGCCATACAGACAGTCAAGCGGCAGTCCCGAAAGCGTGGTGAAGCGCTCTCGCCGCTCAGGGGCACCTTTGGATTTTTGTTCGGCCACTTTCGCTCCTGGATCCTTCGAAAAACTGCCTGGGATTGCACCTGCGCTGCATACGAGATCGCTACAATTGCCTGGCCTTTCGGAAGGAGGTCCACGCAAAGACCGCCAATAAACCAGCTATCCCTAGCGCCAGTCCTACTACCCAGCGCGGAACGTCTTTTGCCCAGGCCCGGAGGCTATTTTGAATCCAAATCAGCGCGAGGATGCCAAAGAGCGCTCCGATCATTTCGTGGAACAATTGCCGCAGCGCCCGCCAAGCCCGCCGGAAGCCGACCGGGGTCGCCCTGCCCGTCGCGGCTGCGCTCGATGTGCTGTCCATGAAATCATCTTAGCGCGGATCGCCGAACCGTGGAAAAGTCCGCGCCTCTTTCCTGTACGGCAGGACTGTGAACCGTTTGGAGACATGGGGACTGGAGGCGCTTGTATCCACACAGTGTGGGTTCTACAATGACCGGAGAGGTAGGGGAGAACCAACCTTGCAACTCGACGATCACCTGAAAAACCTGCTGAAAGAGCTCGGTCATGCGATCAACGACACCGTTTCTGAGTCCGATCGCATTACCGGTGCCATTGCAGGAGTGCGCGCGCATGGCTACGATATTGTCCTTAAGCTGGATGCCACCATCGGGCTTGCCAAGCGGGATGCTCTCGGCAAGGAGTCTCGCTTGACTACGCTCGACCGGCGTTTTCTCGAGTCCCTGCGCATTCAGGTGGATCAGGAATCTCTCCATGAATCGGAACTGGACAAGAAGCCGGCCGCAAGGCTGACCATGACTCCCCAGGATGTGCGCTTTCTGAAATCTCTGCGCATTGCAACGGATGACATCGAGTGAAATCATTGCTTCAACTCGTGGGATTGCGTCTGGTTCTTGCTGGTGTGCTGACGGCCGCCGTATGTGCGGTTTCCTCCGCGCAGATCCCGGCGCCAGTCATTGATACAACGGCAGCCATCGTGGTCAAGGCGGTAACCGGGCACCACTCCTCAAAATACCCCAAGTTTCAGGGCACCGTGGTGAATGCCAATATTGCGCAGATCACTGTGCGCGCCAAGGATAACGAACTCGATCTGCAGACCTTTTCGCTTTCCCAGGAAGTCGCCCAAAAAATGCAGGCGATCATTGATAAGGGCGGATATCAATACGGCGACAAAGTGACCGTCTTTTACGATCCGACATCTCACGTCGCCCTAAAAATCAAAGGGAAACCTTCCAAGCCAATCTGATCCTCGCGCTTTTTTCGCGGAAGTAAAACCCTGCCCAACGGTTCCGCTCCATGATATTTTGTTGTAAGTTTGATGCTTCGCCTTCCCGCAGTTTCCGGCCGCTTTTATCCCGCTGAGCCCGCAAGACTCACTTCGCAGGTCCGCGAGTTCACAGCCTTGTCTGCGCAAAAGACGCGCAGGCCGGTGCGCGCCTGCCTCGTCCCTCATGCCGGTTATATGTACTCTGGGCACGTGGCTGGCGCGGTTTTCTCGCGAATCGCACTGCCGAACAAGATAATCATTTTGGGTGTCCGCCACGCTCCACACGGGGAGCCGGCGGCGATACTCTCCGAAGGCGAGTGGCGAACACCCCTCGGCGACGTTCCGATTGACGCCGGTCTCGCCGAGGCGATTCGCAAGGCTTGTCCTATCCTAAAAAACGATAGCGTCGCGCACGCGGCTGAGCACTCTCTCGAAGTGCAGTTGCCCTTCCTGCAAGTGCTTCATCCGGGCTTTAGCTTTGTGCCCATCGCCCTGGGCACGATTCATTTTCCAACCCTCGTGAATTTGGGCGAAGCGCTCGGCAGAATTCTGCAAAATGAAGGCAAGGACGTTCTTCTGCTCACAACCTCTGATCTGAATCACTACGAGGACGACGCAACAACGCGCCGCAAAGATGCCAAAGCAGTCGAACAGCTCCTGGCGCTGGACGCAAAGGGTCTCTACGACGTCTGCCGAAGTGAAGAGATTTCCATGTGCGGTCTCGGACCCGCGGTCACGATGATCACCGCGCTGAACACCATCAACGAAACGCATTCCGAGCTCGTGAAGTACGCCACATCCGCCGACGTTTCGGGGGACGTGGCCACCGTCGTAGGCTACGCCGGAATGATTTTTGGGTGAGAACTAAGCAAGCTCAACGAAAAGCGCCCTACGAAAAAGGCCGCTTTCCTTCATATGACGAAAAGCTCTTAATGCGGACGTCCTGCTGAAGCAGCCGGCGCGGACGCTCGTGGCGCAGGGACGCTCGCCGCCGGTGCGCTCCCTCTGGAAAACGATCCACCTGATGCGCCTCCCGAAGATCCGCCCCAACGCGAACTGCCCCAACTACTCCTCGGGCGCTCCATAATTGTCGAGCGCGGCACTGGCGGCGGCGCAAAGCTGGGTCGTGGCGGAGCGCTTGCACGCACCGGCATCTGGGCGCTTCGGAACGATTCCCTGCCCATCTCCAATGTGCCCCTCGGTACCTCGCCGCGCCCCGCAGCCTGAGAATCTCTGGCATTGGCTCCGGAGATGTCTCCACGTCGAGAGATCACATTCGACCTGACGAACCGATGGCTCGCAGGATCGTACAGGATGCTCGATTCGCGGCCTGCATTCATACGTCCTGACACTCCTCCTCCCCCGCCACCCTCGTATATGGACATCGCCACCGGCGCAGGTTGAGCGGCCGGTTGGAGCCGGCTCTGCAGAAGATTCTGCGCCGGCCTCTTCTCAATCTTCCAATTGGTGGCGGTTCCCACAACAATTCGATCCGATACGCCGCGAGCAGTCACGGGAAACACGCCCTGATTTAGATTGATCGGCCGTTTGCCATTTTTATCCATCGGATGGCTAAGGACCAGGCCTGTCAAGCCCGTCGAGCGTACCCACACTGCCGTCGCCGCCCGCCAACGCCGCCGATTTCCATAACCCCAGCCGTAATTCCCAAAATTCCCAAGGTACCCTCCCGGGCTCCAACACCAACCGTATCCAGGTGCAGAAATCCATCCCCCGTAGTGGTAGGGCAACCATCCCCAAGGCTGGCTTCCCACGAATGTCCACCCAAAGGCCGGATCGAAATACCAGGTCCCGTAATCAAAAGGAGACCAGCCCAATCCCACCCCGTATGGCATCCAGCAACTCCCATATCCCGCAACGCCAAACCAGCTCCCGTAGGTGTACAAGTCTCCGAATCCTGAAACATATCCTCCATAATTC
>Ga0335078_10008963_pt1 | contig 14855 bp, 15 predicted proteins | sample Lox_Sample_32_FD_206711 | JGI IMG/M metagenome (GOLD analysis project Ga0335078, IMG submission 206711) | Soil microbial communities from Loxahatchee National Wildlife Refuge, Florida, United States - Lox_Sample_3.2 | ecosystem: Environmental > Terrestrial > Soil > Wetlands | place: USA...
TGCCGCGAATTCCCGTGATCTTGCGGAGGCAGAATCTGCGGGCGTCGCTCCGGCCTTTTTGGACCGGCTGAACCTCGATCGGCCGCGAATAGAAGCCATGGCGACCGGACTTGACGCCATTCGCAAACTCAAAGATCCGGTGGGTACGATCTTGGCGTCGTGGCGGCGCCCCAATGGAATGCGAATTGAGCGGGTGCGCGTACCGCTCGGCGTCGTGGGCGTGATCTATGAAAGCCGGCCGAACGTGACCGCCGATGCCGGCGCACTTTGCCTCAAGGCCGGGAATGCGGTGATCCTGCGCGGCGGTTCCGAAAGCTTTCATTCGACCCGCGCGATTCATGCCGCCATGCGTGAAGGCTTATTGGAGGCAGATCTCCCGGCGGCCGCGATTGCGCTGGTACCCACGCGCGACCGCGCCGCGGTGGGCATGATGCTCGCAGGACTCGATGGCTCAATCGACGTCATCGTTCCGCGCGGCGGCAAAAACCTGGTCCAGCGCGTCCAGGCCGAAGCGCGCGTCCCGGTGTTTGCCCACCTCGAAGGTGTTTGCCACGTTTACGTCGACCGCGCCGCCAAACTGCCAATGGCAAAAGCCATCGTTCTCAATGCCAAGATGCGTCGCACCGGCGTCTGCGGCGCGGCGGAAACTCTCCTCGTTGACCGCGTTGCCGCCCCGAAGATGCTCAAGCCGTTGATTGCGATGTTGATCGATGCCGGCTGTCAGATTCGCGGCGACGAGACGGCGCTGGCCGCGGATGCACGCGTTACGCCGGCAAGCAAGGCCGATTGGTCGACGGAGTATCTCGACGCCATTTTGACCGTCGGAGTGGTTGACGGCGTCGAGGCCGCGATCACGCATATCGAGCGCTACGGATCGCACCACACCGACGCGATCGTCACCGAGGATCGCGCCACGGCCGAGAAATTCCTGCGTGAGGTCGATTCGGCAATCGTCCTACACAATGCGTCAACGCAGTTTGCCGACGGCGGCGAGTTCGGGTTCGGCGGCGAAATCGGGATCGCCACCAGCAGATTGCACGCGCGCGGTCCAGTCGGAGTAGAACAACTGACCAGTTTCAAATACCGCGTCCATGGCAACGGGCAGACGCGGCCGTAGTGTTTAGTCGTGTCCGCTAGCCGGATCGATTTCGATCGGGCGGGCGAGAGATGGGGCAAGGGGCGTTGCTGACGAGAATGAACCGCGCGGTGCCGCCGACGCATGCGGCCGCCGTCCGCCCTGCCCAGCGTAATGGCCACGCCGGCTCCTGGCGGGAGAAACATCGTCTGGTCCTGCCAATCCACGCGCCCGGCATGCGCATCGGGCTATTCGGTGGCACGTTCGATCCTGCTCATGCGGCGCACCGCGCGGCGAGCCTCTTGGCCATGAATCGCATTGGCCTCGATCGAGTTTGGTGGCTGGTCACACCTGGTAATCCGCTGAAAGACACAAGCGGTTTGGCGCCACTGTCGGCGCGCACCGTCGCTGCCCAAGCGCTCGCGCATCACCCCCGCATTGATGTCACCGATCTCGAAGCGCAGCTTCGCACGCGGTACACTTATCAGACCGTAAGTTATCTGGTCCGCGCTTGCCCGCGAGTGCACTTCGTCTGGATCATGGGAGCCGACAATCTGCGCGCGTTCCATCGCTGGCAGCGCTGGCGCGAAATTGCCGGCCTCGTGCCGATTGCAGTCGTCGACCGGCTTGGGCCGAGCCTTTACGCCACAGCCAGCGCCGCCGGTCAGGCGCTCGCCTCTGTCCGAATTCCGGAATGGGCCGCCAGGAGTCTGCCGCAACGAAGGCCGCCGGTCTGGATTTATCTGCACGGCCTTAAGTCGCCGCTGTCCTCGACAGCATTGCGAGCGGCACGCGCTTTGCGGCAAGTGTAGTCGGCAAGCATGCGGTACAACTGTTGCAGTAATGTGATGGAGAACGGTTGAAACTATTAACGGTGCGTGCCTATGTTACTGAGAGCCCCCTTTGATTCCGGGGTGGAGAATGGAGCGAAAGGATAAGGGTCCCTGTTCACACTTGTAACTCCTCGGGCCGAACGTCGCGCGCCCGACCGGATCTCCAGAATGCGTCCTGACGCCGAGGAGATCCTCCGTCTGGTCCTCGCCCGCCTCGACGATATGAAGGCCGAGGACATCCTCACCATCGATCTACGAAACAAATCTTCGATCGGCGACTATATGGTTGTTTCTTCCGGCCGGTCGCAACGCCATGTCGGCTCGGTTGCCGACCGGATCGTCGAGGATTTGCACAAGGTCGGCGTTACCGCTCGGGTCGAAGGGGTCCCGCATTGCGACTGGGTATTGATCGACGCGAGCGATGTCATCGTTCACGTTTTTCGCCCCGAGGTGCGGGCTTTCTACAATCTCGAGAAGATGTGGTTGGCAGGTCGGCCGATACGGCGCGCGAGCTAGCGCGGCGATCTAAGGGTGGATCGGCCACCGCGCCGGACTCGAGTGACGTTAAGCATGCGCCTGATCGTCGCCGCAGTCGGCCGCCTGAAGCAAGGACCGGAGCGCGAGCTCGCCGCTTGGTACTGCAAACGCGCCGCGACGACGGGACGTCTGCTTGGTTGGCGCCAGGTCGAAATCATCGAAATTCGCGAAAGTCGCGCGCAGGACCGCGACCGGCGCCGCATCGAAGAATCGATTGCGCTCGCCAATATTATTCCTGATGGCGCCGTCGTCGCCGTACTCGACGAGCGGGGCGAGAATCTCGACAGCGCGGCGCTCGCCGGTCTGATCCGGCAATGGCGCGCCGACGGGTGCGCCAGCGTTTGTTTCATCATTGGCGGCGCCGACGGACTTGCTCCTAATTTGCTCCAACGCGCTAAAGTCAGGCTGGCATTCGGCGCAGCCACGTGGCCGCACCAGCTCGTCCGCATCATGTTGCTCGAACAGATGTACCGAGCGGGCACGATCCTCGCGGGACACCCTTATCATCGCGCCTAAGACAAAACTCCGGCGACAATGGATTGTTAATACTGCCTCATTGATTTTCCGCTGGCGGATGCAAATGAGGTCTTATTCTGGTCGTAAGCTGCAGGCTTTGTGTTGCGCTCGCGAACTTGGCGTCTACCCTTGCAAGGCATGATTCCCCTCTGCTTTCCCGGAATCGCTCCGCGCGCAGCGCGCGGAGCGATTCCGGCTATCCTCCTGCTACTCCTCGGCACCCGGGCGCCATTGTCGGCCCAAACTATCCCCGCTGACGCACCGGTCAGCACGGCCGGGGCGCCGGCGGCTCGCGCCGAATCGGCCCCCCCGCCGTCGGTACCCGCAAGCGAGCGACCAAAAGCGGAGCCCGACGCGCTCAAACAGCGTGATCAGGAACTCGACGCGGCGAAGGCGAAAGAACGGGAATCGGCGGAAAATCAAGCCAAATTTCGGCGCGAGATAGAGGCTCTTGCCGCCGACCGCAGCACACTCAACACGCAGCTTATCAATACTGCAGCGCATGTGCGCGATCTCGAAGCGAGCATCGAGGCGGCGCAAGCGCGTCTGAGACCGCTTGACGAGCGGGAAGCCGTGTTGCGCAAGTCGCTCGACGAGCGGCGGAGCGCTGTCATCGAGATTCTCGCTGTATTGCAGCGGGTTGGGCACCAGCCGCCCCCGGTACTCTTCGTCCAGCCCGACGACGCGCTGCAAGCGGTGCGAACAGCAATCACGCTGGGCGCCATGGTTCCCGGTATGCGCGCCGAAGCCGACGCCCTCGCCGGCGATCTCGCCGATCTGGTAAAGGTACGCAAAGGGATCGTGAGCGAACGCGAGCGGCTTGCCCGTGATCTCGACGTGCTCGGCCACGATCAATTGCGATTGAACTTGCTGGTCGCCGAACGACAGAAAAAGGAAGCCGCATCGGAAGTCGCGCTAGACGCGGAGCGGGCGCGCGCCGCCGATTTGGCGCGTCAAGTCGACACTCTGAAAACCCTGATCGCCAAACTCGAATCGGACCTCCCCGCGGCAAGCCGGGCCGCTCGTGTCGAAGCGCGCGCCATTGAGAGCGATGCGACCCGGCCCGACCTTGCCGCACTCAAAGACCCCGGGCGACTCGCTCCTGCGATTGCTTTCGCAGCGATGCGCGGCCATTTGCGCTGGCCGGTTAACGGCGCGAAAATCAGCGACTTTGGTGCGTCCGACGGCCTCGGCGGAAGCCAGAAAGGCCTCTCGATCGGCGCCCGCCCCGGCGCCCAGATCACATCCCCGTGCGACGGGTGGGTCGTTTACGCTGGGACGTTTCGCAGCTATGGCCAACTCTTGATCCTGAACGCAGGCGGCGGCTATCATGTGTTGCTTGCGGGGATGGAACGGATTTCCGTCGATCTCGGGCAATTCGTACTCACGGGCGAACCCGTAGCGGTGATGGGCGGCGGAGCGCAGGTATCCGCTGCGGCGACGAAGTCCAAGCAACCTGTGCTTTACGTGGAGTTCCGCAAAGATGGCACTCCCATAGACCCCAGCCCATGGTGGGCGACGAACGAAGGCGAAAAGGTCCGCGGATGATGCGCAAAACTACCCTCGTTTTTCTCGGTGCGGTTGCAGGTGCCGGGCTCGCGCTGTTGGCCACCCAACCGCACAGTATTTTCGTCGGCTCGAGCGCTAAAGCAGCATCTTCAGACACTTACCGACAACTCAACCTGTTCGGCGACGTATTTGAACGCGTCCGCGCCGATTACGTCGAAAAGCCCGATGACGGCAAATTGGTCGAATCGGCGATCAACGGCATGCTTGCGGGCCTCGACCCTCATTCCAGCTACATGGATCCGAAAAGCTTCCGCGACATGCAGGTGCAGACGCGCGGCGAGTTCGGCGGCCTGGGCATCGAGGTCACCATGGAAGATGGCCTGGTGAAGGTCGTCGCGCCGATCGACGACACTCCGGCTGCCAAGGCCGGCGTCATGGCAAACGATATCATCACCAAGCTTGATGACGAGCAGGTCCAGGGCCTGACGCTCAATCAGGCGGTGGAGAAGATGCGCGGCCCGGTGAACACCAAGATAAAACTCACCATCATGCGTAAGGGCCAGGATAAGCCGATCGAAGTCTCAATCGTACGCGACGTCATCCGGGTGAAATCGGTCCGCTCGCATCCCGAGGGCGAGGACATTGGGTACATCCGCATCACGCAGTTCAACGAGCAGACGACCGACGGCCTGAAAAAGGCGATCAGCGATCTGACGACCCAACTCGGCGCCGAGAAGGTCAAAGGTTTCGTCATCGACCTTCGCAACAATCCGGGCGGCTTGCTCGATCAAGCGATCTCGGTTTCCGATGCATTTTTGGAGAAGGGTGAGATCGTTTCGACGCGCGGGCGCAACGCCGAGGAGACGCAGCGCTTTAACGCCCGGCCAGGTGACCTGACCAAGGGTAAGCCGCTCATTGTGTTGATCAACGGCGGCTCGGCGTCGGCTTCGGAAATCGTCGCGGGCGCTTTGCAGGATCACAAGCGCGCCACCCTCGTCGGCACACGCTCGTTCGGCAAGGGCTCGGTGCAGACCATAATTCCGCTCGGCGCCGGCAACGGCGCGCTACGGTTGACCACGGCGCGCTACTTCACGCCCTCGGGACGCTCGATTCAGGCGAAGGGAATCACTCCCGACATTGAAGTCCTGCAGGATGTTCCGGACGACCTGAAGGCGCGCACCGATACCAAGGGTGAAGCGTCGCTGCGGGGACATCTTAAAGCTGAGGGTACCGAAGAATCCGGCTCGCAGTCCTATGTTCCGCAGGAAGAAAAAGACGACAAAGCCCTTAAGGAGGCGCTTGATCTCTTGCGCGGCGCCATCAGCGACGCCGCCTTCCCGCCAAATCCGAAGGCGGCCGTGCCGAACTGAGCGGCCCCGCTTTACTTTGACGACACGGGGCGGCGTTAGCCGCCCCGTGTATTTTCGGCTTCCGGTGTTGCCGCTGGCGAAACAGGCCGTGATAGACTTGAATTGATGATTCGCCGGGGCGACGAATGTGCGAAGCTTTGCTCGCCATAGCAGGCCGGTAATGAGCCAAAAGCTCGCTGCATGACCGTGGATGATTTAAGCGCTCCCCTTGGCCAGCGGCCGGCGAGGCGTCGGCGCGAGCTTCCAGTCTCGGTACCGAAGGTGATCGCTGCCGCGCTTGCCTTGTTTCTCGCCGCATTCGTCGTCTGGGCCATTGTCAGCGACGATCCGTTTGGCGGCGAGCCGAGGGTCGCGGTACCCATTGATCAGCGGGGCTTGGGGTCCACGGATAAGCCCGAGGCAGCGTTGCCGCCAAGCACGCAGAAGGCGGCCGAGACGACGCGAGTGCCGGGGGATGAGAAGGAACTGACGCCGCAAGCCCAGCAAGTCAGCCGTCCGGCTGCACCGCCGGGAACCAAAACGGTCACGATTATCGACGGCAAAACCGGGGCGCGTCGGGAGATCCTGATTCCGGCAGCCGAGAGCGAGACTCCGTCGGCCAGTGCAAATAGCAAAGCCGCCAGATAGTAGCTAAATATCCATCCTATCTGCCGTCTGCGTGCCGCCGATGACGTCTTTCAGTCAATTGCCCTATCGCCCCTGCGCCGGTCTCCTGGTGCTCAATGCCCGAGGGCTTGCCTTTATCGGCCGGCGGGTCGACGGGCCGGAGCATGTAGACAACGCGCACGTGTGGCAAATGCCGCAAGGTGGCATCGATACGGGCGAGGACCCCTGGCCGGCTGCCTTACGCGAGCTGCGAGAAGAGACCAACATTACTTCCGTGGCGCGGCTCGGTGAAATCGCCGAGTGGCTCACTTACGATATTCCGCGCGAGATCGTCGGACAGGCCTGGAACGGCAAATATCGCGGCCAAACCCAGAAGTGGTTTGCGCTGCGTTTTATCGGGGAAGACAGCGAAATCGACATCGAGCATCCAGCCGGCGGGCACAAACCGGAATTCGTCGAATGGCGCTGGGAGCCACTGCAAAACCTTCCAGAACTGGTCGTGCCGTTTAAACGCAGGACCTACGAGCGGGTGGTCGCGGAGTTTGCGAAACTCGCTTGAGCGCCGTTCGCTGATGCCGCCCTGTGGCCCAAAAGGCACAGAAATCCCCGTGCGGCCGTGGTAATGTAGTCTCCATCTCATTCGAGTCTCACTCGCATTTCGCGGCCAAAATTAGGGGCGATCATGAAAGCAAAAGTTCTGGCGGCTGTGACTCTGGCGACGATAGCGGCTTGTGGTTCCGCCAGCGCGGCCGACCTGCCACCACCTCCGGTCTATAAGGCGCCGCCGCCGCCGGCGTCGTATCCCTGGACCGGCTGTTATGTCGGCGGTGGCGCCGGCTATGGCTGGTGGACGCAGGACAGCTTCGTGCAAGTCGCCGGAGTGCCCGTGACAGCGTCGAATACTAATGGAGGCAAGGGCTGGTTCGGGCAGGGCCAAGTTGGCTGTGATTACCAGATGAACCCCATATTCTTCAATGTTCCGCTGGTGATCGGCGCGTTCGGCGATTATGAGGGCGGCAGCATCCGCGGGACGTCAAGTTTTCCAGGCGTTGTTGGAACCGAGACCGAAACCGCAGCGTGGACTGCGGGTGCTCGCATCGGCGCGCTGATCGCGCCGCGCATCATGACCTACTTCGACGGCGGATGGACCCAGGCCCAGTTCGGTTCAGTGGGTTATAATCTCGCTATAGCAGGTGGAGGGCCGACCGGCCTAAGTCTGGCCGCGCAGACCTATAACGGCTGGTTCATCGGCGGCGGTTTCGAATATGCGCTTGATTGGCTGCCGATTTCTGGTCTGTTCCTCAAGACCGAATATCGTTACTCGCAGTATAGCGCGGCCAATGTGCCGATCACCGGTACCGCCGGTGGCGGCCTCGTTGTCCCCGCCGGGATTGCACTCAACTCGGCGAAGGCGACCGAGATGATTTCGACCGAGTTGGTGTGGCGCTTTAATTGGTTCGGACGCTGACGTGATTGAGAGAGAGCGGCCGACTTGGCCGCTCTCTTGCGGCGCCTCGGCTTAACGTCTCTTAATGGCGCTTGGCAGACATACCATGCTTTCGGCTTCGATATCGGTTTCCTGCGCAAAAGCCGATACGGCGATTTTATAAGCCATCCGCTCGGGGTCAGCCGGAGTTAGCGGCAGGCTACTGCTCGGAGAAGCGCCCTGGGATGTTATCCCGCGATTCACCAGCGGAGAAGCCGATGCCGTCTTGTTCGAGACCGGTAATGACTCCTTTCTGGCGAGAGATGTGTGCGGTCAGGACAATGAAATTCCTGCCGTTTGAGACTGCTGCGCTCGATGAGGTGGAAAACAAATTCGCTTGGCACCGCGCGGAAGTCGCCGCCGATCGTTTTCCGGGCTTAAGCGCGCCGTTTCAAGCGCTCGATTTTTCGGATTTTCTTTTCTGCTGCCGCGATGATTTTCCGAGGACATCGCCTATGTGATCGCGTCGATCATGTGCGAGACGCCGGAGCTTTTGGAAAGCCAGTACCGGCACATCCCGGCCAAAGATAGCCCTGTCACCTACCCGTTGAAGCCGCAGAAGATCGCGGCGACGCCGATTCCGCTGGCAAGAGGCTCAGAGCGATACTATCGCGAGCGCGGGCATTTGTAGGGCGCCCAAGCTTGCCGGGCGGCGAGCAGGACCAAGCGCCGCAATGCCACCGACCTCGCAGTTCGCGGGCAAACGGCGGATCGCTCGATCCCTACCGATCACCCCGTAGCGCGTCGGAATGCACTTGGCGACGATATCGAGACCTTGTCTATCGGGATCGTTTGCATACAATTTGCGCGGATTCTTGGATGCATTCATGGGTGGCGCACCTCTCGCAAATGACTTGCGAATTCAAATATCGCGCTTTTATCAGCTATAGCCACCGCGATACGTCGTGGGCGCGTTGGTTGCATAACGCGCTCGAACGTTACCGCATTGACAGAGATCTGATCGGGCGAGAAAGTCCCTCGGGACCCGTGCCCAAGACGTTGAGGCCGATTTTTCGCGATCGGGACGAGTTTTCCGCCGGCCATTCACTGACCGAGCAGTCGCTGGCCGCACTCAACGCCTCGCAATTTCTCATCGTGCTTTGCTCACCGAACGCGGCCCGAAGCAAATACGTCGATGAGGAGGTGCGCCACTTCAAAGCAAAGGGTGGTGGCTCGCGAGTGATTCCAATCATCGTCGGAGGCGAGCCCGGAGCAGTTGGAAACGACTGCTTCCCTCCGGCGTTGCGCCTAAAGGTGGCGCCGGACGGGCTGCTGACCGATGAACCGGAGGAACCGCTCGCTGCTGATGCGCGGTCTCAAGGCGATGGCAAGGAGATGGCCAAGCATAAGGTGATCGCTGGCCTGCTCGGCGTCGGCCTTGACGAGATTATGCGGCGGGCAGAGCGTGCCAGAAAGCGTCAGCTGCAATATGTGGCCGCCCTCGCGGGCGTCTTTCTCATCCTCGCCGTGACAGCGGCAGGAAGCGCCGTTTACGCTTATCAGAAACTTACCGAATCAAACGAACGGCTCGATGAAGCGATTGAGATCGCTTATGGGATTGTTACCAAAGCAGACACGGTCGCTGATCGCTACGGGGTCCCGCAAGATTTAACGCTTGACCTTCTCGGTCAAGCAGAAGGCGCACTCAATGGACTCATTGTGCGAGGCGCCGACACAGCGATGCTGCGGCACCGCCAAGCTCTGATGTTGATCAGCTTTTCCGACAGCTTTCGGCTACTCGGCCAGTATGATGAGGCGATACGCCGTGCCGCAGACGCGCGTGATCTCTTCCTAGGCCTTACTGCCCGCGACCCGCGCAACATAGAGTGGCAAAACGAGCTGGCGATATCCGAGTACAAAATCGGAGACGTGAATATGTATTGGGGTCATCTTCCCGAAGCGTACGAACACTTTCACGCCAGCGCCGAGCTGTTCAAACGGTATCCCGAGCAGGGACAGAACAGCATCTTGTCCTTCGTCGGAGAGGGAAGCGCGTCGTACTACCAGTTTTGGACAAACACCTGGCTCGGCTACACGCAGTTGCTGATCGGCGATAACGGTACGGCTCTGGGCTATGTCGAAACGGGGCACGAGCTTGCTCGACGAGTGGTCTCGGAGAATCCGAAGGACCCGATCGGCAGGCGAAACCTAGGATTATCGGAACTGGTGCAATGCATGGTCCGCCGCGCGCGCGGAGATTATGTCGAAGCGATCGAGCATTGCCGCGCCGCAGTGGCCGCGATGAAGAGTCTCGCCGCGGAAAATCCCACGAACTCGCGTTGGCAGCGGGACTTGGCCTGGACCGAGATGCATCTCGCTTGGGCTCTTGGCAGGGTTGGCTCGATTAATGAAGCGATCGACGCATTGCGGTCGGCTGTCTCCATTGATGAGAGCTTAGTAGCCAGCGATGCGAAGAACATCTTGTGGACTTGGCACTTATGGACAGGATATTTTCTGCTGGCCCAAGGAGAATTGAAACTGGGACAGATTGAAGACGCTCAGGCGAAGTGTAGCGCTTCGTTTACATTGACCGAGCCGTTGGCGGTGCGCGACGTGCGCAATTTCCAAGTTCGGCGTCAGTTAGCGTGGTCGCATTTATGCCTCGGCGATGTACAAAAGGCCCAGTCCAATGCAGGCCCCGCTTTGGACGACTACCGGGAAGGAACTGAAATATTGGAGGATCTCGCAAAGTCTGATTCGACGAGCGCGCTGCGAAAGAGTGATCTCGCCTGGGGATACCTAAAAACCGGTGACGCATTGGCGGCGCTCGGCCGCAAAGACGAAGCGGTGGCCGATTTCCGCAAGGCGACCGCGCTCGCCCAACAAATCGTCAACCTTGATCCCAACAATGCTGATTGGGAGTGGGTGCTTCTATGGTCCGAGTGGCGGCGGGTAGAGCAGGCGGATGAAGCGCCAACCTGCCTCCGCGATATCGTGCAGCGGTTGCAAAAACTGGCACGCGAAAATCGCCTCAGCGCCGACCTCGCTTGGCTAATGCCACGGGCGACTGCACGGCTCGCCAAACAAAGCAGCGAGTGACCCATGGTCGAAGTTCTATTCTCGTCCGGGCGCCCGCATATGGTCGAGGGCCGCCTTACCTGAGGAACTTAGGATGAAGCGCCTCGTAATTGCACTAACGCTAAGTTTCATAGCTACTAGCCACACGTTCGGCTTGGGTGGTGGAGTACCAGAGTACTCCGCACTAATGGCGACGGGCAAATGCTGGGGTCTATGTGCATACCGTTCGTCCATGACAGAGTGCATATCGTGCGGCTTGTCCTATCATGGGGAATATTGGAGGGCCGCGGTAGAAAATTATTGTCGCAAATTGCAACCGAAGTGCGGGGGACGGCCACCTTCCAATTGTTACTCTCTCTCCTGCTTAAAGTAGCCAGCCTCCGTTCCGGCAAAATTTTCGAACCTAGGCGTGCTTGCGCAGCAAATATGTTCGTAGCCGGCCGAAATTCTTCGCGGCCCGCATCATGCCGACGTATTCGCATGTCATGTGCGGATTCCGCAGCAGCGTGAACAAGGCGGCAAACGGCTCGGTGACGTAGACTTCGCCAGGCGGCGTGCTCGGCTCAAGTCTCGCCGTCCGATTGATATGACCACCGGTAAATGTCAGCGACTTCAAGATGGGGTCTTGGACCTCAAATACCGCCCCAGCATCCAACCCCAATCGCAAAGCGAGCGTCGTGGGCAGTCCAAGCGCGGCCCAATCAAGTTTGGCAATGTTCGACTGAATGTCGAGCGCACAACGCGCCGCCGCGCCTAGCTCCCGAAACACCACAAAAAGCCCATCTCCCCATGTGTTGCGTGTAGCGATATCGCGATCGTATTTATCGAGGATCGACGCAAGGCGGGTCATCACCTTGCCGTAGAAGATTAGCAACTGGTGGTCTGTTAGTCGGCTGAAGCCGTGAAAATCGCCGAATATGATGGCTCGCACGCGGCGCTGCGGCAATGTCGAATGCGGTAGCACTTCCGCCACCGTGACATTGCCGGCAACATTACTGCTGCTATCGATCGTCACAGTTCGTAGGCCGTGGCCACGCCACGCCCGGATATCGGCAAAGCTGCCGGCCTTGCTAGCCGTTTCCCGACCATCCCACACCGCTAACTGGATCGCTTCGGAACCGAGTTGCTGTGCCCTCAAGATCGCAAGTCCCATGGCAAGGCTAGACGCGTAAGCGAAGACTCCGGGATCGCTCACGAACTCGCCCTCGGTCGCATGAATGATTCTGACACGTCTGAGACACTCGTTGAACCGATCCAACCACCCGGTCCCGCCGTTCGCGACTGATTGCTTCACGAAAGAGCGGGTCTCAAATGGCAGCACGACCTCGATCTCGCCTTTACGTTCGAGCAGAGCTTCGACAATCAGCGTGTCCGCCCCGCAGGCTAAGGAACCGAACCCGTAGCCAACGTTGTGACGGTCGAGTTCCACGCGAATTGCCTTGGCGACTGGGGCTTCCGCACCAGCGGGGAAACGGCCAGTCGCGCCTGCGCGGGCGATCATATGCCCGGTGTAATGAATCACGTTTCGATTGCGTAACGGCGCAATCACTTCGCGATCGAAGTGCTTGTGATCGCAGATTTGGATCAATTGCTTGCGCGTCGAAGCAATCGATGCGGCGTTGGTCGCTAATGCGGCGGCCCGCTCGATTGTTCTTTGAGCATCCGGTAAATCGTCGAGCAGGAGCGCTGCGGCGGCTCGGTCGGCCGCTACCTGATAGCAATCCTCCTCCGATCGAGGCTTTGATCTCTTGCATTTGGCAACGACCCGCGTAGCGATTTCTTTGGCGCGGGCGGTTTCGCCGCTTAGTTCGTACAGAACCGCCGCGTTGATCCCGAGAAAACTGCTGGCTGTGCGGTCATAGATGGATTGGTAACGGCGCGCCGCTTGCACAAGCGCCGTTCGCCGTTGCTCGGCGGTGGCGACAAGCGCTTCTTCGCGATCGAGCCGGGCACTGAGTGCGGCGATGTTCAGTTCCAGCGCGGCATTCGGAATCTTCTCATCGGAGTTGTCCTGTAGGCCGTATTGGCGCCAAAGTTCCCTGGCCCGCTTGTTGGCGCCGGTGCGCGATAGGTTGAGAACAGCACGATACTGCAAATCGCGCGCTGCGGGATGCTGCTCAAGACCGAGGAAGGCTGCATCAAACGCGCCCAGATAATCGCCAGATCTCTCACGTTGCGCCGATAACTGCGACCAATACTCGATCGATTGCGCGCGCCCCGGTGGCTCTGCGTGCTCCATAGCAACTGTCCTGTAGTCCGCTTGATCCTAGCAGGCGCGGGTAATCTAGCAGATGTTGGACACGCCTCACTCGGCAGATGGCGCAGCGAGCCATTAGCGGATTGCTGTCGCGCCATTTTTGCCGCGCTGCGCAAGGTTTGGGTTTTTGCGCTAAGCAGACACACGGCGATATCTGCTTTGATGTCGGCCTCCCGCGCGCAAGCCGACATGGAGATTTTGCAGGCAACTTTTAGTGCTGCTCGCGCGGCGCCGCGCCAAGTACGTCCTGCAAGGCCTTTAATTGTGCGAGGTGACGCGCGAGCTTGTCGCGTTCGGCCTGGTCGGTGGCGTCGGCGATGTCTTCCTCGGCGTCCTTGATCTCGGCGCCGAGCGTCGCAAGGTCAAAGTCGGCGCGCACCCCCGCGCGATCGGCGAGCACGGTCAATCCCGCGGGCCCGACTTCGGCAAAGCCGCCGGTGACGACAATGGCCTCGCGCGCGCCGCCGCGAAATACCGTTATGATGCCCGGCCGCAATGTCGTTACCAGCGGCCCATGGCCAGCGAGGATGCCCATGTCGCCTTCGGTGCCCGGCAAATCCACCTGATCCACGTCGCCGGAAAACAGCACGCGTTCGGGAGAGACGAACTCGAAGTGAAGCTCGGCCATATCCGCCTATGCCGCCTCCGCCAGCTTCTTGCCCTTTTCCACCGCCTGCTCGATCGTCCCGACCATATAAAAGGCCGCCTCGGGCAGGTGATCGTATTTGCCCTCGCACAAACCCTGGAAGCCACGGATCGTGTCGGCCAGATCGACGAACACGCCGGGCGAGCCGGTGAACACTTCCGCGACGTGGAAGGGTTGCGAAAGAAAGCGCTCGATCTTGCGCGCACGGGCGACCGTGAGCTTGTCCTCTTCCGACAACTCGTCCATGCCGAGAATGGCGATGATGTCCTGTAGCGCCTTGTAGCGCTGCAGAATCTGCTGCACGCGCCGCGCCACCTGATAGTGTTCCTCGCCGACCACCGCCGAAGAAAGCATACGCGACGTCGAATCGAGCGGGTCGACCGCCGGATAAATACCCTTCTCGGCAATGGAGCGCGACAGCACCGTGGTGGCGTCGAGATGCGCAAACGAGGTCGCCGGCGCCGGGTCGGTCAAATCATCGGCCGGCACGTAAATCGCCTGGACCGACGTGATCGAGCCTTTGGTCGTAGTGGTGATGCGCTCCTGCAGAGCGCCCATGTCGGTCGCGAGCGTGGGTTGATAGCCGACGGCTGAAGGAATGCGGCCAAGCAGCGCCGAGACTTCCGAGCCGGCTTGCGTGAAGCGGAAAATGTTGTCGACGAAGAACAGCACGTCCTGGCCCTGGTCGCGGAAATATTCCGCGACCGTTAATCCCGAGAGGCCGACGCGAGCGCGGGCGCCCGGCGGCTCGTTCATCTGCCCGTAAACCAGCGCGCATTTCGAGCCGGCGACACTTCCCTTGTGCGGATCCTTGTTGACGCCGGACTCGATCATCTCGTGGTAGAGGTCGTTGCCTTCGCGCGTCCGCTCCCCCACCCCGGCAAACACCGAATAGCCGCCATGCGCCTTGGCGATGTTGTTGATCAATTCCATGATGATCACGGTCTTGCCGACGCCGGCACCGCCGAACAAGCCGATCTTGCCGCCCTTGGCGTAGGGTGC
>Ga0335078_10008964_pt1 | contig 14854 bp, 14 predicted proteins | sample Lox_Sample_32_FD_206711 | JGI IMG/M metagenome (GOLD analysis project Ga0335078, IMG submission 206711) | Soil microbial communities from Loxahatchee National Wildlife Refuge, Florida, United States - Lox_Sample_3.2 | ecosystem: Environmental > Terrestrial > Soil > Wetlands | place: USA...
CCATCGGTCTACGACGGGCGCTGGGTGAACAATGGCTGGCTGCAGGAGTTGCCGAAGCCGCTCACCAAAGTTACCTGGGACAGCGCCGTCCTGATGGGCCCGTCGCTAATGGGCAACCTGAAGCTGCGGACTGGAAACATCGTGGAGGTTGAAAGCCACGGCCGCAAAATCCGCGGCCCGGCGCTGCTCATGCCTGGCCAGCCGGACAACTCAATCACCTTGTCGATGGGGTACGGTCGCAAGCGCGCCGGCAGCAACGGCTCCAATCGCGGCTACAACGCCTTCGAGTTGCGCACCAGCGACGCGCCGTGGATCGCCGGCGGAGTGAAAATCACGCCGACGGGCGAAGACTATCCGCTGGCGCAGACGCAGAACCATCAGATCATCGACAACAAGACCGCGATTGCGGAAACCATTGAGCGCGCCCCGGTGCGCGAGGCTACGCTCGCTGAGTTCACCGCCAATCCTCACTTTGCGACGGAGATGAAGGAAGAGCCCGCATACGACGAGACGATGTATCCGCACTACGAGTACAGCGGGTACAAGTGGGGGATGTCGATTGATCTGAACTCGTGCGTGGGTTGCAACGCATGCCTTGTCGCGTGCCAGTCGGAGAACAACATCGCCGTGGTGGGCAAGGAGCAGGTGATTCGCGAGCGCCACATGAACTGGCTGCGGGTGGACGCCTACAACGAAGGCGATCTCGCCAATCCGCGCACCATCTTCCAGCCCGTGCCCTGCATGCAATGCGAGAATGCCCCCTGCGAGCTGGTCTGCCCGGTGGGCGCGACCGTGCACAGCTCCGAGGGGCTGAATGACATGGTCTACAACCGCTGCGTGGGGACGCGCTACTGCTCGAACAACTGTCCCTACAAGGTGCGGCGGTTCAACTTCTACCTTTTCTCCGACTGGGAAACGCCGACCATCAAGCTGCTGCACAACCCGGACGTGACGGTGCGCAGCCGCGGCGTGATGGAGAAGTGCACCTACTGCATCCAGAGGATCACGCGTGCCCGCATCGACTCGGAAAAAGAAGAGCGCAAGATTCGCGACGGAGAAGTGCAGACCGCGTGCCAGCAGGCGTGTCCCGCCGAGGCGATCATCTTCGGCGATTTGAACGACGCTAACAGCCGAGTTTCCAAACTCAAAGCCGACCCGCGCAATTACGGACTGCTGGCGGAGTTGAACACGCGTCCGCGGACCACCTACCTGGCCGCAGTGCGCAATCCCAACCCTGAGCTGGAGAAGAAGGGATAGCGATGGCTGAAGACCCCACCGGGCAAGCACCGCGTACCGGCAGACCGCCGGTCATTGCGCCCGGGTACACCTTTGCCACGGTCACCGACAAGATCAGCGCCATTGTGCTCTCGCGGCGCACGAGCATGGGCTGGATCGTTGGCTTCGGTGTCGGTTTCATACTCACCATGGTTCTGCTGCTGGCAGTGAGCTACCTGCTGGTGAAAGGCGTTGGGATCTGGGGCATCGATATTCCGGTAGCGTGGGGCTTTGCCATCGTCAACTTCGTGTGGTGGATCGGAATCGGGCACGCCGGCACGCTGATCTCGGCCATCTTGCTCCTGCTCAATCAGCCCTGGCGCAACTCCATCAACCGCTTCGCGGAAGCCATGACGCTGTTTGCGGTCATGTGCGCCGGCATGTTTCCGCTGCTGCACCTCGGGCGCCCGTGGCTGTTCTACTGGCTGTTCCCCTATCCGAACACCATGCAGGTTTGGCCGCAGTTCCGCAGCCCGCTGGTGTGGGACGTGTTCGCGGTTTCGACATATTTCACCGTGTCGCTTCTGTTCTGGTTCGTCGGCCTGATTCCGGACCTGGGCACCTTGCGCGACCGCGCCCACAGCCGCTTCGCGCGGGCGGCTTACGGATTTCTGGCGATGGGCTGGCGGGGATCGGCGCGGCACTGGAAGAACTACGAGTCCGCCTATCTTTTGTTAGCCGGGCTGGCTACGCCGCTGGTGGTCTCGGTGCACACCGTGGTCAGCTTCGACTTCGCCATCTCGATCGTCCCGGGCTGGCACACCACGATTTTTCCTCCGTACTTCGTCGCGGGCGCAATCTATTCCGGATTTGCCATGGTGCTGGTGATCGCCATCCCCATCCGCAAGTATTACGGACTGGGCGACATGATCACCATGCGCCACCTCGACAACTCGGCCAAGATCATGCTGGTCACCGGGCTGATCGTCGCCTACGGATATCTGATCGAGGGCTTCATGACCTGGTACAAATCCGAGGACTTCGACTTCTTCATGATGAAAAACCGGCTGATGGGCCCTTACGCACCGCTTTATTGGGCGCTGATCTTCTGCAACATCCTGGCGCCGCAGGTGCTGTGGTCGCGGCGCGTGCGGCAGAGCGTAGGCGCGCTGTTTACGATTTCGATTGTGGTGCTCATCGGCATGTGGCTGGAGCGTTTCGTCATCGTGATTACCAGCCTGCATCGTGACTTCCTCACCTCGTCGTGGGGCATGTATTACCCCACGCGCTGGGACTGGCTTACCTTCTGGGGAACGGTGGGATTCTTCGGTATGAGCATGTACCTGTTCATCCGCTTCCTGCCGATGATTTCCATCTTTGAGATGCGCACGCTGCTGCCCGAGGCGGAAGTGGAGGCGGAGGCGAAATGAAGCGTCCGCCCATCTTCGGACTGATGGCCGAGTTCGACTCGCCAACCGAGCTGGCGCTGGCGGCGCGCAAGGCCTACGAAGAGGGCTATCGCCGGCTGGACGCCTATAGCCCGTTCCCGATCGAGGAAGTCAGCGAGGCTATCGGCTTCGGTCATAGCCGCGTGCCGCTGGTGGTGCTGGTTGGCGGGCTGCTGGGAGGAATCGGCGGATACCTGATGCAGTACTGGATTTCCGCGCTGAACTATCCGATCAATGTCGCCGGACGGCCGCTGAATTCCTGGCCCGCTTTCATCGTGGTGACATTCGAGATGACCATCCTGGGCGCGGCGCTGTTCGCGGTTTTCGGCATGCTCGCGCTCAACCGCCTGCCCATGCCGTATCACCCGGTGTTCAACGTCGAGCGCTTCGCCTTCGCCAGCAAAGACCGCTTCTTCCTGTGCATTTATGCGGACGATCGCAAGTTCGACCGGGCGCAGACGGAAAAGTTTCTTGCCGGCTTGAACCCGAAAAACGTCTCGGAGGTGCCGCATTAACGTGCGCCTCCACAGGAATTGTCATACCGAGCGACGCGCGAGCCAACGCAGTCGGCGAGCGCAAGTCGAGGGAGCTGGTGTTTCTCTCGCAGGCACCGCAGGGTCCCTCGACTCGCTCTCCTTCGCTTCGCTCCGTCGCGCTTCGCTCGGGATGACAGTCGTTTTGCTGTTGTTTTCCGGTTGCCGCCAGGACATGCACAACCAGCCGAAGTTCAAGCCGCTGCGCGCCAGCGAATTTTTCGCCGACGGCCGCTCGGCGCGGCCGCTGGTGGCGGGAACGGTCGATCGCAGCCAGGTCAATCAGGATCCTGCGTATCTGAGTGGTCTGCAGAATCTGCAGCCGGTGGTGACGCTGCCGTTTGCGGTCACACGGCCGGTGCTCGAGCGCGGACGCGAGCGCTTCAATATCTATTGCATGCCGTGCCACGGAGAACTCGGCGACGGCAACGGCATGGTCGCGCAGCGGGGATATTTGCATCCGCCCAGCTTCCATGACGGGCGCCTGCGGCAGGCGCCGGTGGGGCATTTCTTCGACGTGATTACCAACGGCCTCGGCGGCATGCCCGACTACTCGCAGCAGATCGCCGTGGATGACCGCTGGAAGATCGTTGCTTACATCCGTGCGTTGCAGTTGAGCCAGCACGCGGCTCTGGCCGACGTGCCGCCTGAACTTCGCGGCCAGCTCGGCCAGCCAATGTCGCCCAGCCAGGGTGTTACGGGCAAGACGGGAATGGAAGGTATGGCCCCGCCGATTCAGGGGCCTTTGCCGCCGGAATCCGGTGTGCCGGAGAAGCAGGAGGACCGACGGTGAGTTCCACACGCACAGGTTTGCCCTATGCCGCCCCGGGCGCAATGGCGCGCATTCAGTCGCGCTCGCTGATCATCGGGCTGGTGTTGCTGGCAGCCGCAGTGGCGGGAGCCTTCGTCACCCACCGTCCGGCGCAGTTCTTCCGGTCTTATTTATTGGGATATGTCTGGTGGCTGGGCATTACGCTCGGATGTCTGGCAGTGCTGATGATCCAGCACCTCGCCGGCGGCCTGTGGGGATTCGTAATTCGCCGCCCGCTGGAAGCTGCCATCCGCATCCTGCCGCTGCTGGCGGTGCTGTTCGTGCCTCTGATCTTCGGCATTCCCTACCTCTACATCTGGGACCATCGCGAACTGGTAGGGAAAGACGCATCTCTCCAGCATCAGTTGCAGTATCTGCAAGCGCCCTGGTTCATCGCCCGCGCTCTCCTTTACTTTCTGGCGTGGATTCTGATTGCAACTCTGTTGAATCGCTGGTCGTCGGCGCAAGACCAGAGCGGCGATCGCGTGCTGCGCCGGCGCATGGTGAGCCTGAGCGGGCCGGGAATGGTGATCTACGTTCTGACCGTGACGCTTGCCTCCTTCGACTGGCTCATGTCGCTTTCGCCGCACTGGGCATCGACCGTTTATCCCTTGATCCTGGTGGCGGGGCAGATTCTGGCGGCGTTCGCCTTCGCGGTGGCAATCCTTGCGATCCTGGTGCAGTACCCGCCGATGTCGGAAATCGTGCAGGAAAAACACGTGCACAGCCTGGGCAAGATGATGCTGGCATTTGTCATGCTCTGGGCCTACACCTCGTATTCGCAGTTGGTGATCATCTGGGCGGGCAACGAGCCCTCGGAAATTTCCTGGTACCTGCACCGCCTGAACAATGGCTGGAAGTACGTTGGCCTGGCGCTGGTGCTGTTCCATTTCGCGGTGCCGTTCGCGCTGTTGCTCTCGCGCGACCTGAAGCGCAATCCGCGACGGCTGGCGCGAATCGCCGTTTTGCTGGTGGTGATGCGCTACGTCGATCTCCTGTTCTGGATTGCACCCAACTCGCTGCCGGGCTTCGAACACGGCATCTGGTTCACGTGGATGGATGTCGCGGTTCCCATCGGCATCGGCGGCATCTGGATGGCGGCCTTCGCCTGGAGTCTGCGCCGCAGGCCGCTGGTTCCGTTGCACGACCAACGTTTTGAGGAAGTGGTGGGACATGCCGCCGAAGTCGCCTGACATTCACGAGGAAGACGTTCGCAACCCCGGCGTCAGCTACGAGCCGCGCCAGCCGGACCTACGCGTTGTCCTGGGCTTTCTAGCGGCGCTGGGGCTAGCGACCGTCCTGGTGCTGCTGGTGCTGTGGGGAATGTTCGTCTACTTCCGCGGCCTTTCTGCGCAGCGCGGAGCGTTGCCAAGCCCGCGCATGTACAACTCGCCGCCGCAGGTGCCGAAGCCGCAGCTCCAGCCCGATCCGGTGGCGGATTTCAACGCCTATCGCGTAACCGCAGATGAGGTCCTGCACAGCTTTGGCTGGATCGATCAGCAGGCCGGCGTTACGCGCATTCCCATCGACCGCGCGATGGATCTGGTGGCCGAGCGCGGGTTGCCGTGGAAGGCCCCCGGCACCGGTCCGGCGCCGACGGTGCCGAATTCGAATCCCGCAGGCGGGCCTTTGCCGGGAACCACGCGGGGAGAGATAACCGAGGAGAGGCAGTGAGGACGACGGTAGGACGAGCGCTGTTTGTGATTTCGATTGCGGCGTTGTGTCTGGTGGTACCGCCAGCCTGGGCCCAGTACATGCACGAGCCGCAAACCGCGCTCACCAGCAACACGCCGGTGCCGATCCTGCAGCAGGTCGGCATCGATCAGCACATCGGCCAGCAGCTTCCGCTCGACCTCACCTTCCGCGACGAAACCGGCCAGCAGGTCGCGCTGCGCCGCTATTTCGGACAGCGGCCCGTGCTGCTCACGCTGGTTTATTACCAGTGCCCGATGCTGTGTTCGCAGGTGCTGAACGGCGTGGTCGGCGGGCTGCTTCCGTTGAAGCTGAGCGTGGGGAAAGATTTCGACGTGGTGACCGTGAGCTTCGATCCGCGCGACACGCCCGCCGAGGCCACGGGGAAACGTGACACCTATCTCAAGCGCTACGGCCGCCCGGGCGCGGAAAAGGGCTGGCACTTCCTTACTGGCGATAAGCCGGCAATCGAGGCCCTCACCAAAGCTGCCGGCTTCCGCTATGCCTGGGACCCCAAGATCCAGCAATACGCGCACGCCAGCGGCATTATGCTTACCACTTCTGACGGCAGGCTTTCTCATTACTTCTACGGCATTGAATACACTCCCAAAGATCTGCGCCTGGCGATGGTGGAATCGTCGCAGGGCAAGCTGGGCAATCTCGTCGACCAGGTGACCCTCTACTGCTATCACTACGATCCCTCGACCGGCCGGTACGGCGCCGTGGTGATGAACATGCTGCGGGTAGGCGGCGGACTGACGCTGCTGGTTCTCGGCGCATACCTTGCTATCGCGTGGCGGCGCGAGCTGCGGCTGAAGGTCAACACAAGCGGGCACCGCCAGAAATCCATCGGGAGGCCAGCCTGATATGTGGACTGACTTTCCTCTGTGGCCGCTGCGGGCCTCGAACTTCGCCGACAAAGTCGACCCGCTTTACATATTTCTCGTGGTGCTGACGGTGTTCTTTACTGTCGGCATTTTTCTGACGATTACCGTCTTCGCCATCAAGTACCGGCGCTCGGTACATCCCAACCCCGAGCCTATTGAAGGCTCGCTGCCGGTCGAACTCACGTGGTCGATCATTCCGCTGGGAATCGCCATGTTCATCTTCGTGTGGAGCGCCTCGGTGTATTACAGCTACGGCGCGCCGCCGAAGGATTCGCTGCGCGTTTACGGCACCGCCAAGCAGTGGATGTGGAAGTTCCAGCATCCCGACGGACAGCGCGAGATCAACGAGCTGCACGTGCCCGTGGGGCGCGACGTTTCCGTGACTCTGATTTCGCAGGACGTGATCCACAGTTTCTTCGTGCCCGCTTTCCGCGTGAAGATGGACGTGCTGCCCAACCGCTATCGCACGGTGTGGTTCCGTCCAACGCGCACCGGCAGCTATCACCTGTTCTGCGCCGAATATTGCGGCACCTCGCACTCCGGCATGATTGGGTATGTGACTGTGATGGAACCGGGCGACTACGAGGCTTGGCTGGCATCTGGCGGCGAAGGGTCGCTTGCTTCCTCCGGCGAAAAGCTGTTTCGCCACTTCGGCTGCATTAGTTGCCATCGTGCTGACAAGGGCGCGCGCGGCCCCGACCTGGCCGGGCTATATGGCCGCGAGATCCATTTTCAGGATGGCACAACGACACCGGCGGACGAGAATTACATTCGCGACCGCATTCTCGGGCCGCGGCAGCCGGGCCGGCTGGTTGCCGGCTGGCAGCAGATCATGCCGGTGTTTCGCGGACAGGTGAACGAGGAAGAGATGCTGGAACTTATCGCATACATCAAGTCATTGCAGCAGAACCCGCTGAACGTGAACCCGAACGCCCCTGTCCCGGATGAAGAGCAGCGCAAGCGCAATCCTATGATCGAGCCGCAGGTGGTGCGTCCATGAGCGCCGCACCGGCCGCCGCAGTTGCTCCACGCGAGCACTACTTGAACATCGACTATGGCATTCGCTCGTGGCTGTTGACCACCGACCACAAGCGGATCGCCATCCTGTACATGATTTCGATCACGGTGATGTTTTTCATTGGCGGCATTTTTGCGACGCTCATCCGCCTAGAGCTGATGACTCCTGCCGGCGACCTGGTCACCTCCGACACCTACAACAAGCTGTTCACCATGCACGGCATCGTGATGGTTTTCTTTTTTCTGATTCCGTCGGTGCCGGCGGTGATCGGCAACTTCGTTTTGCCCATGATGGTGGGAGCGCGCGACATGGCGTTTCCTAAGATCAACCTGCTGAGCTGGTACATGTACGTCATCGGCGCGGTAATTACGCTCTATTGCATCATCATCGGCGGCGTGGACACGGGCTGGACCTTCTACACGCCCTTCAGCACCACGTACTCGAACACCTACGTCTTCGGCTCGATTGTAGGCATTCTTTTCGCGGGGTTTTCATCGATCTTTACCGGACTGAACTTCATTGCCACTATCCATAAGCTGCGCGCGCCGGGGCTCACCTGGCGACGCATGCAATTGTTTCTCTGGTCGCACTACGCCACCGCGGTGATCATGATCCTGGGCACGCCGGTGGTGGCCATCAGCCTGATCTTGGTCGCGGTGGAGCGCGTGTGGCACGTCGGCATCTTCAATCCCGCGCTGGGCGGGGATCCCGTGCTGTTTCAGCACCTGTTCTGGTTTTACTCCCACCCAGCCGTTTACATCATGGTGCTGCCGGCTATGGGAGTGGTCAGTGAATTGGTCACTACCTTCTCGCGCAAGCGCGTCTTCGGCTACGAGTTCATTGCGGCGGCCTCGATCGCCATCGCGGTTTTCGGCTTCCTGGTGTGGGGCCACCACATGTTCGTGGCGGGAATTTCGGTCTACTCGGCGCTGCTTTTCTCGATCATGAGCTACCTGGTCGCCATCCCTTCGGCAATTAAGGTGTTCAACTGGACCGCAACGTTATACAAGGGCGCAATCTCTTATCGCACGCCGATGCTCTACGCCTTCGGCTTTATCGGGCTGTTCACTATCGGCGGGCTGACCGGGCTCTTTCTAGCAGCGCTGGGCGTGGACATCCACGTTACCGACACCTACTTCGTGGTAGCGCACTTTCACTACATCATGGTGGGCGGCACGGTGATGGCCTATCTCGGTGCAATCCACTATTGGTGGCCGAAGATGTTCGGCCGCATGTATCCCGAGGGTTGGGCGAAGATTTCCGCCGCCACCATTTTTGTTGGCTTCAACGTAACGTTCTTTCCACAGTTTCTGCTGGGATACGTGGGAATGCCGCGGCGCTACCATGCCTATGCGCCCGAGTTTCAGGTGCTGAATGTCATGTCCACGGCGGGCGCCTCGATTCTGGCCGTAGGATATCTGCTGCCCCTCATCTATCTGATCTGGTCACTGCGCTACGGAGAAATCGCGCCCGCTAATCCTTGGGGCTCGACTGGCCTTGAGTGGCAGACCACCTCGCCGCCGCCTACCCACAATTTTGAGGAAACTCCCGTCGTGAGCGAAGAAGCCTACGCCTACGATAAGCATCCGGAGATGGAATTTGTCGCATAGCAGCCAAGCCGAAAGCCTCGAGCGCTCCATGCTGGAAACGCCGTATCGCGACCTCGACCAGCAGCGCGAGACCGCCACGCTCGGCATGTTCGTCTTCCTGCTTACCGAGCTGATGATGTTCGGCGGCCTCTTCTGCTCCTACCTGGTTTATCGCACGCTCTATTTCCCGGCCTTCCAGGAAGGCAGCCGGCACATGGACCTCACCATCGGTGCGGTGAACACGGCAGTGCTGATCTGCAGCAGCCTGACCATGGCGTTCGGAGTTCAAGCTGCGCAGAAGGGATTGAACCGGACAACCGTCTCTTTCCTGCTCGTCACGATGCTGTTTGGGATCACGTTCCTGGTACTAAAGGGGGTGGAATATCACGCGCACTGGCAGGCGCACGAGGTACCGGGCGCCGGCTTCCTTGCGCATGCGGCAGGAGTCGATCCCAACAAGCTGCAGCTTTTCTTCTCGCTCTACTTCCTGATGACTGGTCTGCACGCTCTGCACATGCTCATTGGCCTTGGGCTGGTCACTTGGATCACAATCGAAGCCTACAAGGGCCGCTACACCGAGGCGTACCACAACCCCGTAGAGAATGTCGGACTCTACTGGCACTTCGTGGACATTGTCTGGATTTACCTGTTCCCGCTTCTATACCTGATCAGCAGGACACACCTTTGATACGGCAGAAACATATGGCAGAACACATCGTTCCCAGCAAGACCTACTTCGCGATCTGGGCCACGCTGATGGCCATGACGCTGATCACCACGCTGGTGGCATTCGTCGACCTGGGTCGCTTCAACACCGTGGTGGCGCTCGCCATTGCCACGTTCAAGGCCTCGCTGGTGGTGCTATTTTTTATGGGCGCCAAATATCAGTCAAAACTGACGCGGGTGACGATTATCTGCGGCATCTTCTTCCTGGGATTGCTGTTGGCTTTCAGTATTGTCGATTATCTAACCCGTCTGCTGCCGGCATAAATTGTGCTGCGTTCATCCGCGTCAAATCCGCGGTAGAAACGCCCTATCCTCTATCCCTGCGCCGCCGTCGCCTGCGCCTCCAGCTTGCGGAACGTCTTGGTCATGCCCTCGAGGATGTCCGTTTTGCCTTCGCCCTTGATCTCCAGCATCAGCGGCGGAACCTGCGGCGCCGAGCGCAGCAGGTTCATGGTCTCTTCCCAGTTGATAGTTCCGTCGCCGGGCCAGAGATGTTCATCGTTCATGGCGGCGTTGTCGTGAATGTGAGTGGAGCGGATGAGCGACTTCAACAGGTCGAACGCCTGCGCCACGCCGCCCATAATGTGCGCGTGGCCAACGTCGAAGCAGATACCCACATCATCGAAGTGCGCATTGTGTATCAGTTCCACCAGCCGCTCCGGGGTGGAGAGCTCGTTGGGAATGTTCTCCAGCAGCACGTTGACGCCAAGCGGCTTGGAGAACGCCTTCAGGTGCTCGATCGAGGTCATGGCCGCGTCGGCTTTCTTCGGGTCCCAGTCTTCTCCGCTCACCCCCACGTGCTGAATCAGGAAGCGGAAGGGGACATGCTCGGCAATCTCTATAGCGCGCTTGATTTCGTCCATGGCTTCGATGCGGGCGCGCTTGTCCGTGGAAGCGATGTTGATCGGCGGCGTGCCTTGCCGTCCCCACTCGAAGTCGCTGTACATGGGCGAATGAATGGAGTTAAGCGGGATCGCTTTTTCGCGAAACCAATCGCCGATCTCCTTGATGTGCGAGCGGCGATTGACATAATCGATGTGGCCGCGCGCCGCGAAAATCTCGATGGTTTCGGCGCCCGCCTGCAGCAGCCCCTCGAGCAGCCCGCTGTGCAGGCGCTCGCGAACATAAACGTGAGTAGAGATGGCTTTTAGCATGATGACAATTCCTTAAGTCTAATACCCGGCCGCGCTGCCGTCTTCCCGGCTATCGGCAGCACCCAGGCGTTCGCCCGTTTTGGGATCAACCTCTATGCATTCCACATCGCCCCAGCGCGGATACCACTTTCCGCCCTCGTTGTAGCCTTCCTCAATTTTGTGTCCCATGGCTCCCAACCGGTTTCCGGCGGCGGGCGAGAAACCGTCCCTTTCCACCTGCAGCACATCCGGCATCCACTGATGGTGGAAGCGGGGCGCATCGACCGCCTGCTGGATGTTCTTCTTATAGTCGATCACATTGACCACTACATCCGCGACAGCGGTGATGATCTTGGGTCCGCCGCGCGAACCTAGCACCAGGAAGAGCTTTCCGTCCTTGAGCACGATAGTAGGAGTCATGGCCGAAAGCGGCCGCTTGCCGGGCGCGATGGCGTTGGCCTCTCCCTGCAGCAGGCCGAACATGTTGGGCACCCCCGGTTTCGAGCTGAAGTCGTCCATTTCGTCGTTCAGCAGAAAGCCGAGGCCGCTGGCGGTGACGCGCGATCCAAAGTCGTCGTTCAGCGTGGTGGTCACGGCAACCGCGTTTCCGGCGGCATCGACCACCGAGTAGTGCGTAGTGTCAGGGTCTTCCCGCACGGCCGCCACGCGGTCGAGCTTCTCAAAGACGTCTGCCGGGCGGCGCAGGCCGGAACTCAGACTGGCGCGGTTCGGATCAAGCGAGGCGCGCCAGGCCGCGGCATAGTGCTTATCGATCAGCGCCGCTACGGGAACGCTGGCAAAATCGGGATCGCCCAGCAACTCGGCGCGGTCGAAGAACGCGCGGCGGAAGGCCTCGGCCACCAGGTGAATCGATTCGGCGGAGCCCTGGCCGAGCTTCGCGAGGTCATAGCCTTCCAAAATATTCAGCAGCTCGATCAGCGCGATTCCACCGGAGGAAGGAGGCGGTGCCGAGATCACTTCGTATCCGCGGTAGGTGCCGTGCACCGGTTCGCGCTCTTTCACTTCATATTCGGCCAGGTCTTTGGCGGTAATCAGCCCGCCGCCCTTCTGGATGGAATCCGCGATTTCCTGCGCCAGCGCGCCATGGTAAAAACTCTCCGGGTCGGCGGCGATGCGCTCCAGCGTACGCGCCAGCTCCGGCTGCTTGAAGACCTCGCCGGCGCGGTAGTAGTTGCCGTCGCGCTGGAAGATGCGGCGCGATTCCGCGAACTTTCCCAGCGGCTCATCGCGCAACTGGCGTGCATCGCGTTTGGAAAGCGTAAAGCCTTCGCGCGCCAGGCGAATGGCAGGCGTCATTACCTGCGCCAGCGTCAGCTTGCCGAGCTTCTTTTCGGCATAGGCGAGGCCCGCGACTGAGCCCGGCACCGCGATCGAGCGGTAACCGATCACGCTCGCGTCCGGCACCACGTTGCCCTTGGCGTCGAGATACATATCGCGCGAAGCGGCGGCCGGCGCCTTCTCACGAAAGTCGACAAAGTGGGTGTGGCCGTCGGCGAGGCGCACGAGCATGAATCCGCCGCCGCCGATATTGCCTGCTTCGGGAAGCACCACCGCCAGCGCGAAGCCGGTTGCCACGGCAGCATCGATGGCATTGCCGCCCTGCCGCATGACTTCCACCCCTGCCTGCGATGCGAGGCGGTGCCCGGCGGCCACCACGCCGTGCGGCGCGCGGACGGGAGTTGTGTTCGCAGCGAAAGCGCAGCTGGCGGCGAATGCCAGCGCTGCAATTGCTGATTTCCAGCGCATCATGCTTTGGTCGTTCCGCGGGCTTCGCCCAGGGTGACGGTCACTTCCATCTTGTTCTTGCCGCGAAAGAAGGTGACTTTGATCTTGTCGCCGCTATGGTGCTGGTTCATGACGTGGGAAATATCCTGCTGATCTTCGACGTCCTGATCGTCGATGCGCACGATCAGGTCGCCGCCAATCCTGATCGGCGTATTGCCCAGATAAGCCTTCTCCGTACCGCCGCGCAGGCCCGCTCGCTCGGCCGGGCCGCCGGGAACCACTGTGAGGATTAGCACGCCATAGTCGGAGGGCAATCCCATCTGCGATGCCAGTTCAGGCCCGATGGGCAGGCTCTGTATCCCCAGAACCGGCCGGCGAACCTGTCCGAACTGCACCAGATCATTGAGCACCGCCTTGGCAGCGTTAATGGGAATAGCGAAGCCGATGCCCGCGCTCTGCCCGACCGAGCTGAGGATCATGGTATTGATGCCGATCACCTCGCCGCGCGAATTCAGCAGCGGGCCGCCGGAGTTGCCGGGGTTGATGGGCGCGTCGGTCTGGATGGCTTCATCGATGACCGCGCCGCCCTCGGGCTCGCGCACCGAGCGGATGGAGCTGACAATGCCGCGTGTCATGGTGCCGTTCAGGCCGAAGGGATTGCCGATGGCGAAAACTTTTTGTCCCACCTGCAGCCCGTGAGAATCGCCGAGAACAGCCGGCGTCAGATCGTCGGCCTTGATCTGGATCACGGCCAGGTCGTGCGACTTGTCCAGGCCAACGATCTCCGCCTGGTACTTCTTGCGGTTGGAGAGCGTAACCTCAAGCCGGCGGGGATTGTCGCCGAGCACGTGGTGATTGGTAAGAATGTGGCCGGACTTGTCGATGATGAAGCCCGAGCCCTGTCCCTGTTGCGGCACCGCGCCATAAAAAAAATCAAAACCTACAGTGGTCGAAGTGATGTTCACCACCGAGGGCAGCGCCTTCTTGTAGACGGAGATATTCTCCTGTTCTTCGGTATCGAAGCTCTGCGGCGTCGCGGCTTGGGTGATCTCCACTTCGCTCGGGCGCGTTACCCAACTGGTGGATTGCGGGCTGACCGAGCGGCGGTGGGTAGTGAAGTAATAGAACGCGCCGGCAATCAGAAGGGCGAAGAAGATGGGGCGGATCGATCTCATATGCGTACGTTCGGCGCTAACATCTTAAACTTCTTCGCCGCGGATACACGCGGATCAACGCCGATTCTAATTCTATCCGCGTCCATCCGCGTTTATCTGCGGCGAATGGGTTTTGGGAGGGGTGCGTAGTTCTGCCATCAGCGCATCCACCTTGGATTCGAGTTCGCTAAGCGGGCCGGAGTTGTCGATGACGTAATCCGCAGCCCGGACTTTTTCTTCGTCGGGAAGCTGTGCGGCCATGCGGCGCTTGACTTCCTCTTCGGCAGCGGCCGAATCCATGTGGGTACGGCGGGCGAAGCGCTCGATCTTCTGCCCCAGCGTGCAGGTCACGACGACCAGCTTGTCGAAGCGCTTGGCGACGCCGGCTTCGAGCATCAAAGCGGCTTCCACGATTGCGATGCCATTGGGGTCCTTGGCCGCGATTTCGTCCATCCATGCATCCTGATGAGCGATGACCGCCGGATGAACGATCTGGTTCAACTCCTTGATGCGTCCGGAGGCGAAAGCAGCCTCGGCGAGCTTCTTGCGGTCGATGCCGCCATCGATGCCGACGACCTCGGGCCCGAAGTGCCGCACCACTTCGTAATAGACAGGTTGGCCGGGCCGCATGAGCTGGTGTGCGATTTCATCGGCCAGCACAACGTGCGCGCCGCGCTGCGCCATCAGTTGAGCAACGGCGGTCTTGCCGCAGGCGAAGCCGCCGGTCAGCCCGACGCGCAGCAACCTAGCTCCGCTCGGCCATGGCCGCGGTCTTGAGGCGGGCGCCGCGGCGCAGCTTGGCCGCCTTCAGGGTGTTGGCCATCAGCATGGCGATGGTCAGCGGCCCCACGCCGCCGGGCACGGGCGTGAGCGCCCCGGCAACCTCGGCGACTTCGGGATGC
>Ga0335078_10008965_pt1 | contig 14854 bp, 9 predicted proteins | sample Lox_Sample_32_FD_206711 | JGI IMG/M metagenome (GOLD analysis project Ga0335078, IMG submission 206711) | Soil microbial communities from Loxahatchee National Wildlife Refuge, Florida, United States - Lox_Sample_3.2 | ecosystem: Environmental > Terrestrial > Soil > Wetlands | place: USA: Florida...
AAGCGTCGCACGAGGTTTGGTTTGAGCGCGCGTGCGCGGTCGACGCCGAGGAGCTCCGCGGTCGCCGCGATGGTCTCTTCGTACGCTTCCCACTCGATGCGTGCGCGTCCGTACGCGAGGCCGAGCGGAAAAATCGGCACGAGGTACACGAACGCCATGACGACGTCGCCCATGCGTCGCCTTTGGCGGAGATGAACGCGCTCGTGACGAAGGAGAATGACGCGATCGACGTCGCTCATTCGGTCCCACGAATCCGGAACCCAGAGCGTGCCGAAGAGAACGGTGTGGTACTGCGTCGCGTACGTCTTCATGCGATCGAACGTGAGGATGCGCAGCGCGACGTGAATCGCGCGTTGCAGCGCGTCGTCTCTTTTGTAGTGAATCGCGAAACGCGGAAATTCCGCGCGCATCTCCGCGATGAATCGCTCGGAGCGTTCCATCACGACGGCAGATCCGCTTCGTCGTCGCGCGAGTCGCTTGCGCCGAACGTGGGTCGCTTCTGGCGCTTCATGTAACCACGCGCGCCGAGGACGAAGCCTTCCGCTTCGAGCGCGGCGGCGAGCGGGCTCTCGCGCGCAGGCTTGCGATCGATTTGTTCGATCAAGAGGACGCGCTGCGCGCCTTCGTCGACGCGTCGCGCGAGGCAGCGCGCGAGGTCGGCTCGTGCGCGCACGCGCGCGGCTTCGTCTTCAGGCATGAACGTGAGGAGCGCGCTTCCCCCGCGCGCGATCCACGCGAGCAGCGCGCCCGCGTGGAGCACGACGTGCGCGCCCGCTGCGCGCTGCGGACGCGCTCCGCTCGCGTCGTCCGCACCAGGCCACGGGAGAAGCGCGCCGTACGCGTTCGCGGGATCGGTCGCGGCGAGCCAGCGCGCGGGCTCGGCTTCGGCCTCCGAGAGACGCGCGCGCTCGACGCGCAAGCGATCGGCGGCTTCGCTCGACGCGAACTGCGCGCCGCCCGCGCCGTCGACGAAATATCCGCGACGAATGCGGCCCGTCTCTTCGAGGTGCTTGAGCACGTCGTACACGGAAGAAAATCCGCGCTCGATGGACTCGGCGTGCGCGCTCTCGCGAACGAGCACGCCGTAACGTTCGAGGAGCGTCTTCGCCAGCGCGGCGCGCTTCTCGGTGTCGCTCGGCGCGCGCTCCCAGCGCGACGCGCGCAGCGAGAAGCGACCGCGGGAGCCGCGCGGTTGCGCGCTCGAGAGCGGGTGACGCGGGTGGCGGCGGCGCGGCGCGTCGATCGCGGCGAGATCGCGCAGCGGCTCGAGCGTGTCGTTGGTGACTTCGCCCGCCCAGATCATGTCCCAGAGCGCGTCGTTCACTTCGGGTCCGAACGCGGACGCGATGCGCACGAGATCCGCGAAGAAGAGCGCGCCGCGTTTTTCGAGCGTGGCTCGAATGCGCGCGGCGAGCTCGCCCTCCGCGACGCGCGCGGGCTGCGCGAGGAGCGCTTCGTGCTCCGCGAGGTAGAGCGCGACGCGTCCATCGCGCGGACCGACGCTCTCGACACCCGCCCACACGACGAGCCCTGCGGAGACGAGATCGTCGAGGTCGCCGGGTTTGTAGCTCGCGACGCGGGCGGGGAGCACCTCGGTCTCGAGCGACGACGCGAGGATCGGACAACCTTCGAGCTGCGCGACGACGTCGAGCAAACGATTGCGATCGCGCGTGTCGCTTCGATCGAGCCCGTGCCACGCGAGGAGAAATCGTTGGTACGTCGCGGCCGTGACGGGCTCGACCTCTTTGCGAAGCGCGGAGAGCGCGATGCGTCGCAGCGCGCCGAGCACGTCGCGATCGCAGTGCTCGACGCCGCTTCGATTCGGCGTGAACGCGCCGGCGACGACGCGCCCGCGGCGCACGAGCGTCTCGAGCGCTTGCGCGATGCGCGCGTCTTGCAACCCGAAACGACGCGCGGCGGAGGACGCGAAGAACGGCGCGTGGGTGCGCGCGAAGCGGGCGACGAGCGAGACGAGCGGCTCGTCGGCCTTCTCGAGAAACGCGTCGGGCAACCCGATCGGGAGCGCGACGCCGAGCGCGTCGCGGTAGCGCGCGGCGTCTTCGATGGCGACGTAGCGCGGCTCGCCCGCGACGCGAACGCGCACCGCGCGCCGATCGCGCTCGAGCTCGTCGATCCACGCGCGGTGATCGCCTTTGCAGCGCGCCTCGATTTCGGACGATGAAAGATCGCCGATCGCGCGGAGCACGTCGGCGAGCGCGTCGGCGCTCGTCGCGGGCGACTCGATGCGCTGGAGCTTGCGCTCGTGCGCTTCGAGCATCTCTTCGTCGAACAATTGGCGGAGCTCGGATTCGCCGAGGATCTCCCGGAGCTGCGCGTGATCGATCGACAGCGCGTGCGCGCGGCGCTCGGCGAGCGGCGCGTCGCCGTCGTAGATGAAGTTCGCCACGAACGAGAAGAGGAGGGAAGACGCGAACGGCGAAGGCGACGTCGAGTCGAGCGTGATCGCGCGGACGCGCCGCGTCTCGACGCGCGCCAAGAGATCGCGCAGCGCGGGCAAATCGAACACGTCGCGCAAGCACTCGCGGTACGCCTCGAGCACGATCGGAAACGACGGATACCGCGCGGCGACGGAGAGCAGATCCGCGGAGCGTTTTCGCTGCGCCCAGAGCGGCGAGCGTTTGCCCGGCGAGCGTCGCGGAAGGAGCAGCGCGCGCGCCGCGGCTTCGCGGAAGCGCGACGCGAAGAGCGACGAGCCATCGAGCGCCGCGGTCACGAGCGACTCGATCTCCGACGATTTCGGGAAGAACAGATCGAGCCACGCGTCGCTCTTCATTGCGTCGAGCCCGTCGGACGCCGTGATGCGAAACGCGATGCCGTCGTCGGACCACACGACGTCGGGATCGCCGGGGAGGGTCGCGGTGAGCTTCGCGTGCACGGCCATCGCCCACGGCGCGTGAACGCGCGTGCCGAACGGCGAGAGGACACACACGCGGAGATCGCCGATGTCGTCCACGAAGCGCTCGAGCACGATCGCGCGCTCCGTCGGCACCGCGCCCGCGCGCGCTTGCTCGCCGACGTACGCGACGAGGTTCATCGCGGCGCTCTCGTCGAGCTTGTGCTCCTTCTTCAAGAAACGCGCGGCCTCGGCGGGTTTGGCCTCGACGATGCGCCGCGTGAGCGCGCCGATGCGTTCGCCGAACGACGCGCTGCGGCCCGCGCGATCGCCGTGCCAGAAGGGCATTTTCCCCGGCTCGCCCGCGGCCGGCGTCACGAGCACGCGATCGCTCGTGATCGTGTCGGCGCGCCACGAGCTCGCGCCGAGCAAGAACACTTCGCCCTCGCGCAGCTCGAACACCATCTCTTCGTCGAGCTCGCCGACGCGCTTGCCGCCGCGTTCATTTCCGCTCGCGAGAAACACGCCGTAGAGACCGCGGTCGGGGATGGTCCCGCCGTTCACGATCGCGAGGCGCTTGCTTCCGGCGCGCGCACGCAGCGTGTTCTTCAAGCGATCCCAAATCACGCGCGGACGAAGCTCGGCGAACTCGTCGGACGGATAGCGACCAGACAGCATGTCGAGCACGCCGTCGAACGCGCTGCGCGGGAGATCGGCGAACGGCGCGGCGCGCCGCACGAGATCGAACACGTCGTCGACGCGAAGCGAATCCTTTTCGACGGACGTGATCGCGACGATTTGTTGCGCGAGCACGTCGAGCGGATTCTTCAGCACGAACGTCGCTTCGATCGCGCCTTCGTTCATCCCGCTCGACGCCGCGGCGCACGCGAGCAGATCCGCGCGGTGCTTCGGCATGATGACGCCGCTCGGAACGCCGCCGACTTGGTGGCTCGCGCGTCCGATGCGCTGGAGACCCGACGCGATCGACGGCGGCGCTTCGACTTGGATGACGAGGTCCACCGCGCCCATGTCGATGCCGAGCTCGAGCGAGCTCGTCGCGACGATCGCCGGCAGGCCCCCGCGTTTGAGGCGATCTTCGATCACCGCGCGCTTCTCGCGCGCGACCGATCCGTGATGCGCGAGCGCGATTTCCTCGCCGGCCAAGTCGTTGAGCGCGGTCGCGAGACGCTCGGCGAGCCTTCGGCTGTTCACGAAGATCATCGTCGAGCGGTGCGCGCGAACGAGCTCGACGATGCGCGCGTGCATTTGCGGCCAGATCGAATGCGTCGTCGTCTCGTCCTGCGTGTGCGTCACCGCGGACATGTCGACGTCGGGCGTCGACACGCCGAGCACGAGCTTCTTCGGCTCGCCCGCGTCGACGATGGTCACCGCGCGCGGCGCGCCGTCGATGTAACCGCCGAGCAATCGCGCGGTCTCGTTCAGCGGTTTTTGCGTCGCGGACAAACCGATTCGCTGAAGCGGCGATTTCGTCGTTCGAATCGCTTCGAGCCGCTCGAGCGACACGAACAGGTGCGCGCCGCGCTTGTTGTTCACGAGCTGATGAATCTCGTCGACGATCACCGTCTCGACGCGATCCAAAATCCGTCGCGCGTCGGACGTGAGGATCAAATAGAGCGACTCGGGCGTCGTGATGAGGACGTGCGGCGGGTGCTTCGCCATGCGCGCTCGCTCGCCGGGCGGCGTGTCTCCGGTGCGCACGCCCATCGTGATCGCGCCCGCGTTCGCGATCCCCGCGAGCGGCGCGCGCAGGTTTCGTTCGACGTCGACGGCGAGCGCCTTGAGGGGCGACACGTACAGAACGGACACGCCCGCTCGATCGTGTTTCGCGAGCGCGTCGATCGCCCACAAGAACGCAGCGAGCGTCTTTCCCGATCCTGTCGGCGCGAGGATCAGCGTCGAGTCGCCGCGCGCGATCGCGGGCCAACCGAGCGCCTGCGCGCGCGTCGGCGCGCCGAACGACGCGCGAAAATATTCGCGCGTCGGCTCACTGAACGATCGCAGCGGATCGGTCGAGGCCATCGGCGCAGTTTAACACGTCGTCGGCTCGCGCGAGGTCACCCGAGCACGTCGCGCTCGGCGATGCCACGACCGAGAAACCACTCCGCGCCGCGGACGGGTTTCTTCCCCTCGAGCTGCACGCGCTCGAGCTCGATGAGCCCGCGGCCGCACGCGACGATCACGCGCGTCTTGTCCGCGATCACGATCTCGCCCGGCTGCGTCTCGCGCGACACGGTCCCGTCGACGCGCTTCGTGCGGTGCACGATCACGCGTTTTTCCCGCGCGATCGTGAAGGCCATCGGTTGCGGGTTCATCCCGCGCACGTGGTCGTGGATTTCGTTTTCGGGCTTCGTCCAGTCGATGCGGCCCGTCTCTTTTTCGAGGAGCGGCGCGGTGGTCGCGCGCGCGTGATCCTGCGGCGTCGCGGCGAGCTCGCCGCGTACGAAACGCGGCAGTCCCTCGCGCACCGCGCGCGCGCCGAGCGCGGAGAGTCGCTCGGCGAGCTCACCCGCGGTTTCGTCCGGACCGATCGCGGTCTCGTAGGTCGCGAGCATGTCGCCCGTGTCCATGCCCGCGTCCATCTTCATCAACGTGATGCCCGTCGTCTTCTCGCCGCGCACGATGGCCCACGCGATCGGCGCCGCGCCGCGATATTTCGGAAGGAGCGACGCGTGGACGTTCACGCAACCGAGCCGCGGCGCGTCGAGCACGTCCTGCGGGAGAATCCTCCCATACGCGATCACGAGCGCGACGTCGGCGCGCTGCTCGCGCGCCCACGCAGCGAAGTCACCCGTGCGGAGCTTCGTCGGTTGCACGACCGGAATGCCGAGCGCTTCGGCGCGCTCTTTGACGGGCGGCGCGGCGACCTTCAATCCGCGCCCGACGGGTTTGTCCGGCTGACACACGACGCCGATCACATCGGCGATTTCGACGAGCGCATCGAGCGCGGGCACGGAGAATTTCGGCGTACCGAAGAAGAGCGCCCTCACTCCATGCACTTCTTCCACGCCGCCGTCGTGCGCGTGGCCATCGCGCACTTGTGTTGCTTCTTCGTCGTCGACTGGCCGCACTCGGCGAGCATCTGACCGAAGATCGGGTGCTGCGCGAGCTCCGCCTGCGTGGGCGTCGGCACGTGGTTCTCTCTCGTCATGGCCTTCGCGAGCACCATGATGACGTCGGTGCACTCTTTTTGCGTGAGGCCGCCGGCGCGTTGCACGAACGCGGGCGGCGCGGTGGGCTGCGTCGCGCCCGCGTCTTGCGGCGTGTCGAGCGATTGCGGGCCGACGCCCGGCGGAGGCCCCGCGTCCGGGAGCGGTGTCGACGTCGCGTTGCCCGCTTGGCCGACTTCATCGGGCGGAAGATCGGACGTCGTCGTCGTTCCGCCGCTCTGATCGATCGGCACTTCTTGAACCGGCGTGTGCTGAACGCTGCCGCCACACGCGAGCGCGCACACGAACGAAACCGCCAACCACCTTCGCATGACGGGCACGGAGGATAACCTTAAATCAGTATTCGATGCACGCTTCCCAGTCGTTCGCGGAGGGGGCCTTCATCGCGCACGCGAGCTCCGCGCTCGAGATCTCGTCCATGCACCTTTTTTCGGCGTCAACGTAAGCGAGCGTCGCGCGCCGGTGGGCGATGCGCTCTTCGCGCGCGGCGGGCCGCTGCTCGTCTTCGGTGAGCGCGAGGTAACGATCGAGCATCGCGTCGCACTGCGCTTGCGTCGGTCGCCGCGAGCACGCCGTGACGCACGCGAAGACGAAGAGCGCGAGCTGTCTCATTCGAGCCGCATCCTATAGACTACGCGCCGATGCGCGTCCTCAACTTCAACGCCGGTCCCGCAACGCTTCCGCTTCCCGCGCTCGAGCTCGCGCGCGACGAGCTCGTCGAGTTCGGCGGGACGGGCATGTCCATCATGGAGCACTCGCACCGCGGCAAGGACTACGAGGCGGTGCATCACGAAGCGCAGTCGCTCATGCGCGAGCTCCTCGGCGTTCCGGACTCGCACCACATTCTCTTCGTGCAAGGCGGCGCGTCGCAGCTCTTCGCGCAGGTGCCGATGAACTTCATGGCGCGCGGCAAGCCCGCCGACTACGTCGTCAACGGCGCGTGGGGCGAGAAGGCGATCGCGGAAGCGAACGTCGTCGGCAAGATGATCGGCTGCGAGGCGCGCGTCGTCGCGACGACCGGCATGGGCGACGGAAAAGAAAAATCCTACGCGCGCGTTCCGCAAGACGCGGAAATCAAGCTCGATCCGAACGCGTCATACTTGCATTATACAAGCAACGAGACCATCCACGGCATCGAGTTCCACCGCATCCCGACGTCCAGCGCGCCGCTCGTGTGCGACGCGTCGAGCGACTTCATGTGGAAGAAGACGGACGTCTCGAAGTTCGCGCTCGTGTACGCGGGCGCGCAGAAGAACGTCGGACCGAGCGGCATCGTGGTGCTCCTCGCGAACAAAGATTTCGTCGCGCAGGGCCGCACCGACATCCCGAAGATCTTCCAGCTGCGCACCGTCGCGGACAACGACTCGCTCTACAACACGCCTCCGACGTTCGCGATTTATCTGATCCGCAACGTGATGCGTTGGATCAAGAGCGAAGGCGGGCTCGACGCGATCGAGAAACGCAACCGCGAGAAGGCGAAGCTCGTCTACGACGCGCTCGACGCGCACGCGGGGTTTTACAATCTTCCCGTCGAGAAGAATTCGCGCAGCGTGATGAACGTCGTGTTCCGCTTGCCGAGCGAAGCGCTCGAAGAAAAATTTTTGGCCGAGGCGAAGAAGCGCAAGATGGTCGGGCTCAAGGGACACCGCAGCGTCGGCGGGATGCGTGCGTCGCTGTACAACGCGGTGCCCGTCGAGTGGGCGCGCGCGCTCGCCGAGCTCATCGACGAGTTCGCGAAGACGAACGGCTGATTGGTAAGCCCCTACTTACCGAGCGCGAAGCCCGCGCCGACGGACATCGCGTACGAAAAAGCGCACCGACCGGCGTCTTCGAAGCACTGTGCCCCGAGCTCGATCGGCCGGACGAACGCGTAGACGCCTTTGTCGGCGAGGAAGAAGAGCTTCGCGTCGACGCCGCCCGTCAGCGAGATGCCCGCGCTCGGCCCGTCGAAGAGGTAGCCGATCCCGACCGTCCCGAACGGATCGATGTTGAGCTCGAACGACGAGATCTTGATCGGGATGTCCCAGCCGCCGCGGAGCGCGGTGAGGCCCGCCGCGTGTGCTTGGATGCCGGTGAGGATGAACGCTTGGCGAAGACCGAGGACGAATCCGTCGTGGCGTCCGCTGAAGTGATAGCCCGCTTCGATCTGCGGATCGAAACCGGTCCACGAATAACCAAATCCGGCGACGAGGTTCGGGAAGTCCCAATAGCTGATGCCGACGCCGCCTTGGACGTAGAACGGACCGTAGCTCGAGTCGTCAGCGTGCGCGGACGAGGTGAACGCCAGCGTCGCGACGGACGCGAGCGCGACGAGCGCGCGCCTCATTTTTTCGGTGCCGGCAGCTTGGCGACCTGCGTCTCGAGCGACGTCGCGATCGCGGCTTCCACCGCGGCGCCGCGCGCCCACTGGTGCGCCTTCACGAGCGACGTGCCAGCCGCCTTCGCGACCTTGGCGCGCCGGCTGCGCGAGAGCGCGCGAAATCGATTTTGAGAATCGGACGGAAGATGCCGCTTGGCGGCGCTGAGGTGTCCACGCATGACGCTCGCTGCATATCACAATCCCCCTGGCACGTAACTGGGCAGGTAACTCAGCTTGCAGTCGCCCTGCGTGTGGAACGACGCGCGGCTCACGTTCGCGCGCGTGTCGATCTCGATCTCGCCGTGCAGCGACACGCGGCCGTCCACGGCTTTGTCGAGCCCGAGCATCCCCGCGAGCGCGACCGCGCCTTGTCCGACGCGTCCGAGCTCCGCGACTTGTGCCTTCACCGCGTCCGCGCACGCCATCACGCCCGACGCGTAACGCACGCTCGCCTTCATCCCCGTGTCGTCGTACGAGAAGCTCCCTTCGAGCGGACCGCTGAACGGACCCGCGCGCAGCGTGCCCGACGTGATCTTCACCGACTGCGGATCGCCGAGGTAGCTCACGTCGACCGCGAACGTCGTGCGCGCGATCGACGCGCCGAGGAAGACTGCGGTCGCGGTCGCGACGAGCGTGCCTTGCGCGCCGGGCGTGTCTCCCTTGCCTCCCGTCTTGTGATGGAGATGGATCTCGAAGCGGCTCGTCTCGTCGCCGTGAAATCCGAGGACGTCCGGCGGAAGACCGAGCTCCTCGATCGACGTGCTCTTCGTGTCGACGTCGAACGCGCTCGAGCTCGCCGTGCGCGCGAGCTTGATGGTCGCGACGTCGCCCCGCGCGATCTCGACGCGCGATCCAACGTCGTCGGCGTCGAGCAGCGCGTGCCACGCGGCGAGATCCTTCTTCGCCGTCGCGTGAAGCTCGGGGATCTCCACGCGGTAATCGTCGCCGAGCGCGCGGGTCGGCTTCTTCGCGATCTCCGCGTTCACGTGATCCGCCTCGAGCACCAGCCCGTCGAAGGGGAGGGCGCGCTTCCACTCGATCGATCCGTCGTGGACTCCGACGCGCGTGAGGGTCGCGGCGTCTCCGCCCGGCGCGCTCCGCGACGCGAACGCCGCGCGCAGATCGACCACGTCCGCGTCGAGCGCGATCTTCGCGCCGCTGACGTCGATCGCGGTCGGCGTGAGCCAATCGAGCGTGACGTCGACGAGCGTTGCGCTCGCGGACGCCTTGGGCGAGCCCTTCGCGTCGCTGCGAATGAGCACCGTCGCGGTCACGTTCTTGAGCCGCGCGCGGCCGGGCAAAATCGCGAGATCGCCGATCGACAGCGCGACGCCTTGCGCGGCAGCAGCCTCGATGATCTTTTTCTTCACGATCCGCGGCAGCAAAATCGCGAGGCCTGCGAACGCGAGCGCGAGCAGCAGAAGCAGAGGCAACACGACGCGCGTGATCGACCGCTTGGCCACGTTCGTACTCTCGTGCATTTGAAGCCGCGCTGGCATACAAAACGCGCATGAGCGAAGACAAGCGCACGGTCATGCAGGCGCTCGACGCGATCGTCGCCGCGCACGGCGACTCGCCCGCGCTGCACGCGAAGGATCGGTCGCTGTCGTGGAAGGAGTACGCGGCGAACGTTCGCGCGATCGCGAAGGCGCTGATCAAAGCGGGCGTTCAGCCGCGCGAGGGCGTCGTGATCCTCGGGTACAACTCGCCCGAGTGGGTGCTCGCGGACGTCGGCGCGATCTTCGCGGGCGCGATCCCGGCGGGCATCTACACGACGTCGAGCGGCGAACAAGCCGCGTACATCGCGCACCACTGCGACGCGCGCGTCGCGTTCGTCGACACGCGCGAGCAAGCCGAGAAGCTCGTCGCCGCGAAGTCCGCGATGCCGAAGCTCGAGCGCATCGTGCAGTGGAAGGGCGAGAAATGCGCCGATCCAATGGTTGTAGAGTACAAGGAGTTCGCGGCGAGCGGGAAGGACGTCGAAGACCGCGCGCTCGACGCGCGCGTCGCGGCGCAGAAACCCGACGACGCGTGCACGTTGATCTACACGTCGGGTACGACGGGCACTCCGAAGGGCGTGCTCCTTTCGCATCACAACATCACGTGGACCGCGCAGGCGAGCCTCAAGGTCGGCATCAAGCAGGGCGACTGCGCGGTGAGCTATTTGCCGCTCAGCCACATCGCCGAGCAGATGCTCACCATTCACGTGCCGATGGCGGCGTGCGTCGAGATTCATTTTTCCGAGAGCCTCGAGAAGATGCCCGAGGCGCTCGCGAAGGTGAGGCCGTCGTATTTTCTCGGCGTGCCGCGCGTGTGGGAGAAGATGCAAGCGCGCATGTCGGCCGCAGCGGAGAACGCGTCGCCGCTGCGCAAGCGGATCGCGCGGTGGGCGCGCGGCGTCGGGCTCGCGGGCGGTTACGCCGAGCAGCGCGGCGAAGCGAAGCCGATGCTCTACGGTCTCGCCAACGCGCTCGTCTTCTCCAAGGTGCGCGAGCGCATCGGGCTCGATCGTTGTCGCTTCGCGCTCACGGGCGCCGCGCCGATCTCGAAGGACACGCTCGAGTTCTTCTTGAGCCTCGGCATCCCGCTCTACGAAATCTACGGCATGAGCGAATCGACCGGGCCGATCACGCAGTCGATTCCGAGCGAGTATCGCACGGGCGCCGCGGGCAAGGTGCTCGACGGCGGCGAGATGCGTATCGCGGAGGACGGCGAGATCCTCGCGCGCGGCCCGCACGTGTTCGTTGGTTATTTGAAGGACGACGCGTCCACGAAAGAGACGATCGACGAAGACGGCTGGCTTCACACGGGCGACATCGGCGAGATCGACGCGGACGGTTATCTGCGCGTGACCGACCGCAAAAAGGAGCTCCTCATCACCGCGGGCGGAGAGAACGTCGCGCCGCAGCTCGTCGAAGGGATGCTCAAGTCGATTCCCGCGATCGGACAAGCGGTGGTCGTCGGCGATCGTCAGCGGTATTTGGCCGCGCTGATCACGCTCGATCCGGAGCGCGTCGCGAGCGCGGCGACCGCGGCGGGAAGTCCGGCGCGCGACGCGGAGAGCGCGTCGAGCTGCGCGACGTTCCGCGCGTACATCGAAAAGGAGATCGAGCGCGTCAACGAGCGCCTCGCGCGCGTGCAGACGGTGAAGCGCTTCACGATCTTGCCGCGCGAGCTCTCGATCGACGCGGGCGAGCTCACGCCGACGCTGAAATTGAAGCGCAAGGTGATCGCGCAGCGGTACGCGAAAGAGATCGACTCGATGTTCGTGTGACGCGAGCTCAGCGCGCGAGCTCGCGCGTGAGAAGACCTACGCCCAGTTCGTGTTCATGCGGCGCTTGAGCGCGGCCGCCTCGGCCGTGACCGCGAAGCGCGCGGCGTCGCCCGCGTACGGATGCTCGAGCACGGCGGCGAGCGCGGCGCGTCCCGGCTGCTCCGTCGCGCGGAGGAGCACGGCGTCCGCTCCGCGCACGTCGTCGATCGTCGCGAGGAGATCCCCCGTGAGCAGGTACGCCGTGCGGAGCTCGCCGCGCGCGAGCGCCGCGACGAACTGCGTGACGATCATCGGACGTCCCTGCGGCGCGGTGAGGTGCGTCGCGAGCTCTTCGATGAGCTTGCGCTGACGGCGCGCGAGCGCCTTCGCGACGGGTCCTTCGTACTGCGCGATGAGCGGCTCGGTCTGCAGATCCAAATCGCGCGCGTAGGTCGGCACGACGCTGCGCGCGGCGGCGACGAGGAGCGCTTCGATGTGGGGTCCTGGTAGCTCCTCGAGCCACGGCACGCCGTACGCGACGCGCGCGAGCGCGCGACCCATCGACGCGAGCTGCGCCATCTCGGGGAGCTCCGTGAGCGACGGTGGAACGACGACCCACGGGACGTCCTGCGTGAGCACGCGCGTGCGCGGGACGCTCGGCGCGATGACGAGCTCGATGTCGGAGATCCCGAGCATCTTCATCAGACGATCGAGGAGCGCGCGCGTCGGATGACCGCTGCGCGACGACACGCGATCGCGCGACGAAATGCCGAGCTCGCCGATGTCGCTCCGGAGCATCTTCGCTTCGACGCCGTAGATCGCAGCGGCGACCTCGAGCAGCACGTGCCGCCCTTCTTGCGGGAGCACGTGCGTGACGAGCGTCGAGCGATCGAGCGTCGGCTGCGGCGTTTCGGGCGGGCGCGGTCTTCGGTTGCGGAGCCACGCGTAGCGTCCGTCGTCGAGATCACCGGCGACCGCGCGGAGCTCGCTCACCGCGAGCGCCTCTTCGTTGCGCCTCTCCGAGTTGAGCGACTGCTCCAGCAGCGAGAGCGCGGCCGCGGGATCCGCGATGGACAGGAGCGGGCGCGGATCGGGCGAAAGCATCGCGAGCACCGTGCGCGCTGCGTCTTGGTGCGCTTGCGCCTTCGCGTACGCGCTCGCGAGCTCGAAGCGCGTCTCGTGGAGGCTCGGATCGAGCGTGACCGCTTGCACCAAATGCGGAATGCCTTCGCGCACGCGAAGCAATCCTTCGACTTCGATTTGTCCGAGCGTGGCGTACCACGAAGCGGACGTGCTGCCGACGCGTTGACCCGTCGCGATCACGCGCTCGAGCGCGGCGGCGTACTTGTGATTGTCGATCGTGCCTTGCGGCGTCTTGAACGCGCCGGCGAGCCGCGCGAACATCTTCGCGTTTCCGGGCGAGGACGCGACGGCCGCGACGAGCGCACGCTCTGCGCCCGCCGCGTCGCCGAGCCGCGCGCGCAGCGTCGAGAGCTCCGCGAGCAGCTCGCACTTCTGAATCGGATCGGTCTCGACGTCGGCGAGCTGCTCGAGGATGCTCGCCTGCTCCTGCCGCGTGTCGGCTTTGCCTTGCGCCAGGTGACGGAGGAGCGCGCGGAGGGCGCGCGGGTTGAGCGGTTCGATCGAGAGCGCGGAGCGCAGCGCGCGCTCGGCGTCCGCTTTGCGATCGAGCACGCGCTCGTACACGCTCGCCAGCGCGAAGAGCGCCGTGAGACGCGGACCCGGCTCGTGGCTCGTCGCGACGACTGCTTCGAGCGCATCGACCGCTTCTGCCCACGCGCGCTGCGCGATGCAGAGCTCCGAGAGCGTGAGGAGCGACGGGATGTGATCCGGCACGGCGGAGCGCACGCGCTGCATCGCCTCGATCGCGGTCGGCAGATCCTTGAGCTCGTCGCGCGCGACGCGCGCGATCTCGGAACCGAGCATCACGATCGCTTCGGGCTCGGTCGCGGACTTCAGCGCCGTGCGGAACACGTCGACGAGGCGCTCGGCGTGACCGTCCTCGCTCCAAATCGTCGAGAGGCGTCCCGCTGCGACGATCGAGTCCGCGTCGGCCTCGACCGCGCGTTGAAGGAGCGCGCCCGCGCGCGATCGCCGCTCGGGGATCGAGCCGAGGCGATCGTCCTTCGGCCATCCCGCGGTCGACGTGCCGAGGAGGAGCTCGGCGGCTTCGAGCAAGTAGCGCGCGCGCACCGCGGGTTGCGCGGCGATGTCCGCGAGCGAGAGCGACGCGGCGAGCGCGCCCTCCGCGTCGCGCACGCGCGCGGACAAACGCGCGAGGCCCGTCGCCGCGGTGACCGACAACCGATCGATCGCGAGCGCCGCGCGATAACGCTCGTGCGCTTCGCGAATGAGCTGCGTTCCGTCGGCGACGTGCGCGGCGGATTCCTCGAGCATGAGCGCGAGTCGGAGCTGCTGCGCGAGGCGCGTGCCGTCGTCGGACGCGATCGCGACGAGCGCGCGGAGCGCCGCGAGGACGCTCTTGCGCGCGCGCGCCTCGTTCCTCCGCGCGAGCGGCAGATCGCGCCGGAAAATCGCCTCGAGCGCGCCCGGGTCCGTCGCGTCGAGCTCGAGGATGCGCACGTACGTCGGTCCGGGATCGGCGGCGGGGAGCTTCCACTCTTCGAGCGCGGCGAGCGACCAGAGGGCGCCGACGCGCGCGCGCACGTCGCGGAGAGCGTCGCCCTGACGCGAGAGCGACTGCGCCAGCCCGGGCAGATCGTTTTGCGCGCGCGCGATCGACTCGAGCATGCGGAGCGCGGGCACGTGCGACGGATCGTCTTTCACGATCGACTCGAGCAGCTGGACCGCGCGCGGCAGATCATGACGTTGCGACGCGAGAAGCGAAGCTGCAGCGAACGCGAACGCGCGCCCCGCGTCCGTCGCTCCCGCGCGCTCGGCGCGCTTCAGCGTGTGCGTGAAGAGCTCGCCGAACGCGGTCGTGCCTTTCTCCTTCGACGCGGCGCGCGCGAGCACGCGCCCGAGGCGATCCGCGGCGAGCTCGTCTTCCGCGTCTCCGACGAGCGCGCGCGCGTACGTCGCGGCCGCGCGCACGTCGTCGTGCAGCTTGTACTCTTCGACTTCGGCCGCGCGCACGAGGTAATGCGCGCGCTCCTGCGGGCTCTCCGCCGAATCGCCGAGCTGCGCGAGCGCGTCGCGGTACGCCGCGTGATCGCCCG
>Ga0335078_10008966_pt1 | contig 14854 bp, 8 predicted proteins | sample Lox_Sample_32_FD_206711 | JGI IMG/M metagenome (GOLD analysis project Ga0335078, IMG submission 206711) | Soil microbial communities from Loxahatchee National Wildlife Refuge, Florida, United States - Lox_Sample_3.2 | ecosystem: Environmental > Terrestrial > Soil > Wetlands | place: USA: Florida...
GATGGCGCTGGCATCGATGACCAGCCAGCGCACGGGCGACGGGGACTCATCCACGAGCTTCTGCGCCTGTTCCACAAAAAAGGCGGCATTGGCGTAAAACAGGTCCGAGCCAAACCAATACATCACCATCCCCGGTTCGATCATTTTGCCCGGCACGGCTTCTTCCATCCGCCATTGATCCACGTCGTCCTGCAAAATCACCGCGGTGTGGGGTCGATAACTCCGGCGGACGTGCTGCAACAGGGAGAGCACAACCGCGAGAAAGATGCCCTGCTCGACACCGACGAAGACCACGGTGGCAGCCGTGGCCAGCGCCACGGAGAATTCCCTCGGTTTTTTCCGGCGGATTTCGGCGAGACCGCGATAGTCCACCAGTTTGATCCCGATCATGAAGACGATGGCCGAAAGGACGGCATTGGGGAGAAAACTCAACGGCCTCGTCAAAAACAATAGCACCAACAGCACGACCACGACCGAGGTCAGGTGGGACCACTGACTGCGCCCCCCGGCTGTGTCCACCATGGCGGTCTTCGTGGGACTGCCATTGACAACGAACGTGCTGCTGCAGCCGGCCGCGGCGTTGGCGAGCGCCAACCCCACCAGATCCATGTTCTGGTTGAAACGATTGTGATACCGCAGCGCATAAGCGCGCGAGGTTGCAGCACTTTGGGCCAGGATGACCATAAAACAGGAAATCGTCACCGGCATCACTGCCCATAGGTCAGTCATGGTGACGCCGGGCAGACCCAGTTGCGGCAGGCCGCTGGGAATGGCGCCTACGACCCGAACGCCGTGGTCACTCCAATGCAGAAGGGCGCTGGCCGCGGTTAACCCGATTACAGCCAGCAAAGCGCCCGGAAAACGGGGCGAGACAACTTCAAATCCAACAATGATGCCCAGGGTCGCCAAGGCAATATATAAACTCGGCAGATTCGTCTGCGTCAGATGCTGAAAAGTGAACAGGAGTTGCCCGATGAATCCATGTCCCCCTTTTTCGAAGCCCAGCAGGCCATGCAGTTCGCCGAAGGCAACCTGGATGCCGACTCCGGACAAAAACCCCACCAGGACCGTGCGGGACAGGAAATCCGCGAGAAACCCCAGCCGCAGGATTCCGGACAGCAGAAGCATTCCTGCCGCCAGGAGTCCGACGAGGCTGGTCAGCGCGACGTATTTCGGCGTGTAGGCGACCAGCGACAGGGAGGCAAAGGCCGCCGCAATCATGGCTGCCGTTGCGGAATCGGCGCTGACCACGAGCAGCCGTGAAGAACCGAAGAGGGCGAACACGAGCATCGGTAGCAACATGGTGTAAATTCCGGTAATGACCGGAGTGCCGATGATTTTGGTATAACCCATCACTTCCGGGATACCGAGCGCGGCCAAAGTCACCCCGGCGATGAGGTCGGACGGGAGGCGCGATTTGTCGTACGGCAAAATGCCTTGAAAGATGGCCCAGGACGGCGGGCCGACGGTTTTGTCCTTGCTGGTTGGCGCAGTCTTCATTCCCAAGCCTGGCTGACGCATTCAAGTTTATCGTCTTGACCAGACACCGCAAGATTCGAGCGAAGCAGTCATTACCGACACACCGCCTGTTTCTTCACCCCCAATTGTTTTCCCGGTCGCCGGGGTTGCCGGAACGAGTTCGGCAAGGTGATTGCTAAAGAAAGTAATGTCATATTTGTCCAGCAAACCTGAGTGGTTGGGTTTGGCGAAGTCCTTTGCTGTGGCTTCTTTAAAAATTCGACAATTATTGGAGTATTTTGCGTTTTCCGGCACCGGCTGAGGTCGGAGGGCCGCGAGTTTTCTCTATTTCCATTACTGGCGACGGATGTTTCAAAATGCCCACCAAGTCCAAAACGCAACTGATTAAACGTTTGCTCGGCGAATACGAGCATGACGGTTTCTTCGACGAAATGCTCGATGCCGGGGGCCGGGTCCGGCCCCATTACCGGCAATTCCGGGAACTTTTCCAGACGCTGTCCGCCAGGGAATTTGAACACAAACGCCAGTCGGTGGACCTCGCTTTTCTGCGTCAGGGAATCACCTTCAACGTGTACGGCGATTCGGCGGGCGCCGAAAAGATTTTTCCCTTCGACCTGCTGCCGCGGGTCATACCGGCGAGCGAGTGGGAAATGCTCGAACGCGGCCTCGTGCAGCGCATTACGGCGTTGAACCTGTTCCTGCGCGACATCTATCACGAACAAAAAATTCTGCGGGACGGCGTCATCCCGCCATCCTATGTGCTTTCCGGGAAACATTTCCGGCGCGAGTTCGTGAACTTCAGCGTGCCGAGGGATATTTATATTCACGTTTGCGGGACGGATTTGATCCGTGACGACCAGGGCCGGTACCTGGTGCTGGAGGACAACGGACGTTGTCCCAGCGGCGTCAGTTACGTGCTGGAAAATCGCCGGGCGATGAAGCGGGCTTTTCCGGCGATGTTTGAAGGCATCGGCGTCCAGCCGGTCGAACATTATCCGCAGGAACTGCTCAAGATGCTGCAGCACATCGCACCCGCGGGCGCGGCGGACCCGACCATCGTGTTGCTCACCCCCGGCGCTTTCAACTCGGCCTACTTCGAGCACACCTACCTCGCGCGGCAGATGGGGATCGAAATTGTCGAAGGCCGCGACCTGGTGGTGCGCGATTCGCGCGTTTTCATGCGCACGACCAAAGGACTCCAGCCCGTGCATGTCATTTACCGGCGGATTGATGATGATTTTCTCGACCCGACGGTCTTCCGTCGCGACTCCCTGCTCGGCGTTCCGGGCATTGTCCACGCTTACCGCGCCGGCAATGTATCGCTCGCCAACTCCATCGGCACGGGCATCGCGGACGACAAGGTCATTTATTACTTCGTGCCGCGCATGATCAAATATTACCTGGACCAGGAGCCGTTGATTTCCAATGTGCCGACCTATCTGGCCAGTGAAGCCGAGGACAAAAAGTATATCCTCGAACATCTGGACCAGCTGGTAGTCAAAGCGGCCAATGAATCCGGCGGCTACGGCATGTTGATGGGGCCCCGGGCGACCCGGGCGGAAATTGAAGCGTTCCGCGGCAAAATCGAAGCCGAGCCGCGCAATTACATCGCGCAGCCGATGATTTCGCTTTCGCGGCATCCCACGTGTGTGGACGACGACAATTATTTTGAAGGCCGGCACGTGGACCTGCGGCCTTACATTATTTACGGCGAGAAAACTGTCATCGTACCCGGCGGCCTGACGCGCGTGGCCTTGCGCAAGGGTTCGCTCGTCGTCAACTCCTCGCAAGGCGGCGGCAGCAAGGACACCTGGGTGCTGTATGGAGATGAATGAGATGAACATCGAACAGCGAACAGCGAACGCTGAACTTCGACGTCACCGGCGAACGCAGGGTAATTTCATTCGGCATTCGATGTTCGATGTTCGGAGTTCGATGTTTTCCCGTCCCAAATCATGTTAAGTCGCGTGGCCAATTCACTCTACTGGATGTCACGTTACATCGAACGCGCGGAAAATATCGCGCGCATTGTGGACGTGAATTTGCAGTTGCTCCTGGATTTGCGGAACCTCGATGAGGAACGACTCGCGCAACACTGGCTGCCCATTGTGGAGACGACCGGCGACGAGCAGCAGTTTTTCCGGCTCCACAAAAAAGCCACCGGCCAGGCGGTCACGGAATTCCTGGTGTTCCAGGCCGGGAACCCCAATTCGCTGGTCTCCTCCATCTGCCAGGCGCGCGAAAACGCCCGCATGGTCCGCGACCAGATAACCATCGAATTTTGGGAAGAATTGAACCGGCTTTACTGGTTTGTCAAAACCCCGGAGGCGCGGCGGATTTGGAAGGAAAGCCCCAGCGAGTTCTTTCAGCAGGTCAAATACAGTTCCTTGCACCTGATTGGGCTCAGTGACTCGGCCCTGTTGCGCAACGAAGGCTGGTGGTTCGTGCAGGCTGGAAAATTCCTGGAACGCGCGGACAAGACATCACGCATCCTCGACGTGCGTTCAGGCATGTTGCCGGAGAAAGGCGCGCCGACGGGAAGCGACCAGCCGGAAGCGTTGGAGTGGTCGGCCGTTCTGCGATCTTGCAGCGCCTGGGATGCCTACAAAACCCTGCACGGCGCGGAGGTGCATCCCCGTGGCGTCGTCGAATTTCTTCTGTTGCATGATGACTTCCCCAGGTCGGTGCGATTTTGTGTCAGCCAGCTGAACCACGCGCTGCGCCGTATATCCGGCGTGCCGGACGGCCGTTTCTGCAATGACGCGGAGAAACTGGCTGGGCGGCTGGTCGCGGAATTGCAGTTCAGCACGCCAGATGAGATTTTTGACCAGGGCCTGCATTCTTACCTCGATCTGCTGCAAACCAAGCTCAACGACATCGGCGCGGCGTTGTTCGACGCCTACATTTTCCAACAGTTCAACAATCTGGAGGATGAAATCATGGTCCAACAGGAGGAACAACAACAGCAAGCCCGCATCCCGCTCGAATCTTTCCTATGAAACGCATCGGTATCCTGACCGCCGGCGGTGACACGCCCGCCTTGAACGCCACCATTCACGGGGCGGTGGTACGCGCGAACCAGCTCAAGGTCGAGATCGTCGGCCTGATCAAAGGGTTCAATTGCCTGTTCAACCCGCGCGTGCCGCATATCCATCTCAATCCATTGTTTCAGGAAATCCCCGAACTCGACCCCACCAAGGGCGGCACCCTCATCGGTTCGTCCCGCGATTATGTGGATCCCGAAAATAAACAGGACCTCGACCTGGTGGAATCGCGCTTGAAAAAACTCGGTATAGAAGGGCTCATCTGCATCGGCGGCGACGGCACCCTCAACGGTCTGCAGCCGATTGCCGAGCGCCTGCCTGCCGTGCTGGCCCCCAAGACCATCGACAACGACCTGGGATTGAATTACCCCAGCGAGCCGGATGAGTGGGTGCGGGTCAACGATGCCGCGGCCAAACGCGGTTATCGCTACAAACAGGTTCCCGCCACCGAAACCTTCGACCTCGATCAAATCGTCAATTACGCCACGCCCGGTTATACCACGGCTGTTTTTGTATCCGCGGGCGGTGTGGAGCGCATCCGGACCACCGCGGAAAGCCACCGGCGCATTGCCATCATCGAAGTCATGGGCCGGCACTCGGGTTACATTGCGCTGGGTACCGCCTACGGGCAGCCGGACATCATTCTCGTTCCCGAACATCCTCTCGACCTCGAACACCTTGTCCAGCGCGTCAAACACATTTACGACCTCCAGAAAAATGTCGTCATCGTCTGCGGCGAGGGCATCGTGGATGAGCAGGGCCGCGAACTCGGCGCTGAAACCAAATCCACCGATCCTTCCGGCAACGTGGTGCTCAGCGGCGCGGCGGACGCGCTCCGCAACAAGTTGGTCCAGATGATCGGCGACCGTTATTTCCAGCTTTATCGCCGCGGCGAATCGGCCAAGGAAGCCATCTTCACCAGAAAAGTCGGCCACACGCAACGGGGCGGACGGCCAATTCTGTTTGACCGGTTTTACGCCGGGCTGCTCGGCGCCAGGACCGTGGACCTGTTGCTGGAAGGCCGCAACAATGCCATTTCCGTTCTCCAATACAATTCGGACAAGGGTTTTCATGTTGAGGGCTACGACGCCAACCGCTTCCGCGACCGCTGGGGCCTGATCCATGCGCGAAAGCTGCATCCGGCACTTTACGACGCGAAATTGATGAAGCCCTCCAGGCTGGGCATAGATTATCTGCTGCCGATTTTCACCGACGCCATCGGGAATGACGACGCGGAGCACATGCGTTCGACGTTGTTCGACCCCGGCAACCTCGCGCAACCCTATCACTCCATCAACACGGATGTGCACAAGCGCATCCGTTTTCTGGAAACGGAGGCCGCGTGAGTACATCCGCCAACCTGATATCTTATATCAACGTCAAACTCACGTTGCTCGGCTTTCCGCCGGTGGCGGCGGACGACGCGGCGCAGTTGGGAGACATCGTCTCTTCGCTCATCGCCCAATACCGGGAGAAGGAGCGGCTCCTGGCCAATCACCTTTGCCCCGCCGACCAACGGATTCAAACCTTCCTGTACGATTACCTGCAGGATGTACCGGTAACCAAACTGCCGCTGCGTACGCTGACCCTGGACCGTCCCGGCATGGCGCGCACACTGTCGCTGCCGGTGGACCGCGATGAATTCGCCTCCAGTATTCTAAATTCCTATCGGGTGAAACAGGGCGTGCTGCACAACCCCAGGAGCGACCGTCGCACGACCCAGGGCATTTTTCATGTGGCCGAAGGCGGCCTGCCGATTCCGGATGATAAAATCGGCGTGCCCAAGGCGGTGTTCGGGAGATTGCTGAGCCTGGCGTTCAATCCGCCGCGCGAAATCATGCGCCTGCCGTTTACCGCCACCCAGTCGCAACCCGCCGAGTGTTTCGTTTCCTTGCTGCTGCGGCCGGTGGTCTGCCCCGAAGTCCCCGGTTTTACACCCCGGAAATCGATGGAAATCCGTTTCTTCGCGCCGGGCAACCTTGTCAGCAACCTCGATTTCGTCGAAAACATCTTTGGCAATGCCGGTGATCCGAATCTTCCTGAAAACGACGCCGGGCTCGACACCGAACATTGGACCGGCCACACCGGCTGTGTCATTCTCGCGCCGCACCTGACGAAGGTCTCCAAGAAGGATGCCGGCCTGCCGTTCTGGGAGCAGGCCACGGAACGCCAGCGCCGCGACGGCATGTGTTGGAAGGACGAATGGGAATTTTACAACAACGGCGGCGCCTTCAAACTGACTTGTCGCGATGAAACCGGCGTCATCGTCACCCTCATCGCCGACAACTACTTTGGTTACTGTAAAAAGGAGGTGAAGACCCAGATCAGTTACGCGGCGAATCTTTACGGCCTGGGCGAGGAGGAGCACGCCGGCGGCGCGCTCGTCTTTCCCGCCTACGACCTCGGCGAGGAATTCAGCGGCGACACCCACGTCAAACGCCTGGGCCATTCCTTCACGGAGGCCAGTTCCATCCATCGCGAGGCAATGGAATTGAAACCCGACGGCTACGCGGTGGACAAAAAATACCCCGACATCATCTACGTGCCCGAGGACGCGCATTTCGATCTGCACAAACAAACCATTTCCTGGGCCGGCGGCAAGACTGAGCGTTCCATCAAATTGCTGGCCGGCAAGACCTACGTCCGGCCTTCCGGTTACAAAATCCGTTTGGAAAAGCCCGGCGCCAACCGTTCCTGGCGCCTCGTGGGCACGGTTGCCGAGGGCACGCTCTGCCACAAACCTTGCACCGTTTCCGGAGGCGGCAAATCCGAGATTTCCAAGCCCATCACTGACGCGGTGCTCACCGGGCCGGTTTTTGTGGCGGATTTCAAAAAGGATTTTGATCAGGTGGCGGAACTGGTGGCGCGCGATTACAGCGGACGGTTCAGCGACCCGGGGCGCATCGACCAGCGTTCCATTCTCACCCCGGAGCGCTCGCTCGGTTCGGTCATCAAGTTGCTCATTCCGGACGAACACGACTACAAACCCGAATACAACGCATGGCTCGAGACCGTGCCGCAATACCTGCGCGAACTGGTGTTCGTCGTGAAGCGTTATTACAAGCCGGAATGGGGCGAGCACTGGCGGGAACATTTCAGCGTGGACATCATCAACGGCAAACCGGCGAACGAGTTGAAGTGCGACAACCGCAAGCTGGTCACCACCTACCTGCGCGTGGGTTTCGACAGTGACGGCTCCTGGCGTACGTTTGGCCTGCGCAAAGATTTCAATCCGGCGCTGAAAATCCAGGCCGAAGATGACATTACGGCATCGGTCGTGGTGCCGCCAGGCATGCTCAAGGACCTGCCCGAATCGGAGACGGGCCGCCACGGCTCGGTAAAATTCGTCCTGAACGCCGAAGCGCGCCTCTTCCAGCGTCCGGATGACGCCATCCATCGCGGCTACGACAAGGTGACGGAAGCCGACTTCTCAAAACCGGACAATTTCTTCTCCAATTACGAGCCGCTCCCGGCCAAAAGCGCGCGCGAATTGATCGACGACGCCATCGGCTTTTATCAATTCACCGAACCGATGCAGGCGCTGATCAAGGGCGTGGCCGCGAACGGTGCCGGCTATTTTGTGTGTTCGGCCAACCCGCGCCTCGTGGACGGCAAGCCCACCCGGAATCCGCGTTACCTGCAAATCCGGCCTGATCTGACCGCGCCCGGCGAATGTTATCTCGCCGACATGAGCGCGCGGTTGCGCCGCCGTCTGCCGCCGGGCCGGCCCGTTCTGAATCCTGTGGCTGCCGTGCTGCCGGGTCGCCGCAACAACCCCCCGGAGACCGGCATCCGCTCGCTGGCATGTTACAACCCGATTCATTACTTCGAACTGCCGGAATTGTTCATGGAATTTATTTGCAGCATGACGGGCAAATCGCCGTCCACGACGGGTGCCGGTTCGGAAGGCGCGCTCACCAAGGGACCGTTCAACGCGTTGCCGCCCATCATTGACCTGAATAACGCGCTCGTTTCCTTCATCCTCACGGGCCATCACGCGTTCGTTACCGCCGCGGGCTATGTCGGTCCGAAGGTGCGCGTGGATCACGACGTCAGCCTGCTCGTGCCGGAAGTCTGGTGTCGGATGTCGTCGGAGGAACGCGATCCCCGGTGGTTGGTGGCCGAACGCTGCCTCGAAAAATGCGAGGACTTTGAGCACCACGGCAAAAAGATCCTGGCCGGCCGCCTGGGCTGGCGCATCAACGCGCGATTCGTCCGCAATTTCTTCGGGCGCGTGTTCAATCATCCGCAAGCCGTCTTCACCGACGAAATGCTGAAGCCCGAATTGCAGGGGCTGGACGTGTTCGTGGACGGCATGGACAACATCGTCACGACGCAAAAGCGCGTGGCTAAAATGTATTTCGACGACGGCAGCATCCAACAGGCCTGCCCGCCGTTGCGGGCATTGCTCCACATCATGTTCCACGACGAATGGGAGGGCAGGGGACTGGCCGACCCTGAATTCCGAAAAATGTTCGCGCGCGAATCGTTGCTGGCGAGCGACTGGTACGCGGCGCGGCTGGCGGCGAAACAGAAGATTGACCGGCAACTGTGGCGCCGGCATGTGGAATACGCGGACAAATTTCTCAAACGCGCCAGTCACGCCGATGAGGCCGCGCGCCTCGGCATTGCCGACCGGCTGTCCCGCGCAAGGAAAACCCTGGAACAGGTCGAGTCACCGGCGTATCGGGAAGCCCTGCTCGGCACCATAGGCGCTGAACCCATAGAGACTTATTTATAGCCATCACGAAACATGCAAATGAAAGTGAATCTTTGGACCGTCCTCGCCCCGGCCCTCTCCGTGGGGGAGAGGGCCAGGCTGAGGGTGGGCGTTCATCCTTTCCATCCAGCGTCCAATTTGAGTCCGGTGTTCCGCACCTGGATGTCAATCGTAAATCGTAAATCGTAAATCAAAAATCGCCGTGTCCATCCACGTCGCGCTCCAGCACAAAACGCATTACCGCTATGACCGGCTGGTCAACCTCGGCCCGCAGGTGGTCCGGTTGCGGCCCGCCCCCCATTCGCGCACGCGCATTTTGAGCTACTCACTCCGGGTTAAACCGGAAAAACATTTCATCAACTGGGCGCAGGACCCGCAGTCCAACTACCAGGCACGCCTGGTCTTTGAGCAGCCCACTCGTGAATTCCTCGTGGAGGTGGACCTGGTGGCGGAAATGGCCGTATTCAATCCGTTCGATTTTTTCCTCGAACCACGAGCCGAGAAATTTCCGTTCGATTACGATCCGCTCCTGGCCCATGAACTGGAGCCGTTCCAGTTAAAATGCTGGCTCACACCAAAGTTCACCAAGTACCTGAAGGCCGTCCGTGCCGAGGTGTTGGGTGAGAAAACCCTCAAACGAGACAAGGCGAAATCCAAGACGCCAGACCCCGGATCCAGGAACCCAACCCTTCGCACGATAGACTTTCTGGTGGCGCTCAACCAGCGGCTGAGGAAGGACGTCCAATATCTGATTCGCCTGGAGCCAGGAGTGCAAACCCCGGAGGAAACCCTGACTAAAGCCAACGGATCATGCCGTGACACGGCCTGGCTGTTGTGCCAGTTGCTGCGTCATTGCGGCCTCGCCGCCCGCTTTGTCAGCGGTTATCTCATCCAGTTGAAGGCGGACGTCAAGGCGCTCGACGGGCCGAGTGGCGCGGAAACGGATTTCACCGATCTTCACGCGTGGACGGAAGTTTATCTGCCCGGCGGCGGTTGGATTGGGCTCGACCCGACTTCCGGTTTGTTCGCGGGTGAGGGCCACATCCCACTCGCGTGCACACCCGATCCAACCGGCGCCGCGCCCATCACCGGTGCGGTGGATAAATGCGAATGCGAATTCAGCTTCGATATGAAGGTGACACGCATCTACGAATCGCCGCGCGTCACGCTGCCGTACACCGACGAGCAATGGGCTAAAATCGAATCACTCGGTCGCGCCATTGACGCGGATTTGAAAAAGGGCGACGTGCGCCTGACGATGGGCGGCGAGCCGACGTTCATTTCGATCGACGACCCCGACGGCCCGGAATGGAACTTCACCGCGGTTTCGCCCAGGAAACGTTTGCTCTCCGGCGAGCTCATCAAGCGTCTCCGCAAAAAATTTGCCCCTGGCTCGTTGCTGCATTACGGCCAGGGCAAATGGTATCCCGGCGAACAGCTGCCGCGCTGGGCGCTCGCCGCCTACTGGCGCAAGGACGGTGTGCCGATCTGGAAGGATGACTCGCTCATCGCCGATGAATCAAAGGATTACGGCCACGGTGCGAAGGAGGCCAAAGCGTTGCTCGAACGGATTTCCCGGGTCGTTGGCGCGGATCCGAAATATCTTCTCCCGGCGTACGAAGACGCGTTTTATTATATGTGGAAGGAGCGCCGTTTTCCCTCGAACGTCACGCCGGAGAAATCCAATTTGAAGGACAAGCTGGAACGCGACCGCGTCGCGCGCCTGTTCCAGCAGGGCCTTGGCGAGGTCGTCGGTTACGCGCTGCCGATCAAGCGCGCGGGGTATGGCAACCAGCCGGGCTGGATGTCCGGTTCGTGGTTTTTACGCGATGACGACACGCTCTGGCTTATCCCCGGTGATTCGCCCATGGGCTTGCGCCTGCCGATGGATTCGATTCCATGGGTCGCCGAGAAGGAGCATCCGTGGAATTGGCAGCAGGACCCTTCACACCCCAAATTACCCGAATTGCCGAAGGAATTTCCATACCGGGCGGGCCAGCGATTCCTCGTAGGACAGGTTTCCAGCCCGTCTCAAACCTCTTATTTTGGAGGTGGTGCTGGCGGGCAACGAGTGCAGGAAAAACCCGAAAGGGCAACTCCGGAAGAGTCAGTGACAGGCAGGATGCCTGTCCTGCATCAGAGCGCGCCGTGGATCGTCCGCACCGCGATGTGCGTCGAGCCGCGGAATGGCCGGTTGCATATTTTTATGCCGCCGGTGGCAACCACTGAAGATTATCTCGATCTGGTTGCCGGCATCGAAACCGCCGTCACCCAAATGGGCACACCGGTCATCATCGAAGGCGAGACCCCGCCGCGCGATCCGCGCCTGAACAAACTCGCTGTCACGCCCGACCCCGGTGTCATCGAGGTGAACCTGCATCCGAGCCGTTCGTGGGATGAGCTGGTCGAACGCACGACGGTCCTGTACGAGGAGGCGCGTCAGGCGCGGCTGGGCACGGAGAAATTCATGCTCGACGGCCGTCACACCGGCACCGGCGGCGGCAACCACATCATCATTGGCGGGGATTCTTCCCAGGATTCGCCGGTGCTGCGCCGTCCGGATTTGCTGCAGTCGCTGCTCGCTTACTGGCAGAATCATCCGTCGTTGAGCTGGTTGTTCAGCAGCCTGTTCATCGGTCCGACGAGCCAGGCGCCGCGCGTTGACGAAGCGCGCAACGATTCGCTTTACGAGCTGGAGGTGGCCTTCCAGGAACTGGACCGCAACACCCGGCGGTTCGGATACACCCCGCCGTGGTTGTGCGACCGGCTGTTCCGCAACCTGTTGATCGACGCCGGCGGCAACACGCATCGCGCCGAGTTCTCGATTGATAAACTGTTCCCGCCGGAAAGCAGCAGCGGTCGGCTCGGCCTGGTCGAAATGCGCGCGTTTGAAATGCCGCCGCACGCGCGCATGAGCCTGGCGCAGCATCTGCTCCTCCGGGGCCTCGTGGCGAAATTCTGGAATGAGCCCTACCGCAACGGCCTCGTGCGCTGGGGCACGGACATCCACGACCGTTGGATGCTGCCGCACTTTTGCGAGACGGATTTCAAGGACGTCATCCACGATCTGCGCGAGGCCGGCTATCCGTTCGAATCGGACTGGTTCGCGCCGCATTTTGAATTTCGTTTTCCGTTCATCGGCGATTGGGAACAACGGGACATCCAAATCGAACTCCGCACCGCGCTCGAGCCGTGGCACGTACTCGGTGAAGAACCCGGCGGCGGCGGCACGGTGCGGTATGTGGACAGTTCGCTCGAACGTCTCCAGGTAAAGGCGCGAGGCCTCGTCGGCGACCGCTTCGCCGTCACCTGCAACGGGAGGCGTGTGCCGTTGCATCCGACGGGAACGAATGGCGAAGGAGTTGCGGGCGTGCGCTACCGGGCGTGGCAACCGCCGGAATGTTTGCAACCGACCATTCCGTCGCACGCGCCGCTGCAATTCGATCTCTATGACACCTGGAACCGGCGTTCGCTCGGCGGCTGCACGTATCATGTTGCGCATCCGGGCGGGCGCAGTTACGAAACGTTTCCCGTGAACAGTTACGAGGCCGAGTCGCGCCGGCTGGCGCGTTTTTTCCGCCACGGCCATACACCCGGCCAAATAAAAATTCCCCCGCTCAGAAAAAATTCTGAATTTCCATTTACGCTGGATTTGCGCAAAGTGTGACCTCGAATATTTCCGAAATGAAATACGATATTCTGCATCGCACGCACTACACCTATACCTCGCCCGCGCGCGACAGTTTCAATGATGTCCGCCTCGAACCGCCTTCCACGCCCGAACAGACGGTTGAGGCGTTTTCCCTGCTCGTGCAACCGGAGGTGCGATTGAACCGCTACACGGATTTTTATTCCAACCTGGTCCATCACTTCGAGATTCCCTCGGCGCATAATTCCCTGCTCATCGAAAGCCGCGTCAGGGTGGAGACGCATTGGCCTGAAGCCATTGATTCCGGGGCGCGGCTGTGCCCGATGGAAAAACTCGATGATGTGCTCGATGCCGAGCGCTGTTTCGATTTTTTACAGAGCAGCCGTTACGTCGAGCAGGATGTGGACGCCTGGCGGTTGGCGCTGGACGCGATCGAGGGCCAGACCGACGTGTGGCCGGCGGCGCTCGGGCTCATGCGGTTCACCCACGAATACCTGAAGTATGAGCCCAACTCCACACATGTCCATACGCGCATGAGCGAAGTCATCGCACAGAAACGCGGCGTGTGCCAGGACTTTGCGCACCTGCTGATCGGCCTGTGCCGCAGCGTGAAGATTCCCGCGCGTTACGTCAGCGGGTATCTGGCGACCGAGACGGCCAGTGCGACCCACGCCTGGATGGAGATCTATATTCCTGGCCGCGGCTGGTGCGCCCTCGACCCCACCCACAACCGGCAGATTGACGCGTCGTACGTGAAGATCGGCCACGGACGTGATTATGGCGATGTCGCGCCGATCAGTGGTAATTACCACGGTACGCTCCAGCGCCGGATGGAGGTGGAAGTGAAAATCAAACCGGCTGGCTGAACCGCTGCTTTTTTCCTGGCGCATGCCGGCCATGCCGAAATGAGGGTCATCCAAGCAGCTCAGGCCGTGCGCTTTTATTTTGGCTTATCCACCAGGGCGGCCAGTTTTTTATCGGCGGCATCCGGGTCGGCGGATCCGTGAGACGGGGAGGACGTGGTCGTCGGTGCCACTGCTTCTCCCGGTGCGGCCGAATGCGCGTAGAAATTGGTTGCCTCTGGGTAGGCCCGGCGGATCAACCAGCGCGTGGTCAGCAACCACCCGGCAACGGCCAGATTAAAGGCAATTGGCAGAATGGAAGTAATGATGTCGCTCGCGTTGGCGGTCTGGAGGGCGCTGAAGTCGAGCAGCGGCGGCACGGCACTCAAGCCCAGGTATAGAAAAACCAGCCCTAACAGCCGGACGGCCAGGCCGAAGATGTCCCGGAACAAGTCTCTCAGTTTCATGCGTCGCTGGATTTGTTCAACGTTGTTGGTGAAGTTAAAAAGGCAGCCGGGTTTAGTTCAAGCACTATTGTTGCAATGGATCGGTTCGCGTCCCGAATGGAAATCACTCCCTCGCCCCGTACCGCGAGAGGATTCGAGTTTGCCATAAAGGTCATCGGAAGTTGGATTGTGAGTGGTTCCTGCTCATTTTTATATTTCGCCTTAGACACATCCGGTCGGTTCAGTTATTGATTGGCCCCATGTTTTTAAGTCCGGGCTTCGACGGATCGTTGCGTCTCAAACAAAACGCGATTCGGTCCGTCGTTTTCCTTTCACTGCTTCTCCAGGTCTGCCCGTTCGCCAGTCGGGCCCTGCCCAAGCGGTTGATTCTGGGATTGGACGGCGTGGCCTACCGTGATTTGAAAGCCCTGCAGGCAGGCGTCCTCTGCACGAATATCTGGGGCAAACCGTTTCGCCGCCAGGCGTTCAGCCTCGAGGAGGGATATTTCCCGGTCAGCCGCATGGTCTCGACGTTTCCGTCCACGAGCGACGTCGCGTGGACGGACGTTTTCGGCGACCGTCCGCTGCCCGGCTATCAACGCACTTATTTCAGCGTGGCGGCGAATTCCCAAATCATCATCAACGGCATCACCACCACCATGGAGCACGAGAGC
>Ga0335078_10008967_pt1 | contig 14850 bp, 9 predicted proteins | sample Lox_Sample_32_FD_206711 | JGI IMG/M metagenome (GOLD analysis project Ga0335078, IMG submission 206711) | Soil microbial communities from Loxahatchee National Wildlife Refuge, Florida, United States - Lox_Sample_3.2 | ecosystem: Environmental > Terrestrial > Soil > Wetlands | place: USA: Florida...
CGAATCGACGTCAAGACAATAATAACTCCAGCGGCACGTGACCTTGGCGAAGATCACGAAGTCTTTTCCCGAGGTTAGGACTCGCCGCAATTTTACCAGCCGGTTAGATTCTCCTGTCCATCCGTCCGTCTAAGAGCCGCTTGATGCTTCAATGTCCTTTAAGGACTCCGCGCCTATCGCGCAACGCAGTGGTACAATGGGCCGATGAACAACGCGCCCGTCAAACCCGTCATTCCAATCGATATTCTGAATCAGGTCGACATCAGGGCCGGCACGATTGAATCCATCACTGATGTCCCTGGAGCAGATAAGCTGGTCCAAATGAGGGTCAGTTTTGGAGACCATCATCGAACCATCGTCGCCGGCTTGAAGGATGAGCGGGCGAACCCCCGCGAGATCGAGGGCAAGCAAGCACTGTTTGTGGTAAACCTGGAACCGCGTAAGATGAGAGGCATCGTCTCGGAAGGGATGCTCTTTGATTTAGGATACGCCGACGGAATTCGTCCCGTGCTTGCGGTTCCCGAAGAGCCCGTGCCCGATGGCACCCGTGCCGGATAGTCCACGTTAGGTCAATAGCGAGCCCCTCCGCAGGTTAAGAACCGACGGATCTGTCGGTCTTCAGTATCCCCTTTTCAGCGGACTCTGAAGACGAAAGAAGGGAGAACTCCCTCAGTTAGTTAGCTGTAAAGTGAGTCTCCGCCGGTTCAAAGCAGCGGTGTTCGGGAATGTCCGTCTTCGAGTCCGTGGGTTGAAAACCTGCGGAGTCCACCCCAGAGAGTCAAAAGTCCAGTGGACCTTTTAGCGTTCATAAATCAGGCGCTTGACTGCCTGCCTACCTTCGGCCCAAGCGATGCTGTATAATGCGTGCAGTCATGGCAACTCAGGCATTCAAACAATACATCTTCCGGTTGCGTAACGAACGCGACGTAGTGGTCGAGGATTCCTCAACTGCGCCGAATAGCGCAGTCTGTTGTTTTTCGCCTGTTTACGAACCTCGCCGGCCACAAGATGGGTTACTTGGTCTTTCATCATTGTCGCCGTGGCGTCGGAAGCGAATGATGGGCAAGTAACAGTGTTCAGAGCTCGAGCGGAAGTGTTTGATTTATGATCGGTAAGAGCGTCCTTCACTATTCGATTACCGAACGGTTGGGCAGCGGGGGCATGGGGGAAGTCTACCGCGCCTATGATACCCGCCTGGGAAGAAGCGTCGCCCTAAAGTTCCTTCCCGCGTCCTATCAATATGACCCAGAGCGGCGATCACGGTTTTTGAGAGAGGCGCGCGCCGCGTCTTCGCTTACTTCGCCCTCAGTGGCAGCGATTTTCGATATCGGTGAGTTCGAAGGCTCAAGCTTCATCGCGATGGAGTATATCGAAGGTGAAGCCCTTTCGGACAGAATTGCACGTGGACCGATTCCGGTTCGTGAAGCGCTCGACATCGCGGCCCAGATAGCCGACGCGCTTGACGAGGCGCACCTGGCAGGCATTGTCCATCGCGACATCAAAAGCTCGAACATAATGATAACCGAGCGCCAGCTTGTAAAGATTCTGGATTTTGGGCTGGCCAAGATTTCAGCCAGCACGGCTGATCTGGCAATCGACGACGACGAACCAACAGCGTCTCTGCAGAGCCATGAAACCAAGATCGGGATTGTATCCGGGACAGTATGCTATATGTCACCAGAGCAGGCGCTGGCCAGGGATGTGGATCAGCGTTCTGACGTGTTTTCAACCGGGATCGTCATTTATGAAATGCTGACAGGACGGCTGCCGTTTGAGGGCAAGAGCCCAACTGAGATTATTGACGCTATCGTCCACCACCAGCCGATGGCAATCGCCCGGTTCAACTATCTAGTGCCACCACAGCTTGAGCAAATCGTCAGGAAGTGTCTGGAAAAGGATCCAGCCTTTCGGTACCAGAGCGCAAGGGAGCTGTTCATCGATCTGCACAATCTGCGGCGCCAGCTCGACAGTCAGCCGTCACCGGGGACCCAAGAGTTCTCTGAAGGGCTCAGGACAGCGGCTCTTCCAAGTCTTGAAGCCTCGGCCGCACCAGCACGCCAAGGTTCAGCGCCGGTTGCGCCAGAGGCGGCCGCCTCTGGGGGACTGGCAAAATCCGTAGCAGTGGTGAGCTTTTCCAACATCACGCGCGAACCCGCCGACAACTGGATAGGCTCGGGCATTGCTGAGACCGTTACGGCCGATCTGAAGAACATAAACGGAGCGTCAGTCATTGGCCGCGAGCGGATCTTTGAAGCCCTAAAAAGTCATGGCTCCGGCGATTTGATGGAGGCCGACTCAAAGGTCGCAATCGAGATCGGTCGCCGCCTGGGCGCAACCTGGATTATCGGCGGCGGCTACCAACGCGTTGGCGAGATGATCAGAATAACCGCCAGAGTTCTGGAGGTGGCAACCGGAACCGTAGTCAATACCGTCAAAATTGATGGGAAGATAAGTGAAATTTTCAGCCTGCAGGACCGCATCGTCAACGAATTAATCAAGAGCTTGAACCTTGAGAGTACACCCCCTGAAGAAGGTGGAACTCAACGCCGCGAGACCGTTTCGCTTGAGGCCTACGAAGATTTTTCACAGGGCGTTCTGAACTTGAGAACGGCAAGCCGCGAATCAATTGAGCGTGCCCGTATACATTTCGAGACGGCGATCAAGCGTGATCCGAACTATGCGAGCGCGTGGGGCGGCCTGGGCGCGACTTATAACATCAAAGCCGGATTCCTCAACCAAAAGGACCTTGCGACGAAAGCGATCGAATTCGAGAAGAAAGCATTGGAGCTAAATCCACGGCTTGCCGAAGCCCATCAATGGCTGGGCTCGGCGTATTTGTTAATCGGCAAGCCGGACCAGGCGATCGAAGCCATTAAGAAGGCCGTGGAGCTGGAACCCGCAAACGCCGGGCCGCACGCAGCATTGGCGAGGGCCTATTGGGTCGGGAAAGGAATGGTCGCCGAAGGCATTATCGAGCTTGAGCGGGCCACAAAGAGCAACCCAGAAGCCGGGTATGCCCATCTGCAACTGTGCTTCTTGTACAATATCCTTGGCGATTACGACCGGGCTGAAGCGGCGGCTTTGAAGGCTGTCGAATTGCAGGAAAATAAGATCTCCGGAGTCGAGGGGCTGCAAGTTGTCGGTGCGCATACTCGCCTGGGCCATGTCTATTATCTAAAAGGCCGCTATGACGACGCGTTGGCGGAATACAATCGCGAAATTGAATCGCTATCAGCCAGTGATCACGCATTGCGAAACCGGTCCCTTATCGAGCTGCATCAGAAAATGGGGGCCGCTTACCTGAGAAAGAATGATTTGGCACAGGCCGAGAGCCATTTCCAGGAAGCGATAAAGATGTTTGAAGAGCTCCTGTCAAAGGGAGCCGATGATCCGTTCACGAAATACTATGTCGCAAGCGTGTACGCGCTGAAAGAACGGCCAGATGAGGCGTTGAAATATCTGCAAGAGACGTTCTCTTCGTTGAGGGCGATAAACACGATCCGGGCTCGAGTCGATCCCGATTTCGAGAAGGTCCGGACTGACCCCCGCTTCCTTGAGCTGGTTGGATAGGCTGAGTTTGAATACTGCCCTGCCCACCGCGGACAAACGCATCCCTGCAATCGTCAACATCGTGGTAAGTCGCTTGATGTACCGGGGCATTGAATCTCACTATGGTCCTCTGGGCGGGAACTTGGACTGCTACGGAGGCGGACGCGCGCAGCTCCAATCTGGGCCCCCGTGAATTTAATGCGCGGGTGTCTAGTGTCAGTCCGGAGCGAAACAATCCGCTTCCTTGCTACCGCGGGCCGCTGTCTTGGCAAGTCAAACCACAATTAACTTCTCCCGATCACCTTCCTTAACAACAGTGTCAAATCGCAAGCCTCCCCCGAAAGAATAGACAGCCGCGATCATATCGGAATATCATCAACCGGTATCTGATCTTACGATTTTGTCGGTACTCTAACCGAGCCATCTTACCCGGAATAGGATGACCTTATGAAACCTGTTTTAATTTGCCTCGCTATTTTCTGTCTTACACTGCCATTCAGCGCTGCCTATTCATTATCACCCGCCAATGCTTCTAGTGGTGAGGCCACAATTTATCGCGACGAATACGGCATACCACATGTTTTTGCCCAAACACTGCCGGCGGCGGCCTATGCCATTGGCTATGCCCAGGCCGAAGACCGGCTTGAAGAACTACTCAAGAATTACCGGCGGGCGGCCGGCACTATGTCTGAAGTCTTTGGGCCCAGCCACCTGCAGGAAGATCTGATAATGCGGACGCTGGACAATGAGGGAATTAGCAAGGCGAAATACAACGAGGTCAGCCCCAAGATGAGGGCCGTGATCGAGGCCTACCAGGATGGGATCAGGCAATTTATGAAGGAGCACCCGGAACAAGTTCCCTCCTGGGCGCAGGAGATTCACCCATGGGACGTCGTCGCCCTGGGCCACTATATCATTCTTGGATGGCCAATCGGAGAAGCGCTCGAGGACCTGAAACGAGGCAATATCTCTCTGACGCCGCCGCCTTATCATGGTTCAAATGAGATGCTGATCGCTCCATCGCGAACCGCGATGCACTCGCCAATCGCGATCATCGACCCTCATCTTAGCTGGTATGACCAGTTCAGGTTTTATGAAGTCCGTATCTATGCCGGTGATTTTGACGTTTCCGGCGTATCGATTCTTGGAGTTCCAATTCCCGCGCTCGGGCATAGCCGGTTCTGTTCCGTAGCAATGACGACCGGCGGTCCGGATACGTCTGATATTTACGAAGAAGAGATCAACCCGGACAATCCGCATCAATACAAATACGATGGCCAGTGGCGGGAGATGACCATCCGGGAAGAGAAGTTTGGCATCAAAAATGGCGACACTGTGAAGTGGCAAACGGTGGAGTTCGCCTCAACTATTCACGGGCCGGTTGTCGCGCGGCACGGGAATAAAGCCTATACCGCGTTTATTCCATATCAGGATCAGATCGGCCTGACGGACCAGACTTATGAAATGATGATGGCGCGCAATCTCGAGGAAATGAAGAGGGCGTTGTCGCATCTGCAGTTGATGGCTCAAAACGTCATGGTCGGCACGGTGCAGGGGGACATCTTCTACGTTCGAAATGGGCGGGTGCCCGTTCGAGCCAGGGGAGTGGATCCGAGTCTTCCAATTCCCGGAAATACGTCTGCGACAATGCCAATGGGACTTCATCCGTTTTCTGACCTGGTCCAGATAACCAATCCCGCGAGCGGATACATGCAAAACTGCAATGTGACGCCCGCGGGCATGATGAAGGACAGCCCACTGGTTCCTGAAAAATATTCAAGATATCCGTATCTCTACAATGCCAGCCGCGAGGCGCCCCGACACCAGCGCGCCTATGAGATGACCGATCTATTGGACGCGGCGAATCACGTCACCTTGGAACAGGCCATCGATATCGCCTTTAACCCGACAGTGTGGCATGCGGAGCTTTGGCAGGTCCGCTTAAAAGAGGCCTGGGCCAGAGCGCCTGGGTCGTCGAAAGCTGGTGATGCGGTCGATCTCTACGACCTGATCCAAAAGTGGAATCGTCGCAGTGATGCGGACTCTGAAGGGGCGCTGGCATATTATGCTTTTAAAAAGGGGCTTGATAAGGCGACAGCGGCATTGACTGAACCGCCCTCGTCAATCAAAGACGAGGATCTGGTTGAGGCAGTCCACAAGGGGGCGATTTGGATGAAGGACCACTTTGGGTCGCTTCGCGTACCTTTCGGGCAGTACTTTCGCGTTGGGCGCAAAGGAGGAGCCGAGAGCTGGCCGGTGGGTGGGGGCACGCTGGCCGACGCAGCGATGGCGACCCCACGGGCCATTTATTTCTCTCAAGATGGCGGTGTCATGGTCGGCCAGGGCGGGCAGACCTCAACGCAAGTCGTAATACTCACAAATCCTCCAAAGTCCTATGCCATAATTCCGCTGGGCGAAAGCGACCACAAAGACAGTGGCCATTGGGACGATCAAGCTCAAAAGTTGTTCAGCAAGAGCATAGCCGCCCCGACGTATTTCATGGATCGCCCGGCTCTTATGAAGCATGTGACCAGGACAGAGGTGCTAAAATACTCAGCAGCGACTGCCGCAGCCAACTGAACCTGGGAAAAGAGCAGGGATAAGACGCAAGTAAGTACGCAAGAAAGTTGAGTGATTGATTCACCGGCGGTTGAATTGGGTGCGGGAAGAGCTCTACTGACGCATAAGAGCTACCAGCGAAAGGGCAAGAAGTCGGGCAAATCATTTCTTTCCCGTTTAGTCTGCATAAGTGTCCCAGGAAAAGGTCTTGAATTCTGTCACTCACTGGCTGCGATTGGGTGGCTTTAAGGTTTCTCGGCCTAGAAGTAATTGATAACAAGCTGCTTATCGCGTTGAATCGTCCTGGGCAGTCGGATATGCGAGATATGGCACGGGAACTGCCTAAGATAAAGACGAGTTCGGATATTAAAATCTCGAACACTCACAAGCGTCCACAGCTTGCACGCTCAATATTCTATAATTTTATTTCAACTTGGCGTGGCATAGCAAGGCGTTGTGAAGAGGGGGGCCGCGAGGCCCCCTCTGACAATTTACACGCCCATTTTAGTCAATCCAAACATTTGGCCTGCCTCACAATTCGTCCGCGCGGATTTTGAAGAATGCTCGAATTCGGGTACAGTCAATGGCTGAATACTACAATCCAAGGAATTGGAGGCGGTCAAAGCGTGCCTACTTTAAAAGAGCTGTTTGATTTATCCGGCAAGGTCGCATTGGTAACGGGGGGGTCCAGGGGGCTTGGTCAGGAAATGGCTGAAGGACTGGCCGAGGCGGGAGCGTCATTGATGCTGCTTGCCAGACGCGAGCAGTGGCTCACGGCGGCCGTCGAGGAATTCCGATTGCGGGGTTTCAACTGCCACGGCGAGGTGTGTGACGTCGCAAAGCCCGACGATGTTAGACGAGCCGTCGACAAGACGATTGAAACGTACGGCCAGGTCGATATTCTGGTGAACAACGCCGGCATTACGTGGGGCGCGCCTGCTGAGAGTATGCCCCTTGAAAAATGGAAGGCTGTAATCGATGTCGATCTGACCGGTGCTTTCCTTTTTTGTCAGACGGTTGTAGCGGACATGCTCAAGCGAAAATCCGGGGTCATCATCAACGTTGCTTCGATAGCAGGTTTGGTCGGTTCGACCGAAGCTGGGCAACATTTGGCGGGGTATGTAGCGGCCAAAGGCGGGTTGATCGCTTTGACGCGGGAACTTGGGGCGAAGTGGGCCCCGCACGGCATACGGGTCAACGCCATCGCGCCGGGTTACTTTCCGTCTCGAATGACTGAATATGTATTCGAAGTCGGGCTTGCTCAAATTGAGGCACAGACACCGATGGGCCGCGTCGGACGTGAGGGCGAATTAAAGGGAGTATGCGTCCTTTTGGCGTCAGCCGCCTCGGGATATATGACTGGGACAACTGTCGTTGTGGATGGCGGCACGACCTGTATTTAGTTTGACGGCTGGAATATCACGGCGGCTAAGTTTTGACTCATGATAGAGGAAGCACAAATGACGCCGCCGGACAAGGCGCCAACAACACCAAGCGTCGCGACATCCTGCCCGGTCAGGAACAGATTCTTGATGGGGGTGCGGGCGTTCAGTTCGTTTAGCCTGAATCGTGCCGGCGTTGCCGGCAGGCCATAAATTTCACCGTGTGCGTAATTCGTGAAATGGCGTGTGGAAAGCGGAGTTGACAACTCTGCATGGCAGATCTTGCCGGCAGTCCACGGCAAGTTCTTTTCGAGTTCGGTTTGAATCCGCTTCGCAAGCTGTTCCTTGAACGCTTTGTAGTCTTCACAATGTCTGCCCCAGCGTTGATCGGACCAGCGTTCAAACCACCTGTATGGGGCGGGCACGATTACCTCGATTGTCGACCGGCCCGGGTAGCGCTGCTTGAACGTAGGATCCTTTGCCGATGGGGAGGAGATGAAGAGCGCCGGAAAGGGAGCTTCGGGATCGTCGCTAAAGCGCGCCAGGTTTCCATCGTGATCGGCATCGGGGTATACCCATAGATTGGCGCCATCCAACTCGGCATTGCCGTCCCCGTGCTTGATACCGACGTAGAGGCAAAGATGGCTCATTGACGGGCCAAGCTCCGCAATCTTCCCAGTCAGTTCTAATGCGTCAGAGAGGGCTGGCTCGATGAGCCGGGCAAAGGTATTGTATGCGCCTGCATCGCTTATGATAGTTGGAGAGTGGATCTCGCGCCCATCGATCATTCGGACGCCATACGCGCCTCCGCCCTTGTTGATCAGTATCCTTGATACCTCCGCGTCAACAATTATTTTACCCCCATCGCGCTCGATCAAAGGAGCGATACTGGCCGCGATTTCGGAAGCGCCGCCGATTGGGTAACCTGCTCCTTCAAGATAGTGATTGGCAATAATCGCGTGTATTGCAAAACTGCTTTGGGCGGGAGGCAGGCCGTAATCGCCCCATTGCCCGGTGAGAACGGCCATCAACTCCTTATTATCGGTCATTCCAGAAATGACGTCGGCAGTGGTGCGGTCGGCGAATCGCAGGAACCTGCTCCGCGCGCCCCCGCCGGCCACTGCTGTTGGAAGAACCAGCGACGCTTTCCCACCTATAAAGAGCCGGCTCGCCTTCGCGGCCGTCTGCACCAGCGCAACGTATTTATCGATTGCAACCGAATCGTTAGGAAAGTACGCTTTCATGCGTTCGCCGAAGTTTCCGGCGCCAGAGGGAAATTCGTAGGTGCGTTGATCTATTCTTATGCGGTCATAAACCTCTGGCAAGGGGTTCCAGGCGAGACGGCCTTCGGTCAAGTTATCAAAGGCCCGGCGAATATCACCCGCCTGGTTGACTTCTCCGATGTAATGCAGTCCTACATCCCATTCGTAGCCCGGCCTCTTGAACACATGGGTAAATCCTCCGGCGGTGTAATGCCGCTCGAGTACAAGCACTCTCTTGTTCCCGTATCTTGCGAGGAGGGCAGCCGCCGTCAGGCCCCCGATTCCCGACCCGACAACTATTGCGTCATAGGAATCGTCAAAGGTCTCGCGTTTATAGGGCTTCCCCACATGCTTCATATGGTCTCAATGCTCAGTCATAATCTAGACCGGTCAAGGGTGCAGCGAGCAAGGGCAGCCGGTTTCGGACGTCAAATGAAAATGGTCCGAACGGGTAGTCGTGAGTGGAGCGCGACATCGAACGACAGGTCAGCGCGCGGTTTCCATCATTGCCATGAATCGATCGAACAGGTATGCTGCGTCGTGCGGGCCTGGACCGGCTTCAGGATGGTACTGGACCGAGTAAACCGGATAGTTCTTGGAGCGCAGCCCTTCGACAGTTCCGTCATTCAAATTGACGTGAGTGACCTCACAATCAGCCGGCAGGGAATCAGCATCGACGGCAAAGCCGTGGTTCTGCGCGGTTATTTCGATTTTTCCGGTGGCAAGATCCTTGACAGGCTGATTCCCGCCATGGTGGCCGAAGGGCAGTTTGTATGTTTTACCGCCAAAGGCCAAGCCCAATAATTGATGCCCTAGACAAATCCCGAAGATGGGATAACGTCCTATTAGTTTCTTTAGATTGGTGACTATTCCCGTAAGTGGTTCTGGATCACCGGGGCCGTTTGACAGCCAGATTCCATCCGGCATTAGAGCATCCACATCTTCGGCTGACGTTGAGGCGGGCACAACCGTAACTCGGCAACCGAGGCTGCCAAAGCTCCTCAGGCTGTTGTATTTCAAGCCAAAGTCATACGCAACAACGTGAAAGCGAGCGTCGTTCGCGGGCGCCGGTGTCACTAAATTTTTGCCGCCGGTTTGTTTTGGAGCCCACACGTAACGCTCCTTGCAGGTGACAACCGACGCGAGGTCCTGTCCAGTCATATTAGGGCTTTTGCGAGCGCGCGTTATTACCTCATTTTCGCTCAGGCCCTCAGTCGATAAACAACCTCGCATCGAGCCTTTCTCCCGAATGTGCCTTACCAACGATCGAGTGTCCAGGCCCGAAATCCCCGGCTTACCGCTGGACTGAAGATATCCATCCAGCCCCCCATCCGCGCGCCAATTGGAGACCGAGCGTGACAGTTCCTTTACGATCAATCCTTCAGCAAAGACCTGGCGTGACTCGATATCTTCTGAGTTCACACCGTAGTTCCCGATCAACGGATAGGTCATCGTGACGATCTGGCCGCAATAAGACGGATCAGTCAAAATCTCCTGGTAGCCTGTCATTGAGGTGTTAAAGACTACTTCACCCGCAACTGCGACCTTTGCTCCAAAGCCCTCGCCCCGCCAAACCCTGCCGTCCTCAAGCGCGAGAATTGCCTCCAATTATTATTCCTCCTTTAGCGAACTGCGCCGTTTCAAGCCGGATCTTTGGTCGCACGCAGGGCTGCTGCTGCCCTATGAATTGCACAGGCCGTTCTTATTGGGAGAGCCGGTGCTGGGTGCAACCGCCGCCGGGTTACGGGTCAGATAACAATGTATTGTAGCAAGCGGTCGGATCGTTCAGAAAGGGGGAGTGCAAACCGAGCAAACCGATGCAGGTGGGGCAAGTGAATGTCCGTCCGGGGGTCAGGCGGACTGGGACCTCAGAAAGGATTGTGCTTCGTTCATCCAGTGCTTTTCGACGCGATACTTGAAGGCTGGGGCTGTGCGCACAACTTCGATGACCGAGCGCATCTCGCTTGCGGCCTCTTCAGACCGCCCGAGTTTGTGGAGGGCCAGGCCCAGCCTGTAGCGGCCCTCCGCGTCAGTTGGCCTTTTTTCCAGGAATTGCTCGAACGCCGATCGCGAGTCTTCATACTGGCCTGCTTGATAATATGTACGCCCGATCTCTCGCCAGATTTCGTTCTGACCGTGGTTAGGTGATTCGCGGATTACGGTGTCAAAGTACTGAATTGCTTCGGGAAGCCGGCCTTCTTCACGAGCAATTCGCCCCAGTTGATAATGTGCGTCCATTTCGTCGGGGGCTATTTCAATTGCTCTCAGAAAACAGGTCTTGGCCTCCGGGTACTGGCCGCGTTGCTGATAGATTAAGCCGAGGTTGTAATGAGCCGAAGAGTCGGCAGGGTTCAGCGTGGCCGCCTCGAGATTCTGCTTGAACCTTTCGCGGTCCCGCTGTGCTGACAGAAAGTCCCCCATATACCGGCGCAGGAGCAGAAAGACCATGATCGCCAGAAACGGGGAGGAGAGGAAAACAAGCAGACCGGGAATCAAAGGCATCGCGACCAGGGACAGCGATGAGATGACAACGACCGCAAGCGACCGCGGGTAGCTGAGCCGCAGAATCGAACGTATGGCAAGGACGACCTGGAACAAGAAGTAGGGAATCGGCGCCACAATCAAGGCCGCTACGTTAAGCCGCTCAGCCGCCGATACCGGCTGGGTTGTTGGAGTAAAAAGCAGCCAAACAGGAATCAACATTATCAGGTTCGATGCCGCCCACCCGTAAAGCACGCAACTAAGGAATCCCAGGTACTCCTGTCTGAGCAGTTCAGTGAACCGAGCCCGGCTATCCATCCAACTGCCAACCAGAATGCAAGCAGGCACAAAGATGACCGATAAAAAGACTACGGATGAGACCGCCAGCTTTGCCTCACCGATGACTGCATTTATTGTGTGATACGGATCCCCGAACGCCGTATAACGGACGAGGCTGCGGTTGTAATAGATAAGAGCGGAAAGTATCGCCAGTGAAGCGCCGACCAAATACGGGGTGCGAGACCGCAGTCCGGTTAATGCTTCCTGCGGGTTGTAATAGAGCTTTAAAAGTAGGCTCAGCTTGAAGAGCATCCGACAAGCGCCTTAAGCTTCGCAGGTACTAAATGCCATTCCAGTCCAAGGCAAAAAGTACGATGTTTGTGGGTGTCTGGGTGGCCACCCCAGGGCAGGCTTTAGTGATTCAGCAGGCCAAGCCTGGACAGCGGCCAGTAACGAAACATTGCTTTGCCGTAGATATACTTTTCAGGAACCAATCCCCATGACCGGCTGTCGTTCGACGCGTCGCGATTGTCCCCCATCACAAAATAATAATGCGGCTTGATAACGGTATCCGGCATCGCCCGCGGGTATCGGGTCCTGTCAGCGGACAGATAGGGTTCGTCAACCGGCTGGCCGTTTATATAAAGCTGGCCTTTGTGATCTATACGAACAACCTCACCCGGGAGGCCAATCACCCGCTTAATAAAAGATTTCGACGGGTCATCAGGGAACCAAAACACAACGATGTCGTCCCGCTTGATCGGGTCAAAGTCATAGACCATCTTGTTGACAAAGATCCGCTCGTCATTTTCAAGCCGAGGGAGCATCGACGTCCCTTCAACCTTGACCGGCTGCACAACGAAAACAACTATCAGGACGGCTGTTATCGCGGCGAAGATAATGTCCCGAGCCAGTGACTTCGCTTCGGTCCATAACGATCCGGCCGGTTGGGCCGTATCCTCCGGGTAAGTGATTTCTATATCGCGGTCGTCTTCCGGGAGTATGCCGGTATAGTTCCTGATTTTCAGCTCTTGCTTCATTATACAAATGTCGAGGTGGTTTTCTTGGACCGCCTCCGAATCAAAATACCACCAAAAATAAAGCGTACCCGTGGCCGCGAAGGTTTGTCAAACCTTGACCAGGAAGGCAGAAAGCTGGACGGGGCCAATTTAGCGCGTGGGCCCTCGGCATGTCTCTCCCGGTTGTCACGGGTTACTGGAGGGCGGGCGCCGCGTGTGATATATCCTTTGGCTAAGCCCGAGACCCAGGCGATAGCAGCGTTAAACACAAGTTAAGAGGAGAGGACTAATGGCGCTTCATAGAAAGGATGACATACGCGATAGACTCCACGAGGAGGTTTTTTCTTCGGCCGACCCGGAAGTGAGCCTGCCCAAGTTTAAATTCCCGATAGATGAGAGTGACCCGGGCCATGTGCATCAGGCCATAATTGATGAGTTGATGTTGGATGGAAACTCACGCTTGAACACCGCGACTTTCTGCCAGACGTGGGTCGAACCGCAGATTCATCAGATCATGGATGAATGCATGGACAAGAACATGATCGACAAGGACGAATACCCTCAGACCGCCGAACTCGAAGCGCGCTGTGTCCATATGCTTGCGGATCTGTGGAATTCGCCGTCCGCCGCCGACACAATAGGATGTTCGACAACCGGGTCCAGCGAGGCCGCCATGCTCGGCGGACTCGCAATGAAATGGAGATGGAGGTTGAAACAGCGTGCCGCGGGCAAACCCACAGATAAACCGAATTTTGTTTGCGGCCCGGTGCAGGTATGCTGGCACAAATTCGCCCGCTATTTCGACGTCGAGCTGCGCGAGATTCCTATGGCGCCGGCCAGGCTTATGATGTCGCCCGAGGAGGTAGTTAAACGGTGCGACGAGAACACAATTGGCGTCGTACCCACCCTCGGCCAAACATTTACCATGCAGTACGAGCCCGTGAAGGAAGTCAGCGACGCACTGGATGAACTGCAAAGAACTTCTGGGCTCGATATTCCGATCCATGTGGATGGCGCGAGTGGGGCATTTCTTGCGCCGTTTTTGTCACCAGGGCTGCTATGGGATTTTCGGGTGCCCCGAGTCAAATCGATTAATTCCTCGGGGCACAAGTTCGGGCTCGCTCCGCTAGGAGTTGGCTGGATCATCTGGCGAGAGTCGTCTGATCTGCCGGAGGATTTGGTGTTCAGGGTGAATTATCTAGGAGGCGATATGCCAACCTTTGCACTGAATTTTTCGAGGCCCGGCGGTCAGATCGTGTGCCAGTACTACAACTTTCTGAGGCTGGGAAGGGAGGGCTATAGGAAGATCCAGCAGACGTGTGCCGACACAGGAGCCTACCTTGCGGACCAGATAGCAAAGCTCGGGCCATTTCAAATTGTCTATGACGGGCGGGGGGGAATTCCGGGCGCCTGTTGGCGACTTAAAGACGGCGAAAAGACAGATTATTCGCTATATGATCTAGCAGACCGGCTGCGAAGCCGCGGCTGGCAAGTTCCCGCCTATTCATTGCCCCCCGACCAGGAAAGCGTGGTAATTCAAAGGGTGATCATCCGCCATGGGTTTAGCCGAAATATGGCCAGTTTGTTAATGGAAGATATAAAGCGCAGCCTGGATTACTTTCGCACTCATCCAGTAGGCACGCCGCTAACAGTCAGTGAGGCTTCGGGGTACCGGCACTGAATGCACTTACATTTCAAGGGCCGCGTGAACCTAAGAAAAATAACGAATATAGAAGGTTCCAAATAGGTCGTCTGATTCCGAAAGCTAGTAAGATCCATACCGGGTCTGATTTACGTACTAATTGACAGACGGTTAGCTTGCCCGTGTGTCATTTCGGGTAAATAAAAAAAGAGCGAAATGTTCCTCGCCAAAACGTCATAATAGTTGTGGGCGTCAGTCCTTTAGTCTTGTCTCTTGTCCGCGCTCCAAGGCGGACCGGCTGATTGCATTGGCCGCCGGAGCGCTATCGCCTCACCAAGAAAAGACGCCTTCCGCCAAAACGGGCGCTTCTTGCAAGCCCACTACCGGTGCGCGCGTGTCAAATTGGCTGGCAAAATCCGCGCATTCGTTGGTTCGCAAGTTAGCGCAAGAGGAGACCCCATGGCGTTGGACCGCATCGTTATTTTGGATGAGGAATCTGAACATGAGCTGGGAAACTCTATTAGGGCCATCACCCATCCCGGTATCACCGGTGAGGTCCTGCTGGCCGAATCACGTGACCAGGTGGCCCGAATGCTTGGAGAGTCAAGAGGATTGATTATGCCGATACTTCCGCGTTCGATGCCGGCGGCTGTCGAGCTTCTTTCGCGGCTGCGAAG
>Ga0335078_10008968_pt1 | contig 14849 bp, 13 predicted proteins | sample Lox_Sample_32_FD_206711 | JGI IMG/M metagenome (GOLD analysis project Ga0335078, IMG submission 206711) | Soil microbial communities from Loxahatchee National Wildlife Refuge, Florida, United States - Lox_Sample_3.2 | ecosystem: Environmental > Terrestrial > Soil > Wetlands | place: USA...
GCGGCTGCCAGGTTCGATTCCGCGCGCATGGCAGGACGGCCGCCCGCTGTGCCTGCCCAGGCATTGATGGCCGCGGCAGTGTGGACCACATCGAGTACAGTTGTCGCGTACTACCCGGCTCCTTGTGGGCCGGGTTTTCTTTGCCCGGCGCCGCGCAGGACCGTGGACGAGGTTAGGTTTGGCCGCTGTCAGGAAGGCCGGTACATGGTCATTTCCCAATCCGTTGTCGGTAATCGTGAACCGAAGCTGTTCTCCCAGCTCAACGAGTTATATGGAAATGCCAGAACAGTCCGTAGTACAAGCGATAACTACACAGGTGGATAGCCTGCGGCTGGCTCTTGCCGATGTGGTGCAGGAACGGCCTCCACGCCGTGCCTCGCCGCCCAGCGGGCTGCCAGGTGCCAGCAGCTCGCTGAGATCGACGCCGTTGCGCCCCGCATGCTGGTAGAACGCGCTCGGCGTCGGCAGCTTGCGGTTGACCGTCGCTTCCCCGCAGTGATGCTGCACCGACGGCAGCACCGCCACCGCCCCATCGCGCGCGGCCGGGGGCCGCCGCAGCCAAACGCTCGATGTCGGTCAGGTACGCCAGTACCGCTCGATCGGCTGCACCGGACCGTCGTCACCCGGCACCGTCCACGACTCGCGCCGCGCCGCGGGCACCAGCACCCGCCGAACAAGCATCGCGCCTCCTAGGTGATCCGCGTGATGGACGGCAGCAGGCAACCACGTCCACCAGGCAGATCCGGGGAAGCTCGACCCCTCGTGCCCAACATGGAAGACAGCACTTCGCTCGCTCTAGATAACGGTTTTATGCGACAGCCTGGGCGGCGCGCTGGCCGTTAATCCGCTGGCTGTAGCAGCACCGGGCGGCAGCCACGGCGCGGTGGTAGGCGGCCTCGATGTCCTGCAATGCGCGGCGATGGTCGGCCAGTGCGTCAGCGATGGCACGCTGCCGGGCGGCCTCGGCAATCTGGATGGCCCGGCGGTATGCGACGAACGACATGTCCGGGTCTTGCTGGGGCGCGCCCATGGCGATCACTTCTTCCGCGGGGTCGGACGGTGGGACGGGGACGGGGCCTGGTCGCGGGCGAGCCGGCCGGGGGCTGGCGGGCAGCCGCCTGATCCGATCGTGATCACTGGTGATCAGGTCGATGATGTCAGCTGCCGTCATGGCGTCCGGCGGGTTGGGCTGGGCGCCGAGGAGCCGTCCGGCATGCTGCCGCGGCCGTCACCGGGGGCGGCGGCCGGGGTCGGGTCCGGGCCGCCGGGGGCGGGGTGAGCGGGCGGGACGTGCCGGTGAATTCCATTCTGGCGTCCGGGTACAGCAGGGCGGTGATGCGCAGCAGTGAGGCGGGCGAGTAGTGCGCGATGAGGCGCACGGCGGGATGGCGGCTGGTGAACGCGATCAGCTCGCGGGTGCAGGCGACGTCGATGAACCGCAGGCCGGTCAGGTCCAGGTGGATCTCGCCGGAGCCGTCGGCGGGCAGTGCGGCGAGCGCGGCGTGCAGCGTGTCCCGGGTGGTCAGGTCGGCTTCGCCGGCGAGGATCAGCCCGGTGCGGTCCGGCAGCGGGCGGATGATGAACGTGCCGGGGCGCGGCTGGCGGCGACCGTGCATGGCCATGCTCTCTTCAACCAATACTCATATCTTTCCCAGAATACCGGTGCTGCGGATATGATAGCAGCGATATGAAGGATCGTTGAAGAGGGGATGAAGAACATGTCGGGAGCGGATGTCGCCAGATGTTGCCGCCCGCGTCCGGTGATCAGGAGCTGCCGGTGAGTCAGCCCGGCGGGCCAGCGCCGGGGGATCGCCCGGTCTACAGCATCAGCGCGGTGGCCCGGATGCTGGATGTCCCGATGGCCACGCTGCGGACCTGGGAGGACCGGTACGGGCAGGTGGTGCCGGCCCGCAACGCCAGCGGGTACCGGCTGTTCAGCCGCTCCCAGGTGGAGCAGCTGAGGTTCGTCCGGGCGCAGATGAGCCAGGGCGCCAGCGTGGCCGACGCGCACCGGCTGCTGGCCGAGCGGACAGAACTGGGGGCGCCGCTGGCGGCTTCCCCGTTGCGGCCTGCGCCCCGGCTGCTGATCCAGCTGGCCGAGTCCGACCCGTACGCGGCCGAGTTCGCGGAGTACTTCCTCAAGACCGAGGGGTTCGAGGTCGAGGTGACGCCGACCGCCAGCGCCGCCCGGGAGGCGTTCACCGCGGCTGCCCCCGCGGTGGTGATCGTCGAGGTGCTCATCTCCGGCGGGGCCGGGCTGGAGCTGTGCCGTTTGTTCCGCGAGCACGGCGGGGTGGCGATCGTGGTGGTGTCGGCGGTGGAGGCCTTGGACGCGGCCATCGACGCGGGCGCCGACGCGTTCTTGCGCAAGCCCGTCGATCCGCTGCAGCTGGTCTCCACGGTCCGGGACCTGCTCGGGTCCAGCGCCCTGCTCGCCGGCCGGGGCAGCTGATGGACGGCGACCGGCTGCGCAGCGGGCACGAGCCGCTCGATGAGGTCCTGGATGGCGGCCTGCCGGGCAACGGGATCAGCATCATCATGGGGCTGCCGGGCACCGGCAAGACGATCATCGCCCAGCAGTACACCTTCCGCAACGCCCGCCCGGACCGGCCCGCGGTGTATTTCTCCACCTTGTCCGAGCCGCTGGAGAAGATCGTCCGGTTCGGCCAGACCCTGAGCTTCTTCGATGCCGCCGCGGTCGGCCGGTCGGTGTTCTATGAGGACCTGGGCCAGGTGGCCGGCCGTGACGGGCTGGCCGGGGTGGGCGATCACGTCGCCGAAGTGCTCAGGCAGCGGCGCCCCGGGCTGGTGGTCATCGACAGCTTCAAGGCGCTGCACGCGCTGGCCGACGGCGACGCGGGGTTCCGCACATTCCTGCACCAGCTGGCCGGGCGGCTGACCGCCTTCCCGGGGGCGTCCTTGTGGGTCGGCGAATACGGATCCGGCGAGGCCGCGACCTCCCCCGAATTCGCGGTGGCCGATGCCATCGTGGAACTGACCGTGGTCCCGCTTGGCCAGCGGGAACAACGGTTCCTGCACGTCGGGAAGCTGCGCGGCAGCGGTTTTTTGTCCGGCCGGCACGGCTACCGGCTCACCGCCCAGGGGCTGCGCCTGTTTCCCCGGCTGGCCGACATCCCCGCCACCGGGGACTACCTGCTCGGCGATCACCGGATCACGACCGGGATCCCCACGCTGGACCTGATGCTGGACGGCGGGCTGTGGCCCGGTTCGGCCACGATGGTCGCGGGCCCCTCCGGCGCGGGCAAGACCCTCATGGCACTGCATTTCATCTACGGCGGAGCCGAGCACGGCGAGCGCGGCATCATCGCCACGCTGCAGGAAAACCCGACCCAGCTGAACCGGGTGCTCACTGGCCTGGGCTGGCCGCTGGCCAGCCCGGGCGTCGAGGTCATGTACCGCTCCCCGGTGGATATCTACATTGACGAATGGGTGCACGACCTGCTGCACGCCGTCGAACGCGCCGGGGCGCGCCGGGTCGCCATCGACAGCCTGCTGGACCTGCAGATGGCCGCCGTGGACGACACCCGCTTCCGCGAGTTCATGTACTCCCTGGCGCAGCGGTTCTCCCGGCAGGGCATCAGCCTGCTCACCACCTACGAGACGCCCGACCTGTTCGCCACGGGCAGGCTGCCGGAGTTCGCCATCTCCCACCTGGCCGACAACGTGATCACGCTCGGCTACTCCCGCGACCACGGCGCCATGAGCCGGTCGCTGGCCATCACCAAGGCCAGGGCCAGCAGCCACGACCCGGCCATGCGCCAGTTCAGCATCGGACCCGACGGCATCACCATCGACCGGGAAGGGCCGGTCACCGGCCACCACTGCTAACCGGGCTCGTAGCGGGCCGCGCGACCAGCCGGATGGCCGGGCGCTCGCGGCGTGTCCTCAGCGACAGAAAGGACCAGGCGATGGCCCGGACCGTGCCGATCCCGGCCCAGCAGCCGCCGGACGCGACCCGGACGGCAGCCGGGCACGTCGCCGCGGTGGCTGCCGTCCAGGCGGCGGTGCAGGCGGCCGTCTCCGTCACGCTGGCCGCGCTGCTGTGGCCGCTGATCCCCGCAGCCCGCGCGGCCGCCGGCCTGGCCAGCGCGCTGGACCCGCGGCCACTGCTGCGCCCGCTTCCGGAACAGCAGGTCCTGGCAAGGCCTGGACCGGGCGGTGCCCGGCGGGCCGGGACGGTGCCCAGCGGGCCGGTGGGGACGGCGCAGGCGGCCGGCCCGCTCACGCTGGGGGTGGAGGAGGAGTTCGTGCTGCTGGACCCGGCCACCGGCGCCGCCGTGCCGGCCGGCCCCGACCTGGTGCGGATGCTCGGCGGGGAACCGGGGGTGCAGCAGGAGCTGATGCGGTTCCAGGTGGAGACCGCGACCGGGGTGTGCACCAGCCTGGACCAGGCCGGCCGTGAGCTGGCCCGGCTGCGGCGGCTGGCCGCGGACGCCGCCGCACATCTGGGCTGCCGGCTGGTGGCCTCCGGGATCGCGCCTTACCACGCATCCGGGCTGGTCGCCGTGACACCCCAGCCCCGGTACCAGGAGCTGGCCCGCCGGTACGGCCCCGTGGTGGCCCAGGCCGGCACCTGCGCCTGCCACGTGCACGTCGGGGTCCCCTCCCGGGACCTGGGCGTGCAGGTGCTGGCCCGGCTGCGGCCCTGGCTGGCGCCGCTGATGGCCATCGCCGCCAACTCCCCGATCGCCGGCGGGCGCGACACCGGATGGGCCAGCTGGCGGTACGTGCTCCAGTCCCGCTGGCCGACCGCGACCGCGCCCGCGGCGTGGCCGGACGCGGCCGCCTACGACGCGGCGGTCCGCCGCCTGATCGCCCGCGGGGCGGCGCTGGACGAGCGGAGCGTCTACTTCTGGGCCCGGCTGTCCCCGCGCTACCCGACCGTGGAGGTCCGGGTCGCCGACGTCTGCCTGGACGCCGGCACCGCGGTGCTGGTGGCGGGGCTGACCCGCGCCCTGGTCGCCACCGCCCTGGCCGAGGCCCGCCGCGGCACGCCGGTGCCAGCCGCCCCGGCCCCGCAGGTCGCCGCGGCGCTGGCCGCCGCGGCCCGGCACGGGCTGGCCGGGGCCGGAGCCGACCCGGTCACCGGGCAGCCCGCCGCTGCGGCGGCGCTGCGCGCCCGCCTGCTCGAGCACGTCTCCCCCGCGCTGAGCGACCACGGCGACACCGAGACGATCACCGGGCTGCTGCGCCGGCTCGATGACCGGGGGACCGGAGCCGGCCGCCAGCGGGCCCTGCTCACCAGCGGCCTATCCACACCCGCGGTCATCACCGCGCTCGCCCGCGCCACGCTGTCCGGCCACGAGCCGGGCCGCCAGCGGGCCGGCGCCCGCGTCCCGGCAACGGCAGCCGCGCGGTAGTTCCGTATCCGCAGTATGCTCCCACGCACAAGCCATCATGGCCGCATGCGAGGGAGCACCCGATGACTGACATCCAGGCCGGGCTGGCCACAGGGGCGGCGCGATTACGGCACCCAAGAACCCGGCCCGCGAGCCGGGCCGGACGGCGATCCGGACCAAGCCGGTGCGGGTGACCGTCGACCTGGACCCGGCCACGTACACCGAGCTGAACCGGTGGGTGGGCGGTGCCGCGATCGCGGTCAACCCGGACTTCCCGCGCACGCTACCGAGACGTTACTGGTCCGGGCACGGGCCGCGCTGCGCCAGGTCTACCGGGAGGAGGACAGCGGTGATGCCTGACGCGCTCGACGCCCTGCGCCTGCCGGTGGTGCCGGTCGAGCCCAGGCCGGAGTTCGCCGCTGGCTTGCTGCGGCGGATCGAGGGAACCACGGAACCTCCGGCCAGCCGGCTCGCCACTATGCAGTACTTCGCCACCGACCTGGACGCTGCGGTGGCGTTCTACCAGGACCTGCTGGGATTCGAAGAAGAGCTCCGCCCGTCCCCGGCGTTCGCCTTGCTCTACCGAGGCGACCTGCGGCTACTGCTCAGTGTCCCCGGCCACGCGGGCGGCGGTGCCCCCATGCCTGACGGCACACTACTCGGGCCAGGAGGCTGGAACCGGATCGCCCTGCAGGTCACAGACCTTCCCGTCGCCGTCGACGAACTGCACGACAAGGGCGCCCGCTTCCGCAACGACATCGTCACGGGCACAGGAGTCCGGCAGATCCTGATCCAGGACCCATCCGGCAACCTGACTGAGCTATTCGAGCCGCTTGCCGCATATCACGAGAGGTCGCCGCAACCAGCTCGCTAGCCGGCGTAATGAGCTGCCGCGTCCTGACCACGCCACCTGCAACCCCAACTCGACCTCGCCCGCAGCTGGTCCCCTCGGGTCTTCCCGGACGAGGGCAGCATAGAGACGTTATTTCCCAGCTCAACCGCCCTAACTGCAAGTGCCGCCACAATCCGCTCTGCCGCCGGCACCACCGGATGAAGCAGCGCGAAGGCTGGCGGCTCGAGCAGCCCCGGCCCGGCGTCCTGGTCTGGCGAACACCAGGCGGACGCACCTGCACCACGACTCCCGCCGAGTACCCGGTCTAAGGCGCGACCGGGCGCCCTACCGCAGCCGAGGGCTAACCCGAGGGGGCTTAGGGCCCTGCCGGGTGAGCCCTTTGTCCGTTTCCGGTCTGCGGGAGAGCAGATCCAATTCAGAGGAGCGACAGTTCCTCACAGAAGCGGACGAAAAATGACCGATACCACCCGACGCAGATTCCTCACGTACGGCCTCGCGGGAGCGGCGCTGGGCGTAACAGCCGCCCGTCCCGGCATCGCGACCGCCATCACCACGCCGGCGGCCGGGCGGGCGGTTTCCCTGCGGCCGTTCGTGCAGCCGCTCCCCGTTCCCGGCGCCGGCATCGTGGTGGCCACGCCCGTGGCCCCCGGCGAGTACCACTTCACGCTCAGGCAGATCCGCCGCCGTCTGCACCCGCAGCTGCCGAAGACGCCCGTCTGGGCCTACGACGACGGCTCCGGCCTGGGCGGGCAGGCGGGCTCGTTCGGCATGGCCATAGCGGCGCAGACCGGAACGCCGGTCCAGGTCAGCTACACCCACCGTCTCCCCGCGACCTACCCGTCCTGGATACCGGTCGACACCCGGCTCACGCCGCTGGGCCGCCAGGTGCGGATGATGGCGCACCTGCACGGCGGGTTCGTGGCCGCCGCCGACGACGGCAACCCGGCGGTGACCCCGGACGGGTTCGGCCCCGGCGAGACCCAGACCGTCGTGTACCCCAACCAGGCGCCCCAGCAGTCGGCCCGGCTCATGTGGTTCCACGACCACGCCATGGGCGCCACCCGGCTCAACGTGTTCGCTGGGCTGGCCGGCGGCTACATCCTGCGCGACCAGTACGACACCGGCGCCGAGCCCAACCCGATCGGCATCCCCGGCGGGCCGTACGAGATCCCGCTGGTCATCCAGGACCGCCTGTTCAACCCGGACGGCACCTTCCGCTACCCGGTCAGCACCATCCCCGGCATCACCTGGATCGGCGAGTACTTCGGCGACCACATGCTGGTCAACGGCAAGGTCTGGCCGTACCTGGACGTCGAGCCGCGGCTGTACCGGTTCCGCGTGCTCAACGGGTGCAACGCGCGCATCATGAGCCTGGACCTGGGCGGCGCGCCGATGTGGCAGATCGGCGCCGAGGGCGGCATGTGGGACCGTCCGGTGCGGATGAGGCGGCTGGTGCTCACCCCGGCCGAGCGCGCCGATGTGATCGTCGACTTCCGCGGCTTCGAGGGGCGCTCGCTGGTGGTGCGCAACACCACGCCCGCCCCGCCGGTGTCGACACCCGCCCCGCCGCTGCCGACGGTCATGCAGATCCGGGTCGGCACGTCGGTGACACACCGCGGGCCGCGGGACATCCCGCGCCACCTGCCCGGGCAGGCCGCGCGGCTGCCCCGGCCGGCCGTCACCCGGTACATCACCCTCAACGAGATCGAGCCCGAGACGGCGGGCTGGTGGCTGAACCTGAACGCCGCGCACTTCGGCAAGGCGCCGGAGCACCCGCGGGCCGGGACCGTGGAGGACTGGGTCTTCGTCAACATGACCATGGTCACCCACCCGATGCACACCCACCTGTTCACCCACCAGGTGATCGGCCGGGTGCCGTTCGACGCCGAGGCCTACGAGAAGAAGCACGGCGGGCCCAACGGGGTTCCCGGCGGCATCGACCCGCGCCCGTTCGCGACCGGCCCGATGCTGCCGCCCACCCCGGACGAGCGCGGCTTCAAGGACACCACGAAGGCCAACCCCGGTTACTACACGATCATCCGGGGCAAGGTGGAGCTGCCCGCCGGGGTGCGGGCGCCGCAGTCGTACGTGTACCACTGCCACATCGTGGAGCACGAGGACAACGACATGATGCAGTCGTTCACCGTGCTGCCTTAATGACCGCCGCCCGCTGATGGCTCGATCATCAGCGGGCCGCCGCCGGTGCTGACCGTGAGGGAGGAACGGGCGCCGGGGTCGGTGGCGATCCCCACCTGCTGGGAGCCGCCGCCGCTTTCGGCGCTCAGTGCGTAGGGGCCGCCGGGCACGGTCAGCAGCGCCGGGCCGCCGTCGGTGCTCACCGTCACCGTGGCCGGCGCGGCGGAGAAGGCGATCTGCGCGGTGCCGCCGCCCGTGGTGACGATGGCCGTGGCGGCGGCGATGCCCCGCGCGACCAGGGTCCCGCCGTCGGTGTCGGCGCGCAGCGGGCCGGCCAGCCCGTTCACCGTCAGCGGCCCGCCGCCGGTGGCGACGGTGAGCGGCCCGTCGATCCGGGCGGCGCGCACCGGGCCGCCGTTCGAGTTCAGGTCCGCCCCGGCGATCCCGGAGACGGTCACCGGGTCGCCCTGGGTCGACACGGTGACGGTGACGTCCGAGGGCACGGTCACCGCGAAGTTGACGGCGCAGTCCGAGCTGGCACACACCGGGTCACCGAGGCTGAGGCGGCCGCCGGACACCGACTCCGGCACCGCGGGCACCCCATCGGCCTGATCGCCCTGGTTGCCCTGGCTGAGGCCGCCGCCGGACACCGGCTCCGGCACCGCGGGCACCCCATCGGCCTGATCGCCCTGGTTGCCCTGGCTGAGGCCGCCGCCGGACACCGGCTCCGGCACCGCGGACACCACACCGCCCGGACTGTCGTACATGATCGTCTCGGTGACCTGGACGCGGCTGACCGGTCCGGCGGTCACCTGCACCTGGCCGCCGTAGCTCTGCACGGTCAGGCTGGTGACCGGCTGCGGCACGGTCAGCGTGCGGACCGCGACGGCCTGCGGCTGGACCTGGACGTTCGAGAGACTCCCGGTCATGGTGATGAGGCGGGCGCCGGGGATCGCGAGCGCCACCGCGGTCACCAGGCCGGACACGGCCCAGACCCAGCGGCCCGGCACGGCTACCGCGCGCATGGCAGGTCCACCGTGAGCAGGGTCGGCCCGCCGGGCGGGCTGGCGATCTCCAGGGTCCCGTCGACCGACTCGGCGCGCCGGGCCAGGCCGGCCAGGCCGGTGCCGCGGGCCGGGTCGGCGCCGCCCACGCCGTCGTCGGTGACGATGACGTGCAGCCGGTCGTCGTCCTGCTGCACGAACACGTCCGCCTGGGTCGCCTGAGCGTGCTTGGTGATGTTGGCCAGGCCCTCGGAGACCACGAAGTAGGCGACCGCCTCGATGGTCGGCGCCGGGCGGCGCGGCACGTTCACGGTCAGCCGGACCGGAATCGGCATCCGCGCGGCCACCCCGGACAGGGCCGCGTCCAGGCCGCGGTCCTCGAGCACCGGCGGGTGCAGGCCGCGGACCAGGTTGCGCAGCTCGGCCAGCGCCGCCTTGGCCTCCTCGTGGGCCGCCGCGATGGCCTGCTGCGCATCCTCGGCGGTCTCCGCCTGGGCGCGGGCCATGCCCAGGTTCATGGCCAGGGAGACCAGCCGCTGCTGGGTGCCGTCGTGCAGGTTCCGCTCCAGGCGGCGCCGCTCGGCGTCGGCGGCGTCGACGACGCCGGCCCGGGTCTGGGTGAGGTGCTCCACCCGGTGCTCGAGTTCCTCGGCGCGGCTCGGCCCCAGCAGCGCCCGGGCGGCCCTGACGTCGAGTGCCGCGATCCCGGCGGTGAGATAGGGCGCGGCCGCCAGCAGCGCGACCCCGCCCACGGTCAGGTACGCGTCCACGGGAATCCGGAGGACGTGCGCGAGCGCCGAATGCGCCTGGCCATCCCGCAGGAAGTTCCCTGGGGGCAGCGCCCACGCGTAGGCGTACACCAGCGTGTACAGGACGCCCGCCAGCCACACCCCGAAGGCGGCGATCGCCGCCGCGCCGAGCGCCGGGGCGGCCAGGAAATGATAGCCAACCTGGCGCCAGGTGGTCCCCGAGCGGGCCGCCGTGAGGATCCCCTGGAGGGTCAGTTCGTTCGGCATGATCGGCTGCGGCGGTATCACCACTGCGGCCGTCTCGCGCAGCCGGTGGCGGTGGATCCGGGCGAGCAGCGGCATGGCGAGGACCATGAGCACCAGGAAGAGGAGCGGCAGCACCCACCGGGACCGGTGCGCGAAGGCGGTCGTCAGGCCGGCCGACACCAGGAGCGGCCCGGCCACCAGCGCCGGGATGCCCCCGGTCAGGTACAGGGCCTGCCGCCAGGCCCGCGGCGACCACGGCGCCCGGTCACGGCGCCGGATCGGCGCGTCGCGGGCCGGGGCGAGAGCGGTCATGAAGCCACGGTATGCCACCGGGCCGGGCCTGCCCATCCAGCAGGGTTCACGATCGATGGTGGGGTTAGCTGCACCACGAATCCGGATGACCAGGCCAATGTGCGCGGCGGTCCGGGGGTGCCATCCTGACGAACGCGGCCAGGCTCGGCGGGTTCCCGAGCCCGCCTGGCCCGGCCGGCTGGCGCCGAATACGGGAGGACCCCAATGCGACTGCAGGGCATGCCGGATGACGTGATCCGGCTGGACGGCGTGACCAAGACCTACCAGGCGGGCGCCCCGCCCGCGCTGGCGGACCTCAGCATGGACGTGGCGGCCGGGGAGGTGGTGGCCGTGATGGGCCCCTCGGGCAGCGGGAAGTCCACGCTGCTCAACCTCATCGCCGGGCTGGACCGGCCCACCGGCGGCACGGTCACCGTGGCGGGACGGCGGCTGGACAACCTCGGCGAGAGCGGACTGGCCCGGTTCCGGGCCCGGCACGTCGGGATCATCTTCCAGTTCTTCAACCTGCTGGACGACCTCACCGTCGAGGACAACGTGCTGCTGCCCGCCCAGCTGGCCGGGGCGTCCCGGCGGACCGCCCGGGCGCGGGCCGGCGAGCTGCTGGAACGGATGGGCATCGAGCAGCACCGCGATGACTACCCGGCGCGGCTGTCCGGGGGGCAGCGGCAGCGGGTGGCGATCGCGCGGGCCCTGGTGAACTCCCCCGAGCTGCTGCTGGCCGACGAGCCGACCGGGGCGCTCGACACCGCCGCCGGCCTGGCGATCGGGCGGCTGCTGCAGCAGCTCAACGAGGGCGGGCAGACCCTGGTCCTGGTGACCCACGACCCGGCGCTGGCGGAACGGTACGCGGCCCGCACGATCCAGATCGTGGACGGCCAGCTCGCGGCGGCGGGGGTGCCGGCATGAGCTGGCCGGCCATGAGCTGGCTGGGCGCGGTCAGGACCGCCTCTGGCGGCATGCTGAGACACAAGGTGCAGGCGGTCGCGATCGGCCTGGTGGTGCTGGTCTCCACCGCCTCGGCCACGCTCGGCCTGGCTCTGCTCGCGGCCAGCAACACGCCGTTCCAGCACGCTTTCGGCGCCCAGAACGGCGCGGACGTGACCGTGACCGTGGACACGGCGCGGGCCGGCCCGGCGGCGCTGGCCGCCACCCGCGGCCTGAGCGGGGTCACCGCGGCGGCCGGGCCGTTCGCCACCTCGACGGTTCAGGCTCAGCTCGGCGGCCAGCCGTTCGGGCAGCTGGTGCTGGCCGGGCGCGCGACGGCCGGCGGCCCGGTCGACGACGTGGTGCTGAACGCCGGGCACTGGCCGGACGGACCCGGTCAGGTGGTGCTGGACGGCAGCCCGGGCGGCGGCGGCCCGGGCGGCAGCGGCCTGGGGCTCGGCAGCACCCTCACCATCACCGGCATACCGGGATCGCCGGCCCTTACCATCGTGGGCTTCGGCAACTCGATCACGAACACCGCCGACGGGTGGGTGACCCCCGGCGAGATCAGCCGGCTGCAGGCCCCGGGGATACCGTCGAGCGCGCAGATGCTGTACCGGTTCACCCACGCGGCCAGCTACGGTGAGGTCCGCGCGGACGTGGCGGAGGTCACCGGGGCACTTCCGCCGCATGCCGTGACCGGCGCCGCCTCCTGGCTGGCCGCGGAGAACGAGGCCGCCGGCAACGGGGCGATCATGGAGCCGTTCGTGGTCGCGTTCGCGCTGATCGGCCTGGCCATGGCGGTGCTCATCGTGGGCAACGTGGTCAGCGGCGCGGTGGTCGCCGGGTACCAGCGGATCGGGGTGCTGAAGAGTGTCGGCCTGACCCCGGCGCAGGTGGTACTCGCCTACCTGAGCCGGGTCGGCTGGCCCGCCCTGGCCGGATGCCTGGCCGGGGTGGTGGCGGGCAACGTGCTCGCGCTCCCGGTGCTGCAGAACTCGGCCGACGCGTACGGCGTGGGCAGCCAGCACGTGCCGCTGTGGGCCTCGGTGGTCGCGCCTGTGGGGATGCTGGCCCTGGTGATGCTGGCCGGGTTCGGGCCGGCGCTGCGCGCGGGGCGGCTGTCCGCCGCCGAGGCGATCGCGGCCGGCCGCGCCCCGCGGTCCGGCCGCGGCTACGCCGCGCACCGGCTCGCGGCCCGGCTGCGCCTGCCGCGACCGGTCGGCCTGGGACTGGCGGCGCCGTTCGCCCGGCCCGCGCGGACCGCGGTGACGCTCGCGGCGATCGCGTTCGGGGCCACCGCGGTGATCTTCGCGTTCGGGCTGAACTCCTCGCTGAGCCGCGCCGCGGCCAGCCAGACGCACTCGGCCACGGTCCCGGTGCGGGTGGAGCAGTTCGGTCCGGGGGCCGGCCCGGAGCAGGCGCCGAGCGCGGCGCAGAACGCGGCGGTGGCGGCCGCGCTGCGCGATGTGCCGGGGACGCTGCGCTCCGTGGCGCTGTACCGAAACGAGGTCAAGGTCCCCGGCATCGCCGGTAACGTCAACGCCCAGGCGTTCGGCGGCGACGCCGCCTGGACCGGGTTCGGGATCATCGCCGGGCGCTGGTACGACGCGCCCGGCGAGGTGGACGTCAACACCGCGTTCCTGAACGCCAGCGGCCTCGCCGTCGGCGACACCGCCACGGTGAACACCGGCACCGACCCTCCGACGCAGGTCACCGTGCACATCGTGGGCGAAGTGTTCCATCCGAGCAGCGAGCCCACGCTGTACGGCAGCACGCGGACGCTGCCCGGCCTAGCAACGGCGGCGAACCTGGGAGAGTACGACGTGGCGCTACGGCCCGGTACCGACGCTGGGACGTACGTCCAGGCGGTCAACCGCGCGCTCGGCGGCAGCAGCCCCTGGCAGGCCACCATCCAGCACGACGGCGGCAAGTTCTACTCGGTCGCCATCAGCCTGGTGGGCCTGCTGGCGCTCATGGTCGCGGTCGCCGCGGGGCTCGGCGTGCTCAATACCGTGCTCATGACCACCAGGGACCGGGTGCATGACCTGGGCGTGTTCAAGTCCCTCGGCATGCGGCCCGGCCAGGTGCTCGCCATGGTGGTGGCCTGGATCGCCGTCCCGGCCGCGGTGGCCGCGGCCATCGCGGCGCCCGCCGCGGTCGCGCTGAACACCGCCACCGTGCGCGCCATGGCCGGCACCGCTCACACCGGCATCCCGGCCAGCTTCACCCAGGTGTTCCCGCCGTCCCGGCTCGCGCTGCTGTCCCTGGCCGCGGTCGCCATCGCGGTCGCCGGGGCGCTGCTGCCGGCCAGCTGGGCCGCGCGCGCCCGGCCGGCCGCGGCCCTGCATGCCGAATGAACACCGCACGCCGAGTGAGCAGCGTGATGCGCGCCGCCCCGCCTGACCGTAATCTGGACCTCGTGACGGCGGGGCGGCGCGTGGTGATCGCCGAGGACTCGGTGCTGCTGCTGGCTGGCCTGACCAAGCTGCTCGAGAGCGCCGGATTCGAGGTCGCGGCCACCGCCGCCGACGCGGCCGGCCTGCTGACCGCGGTCGAGCGGGAGCAGCCCGACGTGGTGATCGCCGACGTGCGGATGCCGCCCACCCACACCGACGAGGGCATCCGGGCCGCCCTGGTGATCCGCAGCCAGTGGCCGGACATCGCCGTCCTGGTGCTGTCGCAGTACGTGGAGGAACGGTACGCCGCCGACCTGCTGTCGGCGAACACGCGCGGGGTCGGCTACCTGCTCAAGGACCGCGTCGCGGACGTGGCCGAGTTCCTCGACGCGCTGCGCCGGGTGGCGGCGGGAGGCACCGCGCTGGACCCGGAGGTGGTGGCGCAATTGCTGGTGCGGCGGGGCGGCGACCCGCTGGACAACCTGACCGAACGGGAGCGCGACGTGCTGGCGCTGATGGCCGAGGGCCGCTCCAACGCGGAGATCGGCACGGCCCTGGTGATCACCGACAGCGCGGTGAGCAAGCACATCAACTCGATCTTCGCCAAGCTCGGGCTCTACCCGGGCGACGCGGGGCACCGGCGGGTGCTCGCGGTGCTGCGCTACCTCGGCGCCGGCCCCGCGGGCCCTGGTGGGTAACCGTTTAGGCGGGAGTGGCCGCGACTACGGTAACCCGGTGCATGAGGCCGGCCACCGGCAGCTGCCAGACCCGCCGGAGCCCGGGCGAAGCCGCTGCGGCCGAGAAGACCGCGTCGAACACGGCGGCGTTCGGCGCGGGCTCGGGCTCGGACGCGGACGCGGGCGCGG
>Ga0335078_10008969_pt1 | contig 14849 bp, 7 predicted proteins | sample Lox_Sample_32_FD_206711 | JGI IMG/M metagenome (GOLD analysis project Ga0335078, IMG submission 206711) | Soil microbial communities from Loxahatchee National Wildlife Refuge, Florida, United States - Lox_Sample_3.2 | ecosystem: Environmental > Terrestrial > Soil > Wetlands | place: USA: Florida...
AGTCACATGTTCTCAAACATCCTGATTGGTTCCGAAAGAGTGGCGGGTCTTCCCGACTTAACACTGGTGCCATCGACAGGGATTCATGAATCGTGGTGGAGACTGGCATATATGGACCAGCAGAATCAGTCCTCCCTTCCACTTGACGTGTTGAGAAATCGTTACAAGGAAAGTGGTTCCATCGAAGATCTTAATAATATAATCTCGTTCACCCTGCAAAATATCCAAAACCTATCGGATGACGGTGTACGAGCCGTCTACTCAAGAGAAGCCGGACATGCATTATTAGAGCGCTCCGTTCAAGCCAAATGTGAAGAGGACTTGGACAACGCAATTTCAAAATATGATGCGGCTGTAAGTCTGACAAGGCATACAGATTCGGACAGAGCAAGTACTCTCTACGACTTATCCAAAGCACTGTATCGTCGATATGAGCGCTGCAAAAAGATTGATTTCCTTCACCGCGCTGTAGATGTCATGAAGGAATCAATCATCGCAACCACCAGCAAATGCGAACGCGCCTACCGCTTACAAGAACTCGGCCGCTTTCTTGAAGCTAGATCTCGTGTTACACATTCCGTTGACAGCCTGGATGAAGCGATTCAGGTATATGAGGAAGCAATCCCGTCCGTTGCCATGATCGATAAGGCCGACGTACTCTACTATTTAGGCAATGCTCTGGAAGCGAAATTTGATCTTACTAACTGTCTGGATGATTTATCTAAGGCAGTCGAGGTCAAGCGAAATTCAGTGCAACTGCTAGCAAATGGGTATTATGACATGGGTTTCCACTGGGACGACTTCAGTGTGGTTCTACAAATGTTATTTGAAAGAACAAAATGCCTAGACCTCATTAACGAGGCCATCGAAGCCAGTCAAGAGGCGATTGAACTCGCATACAATAACAGTGATTCAGCTTTCTATCATGCTACACTCAGCTGCGCATATCGCGACAAGGCAACCCATACCTTGTCTGTTAATGATTTCGAAAATGCAGTAAAGGCGGCCGCTGACGCCTTGAACCTTGCCGCTTCAGACGACCAGCACCAGTCGAAACTCTTTTACGACTACGGCAATGCATTGGCGGCACGTTTTCGGCGGTTGGGGAGGCCGAGAGACATAGATCGGGCACTGAATGCTTACGAAATGGCACTCACTTCCCGAGGATGCGGGAATCGTTCAATTTTCCTCCATCAGCTCAGTATTGCCTTAGCGGAGAGATCCCCAGAGGAGTCATCGGTGACTGATCTTAACCGGGCAATTGAGATTGCCGAGCAAAGCGTTGATGCGACGACACATCCTACTTTTGCTGCAGATCATATCCATGCCCTTGCTACTCTGCTGAGACTTGGATATAATCGACTTGGCACCCACGACGATTTGAACAGAGCGATGGAGCTTACGCAGACGTTACTCAACATGTCCATCAACCCACCAGAAAAGCGCGCCCGAGTACTGAATCTCTATGGTCTTATCCTCGCAAGCATATTTAAAATGTCTCAGGATAGCGACCACGCGAATCAGGCAATTGGGTTGTTTAAAGAGACGATAGAACTCACCCAGAACAGCCCTGTGAGCATGGAGTACCGTACGAATCTCGGTACGATCCTGCAATTGCGGTTTTCTACCACTGGATATCATGACGACCTTGACGAAATTGTCAACCTTCAAAGATATATTGTGGATATGACTCCCGAAACTAGTCCGGAAGCTGTCGGCCGCATGGCAAACCTGGCCAATGCTCTAGAGAATCACTATTGGCAAACAGGCGCCTTAGGGGATTTAAACGAAGCAATTGAGATTCATCGGCACATTGTTGGCGACCGATACGCGACGAGCGCGTTCTTCCTACATGGCTTAGCCAGGTGCTTGCGATTCAGATACCTACGAACAGGCTCAAGACATGATTTGGACAGTGCAATTACAGCAGTAGAACATGCGTTAAGAACCACCCCCGGCGATAATTCAAGGATAGGAATGTATCTAGGAGAGTTGTCAATCGATCTTCAGCTAAGATACATTCACACAGGGTCGGCCGATGATGTCTCTAGAGCTATTGCCGCGAGTACAAAGTCATTGGAATGGTCTCTTGCCAATTCGCGGGGTTATCTGATGCGACTACAGCATCTCGGCATGTCCCTGAAGCGCCGCTATGAACTGACATCTTCGCATGACGACTTGGATGCAGCCGCGGAACGGTTTCAACAGGCGGTAAACTGCGAGACACCAGACAAAGCACTACGTGCTATGTCGTTAAATAATTTGGCAACTGTCCTAATGGTACGATATCAGCAAATTGGCTCCATGAAAGACCTGCAAAACGCTTTACGTCACTCTGGGGAGGCTGTCAAGATCTTGCCGCCAGGTCATCCGAACCGAGTTTCGACCTTGGTCAAATATATCAATGCCCTTGAGCAGATGTTCGGAGAAGTCAACCCTTACGAGGAACCAACCTCGACCCTTGAAGAGGAGTTGAAACGAAAGTCTGCACCAGTTCACAATCTGGTTGAAGCCGCATTGCGCGTGGCTAATGCGTACAACTACGATGGAGATCTGGAACACGCCAGTCAATATTACTCGATGGCAGTCCGTCTACTCCCTGAAGTAAGTCCTCGTACCCTAGCACGGGTGGATCAACAACGCAGAATAGCGATGTACTCTCGACTCACAAGCGCCGCCACTGCGATAATTTTGGATCTATCCGGGGACCCGGTCGATGCAGTTCACCTACTGGAGATTGGGAGAGGCGTTCTCGCGTCACTACAAATCGATACCCGAACTGATATTTCTGACTTGGAATTAGCTCGTCCTCGGTTGGCGCAAGAATGTAAAAGTCTTCGTGATGAACTTGATGCTGAACTAATGGTCGAAGCCAATTTCAAAGATTTGGACACCATGGTACGGGCAACAGCGCAGATAAATGGACGGCATAAGTCTACGAGCCAGATGACGACTCTGCTGCAGGAGATTCGATCATTGGAAGGGTTTCACAGATTTCTCTCGGGCCCGTCGAGCTCAGATTTACTGGAACTGGCCTCTAAGGGTCCGATCGTGGTATTCAACGTAGCCCGTACTCGGTGCGATGCCCTTATTATTACATCGACCGAAGTCAAGTGCTTATCACTTCCCAATCTCTATGAAAATGATGTTGTCAGATATGGAAAGGACCTAATGGAAAGGTTGAAGACATTAACGCTACTGAGCTATCATGAAACCAATGTTTGGCTCAAAAGTGTCCTCGAATGGCTCTGGGATGCGGCGGTTGGGCCTGTATTAAGTGCTCTTGGACTGGAAATGGAGCATGTGGATGGAGAACCCTGGCCGCATGTATGGTGGGTGGCAAGTGGATGGTTGAACATGATGCCTCTCCATGCTGCCGGATATCATGATTCGAAGAGATGCGCTCTGGACCGGATTGTTTCATGTTATGTTCCCACATTGAAAGCGTTGTCAGTCGCCCACTCGAAACCAACTTTACTACGTCCGAAAGCCATGAAAGCCTTGTTTATCAGTATGCCTCATACGCCCGACAAGGAAGACCTCCCTCATGTCGTTAGCGAAATTGCTGAGATCGACCATATTGTTCCACTATCAGCATCGCGATCGAAATTACATATGCCGTCTCAGGCTGAGGTCCGGCGAGAGATGCGGGATAGCCAAATCGTACATTTTGCCTGTCATGCTGTTTCTGATCTTTTTGATCCCTCTGAGAGCCATTTGCTACTCTCTGATTGGAAGGAGGAGAGATTTTCCATGACAGACATTATCGCCTTGGAGATCGCAGACCCAAGGCTAATTTATCTTTCTGCTTGCGAGGTTGCACAAGGTTGCGTCGAAGCGCTGTTGGATGAGGGCATACATCTCGTCGGGGCCTGTCATTTAGCCGGATTCACTCATGTCATCGGAACACTCTGGACAATAAATGACCAACAATCTGTCAAGGTGGCGAAAAGTTTATACTCGTGTGTTGTGAAAGGTGATGAGGAACTCGACCTCGGCAAAGTCGCCGAAGGATTGCACAATGGCATGCGTCAGCTCAGACTTGAGGTTGGCAGAAGTGAAAGGGATGAGGTGGGAGATTTCCTGGAGTGGATACCGTATGTTTATTTTGGTCCTTAGCAGGAGGGTACGGAATTTGATGTCTGTAGCTTGGATGCTAACCTAACCTGTATTTGTCCCATAAATGAACCTTCATTTCTGGGCTTTTCCATATTATAATCGCATCGGGCCACCACACATCACAAATTCGGTAGCGCACTAATTGCTTTATCATAGAAGATAAGAATAGTGGGTAGGGAAAAGGTTACCCAAATTCAGAGTAAACCCCTCAAGCTGATTCCAATGAGCTCCTTTTCATGTTGACTGCGTTGAAGCTGATCAAGATAACGCTTGATTCTACTCAAAACTGATTTGATCTTGATCCAAATTTCCACCGCCGATCGAGTGGAAAATTCAAAGGGAGAAACTGAAAAACTCTTTAGTCGTAGGAAAACAGTTCCATCATTGGGACTAATTGTTCATGGTGGCGCAAATTCAATTCAGTGGAAATACAGTTTTGGTCATGCAACTGTATTTCCGTGCCGGTTCAGGCCCAATTCAATGTTATAGAGGCCTGTGCGGGATATTATTATGTTGGGATCTACAATGCGAAGTCCCTGCATAAAATCTTTCACATTTCGCAACTCATCCGTTCTCGTCATGAAATCTGTAATACTTATCAGCTTGTTGACCGTTTTTACCATTCCCTCCGACGCTCATCTCCTTTGGGACGATCTCAACTATGTAGAATGTCAAACTGCGATTCCGAACGGCTTGTGGAGATTCCTTGGGCAGAACGGAACCCCGATCACAAACCTCAATCAAGTCGATAGGATCTTGTATCCGCAATGCATTTCGTATTGTTGTCACGGGTGGCAAGTTAATGGATGGATACACAAATACATCGGCAGCTGTGGCGACTTGGTTGTTTCCTTAGTTGGTCCTTATCACACAATTGCCCTTTCAAACCAGAGGGAAAGGACGGGACATTCTTGCCACCTGTTTAATCATTGGGTCCCCAATCGTCGCAATGTATTCTCTCCTCATCACGCTATCAAATTCGAGATGGATATACTGAAAGTGTACAGAAGATTCAAACTACAATATTAAGGATCGTCATGGTGATCCAAGGCACATAGTCCAAGTCGCTTTTATTCTTTCTCAATGTCAACAAGTTCCTCTATATATAAGACTGGAAATTACTCACATGTACAATTGTGCTTGAGCAAAACAAAGAGTGGTGGGAAGGTTTAGCAGCACGTCTACATTTGTCTGCAAGGACTCTCCCTCATTCTCTCTGGCTGTAAATACTACTCGTCGTAACCACATACATATTAACTCTACTCTATTGTTTTAAATTTGAAATTGGAGGTTATCCCGATTGTGAATATATGTTCTGATCTGGATATATGTTTACACTAGACTTGGTATGTCAATAGGAATAACCTGGAGTTGGATGTTTTCGCTGGTGCTTAGGTGGTTCGCTGTGGGAATACAGACGGAAAGGAACAACATCAACCGAATGCTAAATCAAACAAAGAAGCTATTGGAAATTTCGACTTATATCGCATGAGACGCGAATCCCCAAACCCATGAGTCGCAAGACACCACACTTAAGCGGGCATACAGACAGGTGGTAGATCATTGCCGTGGGCCGTTCGCCCAATCCCTAGGGACGTCTCTTGGCGGATCTGTTGGACGTGAACCCTTAAAGGTGGAAATCAGACGCTTTAAAGGCTAAGAATAAAATGAGAGCGAGAATAAAATATGATGAAGACTTCACTTAATTACAGAAATGACGATGGTGAAGCGCACAGCGCACACAGGGCTTAGACTTATAAAATATGAAATTCAACAGGATCAGAGCGGTTTCTTGGATTTCGCATTGCTGGGGACATGGAAAGTCCCGGCCCGATCTTCCCGATCTTCAATTACGCCCGGATAAACACATGGCAGCATGTCGCAGTCTCGATTATCGACGCCCATTTCAGCGGGAGATTGGGTCCCAATGAAAAGTTCCTAATAGTATGGAGGAGCTACGGAAGCACTGTTTCGGCGTTAGCACTGGTGTTCAAGATCGACGACAGACGTTCCATTCGCCGCCTCGGACGAAAACGGTCGTCACCGAAGTGGGGGGGACCATTCCCTATCAAGGGTGCTATTTATATTACATGATCCAATCCGAGATTCATGCCCAGCAGAACCTTCCAGAAGAATACTCCAAACGACAATTACTGCTTTGAACACCTTACACATCTACCTATAACATCCGGTCTCATCCAGTCAGGTATCGCCGAGGGTGATTTCTACAGGTCCCGAAGTCAATCTGAGAACGACTCGCTGATGTATTGGCTCCGAGGAGATTTGACGCTTGCATTGTCAAGGATAGAGTGCAGATGGGGGGGGGGGAGAAATTTACGTGTGACACCGTAAACGATATGCTGCAGCTCCATGGTAGGTATGAGGACTGACTTCATAACCACGTCCACGAATTCAGATGCTCCAGTGGCCACTGTGAACCCTTTGGACTCGGTATACGGGTGACTGTTATTGTCCTTCATCCGGAGTGTCAGGGGTAGGACGTTTATACTTGGGTCTGGATCAACAGCAACGAGTCGGACACAAACATGCCGCACCGGAAATTTAGAGGGATTGTGTAGTCCTATTCGATACGTCCATCCGTCTGTCGGCATCGTGCCCACCCACATATGGCCCCGCTGAACCCACGGTGGACTGTTCTCATACGTTACCTTCAGCGCTGGTATTCGGATCCAAGGTCTAAGCTTCTCTATCACGAGCTGATCGAACAAAAAAAATGCTAAGTCTCCAGCGCCTTGTGCAGATGGTCGTTAGGGACAAGATGTCTGATGAAGAAAAGAAGTCGACTCTGAAGACAGTCATTGATTTGTGCGATCGAGCATTTCCGACTGAAATTAATGACGACAGTCGCCCTATCTGCCGAAAGTATCAAAGTCAAGGAGCACAAACAGATGTGATCGCGAAAGATAAGGATGGACGAACGGCGCTCTATTTGGCGGCACAACATGGACACGTAGAAGTGGTGAAAGTGCTTCTAGCTAAGGGGGCGGAGGTCAACATGCGGGGAAAAGATTATGACCACGCACTGCAAGTTGCAGCGATTGGAAGACACGAAGAGGTAGTTCGATTCTGCTCGCAGAGGGTGCGAACGTCGATACAGAGGCACTAAACTATGACGGTTTGGATAGCAGGGAGAGCGGGAATGCGCTGCAATCTGCAGCTTTCGTGGAGGATGAAGGCTTAGTTCGGCTGTTGCTCGCCGCAGGTGCACGTGAATGCACAAGGAGGAGTCTACAGCACTGCGCTGCAAGCTGCATGCTTTGTCGGTAATGAAGCAATTGTCCACATGTTGCTCGCTGCGGGTGCGAAAATCAATATAGAACCAGTCGGATGTTTTGGCACTGCTCTCCAAGCCGGGGCATTTCGGGCCCACGAAACGATAGTACGTCTATTATTGCAGGCGGGGGCCAGGGTCAATGACGTAGGTGGGGATTATGGTAGTGCCTTACAGGCCGTGTCATTCGGCGGGGGCGATGGTGCACACGTGGTGGTCCAACTGTTGTTAGATAATGGGGCGCAAGTCAACACTGATGGGGGAATGTGTGGAATGGCTCTGCGACTTTCCTCTGAGGTTGGCAATGAAGAAGTTGTTCGATTGCTGCTGGAGAACGGAGCTGACGTCAACGCACAGGGAGTCAGCGCTTGGGGAGGATATCTCAGCACCGCGCTGCAAACAGCATCACTCCAGGGCTACGAGGCAGTGGTTCGATTGCTGCTGGAGAACGGGGCGAACGTCAACGCACAGGGAGGAGAATTCGGCAAGGCTCTGCAAGCAGCATCGCTCAATGGCCATGAGGCAGTGGTCCGATTGCTGCTGGAGAACGGAGCGGACGTCAACGCAAAGGGAGGAGAATTCGGTAACGCGCTGCAAGCAGCATCGGATGATGGTGGCCACAGCTGGGCAGAGGTTCGATTGTTAATGGAGGACCGAGCGGACGTCAGTGCAAATGAAGGAAAATTCGGCAACGCGCTGCAAGCAGCATCGCTTAATGGCCATGAGGCCGTGGTCCGATTGTTGCTGGAAAACGGGGCAGATGTCAACGCAAAGGGAGGAGAGTTTGGCAACGCGCTGCAAGCAGCATCGTCCAAGGGTCATGAGGCAGTGGTCCAATTATTGCTAGAGAATGGAGCGGACGTCAACGTACAGGGAAGAAATTATGCCAGCAAGTAACATCGTTCGATGGCAACAAGGCAGTCGTTCGATTGTCATTGGATAGTATGAATGAGTGAGATATATATTTATACTTTCTAGGCGAATCCGCATGCGTAGCATGGATATAATGAGTGAATCGAATAATCTTTCAAATACTCAACGTATACAGAACTTAAGTGCAGACTATTTACATGGCATGATATCTGACGGCTATGTGTTATACATACATTGATTGATGTGAATAATGAAGAGAAAGACATGTGAGAGTTCGAGGTTGAGACTCAACTTGAGAGTTTCTCCGCAGGTCCATTCCTAAAGAATGGTCTGTCTGGAGTATGAGACGTAGCTGAATTCTGTGGAGTTACAGTCTCTACATCAGATCTGCTTGTGACCTCATCTTCGACAATATCGGCTTTGGAGACAGGACGGGGTATAGGCGACTTTGGAGGCGATAAGGGAAGTGAACATGAGGTGGCAGTCGGCGGCGTGGAAGTGGTGTCTGGCATAATTCTGTTCTGATCGATAGTCTTAGAAGGTGTAACTGGAGGAGACATTGGAAGGACCATACGCTTGACTCTCTTCGGGTCACGGTAGTTTCGTTTTGACTCCCTGAATTCATTCTCAGGAGAGGCGGTGTGTTTAGTGTCCGAGATACCAGTCAGAGCGGAAGCGGCTCGTTTCCGGCCAATTGAGTTACTCGTAATAGGAAGGGAAGTTTGTTTGGAGCGACTTCCCCAACCTTGAGGCCACGTATGGTTGTGTCTGAGCTTCGGAACGTTAACCTTGCGGCTCACGGAGGCAGCGGAGAAGCCAATTTGTGGAACGGCGGCAGGGACACTACATTTAGCTGAACCAGCGTACGATTGCGAACACCGAGCTTGTAGGGACGGCAACTACTCTCCTGTTTCCGCTGGAAGGCATTCGACTTGGAGCGTAGTCCAAGAAGTCTGTTGGAGACGACATTTCCTGACGTCCTGAAGGTGATTGTGGAGCGATAACGTGTCACTTAGTTTTCTGCCGGACTGTTTTTTTAAGCGGGATTTTTGCTTGAGCCTATTTAAATATCCTAACGTGGGATTATTGTAATGATGCTTAATCCATTTTGTTCTCACATGATTAGCGCTAGCGCCGGGTAAGGAGGCTATGGGAACTACTTTAATCTCTGTTACTCAAACCTTTTTCCTTCAAGTCCTTCAAGTGAAGGGTTTGCTATGACCTAGTTATACTCATTTTCTGAATTAGAATGAGAATCTCGCTATCTTCTCGACGTAATTAAGTGGATGCAAGATGAGATCTGGGTCGCCCAGCAATCTTTCTGTTTCCATTCCTGTGGGTCCGACTCTTTTAATCAATGCATCCCTTTCCCTATCATACTTGTTGCATTGAAGAAGAAAATGTTCAATATCTTCAATTCCTCTGTTCATGCATTGTACGCATCTTAGGCTTTCCTCAACCCCTATTTGGTACTAGCCCCTAGCCCTTAGTCCCTCCACTAGTGTAAAAACTATGTAGTAAAAGCTGTGACCTCACAGCTTTTTCCTTCCACATCCTATTTTGGGTATCCCCCATGACATATATACCGCATAATAAATCGAATACGAAGCTGAAGAAGTCCTAGACTCCAAGATCTCACACTGAAAGCTTTATTAATTCGTCAAATGAAAAGGTTATCCTGTCTCTGGCAACTCACGGGAACCTTCCGAGAACCTATAGCATTCCCGTGAACTCCTCCACGCCTCCCACAGAAAATATCTCACGAAGTCAGCGGAACCCACGAAGCCCACACAACCACCACCCCTTGCTCCCCACCGTAATCAATATCGTCTGCGGTAACCACTGAGCCCACACACTTGCCTTCTCATTTACCTTCGTGCCCGTCGTATACTCTAGCATCATCGCATGGAGTTTTAATATCTCTTATTCTCGTGCATCTACATTGAATACCTCTGCATTCACAACGCATTCACCTTCAGCTAGACCTGTTTTCCTTCGCAATCCTGTATTCGTAAGGCTCGTCAGAACTCGCCTTCGAAAGGAGGGAGTAATGTCACCATCCATAATGTGTCCCGACGTATAAAGCCAGTAAGTCCTATATCTTAGTATAAAAGAGCGCAGAACGATCATTATGGTCTGATCATCTACCAACACGCTCCTTTCTCCTTCCTTTTCTCCCATCTTCCTTGACGCCTCGGTAGAATTGACTCCGTGTATCAGTAGCCATTCCGAGACGCGTAATTCCCTTGGATTCTCCCCATAGCCAGTTCCGCACGCCTTCCGGACCTCATGACCGCGCAACCACGACACTTCATATGAATTCCCTTTTGGCATAGCAGTTAGAGGAATTGATTCGCACCCTCACCCTTACAGAAATACAGTTGCATGACCAAAACCATATTTCTACACTAGTGAATCGGTTTTTGCACCTGCAGAAATCCGGTTGCATGGGTTATTTCCGCGGAGGGCGCAAGCCCAATTTTGCAATTCGGATCCACGGAAATAGAGTTTTTGTCTTGGACCGTATTTCCGTGGGGGTGCAATCCTTGATCTGACGAATTCACGTCGATCATCCCGTGCTGGAGATTGGGCTTACGGATAATCAACCTTTTTTTTCTCCGAGTCGTCCCGAACCCGATAATCGGTTACGGGCATCAAAAATTTCGATTGATTCAGAGGCTTCACTTCGCGTCGTGATGGGGTCGGAACACTCACAAGATATACTTGAACAAAGTCGCGAGACTTTCATCGATGAAGAACCTATCCGCATGCTCCCGGATTCCGCCATTCTTCAAGATGTCAGGCCGAGCGTACCGATTCAAGGTGGGCCGTTACAAAGCGTCAGCATCGCCCGCGTCAGTACCTATATCTATCGGACGGAAGTCAGTAAGACTAACGGCAATATGCATATTGTGTTTCCAACATTCGCAAGTCATTGGGCCGTGATCGTTTGCGAAATGCACTCCCCCGGCAAACATGGTATGGCTTATCACTTGACATTCCAAGAGCCGGCCGCTGCTCATCCCAGTCCTCCAGCCGATACCTCAAGAGAAGTGGTGTTCACGTCGACGCCCTTGAAAGAGATGCCAGAAGGGATGAAAGAAGTCGGAACAACCCGGTTCGGCCATGCAGATAGGATGAACATCGGAGAGGCAATGATCAAAGCATTCGGATCATACCACCGCGTCTTTTGGAATTGCCAGCACTTTGCCAGGCTTTACCTATCCGTGATTACCGACGGTATTGGAGGCTTCGACGAATGGACACTCTCACAGACCTCGAACCTCTTCCTGTGCGCCTTTATCGTCACGACACCCGTCGCAACGAGGAACAAGAAGATCGAGACACGCAAAGCGAAGGAGATTCTTGCACAATTTCCAAGTGCGCCGAGCCGTGCCGACGAACAAATTATTCTTGACGCAAGTGACGAAGCGATTACATTGGCGCAGAGACTCACTATCGAAGACTATTCCAGGAATCACCCAAGCGAGGTCCGGGTGGAACGACGTGGACCACTGAGAGACATGCTCGATCTGCTTAAAATAGTGGTAGAGACAGGTTATCAATGGATAACAGGGTAACTGTGGCAATGTGGGTGCATAAAGGAACTAAGATATAAAGTCCGTATGCGCGCCTGTACTTGGAATTGAGAATTCTGTACCCATTACTCTATGTCTTTGTGCAGTCCCAATAGTAACGATATATATCAACGTGGAAGAGAACATACTAATGGATCTATAATATCTGCTCATAATGTCCCCATTATTCGGCCCTCTCTATTCTACTCGGGAGTTGGTATAAACTAGTTTTAAGCTAGACTTTTCCCTCACCTTCCTCAAAAACACTCATTCGCTGAGCATGCTCATCTAGATCAAAATCGTACACAGTCACAGCGCCGGCGCCACGAACATTAGCCAGTATGTACTGCTTGAAATGTTTATAGAAGATTTCACGACAGGGTTCGGAATGATCTTCTGAATTTCTAATCTGTGCTACCTGACCGTCATATAAAGTCTCGGGGGCAATCTGCAAAGACTCGGATGATGCAAATGTCCCATAATTCAGCAATAAGGAGGAAATGTTTGAAACTGAATGTATTGATATAGCTCAACCATCTCATTGAGTGTGAATTATTCGATTAAGAAGAATGCCAGTTTAAACGCCTCGTATATGAGCGGTCCCCTGATTGCCCCAATCATTAGTCAAGTATTGATGCATGTCATTATTCGACCACTATATTTCAGATCAACATATGAATGAAGGTCAGTTTACAAATATAGAGTGTAACATTGGAATAATGTCATACACATCTTGTTTAAAAAACCTCATATTTCTTTTATCATTGCTGATGACTATATATACCCCATTCCTCAATCAAACCCTTTTCATGAAGATAGATTACTGTAATTTGTTAAAAGGCATGGCTTGATACAACAAAGGGGTATACTAATTGGGAACCTAAACTACTACTAGAAAAAAATATAGAAACTGACTTTTTAGATCGAAAGTATCACAAATAGATACAACCAAGGTTCATTTATGAGAGATCAGAATATTAAATAATATAAGTATATCTACCTAGTGATGTAATCTAAAAATGTCCAGAAGGTGTTATATTATTATTTTATTCTATGCTTTGACCCTCTGAGTTTATAAAATAATAGTCATCTTATTCTAGGGTACTAAAGCAAATACAAAGATAAAAATATATTTTTATATTAATAATACTCCCTTTTTGATGAAATCTAGTAATACATTTCTCTGTTGAACCTTCATAAATTCATATATTATATACTAAGAATGGTGTTACAAGCATCTTTGACACAGTGGTAGTGGGGTGAAATTGGTATATATATCACTGCTAGTCTAATTCACAATAAGCGCATTCACACTACTGTAAATATTTAGCTAAATGCTATCTTTTTAATTGTTCGGGGTAACCCTAACCCTAACCCTCACCGGTGTGATCATATCTGCCTGAAGGATAGAGCTATGTTACAGCATCTTCGACTCGTACATAATATGAGAAAGCCAAGGCAACAAATGGATCAGAGGAAGGAGTCAGGGTTGTGGAATGAGGGGCTCTGGGTTTAGACATTCTTCCCTTCGTCAGAACTACATTATTTCGAAGTGGCACATAATGATAACAGGAATAGCAAATCAACGGATGGCATGAATCTCACACGAGGAGAGAGATTTCATCAACAGCTTCAGGCGACGGTTGAGCGGCGAGAGATGAGTTGAGGACAAATTCCGAGTCAATTCAAGCTTTGTCCATTTACACAGAGATCAACTGCTGGCAAGAGAAGACACCGTGGATCGAGCATCTGTCAGGGTGCAATTTGATCATGATTGCGAGATTGATCGAATTGCCAGAAGGTGATAGTGGAGAGCATCTCGGATTGAAAATCTGTGACAGCTTGGATCGATTACTGGACGGGGCAGTTCTGGATCGCCAGATTAATTACTTTGATTCGAAGCAAATTAACAGCCTTATACGATACAAAGTCTTCCCGAAGCCGTTGAACGTCAAGATCCTACACAGCACATTCCAATGATACAAGCCGATATGGAAACGGCTCATTTGCTACGTGGCTCGACGCTTTGACCTGTCGATGTCCACTCATCTATTATATAAAGCCACAGATGCGCAAAAGAGACGGTTGACCGACATGATGTATGCTGCGGAACTCGTCAGAAAGGTGCCGGTATGTGATCTGGCCCATTCACACTTCATCGGGACGCTCGATCGTCGGGTCCTTCGGGTCAGTTGAAGGCTTGCAAGGACGCGAAAGTTCAACAGGACGAAAGTTACCTTTCCTCGAGCTACAGCTAGGCTATTTATCTACCAGGACAGAGTGTGATAGCGAGGCGTGAGATGTGATAGTGAAGCGTGAGATGTGATAGTGAGGCGCAAGATGTGAAATGTCGCAATGTTGCAGTTTCATTGATCACCGCTTTGGTGGAGTCCTTGCATCAGTATCGAACTGCTTGATCGTCAGCTCTATGGAGAGGAGTATGGGAGCGCGATCATCGGTTTCCTGGCGGTATTGGGAATCGATCCAAAGGAAGAAAGCTTCAAAGATCCTCGAAGCTACACCACTGACCTATCGGCGATCATCAAGGTGGCTCTGCTTCTCGTGATTCAGCGCAGCCTTCAAGCGGTGGAAGATGGCACGTTGGATTATCCAGGTATATCTCTAGAACAAATGCAATCGCCGTTCATAACATTCGAAGGGACGGCGCCAATGTCTTGAATCTTAGGTCTCGATCGGTACAGCAAAAAGTTGAGCGACGCGATGACCGCCGAAGGCTACATCATCTGATCGGAGGATTTGAAGAGAATCTCCTTCAAAGAGTTTCATTGCAGCCTGACAAACTTCCGATCATTTGTCGGCATCCAGGTCGCTAACGCGCAGGAGGAACTGGCTCAGTTGCTTGTCATCGATGGCAAAGAGAAGTTGGAAAACGTGGTCCCCGCAGTGAGGCTGGATATCAAGGACAACCATGGCGAATCTCAACCAGGCTAGAACTTTCTGAAGGACGAACGGAACCGATATCTGTT
>Ga0335078_10008970_pt1 | contig 14847 bp, 7 predicted proteins | sample Lox_Sample_32_FD_206711 | JGI IMG/M metagenome (GOLD analysis project Ga0335078, IMG submission 206711) | Soil microbial communities from Loxahatchee National Wildlife Refuge, Florida, United States - Lox_Sample_3.2 | ecosystem: Environmental > Terrestrial > Soil > Wetlands | place: USA: Florida...
TGTTGATAAGGGTCTCGAAAGAATGCGACAAAATCGCTCCTCGGAAACAGTCCCAAATACTTGTCGGGCGCAAAGTGACCGTGAATAATGTCGTACCGCTCGAGAAGCTCGTCTCGGCGGCGGCGCATCTGCAACGTACGGGTTTTACACCGCTCAATGGCCTCGGGAACCTTGAACCCCGCCCAATCGCCGTAATCCAACATCAGGCGGTCTCCGAACTCACTCTTTAGTAACTCGCGAAACGAGTTTCCGGCCGCCTTGGGGACGTGAATGGAAAGGATCATTAGACCTGCCCCTCGCATGATTCGTGCGTGCTGAGTACCACACTATTGCAGTTGGCCCATTCCCTCACCTGTGACTCGCACGTAACTTACTGATTTTACAGGAAGCGGTTCGAGCGAGTCAGATCTCTGTTCATTCCGGCGGTGCCGGCGGCTAGGGCTCCCTTGGGCGACCGATTTGCAAGGTTCATTCCGAAGTAGTCCGGCGGTTCGACTCGTCGGACACAATCAAAGGGGGACAATGGCCCTCATGCTCCAGACAAGCCTAAAGTGACCCAGCATTCAACGCCCTGCCTGACTTGCGCACGGCTTGAGGCCGTGGAGTTGGACCTTTGGCGTTCGGCGTGGGTACATGCTGGCTGAAGGGCTCGCCGAACTAGTCCGGGGGCAGGTAGTGGCCCCGTTCCGCTGGCTCCTTCTCTTCCTTTTTCAGCACCCTGCTAAAGCGCCTGGGGCCAGGACGCCACCATCAAGGGGCAGAGACGTGACTATGTAACCTGCGCAGGCGCAAGCTAATCCTTGCTTTTCGCTACAGCAAACACGGCACCAGTGAAAATCGAGGTCAGCGGAATCCGTCCCTCCGCCTTCCACAGCTTGAACGAACTTGATGCCCGCGACGATGAACTTCCAGAGCACAAACCGAACCGCACTTTTTGCACCGAGGACGACGGGGCCGCAGGGGAAAACGCCGACATCAACGAAATTGGCCAGCTCGAGAATCTGTTTCAGGCTCGACGCCGTAAAGCACGTCTCGTGACTGAAGTCCCCGTAAGAATACGACGCATAAAACGCGGCCGCATTAGGAACCTGGCACAGGAACGTTCCCCTTGGGCGCAATGAAGCACGGACGAGATCCAGAAACTCCAGGACTCGGTTCTTCGGCACGTGCTCCATGACATCGATGGCTGAGATGAAATCAAATTCCTGGCACGACTGGCGCAAGAACTCGAAGCTGTCCGCGTGTTGAAGATTCTTGACGCCTAAGGTTTGTCCCAGATCCAATTCCCCCTGGTTCAAATCGATTCCCTTCGTCGAGGCATAACCCTTACACTGAAGGAAGTAGAGAAACTCGCCGTAGCCGCAGCCCAAGTCGAGTATTCTTGCGTCCCTATTCACCGGAACAAAGGGCAGGAACAACTTGCGGAAGGCCGCTTCCCGGCCCGATAACAGGCTTGCAGCCTGATCGGGCAGACGCGTTCCAGGGCGGACCTCGGAATATCTTGAGTACATCCGCTCAGCGTAGCCGCTGGAATGCCCAGGGTCATTCGTCATATGGTTCAATCAAAACCGGATCCATTTTCAGGCAGACGACCAGATGCTTCACGCCAAAACGCCCGTTTAATCCTCGAAGTGCCGCAGCAAGCATCGTAAAGCGGGCCAGGAGAACCAGACTATTGCAAGGTCACCAGCACCTGGATTACGCCGGTACCGTCGGGCAGGGATTCCAGCGCCTTGCCGACCACGGCTCCGAGCATCCGCTGCCGGTCGGTTCCCTTCATCGCGTATCCTGCCCGCGACGAGGTCACCAGCAGGTCGCCGCGAACGATAGCACCGTTTTCTGCCGTGACTTTGCACGGCACAATCCCCACCACCGCCAGGGGAACCTCGCTGGTAGCGATCTCCGGATCGTCCATCGCGCGGGGCGTAGCCAGAACCCCAGGCTTGGTGGAGTAGATCCCTGCCACCAGCGTCGAGTAGGCATGATGTGAAAGGGCCAAATGACGATCTGTCTGAGGGTCGATCTCCAGCACATCGCCCGGTTGGTACTGCGAGCGTCGGCCACGCACGGCCACGGACTCGGCGAAGTCCGCGCCGCCGGTCTGCGTTCCGCCGTCAAAGAAGCCCTTACCCGTATTGTCCACTCGGAATTCGTTCGCACCGTTGGACTGCCCGACCAGGATGTTCGCACCCACGGTGTTGATGGTCGGAGCGGCGCTGAACGTGGCGGCCTGGTCAAACTTCGCGGTCCCGCTCACTTCCAACAACGCCGAAGGGTTCGTCGTGCCGATGCCCACGTTGCCGCCGTTCAATAGCATGTTGTTCCCAGCAGACTCGATATCAAGAACACCCCGGGGATTAGAGGTGCCGATCCCCACTCGTCCGCCAGATGGGTTGAGCAACACGAAGCCGGCAGAACCTCCCCCACCGCTGCCTCCCGTACCTCTCGGCCCGACCTGGAGGGTGATATTGCCGCCGTTCGAGTTCGCGCTGGTCCCATCGGAAGTGCCGCCGGCCCCCGAGTAGATGGTGACTCCCCCTCCGTTCCCTCCTTGGCTGTTCGACCCAGGGGTGGCAGGGCCGCCCGCCTGCGGCCAAACTATTAGACCGGTTTGCCCGGCGACCCCCGGCGTTGCAGCCGCCGGGACCGTATTGGTTCCATCCACGTCCAGTAATCCTTGCGGATTGGCGGTGCCGACGCCGACGCTGCCGCCTTCTGGCTCCAGCCAAATCTGAGAAGCGTTGGTAGACCGGTCCACATTAGCGTAAAAGGGCCTCAAGAAGGTCTGGCCGTTGGCAGAACTGTACTGCAGGTAGGTTTCCATCAAATGGCGGGTGCCGTCGTTGTAATTGGCTTCCAGCGCCCAACCCCAAGTCGGTTCTCCGCTCACAATTTGGCTTCCGTTCGGGTTGAAATTATAACCCCACGACGTAGAAGGGTCTGGCGTACCGTTGAAAGGAATAGTTATGAAGCCGCGCGCGAAGGGGCCCGCACCGGTAATGCCGGGAGAAACCTGCCACATATAGTAGGACCGTCCAATGCCGGAGTACGAGGCACTCAAACCCTGCGTGGGCGACTCGAGCGCTACGGTACCATCAAACTGTGCGGTTCCGTTCACTTCCAGGCTGGCCGAGATCCCCACGTTGGCTCCCGCTACCGAGATCGGGGAGTTCTCGATGTTGCACGGAGCCGTGAACATCGCAATCGAATTGGCAGTGGCCTTGCCGTCGCTGGTCACACTCGAGCAGGGTTGGGGAAGGCGAAGCGGCACCTCCTGCCTGGGTACTCCGGACCCCACCCTCGGTTGACTCGGGGATGTCGTTCCCGTTGCCGAGCCATTTGCTGAGGACAACTGGCTGTCCGCCGTCAGGTACGATGAGGCGGGCTTGCCGCCCAGCGTATCCGCGTCAGCCGCTTTCAACGCGTAGGGCACGGCGACCAACAGGACGCGGGGCTGCTCGACTGCCCCCGAGATCTGTGGCTGCACGCCCAGCCATAGCGCCTTGCCGCTGGTAAAGAGATCGAGGGGCAAGCCATTGGGAGAGGCCGCCCCCAGCATCACGGTATAATGTCCCTGCGCATCCAGATTGACCTTCTGCGACTCTGCCCAAAGCGGCGCGCTGCCGTCCGGCAAGCTGTAAAGCGAGAAGGTCACGCTTACTCCCTCAGCGGGAGCGTCCATATCCTTGAGCGTCCCGCCGAAGCTGATCAGTCGGGGCACCACCGTGGCGCCCGCCGGCGCCGCCACGGCCGAGTTCACGGAAGCGGAGCTATCACTCGTCGGGTTCGCTGTCTCGGGTTGCTGTGCCCACAGAATTGCGCCATACGCGAGCGAAGCCACGGCTAACCCTGCCCGAAGGCACCTATATCGCATGTTTCGCTGTCACCCCTTTTGCTGAATTATTATAACTTCACTAGTCAAAGGACAATGCGACTTGACCTCACTTTTCGAGTCTCGAATTTTCGTAGATTCAAAAGACGGCTGAACTTAAACTGCACTCGAATCCTTGAATCGTAAACTGCGGCTAACGGGGGGGGCGCAGTCCTTCGATCGTGCCGAAGGTGTTTGAACCTCCCTGTACGGCAATATCACCCCGGTAGTCTGCTTTCGCATTGCCTCTGGCAATGTTATTTGAAACTCTCACGTTACTGTAACCCTTATTAATCACGATTCCCTGGGATCCATTATCTCTCACCGTATTATTGATGATTATAATGCCCTCACCTGTCCCATGCCCGGCGGTAAGGTGGATACCCTCTTCTCTCTGTCCGGTGATTGTGTTGCCATCAAGAGTGACTCTCTTGACCCCGCCACGAACATCGCCGACGCCAATATTGACGCCATTATATTGCGTCGGTGGACTCTGATCGTCATAAATCTGATTGTTTAGTACCTTAATGTCTGTGGCCCAGCCTATCGTAATACCGCTTTGACCGGGTGTACCCGAAGCCACCTGGGCCAAAAGGGCGACCTGCCAGGTCTTAATAGCCCCGATAAAGCCGTTATCATAAATTTTGTTCTTGCTGATCATCCAGTCCACCCCGTAAACTGCATATACCCCCGCAAGTCCATTATGATCTATCACATTGTCAACGATCATTATCTCTCGTGGAGCGCCGGTCATGAGTCGGATCGGATCCGAAGTGGGAATTCCCGAGTTGCCAGGGGAGGTATCGGATTGCACTCCCTCAAAGGAATTATATTCACAGACGTTGTGAGAAATAGTAACGTTCTGATAAACGTCTCCAGGCGTGCTGCCTAAAGGAATGCCGCTACCCCCGTTTCGTAGAATCGTATTGCTGTCAATTACGCTGTTTCGCAGCGTTCCCCCTATTCCAGACCAAATATTATCAGTAACCAAATTATGGGTGACTGTAGCATTGTTTTCCGCCTGTTCCGGAACCGGGTTGCCAAGCCAGAAACCCCGACCACAGTGAGATGCAGTATTAGAAGTATAAGTGTTACTGTTACCCCATAAAGTAAAAATACAGTTAGCCATGGAGTTACCGGTATTGTGGAAATAGTCGTGAGCAATCGTGGAATTCGACACATGAAACAAGCCTAACAACGTGGAGAGGATTCCGTTGCCGTTGATTTCCAGATCTCTTATAGATAGGCCGGTGGTATTCGTACTTTTGAGCGCACTAAAAGGCTCTATTTTGGTTGATTTTATAGGAGTGTAGAAAACCATTAGTCCACTCCCTGGGCCCTTTCCCGATAAGGTGACATTGGATGTGTTGATGGACAAGCTTTGCCACCCGGCATGGCCAACGCCGCAGAGCTTAGAGAAGCTAAGTTGACCATTGGGTTGCAACTGATTGAGCGCTGTTTGAATGGCTGCAGAATCGTCCGTGGCCCAAGAAGCTTGGGTCTCCGTTACCGTCGTCAGTGCCGTGTCAGAGAGTTGAGCATCATGAGGATCCACAATCTTTTGAATAGTGGAAAACACAGTAGCATAGGGAATTTCAGCAGGGTGGTCAGCATCAAACGCACCAGTCCACTTTGCTCCAGCCCCCATGACGGCCACCACTTTACCGACATCGGTTTGCCGGAACGATGATTGTTGGCTGGTCAAAATATTTGATCCTGCCCGCATGCTTGCATCACTGGCGCTAGCGGCGTCACACTTGGCTCCAAAACCCATTACATCGTTGCTCGTACCAATCTGACTCGAACCAGAAGGTACCAGAGTCTCGGCTGCCGAATAAGACTGCCCTTGGAAAACCAACCAAATGGAAACCGAAACTATCATATAAGCGGCGGTGTTTCTCATGGAGTCCCTCTCCCCGTCACTGGCCGTAAGCCAACATTAGACGACAGTAGGAAAATGGTCAGAAGCCCCTTGGAATCAATAGCGGCTTATCCGGCTTCCGAGGCCTCATTCTCATCCCAGGTGGCACGCCGAAGGCGCATGATGCCTTTCAGGAATCCCTGAATACTTGTCAGAGCCGACTTGGCGAGGCTCGACCGGCATCCTTGACAGGGCCAGGCGCAGTGGTTGCCAAGGCTAGGCAAAACGCAAACCACAATGCGTTTGCTGGGAGATGGAGATTGAAATCGAAGAAACTGTGGACAAGAAGACCGCAGCAGCCCAACGCGGCGCCAAACGGGATCCAACCCGACCCGTCCGTGAGCCGGATTAGGAGTCCACCGAAGGAAAGGCTCAGGAAAAGGACTATCGCTGCCACGATCAAGCTCCCGCCGAGGAGCCCGGTTTCCGCTAGCTCCTCAGCGTAGTCGTTGTGAGCATGATCCCAAACATTGTCGTCGGGGAAACTCTGGTATTGCCCATACACCCGCTTGAAGCTACCCAGGCCAGTCCCGACCCAGGGGTGGTCGCGAAGAATGCGCATAGCGTCCAGAGCCACCTCCGCTCGGTTTCCAAAACCGATCTCCTTAGCCAGCTTGGGCTGGAACAGGGTCTCCAGGCGCGTCACGTTGGCGCTGGGAACAACCCAAATGCAACCCGCCGCCACCACCGCGATGACAAACAGCACGGACGCTGGACGAATGGGTCGCCCTCCGTGAGTTCGCGGAAGTCTCAACAGAGCCGCGAGGAGCACCGCGCCTTCCACGGCGAGGGCAATCAAACCTCCACGCGACCCAGAGAGCAAAACGGAAACGATCGGCAACAGCAGAGGGAGGCCAAGAAGGACGCGTCGAGGGTCGCCCTTGCGCAAGGTGAACCAGTATCCCATGGCCAGTGGGATCAGCATCTCCATCAAGCCAGCGTAATGGTTGTGATTCACGTAAGGCCCGAAGCTCCAACTGCGGGCTGGCAAGCTCATGCTCCAGTAGATTCGATCCGGGCTCGAAAAATACTGAATAATGGCCAGTAAGGATATCAGAAAAGCATATATTGCAACCGCCAGCCCAACCCGGCGCCGTACGCCTTCACGTGCGGCCCCCACCAGTTGCACCGCGAGAAAGAAGAACGTCAGGTCCGTCGCAAACTTCAGCAGGCTCTCGCGCGAGCCGACGGGGTCGAGTGTGAGGCGACCAAAGTACTGCACCAACCCCAGGACCAGAAACGCCAAGCCGACCCAGTAAAGCGGGGACCAGTGGACCCTCACCGTCCCTTCGCCGAGGCATCCGACCGTCCACAGAAGAAGGGTCAAAAAGCAGATCGCCGCCGTGGTCGCCCACGCCCAAGGTTGAACGGCGCCAAAAGCCAGCGGCGCCCCTAAGAGCAGGGCAAGAAGGCAGACCCGAGCCAGCGTGAACGCACGACTCGCTAGGGCTCCGGTGGTCCCCGCCGCCGCGGATGACACGCGAGGTTGCTGGTCAGCCCCGACCACCGAAATTCCGAGCTTCGGATCAGGAACCCGAGCGACCGGCATTGGATCTTGGATCTCCTGAGTCTTCCTTATGGTGTTAGCGGAGCGAGTTTCAGCGAGACGTCGTCCAGCCAATAAGTCCCAGAGATTTCATAAGGGAAGGACCGGCCTCGAGGCCGCCAAACCGACAACCTCACGATCCTGGTTGCGGCTCCGGCAGAGAACGTGAGGCCCACCTCGTGCCAGCCCGTCGTCCCCACAGTCCCGTCAGTGGATTCGTCCAAGGCGTCGGAGTGGTCAGGATCGATTACTCGTAGCCGCGGACCGCTGTCCGAGGTGATATCCTCGGAGCGGGCATAGGCCGAAAGATGATAACGCTGGCCGGGAACCACTGGGACAGCTTGAAAGACAGGCTCGTACTCATCATTGCGTTTAACGTTGAAGTCAATCCGCAAGCAACGGGCGCCCTGGTGCGCGGCGGAGGCCGAAAGGTCGATCGGAGGGTAGGCATTATCCCAGAAACGCCAATCGAACCCAGCGTCGAGCGGTGTCTGCTCGAAACCCCCGTTGAAGGCCAGTTCATCTTTGTCCGTCGGCCGAGGCTGATCGACGATTCCCAGGCGCTCAAGGTCCTGCCAGACGGATTCGGCTTCATCATAGCGACGCGCATCGATCAGTTGGTTGAGGTAAGGCTTGGCCAGAGAAAAAGGAAATTGCGAGCTGTGAGCCACTACCTTGCTCCAGACGGGATAAGCTGCTGCCAGTTGATCGTGGGTGGAAAGGAAGTTGATGAATTGCAGTTGCAGAACGGGATTGCCCACCGAAGGCAACACTTTCTCCGCGACAGTCTGAGGGTCGGCGATGTGGAGACTAAGGCCAAAAACGGACGGTATATAGGTTGAAAGCTCGCTCGCAGCACCGGGCCGGCTAGCCATTTGCAGCAGCGCCCGAATCTGGGTCAACGCGAGATCATCCTCACCCGCTCGAAGATAGCCGGTGGCCGCAAGCCAGCGAATGAGAGGCATCATCGGACTCAAAACAAGCGCGCGGTCGAAACTCCGCTTGACGCAGGCGTCGTCACCGATTGACTCGCAAGCCATGGCAAGCTCAGCCAGATAAAGCCCGCTGTAAGGATTTAATTGGGTGGCGCGACGAAGATGCTCCATGCCCTCGACAGCATTGGGTTCACTGGCCGAGTAAAGGGCGTGCATTCCAAGCTCGTACTGAATTTCATCATTACTGGGGTCGAGGACCGCAGCTCGTTGAAGGTTGGCAAGCTGTGGGGAGTCAGCCAAAGTGAGAGCAACCCCAATTTGCACGCTCCTCACGGCCACCACCAAGCTCGGAAGCAATAACGCAAGCAGGAAGAGGCTCGACCATGAGCGTCCGGAGAATCGGATCTCACCCAAGGAAAACCAACGTCTTAAGCCTCTCAACGGAATGGCCATCGGTTGCACAGCCACGTGATTGCCACTGCGCTTGCGGGTGCACCCGGCCGGCTAAAAGCCGCCGAAGCCCCACCGTGCGAATACGCAAACACCAACGTGCGCCCGGTTGTCCTGAGGGGGCGTCAGTACAGGGGGTCCCGCCCCGCCAATCCCAACCCTTTTCAGCGTTCTGCTAGCCTATCCAGTCGCGGAGCTTGATGGCGACTGCTCACGATCTGGAGACCGGTAGTACGAACCGTACTGGCGATAATAGGTCGTATAGTAGTAGCTTCCCTTTTGGTAGTCGAATTTGTTGACCACCACTCCGAGAAGTTTTGCGCCGGCCGTGTCGAGGGTTCGGAAAGCGCGAAGCAGCGAGGCTGGGCTTGTACCTCCGCTCGCCGCAATGATAATCACTCCATCGACCGCCGCGGAGAGAATCGTCGCGTCCGTGACCAGCAGTACGGGAGGCGAATCCACGACGATGTGATCGAAGCGCTTCCCCAAATCATCTAAAAGCGACCTGAAATTAGAAGTGGAGAGCAAGCCGGCGGGATTGGGTGCGTGAGGGCCCGCGGGAATCACCCACAGATTAGGAATAGATTCCACGGGAAAGATCGCCTCCTCCAACGGATAAGCTCCGGTGAGGACGCCGCTCAAGCCCTTGTGCTTGAGCCAGCCAAACGTGTTCATGACACCCGGCCTCCTCATGTCGGCCTCCACCAGGACCACCGGTTGACCTCCTTCGGCGAACGCCGTCGATAGATTCAAGGCCGTAGACGTTTTGCCTTCACCGGGTTCCGCGCTCGTCACCAATAGCGTCTTGGGAGGGGGATTGGTCGAGAACAGGATCGAGGTTTTGAGAGCGCGATAGGACTCCGAAATCGGCGACATCGGGTCCATCGAAACCACCAGCGCCAGGGAGCCGTTTGCCGACCCGTTGACCGGCTTCCGTTTGGCAAGTGAATAGCTCCATTTCTGCGCCGACGATCGCATCGGGATCAGCCCGAGCGCGGGAATATCCGCCAGCCTTTCCACATCCTCGACCGTTTTGATCGTGCGATGTTCCAGCCCCTCTTGCGCAAACGCGAGCGTGGTCCCCAGCAGCAACCCCATGACCAAGCCGATCGCAATGTTCAGAGCCTTCTTGGGTCGCACGGCGAACGCCGGGGGACGCGCGGGGTCGACCAAGTTAATGTTGGTGGCCCTGAGACCGGCCGAAACCTGGGCATCCTTGAGGTGCTGCAGTAGATTCTCATAGAGTTGCTGATTCGATTCAAAATCGTGTTTGAGAATGTTGTGCTGAATGAGCAGTTGATTGAGCCGTCCCACCTCCACTTTTTGTTCCGCCACCGAAGCCTGTAGCAGTTTTACCCGGCCGACGGCGGCATTGTAGTCCCTCCGAATGCGCTCCACGGTCCGCTGCTGCTCCTGATCAATGAGCGATTGAATCTCATCCACCTGCTTCTGCAGGTTTACCACTTTCGGATAGTTGGGGCCGGAGGCCGCCCGAGCCTCGGTGTACTGCCCTTTCAAATCCGCATACTTTTCCTGGAGCCGTTGGAGAAGCTCGTTCTGGGCGACGAGGGCTAGCTGATTGGGGTTGGACTGGGCCAGATTGTAAACTGATTCTTTCTGGGCCAAATCGCTCTCCGCCACGGTCAAGTCCTGGCTCAAATCGGATAATCGCTGTTCCACCACATTCTGCTTGTCATTCACATTGACAATCACGTTGGTACGTTCATAAGTCACGAGAGCCTGTTGTGATTTTTCCACATTCGCTCTCAGGTCCTCCAGTTGCTGCTTCATCCAGCCGGTTGCTTGTTGGGTGGCTGATACTTTCTGGAGAAAGTTGGACTCAATGTAGTTTTTGACCAGAGCATTCGCGATCCGGGCGGCCAGATCCGGATCCGTGCTATCAAAACTAACTTCCACCACGTGCGTGTTTGGACTCAGGCTCACGGTCAAAGCTGCTTGGAACCGCTGCAGGAGCAACCCTTGACCCTGGCGTGAATCTGGGTCAAGGGCCTTGGTGTCGGGCGAGACAGGCAGAAAGGCCGGGTTGGAGGCCAGCCCCAGTTGCTGAATGGTAGTCCACGCCAGATTGTCGCTCTGAAGCACCTTGACTTGGGTTCCCAGGAAAGCCTCATCGGTGGGCAGGTTCTGGTACAGACTGTTGATCGTCTGAAGCTGCGGCGTCTCCGACTCGATTCCCACTTGAGCTGTCGCCCGGTAGACCGGCTTCGCTTTGAAGCTGTAGATAGCAGTCAAAGTCACCACGGTCAAGATCGTCGCGGCAATCGTCGCCCACCGCCGGCGAGCGATCCCCCAGTAGGTTTGCAGCATCGAGGACCATTCCGCGGCCGAAGGGTCAAGGTTGATAACGGGGTCTACCCGATAGTCCACCCGGTGTGGCTGAGCTGCCGGTCTGGCCAACTCAATGTTCTCATTATCGATCATACGCGCTAGTCTCCGGCCGGAACGTCTACGCGGTCGCGTCGACGACAGCCCTTCATTGCGGCCTACCTGCCTTTAGGCACCTGATACAGACCATCTTGCCCGGTAGGACGCGAACCGCTGGCAGTCAGAAAGACCAACATCGGCTCCTGACGAGTTTTGCTACCCGAACGGATAAAGCTCCGCCCTGTGACTTACAATTCCCTCCTGTAAGCCTTCGCAGGCTCGCGCCGCCTGGCGCCGGACTGGACACATTGGACAGAAGACAGATTCTATTCCCAATGCTGCGTGCTGTCAAGGACCCAAATTCCCCAAATTCTAATCATTCTAATCGGACCCAATAATTCGTCATATTGACGATTGACAAGTCTGCTCAAAAGGAAGTAGCTCTCTCAAGCGCGTTGGTAACCGTACCATCGAGGAGACCGACAAGCGTGATGGCAAGGTAATCTCTGCAAGGAAACTGACCGCCGCGCCCGACGTGAAGAAAATGACCGTGGTCTCGGCGAATAAGCTGACCGGCGCAACCCCAACGTGCGGCGTCGAGAAACAGTCGTCGCTTTCCGGCTATCTCTTGCCTCAGTTGAAAAGTGGGGTTCTGCCCTTTCGGCCCTCCACCTCCCGCCCGAGTGCTCCGAGGTTCGTCTGGGCCGTTCGGATTCGGACAATTCCGTCCCGGAATCGAACGCCGCCTGACCGCGGCAGAAAACTCCGACTTTGTATCTCTTAGTCATGGGAGGGGTTATCGCACGTGGGATTGGGCGCTGAACTGCGGTGGCGGCGAGGGGGCCCATTTTCATGCGCGTGCTGCTTGAAGATCTGCGATACAGCTTCCGGACTCTGGCCCGGAGTCCTGGGTTTACGTTGGTGGCGCTGTTAACCCTCGCGCTCGGCATTGGCGCCAACAGCGCCATCTTCACCGTGGTCAATACCACGCTTCTCGAGCCGTTGCCGGTCCGGGCGGGCAATCGCCTGGTGGTGATCTGGGTGGACAACCTGAAGCAGGGTTGGAGCCGGATAGGGCCCTCGGGCCAGGACTATCTCGATTGGAAGGAGCAGAACAAGTCCTTTGAAGACCTGTACCTGTTCGAACACGGCACCGGAACCGTGACGGGCGTGGGCGAACCCGAACAGGTGGCGGGCCTGCGGGTCACCACGAATTTCGGCGACTTTTTTGGCATCAAGCCGATCCTGGGACGGACCTTTCGCCTCGATGAAGCGGCCGGGCGGCACAACCTCGCCATCCTGAGCTACGGTTATTGGCAGCGGCGCTTCGGTTCCGACCCCACGGTGGTCGGGCGCGGCCTGACGCTGAACGGCGAGCGCTACACCATCATTGGTGTCCTCCCCGCTTCGCTCGCTACCCTTTTTCCCGGCGACCTGGTGGTGCCCTTTGATAACGATTGGGTCAAGCGGGCGGACTCCGACCTGGGCGTTTTCGGCCGCCTCAAACCCGGAATCACGCTTCGACAAGCCTCCGCGGAGATGAGCGTGATCGCGGAGCGAATCAGTCGACAGCGGCCGAATCGCAAGGACTTTGGCACCGTCTTGGTACCGCTCGAAGACGCGCGGGTGGAGTACATCCGTCCCGCGTTGCTGGTGCTGCTGGGCGCCGTGGCGTGCGTGTTGTTCGTCGCCTGCACCAACGTGGCCAATCTGCTGCTGACCCGCGCGCTGGCGCGACAGCGGGAAGTTGCGGTCCGAATGGCGCTGGGAGCCGGACGACTCCGGGTGGTCGGTCACTTCCTCATCGAGAGCACCTTGCTGGCCCTCCTCGGCGGCGCCGCTGGTTTGCTGCTGGCTCTTTGGGGCACGGACCTGCTGATGAAGGTGGTGCCTTCCAGCATTCCCGTGCCCAACGCTTCGGACCACGTCCGGTTAGCCAAGGTTCACATGGATGGGACCGTGGTCGTTTTTACGCTGCTGGTGTCGCTGGTGACAGGGATCATTTTCGGCCTGGTCCCTGCTTTCGAGAGCCTGCGGTGTAACGTGAACGAAGCGTTGAAAGAGGGTGGAAGAGGCTCTCTCGGCAGCCGGCGCGGAAACCGTACCCGCGCCACGTTGGTGATTGCCGAGGCCGCCTTGGCGTTCGTGCTGCTGATCGGCGCCGGCCTGATGATCAAGAGTTTCTGGCGCCTGCTCGGGGTCAACCCCGGTTTCAACCCCGACCACCTGCTGACCCTGCGAATCAAGCTGCCCATGGACGTGAAAGACTCGAAATACCATGATCCGCGGCAGCGCGCCGCTACCCTTCAGCGATTCCTGGAGAACGTCGAAGCCCTCCCGGACGTTCACTCGGCCGCCCTCACGGAAACCGTTCCTCTCAGCCAGCAGGACCAGGACCGGTGGTTCTTCGCCATCAAGGAAGCTCCACCCCAGCCTCCTGACAAACAATTCGCGGCCGATCTCACGGACGTCAGCCCCAGTTACTTCGTTACCATGGGCATTCCGCTGCTTGAGGGTCGAGTTTTCACGGATCATGACAACGCCGACGGCCCGCGAGTGGTGATCGTCGACGAGACCCTGGCCCGCGAGTTCTTTCCCAACCAGGACCCGGTCGGCCGGCACCTTCAGCTCCCGGACTCGACGCGGCCCGCGCGCGAAATCGTGGGCGTGGTCGGCGGGGTCCGCGACACCGGCTTCGACCAGCAACCGCGCCCTACGATTTACTTTCCCTATCTGCAAAGCCCCGACCAGACGATTAGCCTGGTGGTTCGCACGGCGGCGGAGCCGGGGGCGATTGTGCCGGCCATCAACAACGCGATCTGGTCGGTAGACAAGGATCAGCCGGTCTTCGATGTCAAAACAATGGACGAAATCATCTCCGGAGTCGTCTCCGCGCAACGCCTCGCCTTTGTGCTGCTCGGGATTTTCGCCTTCCTGGCTCTGGCGCTGGCGGCGGTGGGAATCTATGGCGTCACTTCCTATGCGGTCGGCCAGAGAACCTACGAGATCGGCATCCGCATGGCCTTGGGCGCGGAGAAATCGGACGTGCTGAAACTGATCGTCGGACACGGAATGATGCTGGCGGTGCTGGGCGTGGCTATCGGCCTCGGCGCGGCGCTGCTCCTCACTCACTTGCTCGTCAGTATCCTCTACGGCGTTCGCCCCACCGACCCGGCCACCTACCTGGGAGTCTCCTTGCTGGTGATGCTGGTGTCGATTGTGGCCGGTTACCTTCCTGCGCGTCGCGCGGCCAAGCTGGATCCGATGACGGCGCTCCGGTATGAGTGACGCCTCGGTCGGTGCGAGCCTTCTTGAAATCTGCGCACGTGGTAGCGGACTTCCGTCCGGGTTTCCTATTTTTCCGTCCAGGATGAGAACCCGTTCAACAGCGGCGTGCAACGGCGCACGTTGGCCTGTCAACCCGCATTGGCGTGCCTCCACTACGGCACGAACGGCGGCGGCCTGCCAAGTCCAAACTAGCAACTACCCAGGGCTCCGGCCATTTGCGCGGAGACTCGACTTGGGTTAGAGTATCTGCTTAGTGGACGAAGAAAAGGATTGGGAACACGCCGGAGGGAAACTTGCCGAGCTCGGCCCTGAGGCCTTGAGCGAAGTCGAACTTCTCTCCATCCTGGTTGCGCCGGGGACGGCGGGCAATCCAGCGCAGAAAATTGCCGAAAACATAATCGAGAAGTTTGGATCGATCGAAAGGTTTGGCGGCCATCCGCTGGAGGAGCTT
>Ga0335078_10008972_pt1 | contig 14845 bp, 9 predicted proteins | sample Lox_Sample_32_FD_206711 | JGI IMG/M metagenome (GOLD analysis project Ga0335078, IMG submission 206711) | Soil microbial communities from Loxahatchee National Wildlife Refuge, Florida, United States - Lox_Sample_3.2 | ecosystem: Environmental > Terrestrial > Soil > Wetlands | place: USA: Florida...
AAGGCGGCGGCAGAAGCGCGGCGGGCGGCAGCGGCGGGCGAAACGAGCACCGGTGCCCCCACCGGTGAGGCGCCCGAGGTGACCGATTCGCCGTCAAAGCCGGTTGACAGGCGGGAGAATAGTAACGCGCAAGCCAACACCACGAAGAGTGCCGCCAGTCAAAAGCCGGCCCGTAGCGCCGGAGTCCCCACCCGCGAGCCCCGTGCCGCAGCGGAGCCCGAAGTGTCGGAACAAAGCGAGGCAATGGTTGAAAACCAAGGGGAATTTCCAAAAACAAACCGGAAACAAAGCTGAACCCCCTCGGCTAGCCAGTCTGGGAAGATCGGGGAACGGAGGCCTTTAGACGAGAAGAGAAGAGAAATTAAAAAGCAAAAAGCAAAAATGAGAAATCAAAAATGAGACGCGTGACACGTCGAGAGGGTTCGTGTGCTTGGTGCGCTTCGGGAGTTCTCAGGTGAACAGCGTAAGGCAAAGGGAGACCGAAAAGTGAGGGGCCCCGGTCAGAAGACAAATCACAAAGCAAAAAGCAAAAATGAGAAATCAAAAATGAAGACGCGTGACACGTCGAAAGGAGCGTTTGGTCCACTGGGAAAAGGAGGAGAAATCAAGGCCAACAGGCAATGGCCGTTTTATTTTTGATTTCTCATTTTTGCTTTTTGATTTTTGATTTCTCTTGCCTTCGTCTTGAGCTCAGGGGCCGGCGAAAGGACATGAGGGAACCTTTTGCCGGCCATGATGCGTATCGAAGTTTGGAGGTTGCGCCAAGGCTACCGTTTCGGCGCACGGGGCGTCTGATTATGATAGCAACAGCAATCAGCCATATGCTCTCAGCAAGAACCGGCCTTCCTTGCTGAGAGCTGTCGGCTGAAGGCTGAGAGCTGTCGAGCTTCGAATTTCGAGTGGAAAGGCGGCCAGCAATGTGGTCTGATCTTCGCTTCGCGTTGCGCACCCTGGCGAGAAGCCCCCTGTTCGCCATCACCACGGTGGCGGCGCTGGCCTTGGGCATCGGCGCCAACACCGCGATTTTCAGCGTCATCAACGGGCTGCTGCTGCATCCCGCCGGCATCCCGCACGCGGACCGCCTGATGGCCATTCGCGTGAAGTACGACAAGCTCAATCTGAAGAGTATCGTCATCTCGGCGCCCGACTTTGCCGACGTGCGCGACAGCCGGCAGATCTTTTCGGCGGCTGCCCTGGTCCAGGACGGGACCTTCAATTACACGTCCGGCGACGTGCCCGAGCGGCTGCTGGGCGCCCAGGTGTCGTGGCAGTGGTTCGACGTTTTCGGCGTCAAGCCGCTTCTGGGCCGCGCCTTCCGGCCGGAGGAGGACCAGCCCAACGCCAATCGTGTCGCGGTCCTCGGCTATGGAACCTGGCAGCGGCTGTTCGGCGGCGACCCGGCGATCGTGGGCAAGACGATTCTCCTCAACCGGCAATCGTTCCAGGTGGTGGGCGTGATGGGACGCGAGTTCAACTGGCCTAACGAAGCACAGTTGTGGGTCCCCATTGGCCTGCCGCCCGGCGAATTTGCGGCTGACAACCGCTTCAACGAAAGTTTCCTGGCGGTGGCGGCGGTGCGGCCCGACGTGAGCGTGGCGCAGGCCGAGGCCTATGTCAGGGTCCTGACGGGCCAACTGATCGAGGCTAACCGCGAGCCCTATTTCCGGAACTCCGGTTGGGGCATTTTCGTCCTGCCTCTTACCGAGTTCGTTTACGGCGATCTGAAGGCGCCGCTGCTCGTGCTGCTGGGAGCGGTGGGCTTCGTGCTGTTGATTGCCTGCTTCAACGTCGCCGGACTCATGCTGGCCCGGGAGACGGGTCGCGCCAAGGAACTCGCGGTGCGCGCGGCGCTGGGCGCCGGCCGGTGGCCATTGATCCGGCAGACGCTGACCGAGGGCCTGCTGCTGGCCGCCGCCGGGACCTTGCTGGGGCTGGCACTGGCGGCGGCGGGCGTTCGCGTCCTGCTTCGCCTCGCGCCCGAGAATGTGGCTGCCGGTGTGGCCATCAGGCTAGATACCTATGTCCTTATGTTTACTGCCGTGGTGGGAGTGGTAGCGGGAATCATCGCCGCCATTGCCCCGGCGTTGCGCTTGTCGGGCATTCAGAACTTCGAGTTGTTGAAAGAGGGCGGACGCTCCGGCACCGCCAGCCGCGGCCGGCTGCGAGTGCGTGGGATACTGGTGACGGGCCAGGTGGCGCTGGCGCTGGTGCTGCTGGTGGGCGCGGGCCTGTTTATGAAGAGCCTCGGCCGGCTGGAGCAGTTGAGTCCCGGCTTTGACGCGCGCGGCGTGATGACCGGCTTCTTGTCGCTGCCCGACAACCAGTACCATGAGGCGAGCCGGCAGCTAGCCTTCTATCGCGCGGTGGTGGAGAGAGTCGCGAACCTGCCCGGGGTGCAGTCGGCCGGGGCGGTTTACCCTCTGCCGTTCAGCGGTGACGGCGCTTCGTCTTCCTTCGGTATCCGGAATCGGCCGCTGGCGCCCGGAGACCCCGGGCCGCACAGCGATCTGTTCTGGGTGACACCGGGGTACTTCGCCGCCCTAAACATTCCGCTGCTCGCAGGGCGCACCTTCACCGACCAGGACCGCGAGGGAACTCAGCCGGTGGTGATCATCGACGGAAACCTCGCCCGCCAGTACTGGCCCAACCAGGACCCGCTGGGACAGCAGTTGCGGCGCGGCGAGCCTTGGGCGACCATCATTGGCGTGGTAGCCCACGTTCACCATTCGGTGCTGGCCGGAGATACGGGCAAGGGAGCCTGCTACTACCCTCTCTTTCAGGTGCCCAATGACATGGCCTACCTGGTGGCCAGGACCCCGGCCGATCCCGCCCGTCTGGCCGGACCGCTGCGCGACGCGGTGCGGTCCGTGGACGCCACCCAGCCCCTCTCCGATCTGCGCCCCCAGGAGGAACGCGTGGCTGGTTCCCTGGCCCCGCGGCGCTTCGCCGTGACCCTGCTGGGGTTCTTCGCCGCGGTGGCGCTGGCAATGGCCGCGCTGGGGCTCTACGGTGTCGTCAGTTACGCGGTCACCGAACGCACCCAGGAAATCGGCATTCGCATGGCGCTGGGCGCCAAGCGTGGGCAGGTGCTGGCGATGATCGTCAGCCAGGGTCTGCGGCTGGTGACGGGCGGGATCGCCATCGGCCTGGTCGCCGCCTTCGTCCTGGCGCGGCTCGTTGCCAGCCAGTTGTTCGAAGTCCGCGCCTTCGACCCGGTGACCTTCGGGCTGATGGCCCTGCTGCTGATGGTGGTGGCGCTGACCGCCAGCTACGTGCCGGCGCGGCGGGCGGCCAAGGTGGATCCGATGGTGGCGCTGCGGTACGAATGAATGGACGATTGTCGATGGACGATGGACGATTGAAAAAAAGCGAAGCGGTCTGCTTCTTTTCTTCCCATCGTCAATCGGCAGGCGTCAATCGGCAGTGGGTGGGGGCCAGCACTGCTCGCACATGCAGACTCCGGCCAGACTCCGCTGGGCTAGAACACTGGTCGACCACTTGTGCCGGCCGTCCTTGGTCTTGCAGGGGTCGACGCGTTCCGTCAGGCGCTTCTGGCAGAACTCAAGATAGGCGGGCAAGTCGGCCTCGGTGGTGGTGGCCATCACCGTGCGGCGGGTGTTGCAGTTGCTGCACTCGATCTTGGCCACCACGCCCAGCATTTTGGGTCCAAAGCGGTAGAGCCCATGGATCATGTTGCCTCCTCAGGAAACGCCGAATGCAGATTGACGATGGGAAGAGAGGACGCAACCCGGTTCGGTTCTTCCAATCGGCCATCGGCAATTCTTCGTGATGGCGGGTCGCCGGCCTTAAATGGAGCGTACCGGCATGTTCACGATATCGTCTACCGCGGCGACCTCGCGGGTGACGAAGGGCTCGCCGTAGCGGGCGCCGATCATCAGGCCGAAGTGCCGCGCCAGCGATCCCACCCGCTCGCGCAGGTCGGCGCGCGAGGGGAAGAGGTTCTGCACGTCCTCGCGCCGCGAGAACTGCGAGGAGTAACAGAGGATCGCCTTCAGCTTCTTCTCCAACTGCCGGGTGATATCGACCACGAAGGTCGGACGGACGGTGGGCACGTAGAGGCTGGCATAGATGATCTTGTGCGGCCGGTGGGGCGAGCCCTCCAGCGGCAGCTTGGCCAGTCCGGCCAGGAAGCAGGCTTCGTAGCCGATGCGCCCGGTGTTGTAATGGTCGGGATGGCGGCCCTCCCAGTAGGGCAGGATCACGGTACGGGGCCGCAGCTCGCGAATCTTCGCGGCGATCTTCAGCGTGTACTCGCGCCGGGGTTCGATGGCCGCGTCCGGCAGCCCGAGGTTGGCGCGGTAAGCGATCCCCATCACCCGCGAGGCCTGGCGCGCTTCCTTCTCGCGCCGCGCGGCGTTGCCCCGCGTGCCCGCCTCGCCGCCCGAGAGATCGAGTAGGCCAACCTTGTAGCCGGCTTCGACCATCTTGACGATGGTACCGCCGCACACCAGTTCGGTATCGTCACGATGCGCGGAAACAGAGAGAATGTCGAGTTGCATGGTCGTCGACCGCCAATCGAGGTGTCGAAGTCCCGGGCAAGCCCATTGCCAGCCGCGCCCCTAGGCGCGCAGCCGGCGCAGGAACCGCGCTTCGTCGAGGTGGAACTTGAAGGCCTTCCGGCCGTTGATAAAGATTACCGGAATCTCCTGGGAGAATTCCTCGAAAGCCTCGGGATCATCGAGGATGTTGATCTCTCTCCATTCGAAAGCACACTGTCGTTGCAAGGCAACCAGCTTGGCCTTCACCGTATCGCACAGGCAACAGCCGGGCTTCGAGTAAACAATGACCTGATTCATCGGTGCGAGCGATTGCCGAAACAATCGGGTGAATCCGTGCGAGCCGACCTAAGGGCCAACACCAGATTGTAGAGGAGGTGTCATCAAGCGCACAAGTCCGACTTTGTTTTCCGGCCGCCTCATAAAATCGACTTGCCTCCGTCCACGGCGATCACCTGTCCGGTGATGAAGCTCGCCGACGTGGCAAGATAGAGGACGGCGTCGGCGATATCTTCGGGACGCCCGGCAGTCCGCAGCGGGGTTCTGGCGATGATTCGCAGCCTTCCTGCGTCGCGCTCCTCGTCGGGGAAGAGGATCGTGCCCGGCGCGACGCTGTTCACCCGGATCGCCGGGGCCAGCGCCTTCGCCAGGCAACGCGTCAGCATGATGAGCCCCGCCTTGGAACTGCAATAGTGCGCGTAGTCCGGCCAGGCCTGTAGGCCGCCGAGGGAGGAGATGTTGATGATCTGGCCCGATGGGCCTGAGGGGCGCCGCCCCATCAGGCGCGCCGCCGCCTGGGCGCAGAAGAACGGACCCTTGAGGTTGATGCCGAGGATGCGGTCCCAGTCGTGCTCGGTGAGTTCCTCGAGGCGGCGGGGGAAGAATACCCCCGCGTTGTTCACCAGCAGATCAAGCTGGCCAAACTGTTCCGACAGCTTGCGGAACATCGCTTCCACCTGACGGGGCTTGGAAACGTCGGCGCGAAGCGCGGCCGAGCGAACGCCCAGGGCCTCGATTTCACGCGCGGTGGCAATCGCTGCGGCGCGCGACTGGTGGTAGTTCACCGCCACGTCGGCCCCGGCCCGCGCCAGCGCGAGGGCGATGACGCGCCCGAGGCGCCGGCCCGCGCCGGTGACCAGGGCCACGTGGTCCGCGAGAGGTTGAAGGTCCATAGGGTGTTCAGGCGCTCCCAACATCGTCCAGCAGCCGCCGCAGCCGATCGATGGAAACCGGCGCGCCGCCGAAGCGCAGGGCGTTATAGGCCGCGGTGAATTCGACGGCTGAGGCGCCGAGGCTAGTACCATGCAGCGCCAGAGCAAACTCGCGGGGCGTCTGCGCGGGCAGCCGGTGGAATCCTTGCTTGGCCAGCGCCTTCAAGAACCGGCGATAGATGAGGACGGCATCGCGCCGCTCCGCGCCGCCCGTGCGCCGGCGTCGCCAGGCCCACACGAAGCGAAGCTCGGCCAATGAGGGGAGATTCTCCGCGGCCGCCAGTGCCCCCAGCGCCGCCAGCATCAGGACCAGGAGCCTCAGCTTGTGAGCGACCAGCCATTCTGCCACCGCCGAGGCGACCTGCGACCCGCGCCTCTCGAAGCGATCGAAGCGCAGCGTCATCAGACGCTGGTAGTGCCGCGACCTGCTTTCCACTTCCATGGCCAGACGAAACTGGTGCGCGAAATCAAAGTTGATGACCCATTCGTTCCAGAAAAGGTCCAGGGCGTCGAGATAGTCCCCGAGCGTGCTCCAGACTCCGACGCTGGCGAGGGTGGAATCGGGCGGAGTCGGGTCGAACGCGACCCAGCCGTAGCGCGGGAAGTAGACCTCCACCCAGGTGTGCGCGTCGCGAGCGCGCACCACAAAGTCACCGCCGACGCGATTGTAGGTGCCGGTTTGAAAGCCGTTGACCGGCCGCGCCGGGACTCCCAGGGCGCGCAGCATCACGGTCATGGCGGAGGCGAAGTACTCGCAGTATCCCTTCCTGACCGCGAAGAGAAAGCTGGGAATCGGATCGTGGGGATCGATACCCGAAGGGTCCAGCGTGTACCCGAAATTGTCCCGCAGGTAGGACTGAAGGGCCACCGCGCGGCGGTAGTTGTCGCTGGCGCCGGAGGTGACGCGGCGGGCGAGATCCGCCACGCGCGGATCCATCGGCGGCAGGCTCAAGTAGACCTGGCGGATCTCGTCCGGGACCTCGGCCGATGCGGTGCGCAGCTTTTCGGGCGCCGGCGTGGCGGTCTCGGAAACCACCTCGTAGCTCACCGATTCGCCGCCGTGCTGCTGATTGTGCAGGGACCCGGTCTCATCCATGGCGATCAGGCGCAGCCGGCCCCACAGCTCGCGGGCCTCGGCGGCCGCGAAGAGCACATCGGTGGAAACCGGCGAGAGCACCACCCGGTAGCGTAGTAGCCGACCGGCCTGATCTGCCCGAGCTTCCGGCCGACTTTCCGGCCGGTCCGCCGGCCAACCTTCCGGCCGCGGCACGACGAATCGCCCCGCCATCGCCGGTGATAAAGCGATGCGGTCGGTATTGTCGTTGAACCAGCGCCGGCCGTCAAAGCTGGTCAAAGCCAAGCCACGCCACTTGAGGCCTTGGAAATTGCGGGCGCCGCCCTCAGGCAGCACACGCATCACGACCAGGCTCGACTGCTTGATCTTGCGCATGTCTCCCAGATCGACGTTTTCCGAGAACCCAGTGATGCTCTCGCTTTGGGTGCCTAGTTCACCCAGGTAGCCGGTACGGTAGCGCGGAATGGCAAAGAAGAGGATGGCGGCGAGGCCTACGATTCCCAAGGCCAGCCAGGCGGTAGCGCTTGCCAGGCTCTGCTCGATCTGAAGCTGGCGGGAGGTGGCCTCGGGCGGCGCCGGGCGCAGCCGCGGCGAGGCTTCCCCGGCCCGCTTGATCTCGTAACTGATAAAGGTGGAAATGGCGCACAGAAGGTAAGCGATGAATTCCACCAGGTAGCCGGTGCTGACGGTGAGAATCGCGCCCGCCAGCATCATAAGGAACGATAGGCTCGCGAGGTAAGCATAGTCGCGCGGCGACCGGGTCGAAAACACCTTGACTACGGCGGTAAACAGCACCAAGTGGACGGCGGCCTGCAGCATCCTGTCCAAGGCGCCGGGACCAGGAGCGAGGATCGCAAAATCGATCACCAGAAAGGGAAGATAAGCGATGGAGAGGCGCGTGACCGCTCGCGGCGAGAGCGAGTAATGCACGCCGCGCACGTAACTGGAAAGCTTCAGAAGCAGCGCCGGCAGCACCAGCGCGATCGAAATGAGGTCGAGGCGTCCGGTGGTGGCTACCGTGGTGAAGCCCACGGCGAGCATCAGCAACAACGAGACCTCGAAGTAGCGCTGGACCGGGTTCGAGTTCGAAACTCGAAACTCGAAATTCGAAACTCGCGCGTCAGACTTCGCGACGAGTTCGGAACGTCCGTTTCCTGTTTCCATCCGTAAATCATCCACTGACGTTCGAAAATCGAAACTCGTAAGACGGAGACTCGAAGTCTCGAAGTGGTGAATGTCGACTTTCCACCTTCGAATTTCGAGTTTCGAACTACACGGCCTGATCGATCTTGGCCGCCATGATGAAATCGCTCTCGGTGAGACCGTCGATCGCGTGCGTCCAGATCGTGATCTCCACCTTGCCCCATGCCAGGAAGATGTCAGGATGGTGGCCCTGCTGCTCGGCGATCTCGCCCACACGGTTCACGAAGGCGAGCGCCTGGCGGAAGTCAGGAAACTTGTAAGCTTTGGTCAGGTGATGCTCGTTGACTACGCTCCATCCGCTCACCTGTTTCAGCAGAACGTCCAACGCGGCGCCCTTGACGGGCGGCACTCCACCGCGGCAGGGAACACAGGTCTTGCTGGCCAGGTTCGACATTCGTCCCTCCTTCAAGGAAAGAGCCGTACTGGACTATCATATCATTGCCCAGGTGATCCTCAATCGCGACAAGGCCCCGATGACGTGAGCTTGGCCTCGGCGGGACTAGGTTGCAGCGCCAAGGGCACAATCCGGCCGCGCTGCGGCGCCAGGGCTCATGCCCCGGCTGGTAGCTGCCGATGTAAGTTACGTTATGGCGCTCTCGATCCGGAGTCAGGCAATGAGGGGGCACTCTCAGCTCGGTGTCAGGTGCGCTCCCGGTTCGCCCTTCTGGACCGCCAGCGCCATCTTGATGTTGCTGCTGGCCGCTGCCAAGACGACCCGGAGCCAGAGTACGGGATCGACCCACCTGCCTACACTGACCACGGCCGAGCAGGTCCGCGAGCTTACCGCGGATCAAGCCAACCGCGGCTACCCCGTCCGCTTGCGGGCTGTCGTCACTTACACCGATCTCGCCGGTGGCGACTTCTTTGTCCAGGATGCCACCGCCGGTATCTATGTCAGCCTTGGCGACGGGAGCCCTCGCTTCCGACCGGGAGATTTGCTGGAAATTGAAGGGGTCAGCGAGGAACCGGATTTCGCTCCGCAGATCGGAAAGCCTCGCTACCGGCTGTTGGGCCGGGCGCCGCTGCCCCGGCCTCGGAAAGCGCGGTTGGACGATCTGTTGTCCACCCGGGAAGATAGCCAGTGGGTGCAACTCGAAGGCATCGTGCAAGGCGTCGAACCTGACCGCGAGCGCTTGAAGCTGGACATGGTCAGTGAGGGCCGGCACTTACTTGTCTACTTGATGGATCCGAGGGGCCTGGACAAGGACCGCCTGATTGACACCAAGGTGAGGGCCACAGGTGTCTGTGCTTCCTTGTTCAATGCGAACAACCAGTTGATCGGCGTGCGGCTGGACGCGCCCACCTCGGGCCAAATCAGTGTGGAGGAGCCACCCCTGGCCGATCCCTTCTCGGTGCCGGTCCGTCCGATCGGCAGCCTGATGGCCTTCACGGCCCAGAACACTTCGGAGCACCGGGTGCGCGTGCAAGGGACGGTCACCCTTCAGCGGCCCAAGGGCATCTTCATTCAAGATGGTAGTCAAGGGCTCTACATCCCCGGTTCGCCCAACCGACCGCTCCGGCCCGGCGACCGCGTCGATGTGGTCGGCTTCGCCGATATAGGCGATTACACGCCGGTTCTTCGCCACGCACTTTTCCGGCCAATCGGGTCCGCGCCGATTCCGCCGCCTCGCCCGGTGACTGCCCAGGACGCGCAGGCGGGCGCCTTCGATACACTGCGGGTGCGCCTGAACGCGACTCTGCGCGAGGTGAGACACGGTGAAACCGACCGCACGCTGGTGCTGCAAGACGGTGACGTGCTCTTTGAGGCGAGAATCTCTGAGAGCAAAGCCTACCCGGATTGGTCCCGGCTCCTCCCAGGGAGCCGCTTGAGGCTGACCGGCATCTGTTCCGTCAATGTGGACCGCAACCGTGCCCCCGACGCCTTCAACATCCTTCTTGATTCGCCGGACAGCGTCGTGGTGCTGGCGAGGCCCTCGTGGTGGACCTTGCGCAACACTGCGGTGGTCCTGGCGCTGCTGGCCGGGTTCACCCTTGCGGTTGGCGTTTGGGTGGTGGTGTTGCGCCGCCGCGTGCGCGCCCAGACCGAGGTGATCCGCCGCCGGCTGGAGAATGAAGCAGCCCTGGAGAAGCGATTCCAATACGTCGCCCGCGCCACTAACGATACCATCTGGGACTGCGATCTGGTGGCGCAGACCGTCTGCTGGAACAATGGAATCCGGGACACGTTTCGGTACGCGGCGGACAAGGTGGGGCCTGGCGTTGGCTGGTGGCGCGAGCGCCTGCACCCCGAGGACCGCGACCGAGTAGAACACGGCCTCCAGGCGCTGATTTCGAGCGACCGGGACACGTGGTCGGCGGAATACCGATTCCTTGGTGGCGACGGGCAGTACGCCTACGTCCTGGATCGTGGCTACGTCATGCGCGACAACTCTGGCCGGGCGGTCCGAATGATCGGCGCCATGATGGACCTTACCGCCCGCAAACAAGCCGAGAAGGAGATGCGACAGGCCAAAGAGGCAGCGGAGGCCGCCAACCGCGCCAAAAGCGAGTTCCTGGCCAACATGAGCCATGAGATCCGCACGCCCATGAACGCGATTCTCGGCATGACCCAATTGACCCTAGACACCGAGCTGACTCCCGAGCAGCGCGAGTCCCTTATCATGGTCCAAGTTTCCGCTGACTCCCTGCTGCGGATCATCAATGATATTCTCGACTTCTCCAAGATCGAGGCCGGAAAGTTGGAGCTGGATTCAACCAACTTCAATCTGCGCGACACGTTGAAGCAGTCGACGAGGCTGTTCGCTTATCCGGCGGCGCAGAAGGGCCTGCAACTGATTTGCAACGTCGCTCCCGACGCCCCCGCAATCGTGCGGGGCGATCCCACGCGAGTGCGGCAGGTGCTAGTGAATCTGCTCGGCAACGCGCTGAAGTTTACCGAGCGGGGGACAGTGGCGTTGGAAGTCGATTGCTCCTCGAGGCAGGCGGAGACGGTAAACCTCCACTTCGCCGTCCGGGATACAGGCATTGGCATCCCGTACGACAAACAGCAGTTGATCTTCGAGGCGTTTGCCCAGGGTGACGGTTCTACGACGCGCAAATTCGGAGGGACTGGGCTGGGGCTGACGATCTCTGCTCGTCTGGTACGGCTGATGGGTGGGCGGATCTGGGTGGAGAGTGAGCCTCGGCGCGGCAGCACGTTTCATTTCACAGCCTGCTTGGGTGTTTCTCAAAGCACCGAGCCGGTCGGAGCGGAAGCGGGAGCCGACCCCCGTGGTATGGCCGATCCGATGGCCGGCGAGAACGCAGCCGACCGGCGACTCGGCGAGATCAGGAGCCGCACGGCACCGGACCTTGGATCCTACGGGTTGGTTGCGGCCCAGTCGCTCCGGGAAAGGCGGGGAGCTCTGCGCATTCTGCTGGCAGAAGACAATCAAGTAAACCAGCGGCTCGCCCTCCGGCTCCTCGAGCGGCGCGGACACACGGTGATCGTCGCCAACAACGGCCGCGACGCTCTGACGTGCCTGGAGACAGGCACCTTCGACGTCGTGCTGATGGACGTTCAGATGCCGGTGCTGGACGGTTTCGAAGCGACGGCCGCCATCCGCGAGAAAGAAAAAAGCAGCGGCGTGCACCAGGCGATTATCGCCATGACCGCACACGCCATGAGCGGTGACCGGGAACGCTGCCTGGCGGCCGGTATGGATGGCTACCTGTCGAAGCCCATTCAGCCACGAGAACTCTTCGAGGCTATCGAAGGTTTGACGATCGGCGGCGCCGCTTCGGAGGAAGCGGACGTTCCGTCCCATCAGTGATGGTTCCCCGGACAATCCACAGATTTCACCGCGCGGCGTGTGGCCGCAAACCAAAAGAGGACCTCAACAAAGCGATCGCAGAGACTCCACCGAGGGCACAGAGAGGAAAAGCTGAGCTGAACTTCTCCGCAATGGGTTCATCTTTCTTCGCCGCGTACAATCGCCGCCGCTCACGGCCCGGGCGCCGCGAAGGAATCCGACGGCGGCTTCAATTCATATTCCTTGGGCGGCTCCGCGCCCATCAGGTAACGCACGAAATAATCCCACCGCCGGCGCACCATGTACGGCTCACTTCCGAATCCGTGGTGGCGATTCGGCAGCAGGAGCAGGTCGAAATCCTTGTTGGCCTTGATGAGCGCGTCCACCACCAGCAGGGTGTTATACGGCGGCACGTTGTCATCGAGCGTGCCGTGGGCCAGCAGCAGGTGCCCCTTCAGGTTCTTGGCGATATTCTGATTGGCCTGGTCGTCGTAATTCGTACCCCCTCCGGGTAAGCGCGTCAGCAACCCTTGGTAGCGCTCGCCCCAATCGTCCTCGTACTCCCGATTGTCGTGGTTGCCGGCCTCGGAAATCCCCACCTTAAAGAAGTCGGGGTAGCGGAACATGGCGTCCGCGGTGGCGTAGCCTCCGCCGGAGTGCCCGTAAATCCCGGCGCGCTCGATGTCGATCCAAGAATACCGCTGGGCGAGTTGCTTCATGCCGGCCACCTGGTCAGGCAGCGTATTGTCTCCCATATTGCCGTAGTAGGTGTCGTGGAACTTCTTGGAGCGGAGGGGATTCCCCATGCCCTCGATTTCCACCACCACGAATCCCAGCTCGGCCAGCGCCTGGGTGTCGCCGCGGGCGGAGGCGAACGACCAGCTACCGACGCTACCTCCCTGGGGACCGGGATAGATATGGTTGATCATGGGATATTGTTTCTGCGGGTCGAGTTGGGTGGGCGGGAACATCAGGCCGTAGAGATCGGCCGCGCCGTCGCGCGCCTTCACCGTGATCGGCTCGGGCGGCTTCCACCCTGCCGCCAGGAGCTTCGAGACATCGGCCTTCTCCAGGGTGGCCACGAGTGTGCCGTCTGACTGGCGCAGGACGGCGACGGGCGGGACGTCCGGCTGCGAATAGCGGTCTACAAAGTAGCGGCCGCTAGGCGAGAAAGTGACCTCGTGGTTGCCGTCCTCAGGCGTCAGCAGCGTGAGTCCCTGGCCATCCAGACCCACACGGTACAGATGAGTGAAGTACGGGTTGCCGGGTTCCTTGCCATCGGCCAGGAAGTAAGCCGTGCGTGCCTTCTCATCCACGCGCAGCAACTGCGTCACCACCCAATCGCCGGAGGTGATCCGGTTTTTGAGCTTCCCGGTGGTGAGATCGTAGAGGTAGAGATGGCCCCAATTGTCGCGCTCGGAGTACCAGATGTACTCGTTCGAGCCGGGTAGAGCGTGCCAGTTCACGCTGCCCTGGCCGGATTCGTACTGCGTCGCGACGCGTTCCTCCATCACGTCGCGCACCGCCCCGTTGGCCGCGTCGGCGATGCGCAGCGTCTCCTGCTTGTGATCGCGCGAGGTGGAAACGAAAACCAGCCGGGTTGAATCCGGGGTCCACTCCACGTCCGTCCAATTACCCGCCTCCGCAAACTGGCTGGCGCGGCAGGCGACGTCGTCGCAAAGCGTGGACCGGTGCTGGTCGGGCGGCATTTGCAAGCGGATCACCTTGGACGTTTCGACATCCAGGATCACGCGCTGGATGGTCGCCACCGTATCATCGCCCGGCAGAGGGTACTTCCAAGCCTGCAGGGCCGGATGCCCCACCTTGGTCTCGACCAGGTACATCTCGCCCACGTTGCGCTGGTCCTGCTGGAAGGTGGCGATTCTCTTCGAATCCGGCGACCACAGCAGGATGGGCCGGTCGCTCTTCTCCCATCCCGCGTTGTCCAGCGCGTAGGAAAAGTCCTTGACACCGTCGGTGGTGAGCTGGGTCTCTTTGCCGCTGGCCACATCGCGTACCCATAGGTTGTATTCGCGGATGAAGGCCACCTTCTTTTTGTCCGGCGAAAGCGACTCGTTGCCCGCGCCACCACGCGGTGCCGGCCTGCCCGGTGCCCCTTCCGCGCCTCCGTCCGCCGTGCACCGGGTGCCCTGCCGGTCGCACTTGAACCGGCGCCGGCCGACGCGGAAGGAAACGGATTGCCCGTCCGCCGAGAGTTCGATCTCACGGAACGGCAGTTTGTTGGCCTCGTAAGTCCGCCCTGCCGCCACCGACAGGGCTGCTGCGAGCTTGGCGTGGTCGAAAGCCGGTTCCTTGGTGAGCTTCACCGGGTCGAAAATCACGAAGTGCGTGCCTGCCGCGTCAGTATCGCGGTACCACAATCGCTCCCCGCCGGTCACACTGGTCCACGCGGGCCGCACGTCGTGATACACCATGGGGTTGGTGTTGTACCCCATGAATTTCTCGGCGCGTGCGTAATCAGCGGCGGTCAGCGCGCGCGGCGAAGTCGCGTCCTGGGCCTGGGCCTGTGAGTTCGACGCGAGGGCCAGCGAGGTCAGGAGCAACAGCCAGCGGGAATACGTGTTGATAGCTTTTAAGCGCATAAGCGAGTCCTCGGTGACGAGTGGCGAGCCAAGCGATCATCCAGACGGTCGCGCCAACCTAGGTGACGGCCGATTGAAATTGGCTTCGCATCAGAAACCTAACCCAAGATGTCTCTCCCCATCAAGACAATTTGGTTCGCGCGCGAATCCGGAGCGGCAGAAACTTCCTCAACCGTTAGCATCTCGGTCTTATCGTCAAACGCGTTCGGGACGTCCAACCTACTCCTCACTTCGCCATGGCAGAGCGGTGACACAATCGCCGTCTTGGTCGCTCCCAACGATAATGGGTTGCGGGGGCCCCCTTTTTCCTTCCCTTGGTAACAAATCCTTGGCCGATGATCAGATTATTCGACCGCAAGGAATTGCTACGGCTCATCATCGAGGGAAACCACCCATACAGAGAAGGCACAGGAGAAATTAGTGACGTAGATGAGCAATTGAAAACGGCGCACGGTCAGAGGGCGGACTGGCTTAAGCGCCGTGC
>Ga0335078_10008973_pt1 | contig 14844 bp, 11 predicted proteins | sample Lox_Sample_32_FD_206711 | JGI IMG/M metagenome (GOLD analysis project Ga0335078, IMG submission 206711) | Soil microbial communities from Loxahatchee National Wildlife Refuge, Florida, United States - Lox_Sample_3.2 | ecosystem: Environmental > Terrestrial > Soil > Wetlands | place: USA...
GTGCGCAAGTGGCTTCCCGGCGACGCGGTTTATGATGGTGCTGTCTATGTACCAACCACGCTGAAGCCCGGCGACTACCACCTTCGCGTGGCGCTTCTCGACCCGCGAACCGGACAGCCGGCCATCCGCCTGGCCATCGAAGGCCGCCAGTCCGATGGCTGGTATGACGTGGGTGGGATCAGCATCGAGTGAATGGGCGAGACTGCAACCCCCCCCTCGCCCTGCCCGCATAAATGCTGGAATAGCCCCATCGGGCTCCGGAGCCCGCCGGAGCGGGCGCAAGAACGTGGTCCACGGCGACAGCCGTGGGGTGAAAGCAGGGCCGCTGCGCCTCGAAAGCCCCGGGAGGGGCGACCGAGCTTTCTTGATAATCGCAGATCGTCTGTCGCCACCACGTGGCTCAGCGTGCTCTCTGTGTGCCGCGATCCCACGGCTGGGAACGTGTGAAAAAATCACCCAGTCCTGTCATTCTGAGCGAAGCGAAGAATCTGCAGTTGTTTGTTTTCAAAAAGATAAAAGCAGATTCTTCGCCTCGCTCAGAATGACAGACGATTCTTTCACAGCTTCTGGCGCCGTGGGCCACATTCTCGCGCCGCTGATGCGGCTTGTGATGGGGCGACGGGCTTATTCTAGCGCCTATGCCCGTTGGGGGGAGAGGGCCGCAGCCGGCATTTTCATCAGCCGGAGCGGGCAGGTGAGGGGTTCCTTTGGAGTGCAGCGGCGAAGAGAGGGGCGGCCCTTGGGCGACCACAAGGGTCGTCCCTACACGCGGCAACCGATGAAACGGCTTATCGTCAATGCGGATGACTTCGGCTTGACGGCCGGCGTTAACCAAGCCATCATTGAGGCGCACCAGGATGGATTGATCAGCAGCACAAGCCTGCTCGCAAACGGCGAAGCCTTCGCGGATGCGATATCCGTCTCGCGCCGGGCTCCGGGCTTAGGCGTCGGCATTCACTTGAATCTTACGGAAGGCAAACCAGTCGCCCCGGCTGCAGGCGTTCACAGTCTTATAAATGGCCGTGGGTTATTCGCGAGAAAACCTGCCGGCTTGTGGCGAGCGATTCTTTTGGGGCGAGTGAGTTCGACCGAAATCGAGAGGGAATTGCGTGCCCAGATCGAAAAGGTCCTGGCAGCAGGCACTGTGCCGACTCACCTGGATAGTCATAAGCACGTCCACGCGCTGCCGGCGCTTGGAGAGATGAGTGTGAGGCTCGCCTCCCAATATGGCGTCAAGGCAATTCGATCCATCACCGAGACGCGGACGGCGCTGAGCTATTTGCTGGCACGTTTTCCGCGCGCGAAAGTGAAGATCCTGCGGCAACGACTTAGCAGTTTTGCCCTGTCCGCCCTTTCGCGCGGATGGCGCCGCCGGCTACCGCATGCGGCTCTTGCTTGCGCTGAACATTTCTACGGTGTCACGGTCACCGGTTTCCTGGATGAGGAAGTTCTACGTGAAATACTTCTCCACCTCCCGGACGGGACGAGCGAATTGATGTGTCACCCGGGTTATGTCGATCGGGCGCTAAGGCAGACGCCCACGCGCCTCCTCGAGGAGCGGGAGAGAGAATACCAGGCCCTGACACGTCCCCACATCAAGCTCCTGGCCAGAGACCTGGGCATACAGCTTATCAATTATGGCGAGCTTGCAAATGATCTCCGTTGTCGTGCCTCTGTTCAATGAGCAGGAGAACGTTCGCCCTCTCTACACCCGGCTCATCGCCGTGTTGAATCGCACAGGGCAGCCGTACGAGTTGGTGTTTGTGGACGATGGCAGCCGCGATCAAACATCCGAAATCCTGGATGAAATCTACTCGAGGGACAACCGCGTTTGCCTGGTTCGATTGCGGAGGAATTTCGGCCAGGCGCCGGCTCTGCAAGCGGGGTTTGATTCCGCCCGGGGCGACATCATCATCTCCATGGATGGGGATCTTCAGCACGACCCGGAAGACATCCCGGATTTCCTGACCGAAATGGCGAAGGGGTACGATGTGGTCAGCGGCTGGCGAGTGGACAGGAAAGATGCGTGGCTCACGCGCCGCCTGCCCAGCCGCGTCGCAAATTGGCTGATGGCGAAGCTTTCCGGCATGCCGTTGCACGACTTCGGCACCACGTTCAAAGCCTACCGCCGCGAAGTGCTCGAAAATGTTCATCTCTACGGAGAGCTGCATCGCTTCATTCCCGTCCTGGCAAGCTGGGCCGGGGCGAACACTACGGAAATTCCCATCAAGAATACGGTGCGTGAAAAGGGGAAGTCGCACTACGGCCTTTCGAGGACTGTGCGAGTTCTACTGGACCTGATCGGAATTAAGTTTCTGCTCGATTATTCCACCCGGCCGTTGCACTTTTTCGGGCTCTTGAGCCTGCTGGGCGTGGGCGCCGGCAGTGGCATCGGACTCTACCTTCTATACGAGAAGCTGTGGCTCCATCGAGCCATCATGCTGGCCCACGGACCGCTTTTATTTGTGGCGATGCTTCTGTTTCTGACCGGCGTCCAGTTTCTTTCCGTCGGCCTCATCGGCGAAATGCTCTCCCGCACCTACTACGAGTCTCAGAAGAAACCCATTTATACGCTGCGGGAGATCAAGCGCCGCAGTCCCAGGCCGACTGTCAACGCGGATCCCGCGCCCAGTTGTGATTCTGAGCGAAGCGAATAATCTCTATAGTTTTGGTTTTCCGAAGGCACGCGCAGACTGCCGAGATTCTTCGCTTCGCTCAGGATGACAACCTCCGAGGGTTTTTCTAAATGATGCTAAGGGCGATTGCCGGCTACGCCGTGCTGGTTGCAGCGACATTTCCGTTCTTCTATTATTTGATCGTCATCTACAGCACCTGGCGTTTTTTCCGCCGCCCAATCACGCAGCCCGGTTCCAGGCAAGGCAGTTTCACCCCTCCCGTCAGCAACCTCAAGCCAGTTCGCGGGCTCGACCCGGAGGCTTATGAGAACTTCGCTAGTTTCTGCCAGCAGGACTACCCGGATTACGAACTGCTGTTTTGTGTGGGCGAGAAGGAATCCCCGGTGGTTCCCGTGCTCGAAAAGTTGGCGCGTGATTTTCCCGAGAGGCGGATTCGCATTCTTGTCGGCGGGGATGGCCACGCCATTAACGACAAAGTCGGGAAACTCTCGCGCCTGGTGCGCGAGGCGCAACATGAGACGCTGGTGATCAACGACAGCGATGTGCGTGTGCGGCCCGACTACTTGCGCACCGTGGTGGCGCCCTTGGCCGAGCCCAAGGTAGGCGCGGTCACCTGCTTCTATGTTCCGATCGACGCCAAGACCCTGGCGCAGAGGTTGCAAACCATTGGCATGGTCTCCGATTTCTACGCCGGGATCCTGGCTGCTTGGCAACTGGACGGAGTGAAGTTCGCGCTCGGCCCGACCATCGCCACCACCCGCACCCAAGTCGAGAGCTTTGGCGGCTATCGCGCGCTCGAGAGCCGGCCGGCAGACGATCTTCTGGTGGGCCGCTTGATCGCTGAGCGCGGTTACGAGGTGCGGCTGCTGCCTTACACCGTCCAAACTGTGCCGGACTATGCCTCGATGCCGGAGCTGGTTCACAAGCGCATTCGCTGGCTCGCCGTCATGCGCCACATGCGGCCCTTCGGCCACCTGGGTCTTCTGTTCACGCAAGGACTTCCCTGGTCGCTGGCCGCCTTTGCGATTCATCCGACCGTTGCCGTGGGGTGCGGCTATCTTGGGACCTACCTTGGACTCAGATTAGCGATGACGTGGCTCATCGGGGTCAGGGGACTGCGTGATCAGACGCTGCGCGGGAGAACGGGGCTCGTTCCAGTGTGGGACGCCATGGCGTTTCTCATCTGGCTTGCCAGCTTCGGCAAGAATAGCTTCCGCTGGCGCGGCGGCGAATATCGGCTTCGCAACGGCCAGCTTGTGCAGGGCACCCCTCATGCGTCGGAGAAGTGAGACAGGAGGGCGGCCACAAGGGCCGCCCCTACGGCGGGTTTCAATTCACTTGGTCCGTTCCTCGTTTGCGCCCACCGCCGCCATTTGCGGCCCGCAGGTTGCCACATCAGAGGTCGTGCCCGGACGGCGTGCATTGCGCGCATTTCGCCAATTCACCTGGGGCATCATTTTGCTGGCGTCGATTCGGTCGCGATAGCGGAGGGCAATATTCATCAACGAATCGAGCAAGGAGTCGGAAAGCAGATGCGGTTTTAGACCCAGCTCGATCAGCTTGGAGTGTTTGGCGTTGTAATAGTGTTCCTCAGCTTCCACGCGCGGGTCGGGAATATGTTCCATCCGAACCTCGAGGCCCAGCTTAGCGCCGGCCGTCTGCACCATCTCAGCCAGTTGCAGGACCGAGAACTGCTCGGTGAACTGGTTGAAGACGCGAAACTCGCCGCGTCCGGCGGGATTCAGCAAAGCGATCTCAATGCAGCGTACGGTATCGCGCAGGTCCAGGAAGCCTCGCGTCTGCCCGCCTCTTCCGTAGACTGTAAGCGGCATCCCCACGGCGGCCTCCACGCAATAACGGTTCAGGACGGTGCCAAACACCTCATCGTAGTCGAAGCGATTAATCAGGGCTTCATCCAGCGCTACCTCATCCGTGATGGTGCCGTACACCACCCCCTGGTTCAGGTCGGTGGCGCGCAGTCCCCAGATCTTGCAGCAGAACATGATGTTGTGGCTATCGTGCACCTTGGACAGGTGATAAAACGAGCCCGCCTGCTTGGGGTACGGAAGGACGTCCTTGCGGCCGTTGTGCTCGATCGCAATGTACCCTTCTTCGATGTCGATATTGGGCGTTCCGTACTCGCCCATGGTCCCCAGCTTCACCAGGTGGCAATCGGGCTGGAATTCGCGTAATGCGTAAAGCAGATTCAGTGTGCCCACCACATTATTGACTTGCGTGAAGATGGCGTGCTTGCGGTCGATCATGGAGTAGGGTGCGGATCGTTGCTCGGCGAAGTGCACAACGGCATCGGGTGCGAAGCTTTCGATACAGGAGGCGAGAAAGTCGTAGTCGTTCACGTCGCCGACGAAAAGCTCAATCTGTCCCCCCGTCAAGTCGCGCCAAACTCTCAGGCGCTCAGCCAATGTGCGAATGGGCGTCAGAGTCTGCACTCCCAGTTCATGGTCCCACTGCCGCCGGATGAAATTATCGACGATGGCAACCGAGTGACCCTTCTTCGACAGGTAAAGAGCGGTAGCCCACCCGCAGTAGCCGTCTCCCCCGAGCACAGCGACTCTCATTTTCCCCCCTTGACTACGATTACGCTTCTACTGTACCACAAGCTCTGCCGTCGGGATTGATTGCCGCGCCAACCGGCGCTTGTCCAGGGCCGCGCTCGGGGCCCGCCAGGCACCTTGGCGAATCATCCCGTCGATGAACTTGCCATTCTGAGCGAAGCGAAGAATCTCCGCAGTTCAGTCTTCGAAGCCCGAGGAACTACGGAGATTCTTCGCTGCGCTCAGAATAACAGTTTGGGCGGCGTACTCCCTCGGCCTCACGGATCCAGCAGCGGAGTCGGGACACGGATGATTGGTCAGCAGCACCTTTCCTCCGCTCTTAGCTACTACGTTGAGTCGCTCGTTGCCCACCAGCCCTTCCAGGCGGGGCACCGCTGACTGCCTGGCAACGATGTAGCACCGTTCCGGTTTGAGCCACAACTCCCTGAACTGCGAATCGTCGATGAAGACATTCGGCGCTCCAGGGGCGTAGGACCCGTATTCGAGGTTCATAAAGCGCCCGTTCAACAATAGCGCGGAACGGTTGGTGTAGAAGAAAACCGATGAGAACCAGTAATAGTGATGTTCGACGATCAGAGTCCCGTGCGGCGCTTTCTCGAGCGCCTCAGCCAAGGGCCTCGAAGACATGTAGGGATCGAAAGCCACCATGGCCAGGCGTGCGGCGTGGAAGAACAACACCATCATCAGCGCAGCCGCGACGACAGCGCGCTGCGTTCTTGCCCTTAATGTACCGATCGCACCCACCAGGAAGGCTGCTGCCGCAAGCGCCAGCGGCACACGCAGGTAAGCGAACGAGGCGAGCGTCAGGTCCTCGATGTGTCCAAGCGATAGCTTGTAGGCGCCGGGGTGTTGGCTCAAGGCCGAAGAGATATCGCCGGGCGCAGGCAGGCCTCGGCTCCAAACCAGGATGACGATTGCGGCTGCCGCGGCGCTACCGGCGATGGCCGTCAAGATTGCTGTGCCGCGGGGCATCCACTTGCCATCCGCCGCCATCGCCGCGCCCAGCAGCAGCGCCAGTGCAGGATAGCAGGGCATTGAGTAGTACTCTTGCGTAGTCGAAAAGGTGAAGAAGACCAGAATAAAGCCCGCCCAGCACAAAGCCAACAGGCGCGCGCGGCCGGCGCGGTCCAGCGGCTTGAACGAGAGTTTGGCGACCGCGGGAAAGTAAACGCTCCAGGGGAATAGCCAGAGCAGATGAAAGAGCCAGAAGTAAAGACGCGGCACGGTATCGTAATCGCGCGGGTAGCGCAGATTCAGAAACCGCAATAGCTGTTCATTGATGAAGAAAAACCAGAAAAACCCGTGATATTGGCCCGGACCGCTGTGCAGCGTGAAGTTAAAGTAAGGCGGATTGCGCAAGGTGGCCAGCACGTGCCAGGGCGCTGCCACCAGGAGCACAATGAGTGCTCCGCTCAAAGGATGCAGCCGCTTCCATGCCGCCGCGGAAAGTAGTTGCCGCGTCAGCAGCAGGTAAATCACGCCGGCGGCGATTGGGAAGACGATTCCGACCAGGCTTTTGAGCAGCAGCCCCAATCCCAGGCTGAGCGCCAGCATAGCGGCCCAGAAGCGCGGATGAGGCTCGTCCTGGTCCAGCGCGCGAAGAAACGCCCACATAGCCAGGGCCACAGTAAAGGTAAGCATCACATCGGGAATCAAGATGCGTGTGAAGAGAAACAGACCGATACTCGTGGCGATGATCAGGCCTGCGTAAAATCCCGCGCGTTTCCCGAACGCCCACGCGCCCATCACCGCGGTCAGCCAGGCAAGCGCCACTGCCGCCAGTGCAATCGGAATTCGAGCCGCCCAATCGTGTACGCCGAAGATTTTATAAGAAAGCCCAATGGTCCAGTAAATAAGCGGCGCTTTCTCGAGATAAGCCACGCCATCGAGCCGCGCGGTCACCCAGTCGCCGGACTGAAGCATGTTGCGAGCGATTTGCGCCTGCACCGCATCCACGTCGTCCATCAGCGACGGCGGAGAAACGATGCAGCCGAGGAAGATCACTGCCGCGAAGAGGATGACGATGATTTCGCTGCCATGAGTCAAATGGCCGCCGAGAGGCTGACTCTCGTGCGCGCCGGTTCCCTTTCCGGCAGCATCTGAATGTTCCAGCGTTTGAGCCATAAGAATAGAATCAGCAAACCCCAGAGGTGATACCCCAGGTTTTCGCGCCGGCCAAGGTGCCTCTTGATGACCGACTGCACGCCCTCCCAGCGGAAAATCTGCGTCGCGGTCACCGCCGGTTCCGTCAACGTATCAAGCAACAGAGGCTTCAGCACGGAGCGAAACCAATCGTGGGCGGGAATGTCGAATCCTTCCTTTTTGCGCCGCAGAATCGCAGGCGGAAGTTTATCCTTCATCAACTCTTTGAGCAGGAACTTCAAATTCGATCCGTGTAGTTTGTAGCTTTCCGGTAGCGAAGCAGCAAACTCCACCAGGCGGTGATCGAGAAAGGGCGGCCGCACTTCGAGTGAATGCGCCATGCTCATGCGGTCGGACTTGTAAAGAATATCGTCCGGCAAATAGCACTGCTGATCGAACAGCAGATACCGGTCAAGACCTTTGACCGGAGGCATCCGGGCGAGAACCTTCATCATGGGCTCCGGATCTGCTGAGTAAAAAATCTCACTCTTCTCCTCTTCGGAAAACGTTCCGTTCCAGTAAACGTGCGCCTCGTCGGCGGGCAGCAAGGATCCACGCAGGAAGCGCTTGAGTTTGTACTCAAAACTGATCTTCTGGTTAGAAACCGGCCAATAGCGGAGCGCGCGGAGCGCCATCCGTCTCAGAGGCGCGGGCGCCCATCGTGCCCTGCGCGCGTAACGGCTGGCGAGGTAGGTCACGTAGCCGCCCAGCAACTCGTCTGCCCCTTCGCCGCTAAGCGCCACTTTCACTTGCCGGGCACTCATCTTGGCGAGGAACCACACCGGGAGACAGCCCGCGTCCGCATTCGGCTCGTCGGAATAATACGCAAACTCCTGGATAGCGCCTGCGAGGTCGGCGCCGGCGCCCAGATCGGCCTCGGTGTGCTCCGTTCCGTAACGCTGCGCTGCCTCGCGGATGTAGGCGCTCTCATCGAAACTGCGGCCCTTGAAGGTAATTGAAAAAGTCTTCAGCGGCCGGCCCGACACCTGAGAGGCGTAATGGAGAATGGTCGACGAATCCAAACCACCGCTGGCCCAGAGTCCCAGCGGCACATCGGCGATCATGTGCTCCTTTACGGAGTCGCGAAGCAAACTGTCGAGTTGCTCTTTGGCGGCGTCGAAGCTCAGAGGCCTCTCGGCAGAAGACCCATCCGGAAGAGGTATGTGCCAGTAGCGCTCGACCTTCATCTCGCCGTGCTGCCAGGTGAGGATGTGACCCGGAAGTAGTTTCCCGATTCCCGCGACAAGGGTCCAGGGCGCAGGAACGTAATTCAGGCGCAGGTAGCAATTCAGCCCCCCTAAATCCAAATTGCGATCGATCTGGGGGTGATGAAGAATTCCCTTCAGCTCGGAGCTGAAGTAGACGTCGCGCCCCTTGCGGCAGAAATACAGCGGCTTGATGCCCAGTCGGTCTCGGGCCAGAACCAGGCGCCGGCGCGGCTCGTTCCAGAGCGCCAGCGCGAACATGCCTCGCAGCTGGCGGAAACACGCTGTGTCCCACTCGAGAAAAGCGTGCAGCACAACCTCCGTGTCACTGTGGGTAACGAATCGGTGTCCCCGCGCCTCGAGTTCGGCGCGCAGCTCGGCATGGTTGTACACCTCGCCGTTATACACCAGCACCGTGTCGCCATCTTCGCTGCGCATCGGCTGCCGGCCGGATACCAGGTCGATAATCGAAAGCCGCACGGCGCCTAACGATACGTGGGGAGATTCGTACACGTCCTGCTGGTCGGGTCCGCGATGGATCAGAGAGGCGGTGGCCCCGCGGATCACGTCAGCCTGAGCCGGCCAGTCCTCGTGTGTGAATCCGACAATACCGCACATGCTGATTGATCCTAGACCGAAAGGCGAAAATGGAAACTGGAAAACGGAAAATGCAAAAGGGTGTCATTCTGAGCGAAGCGAAGAATCTCGGCTTTCCGAAGCGATCCCTCACCCGGCCCGCGACGGCTGATGAAAGCGCCGTCGCAGGTCACCCTCTCCCCTGAGGAGAGGGCAGTTCCATCAGCTTGCAGGAGGCGGCATTCAACGTTCGATTTTCCAGTTTCCATTTTCCAAATTCCGCTTATGTCACCTCGCAGCGCAAACCAGCACCACTCCGGCGGTCACCAGCAACAAGCCCGCCCAGCGCGTCTGGCTGACGCGTTCCTTAAGCAAAAATCTTGCGCCGAGAGCGCCCACGACGTAGTTCGCGGCCGTGGCGGGCACCACAAAGCTGACCTGCGCCCACGAAAGCACTGCCAGCAAGGCGAAAAACGCCACAGTCATGAGCGAGATGCCCAGCCACACCCATTTCGAACTCAGGGCACGCCACATGACGCTCAGTAGAGCGCGCGGGGAAAAGCTCTTCACTTCCCCAATCTCTTTCATGGCGTGAGTCACCGCGAGATCGCCGCCGGTCCCGGCGAGCACCACGATTGCAAGGAATAAGAAAGTTAGCATCTTCACACCGGCCCCGTTGTGCTGGGCGGCGTGCGCCCCACCACGGCGACACCCAGGAAGATAAACGCCGCGCCCACCCAGCGCGTCCCGGGAACCGCTTCCCCCAGGAAAAGGTGCGCGAGCAGCGGCGCCAGCACATATCCGACGGCCGTAACCGGCATGACGTAGCTGTAATCAGCCCAGGAGAGCACCAGCATGTAGGAAACGAAGAAGATCAGAAGCGAGCCGATTCCAAGCCAGATCCAACCGCTGCTGAAAATTCTCAACAGGTAAGCCGCCAAGCTCGGAATTGACAGGTCTGAAATCTTACCCATTCCCCGCATCCCTTTCCCAAGCAGCACGTTCCCCAGCGAGCCGAATACCGGCACGAGGATTAGGAGCGGAATGGTTTTTGCCAGCAGGTTTCTCGACGAAGGCATGGAGACTATAGTTCGGACCTTGGTGTGCTTGGCGCCGCTCTGGAAACTCCTCAGCACTCGCCGGCTCGGGGTAGCGCATACATTGTTCTTTACGTATGCGCCCCAAGTCTCCGCGGAGGCGCGATTGGCGCATACATAAAAGGCAATGTATGCGCCGCCCGCGTATCTTCTTGCGGGTCATTTCACAGCGTCAGGCATGGTCGGCCGGGTTTGCGAACCGGCCTTGGGACTCCGCGCGTATTTCCAACGCTCCGCGCGCAGGCGAAGAAACTCCACTGCCTCGTGATAAAGGCGCTTGCGCTCGCTGCTGTCCCACAGGGCTTTGCGCACGATGCGCCACACCACGCGCCGCCGGAAGTAGTAGGTGTCGTAAAAGCGGTTGACTCCCGCCATCATGTCTTCCAGTTCGAGGCCCGGATATTTCATATGCGGAAGTTGATGCCCCGCCGCGTCGGCCGATGCTTCGGCTGCCAGGTAGCTATGTCGCGCCGCGTAGTCGTACAATTCGGTTCCCGGATAGGCGTGGGCGATGGATACCTGAATCGTTTCCGTATCGAGTTCTTTGGCGAACTCGATGGTGCGGTCGATCGACTCCTTGGTTTCTCCCGGCAGGCCGATGATGTAGTCGCCGTGAATGGCGATGCCCAGCTCTTTGCAGTTCTTCACGAACCGCCGGGCCATTTCCACGGTCGCGCCTTTCTTGATGTTTTTCAGAATCTGGGGATCGCCCGATTCGAACCCCACAATCAACAGGCGGGCGCCCGCATCCGCCATGGCCTTCAGCGTTTCATAGTCGCTGTGGTCGCGCGCCGTGCAGGACCAGCGGAATCCCAGCGGCTTGAATTTCGCGCAAAGCTCCAGCACGCGGTCCTTGCGAATGTTGAAGGTGTCGTCGTCAAAGAAAAACTCTTTTGCCTGCGGAAACAGGTTGAGGGCTTGACGGACCTCGCGCGCCACATTTTCGGAGGAGCGCACGCGCCAGGCGTGCCCGGAAAGCGTCTGCGGCCAGAGGCAGAACGTGCAGAGAGCCGGACAGCCGCGGCTGGTATAGAAAGCCACGTAGGGGTGCAGCAGGAACGGCACGTTGTAATTTTCAATCGCCAGATCGCGCGTGTACACTTCCGTGGCGAAGGGCAGCCGGTCCAATTCTTCGGTCTCGAGCGCCGGCCGCGACGGATTGTGAACCACCTGGCCATTTTTCCGATAGCTGGCGCCGGCGATCTCCCCCAGGGGCTTGCCTTGTGCGAACTCCACCACCGCATGATCAAACTCGCCACGGACGATGAAATCAATGTCCGGGCTGGCCATGAGGCTCTCCTGGGGTTTGATCTGCACGGGGGGACCCACGAAGGCGACCTTGAGGTCGGGTTTGATTTCCTTCATGCGGCGAATCAGCCGCAGATCGCTCTCAAGCCCCACCGTAGAGGTAAACAGAACTAGAAACTCATAGTTGCTCGCGATTTGAACCGTCTCAGCCGCCGAGACCTTGTGCGAAGGGGCATCAAGCAGCCGGCTACCGGGAAGCATCCCCGCCGGATAGCTGAGCCACACGGGATACCAGAAGGAGTCGATCTCGCGCGTAGCGGGCCAGCGGGAACTGGCCCCGCCGTCGAAATTTTCGAAGCTCGGCGGGTTCAGAAAGAGACTTTTCAACTCATTCCCCATGGGTTTATGCCCTCATGGGGCCAAACCAACAAGCAGCAAGGCTGTCCAACCCCAAGATAGCCCCATTATATAGTAATTACCGGCAACCTGGCAAAGAGCCGCAGGGTCCAAACCGTATCAGAGCTTTACACTTCGCCCACTGGAAGCGGAGTGATAGATGGCCTCGGCAACTTCGAGCGCCCTCAGTCCGTCGTATCCTGAGATAGCGGGCGGCTTGCCTGCGCGGATTGATTCCACCAGATCCGCGAGGAAACGAAGCCCCATGACGCCAGCGTAGCCGGGTTGTGAGGGGAGTTCAAAATCCAGGTGCTGGCGGTCTGACTGCGAGTACTCACCCGTATCGCTGCAAACGAACAGGCGCTCTTTGACGCCCTCGAACGAAGGGCTCCAGGAGAGCACGCCGGCCGTGCCGCGCAGGGCCAGATAAAGATCGCGGCCGAAAGGGTAGGAATCCGGCACGGTATAGCTGATGTCGAGGGCGAGCACCGAGCCGCGCGCGAAGGTCAAAAACGCAAAGCAATTGTCTTCGATATCGTACTGCTGGTTCACACGCACGGTTTTGCCGATCACTTCAACAACTTCGTCCGACAACATCCAGCGGTAAAGGTCGATCCAATGAACTCCCAGATTGATCATGGCGCCGCCGCCGCTGCGCGCCTTCTCGAGCATCCAGCCCGCGTGGCCATCAATGTAGCGCGAGAGGCGGCCTGCGGCGCAGCGTCCTTCGCAGCCCACAATGCGGCCCGTCACTCCTCCCACAACGAGCCGCCTCATTTCCTGTGCGACGGGATGGTATCGCCAGGCGAACGGGGTGGTGAGGATTACCCCAGCCTTGCGAGCGGCGGCGATCATGCTGCGCACGCCCTCGGCGGAGACCGCCATGGGCTTCTCCACCACCACGTGCACACCGCGCTCCGCGCAGGCCACGGCGGCCTCGGGACAATCGGCGTGAGGAAGAAAAATCGCCGCCAGGTTAAGCTGCTCCTTTTCGAGCAGCTCCTGCCAGCCCGCGTACCCGCGCACGTGAAAGTCTTTGACGAAACCTTCCAGCACGGCAGGATTTGCCTCCGAGGCAGCAATCACCTCTACCCCGGGGATGGCCTGGAACAGAGTCATGTAGCTGCGCGGATGCAGATGGCTTAGCCCCAGGACGCCCACTGAAAGTTGTTGATGTTGTGTCACGAGCCCTCTGTCAAATCTCTAAAATACTCGGAAAGCAATTTCAAACGGTAAATGGCAAAGTGCAAATGGCAAATTGTTTAGGAGTTGAGAAATTGAAAAATTTCAACCCATTTGAATTCTGGGTCGTGTCCAAGTTTCGGCGTAGCGCAGGCCGTTAGGCCAGCATCCGCCGACCCTTCGCTCCGCTCAGGGCAAGCTCTAAAGGTCCGCGCTACGAGGTAAATTAGGACACTACCGAATGTTGCCATTTGCCATTTGAAATTGCCATTTGGTTCTTTCTTTCAAAATTTCCCATCCCGGGTTTCGAAATGTGTGGGCTTGCCGAGGTTGGCGCCTCCGGTCTTGATCCAATGCGCGATCCACTCAATCATCTGTTCGACCGGCACCGAAGGGTAACCGAACAGGCGAAAACAGCGCGCCGCGTTGTTAAGAAGAGCGGTAGGAGCTTCCTGACCCTCCAGAATTGGCTCTTTTCCGAAGATCTCGCCGAAGCGCCTGGCCACAGATCGAATCGAAAGCGTCTCCGGCCCGGACAAGTTCAGGATGAAAGGAGGAGACTGGCAATGCGCCAGGCTTCGCATTGCGATGGAACTGACGTCGCCCTGCCAGATCACGTTGGCGGCGCCTGCCGCCACATCCACACTTCGGCCTTCAAAAACCCTGGTGGCAATATCCACCAGCACACCGTACCGTAGTTCGACGGCGTAATTCAACCGCAGCAGCGTGACAAGCGTCCCATAGCGCGCTGAGAAGTATTCGAACATGCGCTCGCGCCCCAGCACCGATTGCGCGTAGTCGCCGAGCGGCGCGGGAGCGGTTTCCTCCGTGGCGCCGCCCGTCATCGCCGGAAGGAAGGGATAAATGTTGCCGCTCGAGAAGGAGACGATGCGGGAGTTGCGGTAGCGCTCGGCGACGAGCGCCGGGACGTAAACGTTCATCGCCCAGGTCAGGCTCTCCTGGCCTGTCGAGCCGAATTTTCGTCCCGCCAGGAAAATCACATTCGGAGCGTCAGGCAGGGTGGCAAAATCTGATGGCTCCAGCAAATTTACGCAGAGAATCTTGACCCCCGCGGCTTCCATCAGTTCCGCGTCCAAATCCTCGCAATGAACGTCCGTGCCGATGACGCGCATCTTCGCACCTGCGGCTTGCGCCGCCCGTCCTGCCCGCCTGGCCAGGCACGGACCTATCTTGCCGCCGACGCCCAAGATGATAAGATCACCCTCTAACTTGTTGAAGAATGCGATATCCTCCTCACCCGGGGTACTGAGGAGTTCTTCCAGTTCTGCTTCCGTTTGTATTAAATTTGTCATGCCCTGCAATCTAGAACAGGCGTCGCTTGCAAGTCAAGCAGGCCGAGCACCCCACGACGCCAGCCGTAAATTCGGCCCTCTCGCGTGGCGCCTGTACGCGAAACTCACGCGGGCCGTCACCCCCGAGAAAGCGGGGGTCCATTGCTGGTCTCGAACATAATGGATTCCCGCCTTCGCGGGAATGACGTAACGATCGGGAGAGCCGTAGGCGCAGACGCATAATGAACGGAGGTGCGACTGGAGTACAATACCTCTGCTCTAAGACTCAAGGTGGGTGATCTCCGTGTCTTCTTTGCGCTCTGTAGTGAATGCTTTTTCCGGCCGTCTGCGAACCATGACTCCCGAGGACATCCCCGCCGGCATGCGCTTGAAAGAGCTTGCGGGATGGAACCAGACGCAGGAAGACTGGAAACGATTCCTCGAGGCCGATCCCGAAGGTTGTTTTGTGGCGGAATGGAATGGACAGGTCGTGG
>Ga0335078_10008976_pt1 | contig 14841 bp, 16 predicted proteins | sample Lox_Sample_32_FD_206711 | JGI IMG/M metagenome (GOLD analysis project Ga0335078, IMG submission 206711) | Soil microbial communities from Loxahatchee National Wildlife Refuge, Florida, United States - Lox_Sample_3.2 | ecosystem: Environmental > Terrestrial > Soil > Wetlands | place: USA...
TCCGGGCCCTTTGCGAGCTGGTCACGCCTCAAGAGGGAACCTTGTTCACGCGCGGTGCTGGTGAGCCCCGAGGTGTTGCTGGTCGACGAGGCGACCCACGACCTAGACCCCGAAGGCGCTCGCCGGATCAGAGATCTCGTCCGCCGGCGGGCGGATGACGGAACCGCTGTCTTATGGACGACCCAGAGGGTGGATGAGGTGCCCGACTTCGCTCACTCCACGACCCTGCTTGTCCAGGGCAGCGTCGTCTTCAGCGGCTCCCCCGCTGAACTCGCCGCCCGGGCAGCGAGCGATCGTTACCTGATCCAGGTGCGCGCCATCGACACCGGAGCGCCGCCGCCGCTGGCGGCGGTCCAGCTCGCGACCGGGTCCGCCGCAGCGATCCTGCCCACGAGCGACTCCGGCTACTTTCTGCTTGTTCCCCGGGAACCCAGCGGTATCGGCGCCACCGTGGCACGCCTCGTTGGCGCTGGGTTTGATGTCATCGGCTGCCGCCAGGCACAGTCGGAGATGGAGGAGGCCTTCCTGGTGCTGACGGGAGCGGCGGCGTGAGCGTTATCTCCGAGGCCCCGAAGCTGGCCGCGTTCGTCCGCCGCGATTTCCGAATCACGCTGAGCTACCGGATGGGCGCCGTGACCGGTCTCGTCGGAATCGCCGGGCAGGTACTCGCGTTCTCGTTTCTCGGCAAGCTCGTGGACCCGACGCGTCTGCCGCTGTACGACGGCACCCGCGCCACCTACATCGAGTTCGTGGCGATTGGGATTTGCCTGAACATGGCCGTGCTGCTGCTCGTCCATGAGCTCTCTCGCGCGCTCCGCAACGAGCAGTTGATCGGAACGCTCGACTCGCTTCTCGTCACCCCGACCCAGGTCGGAACCCTGCAGGTGGGCTCGACGCTGTTCAACCTGCTGTACGTGCCGCTGCGCGTGTGCCTGTTCTTGGTGGTGATCGCGATCGTCTTCGGGCTGCACCTACACGCCGGCGGGATCCTGCCCGCGACCGTTCTGATGCTGGTGTTTTTACCACTCCTCTGGGGTGCCGGCCTAGTCGCCGCCGGCGCCGTCCTCACCTTCCGGCGCGGAACCGGTGTGATCGGTGCCGGTGTGGCGGTGCTCGGTCTCAGTTCGGGCGCTTTCTTCCCGTTGTCGGTACTACCCGGTTGGCTGGCGAGCGTGGAGGCGTACAACCCGATAGCGATCGTCCTCACCGGCATCCGGGAGGCGCTCATCGGCGGCGCCGGATGGCACACACTGACGACGCCGATGCTCGAACTCCTGCCGCTGGCTGTCGCCAGCGTGGCCGTTGGAATCTTCTTTTTCCGGCTCTTCCTCCGGCGCGAACGGCGCCTCGGCACCCTTGGTCTGTATTGATGAGAAACCAATGATGGAAGGACTCCGCATGACCCTTTGTTTACGGAAGACCGATCTGGACTGGCGTGAGATCGACGGCGAGATCGTCGCGCTCGACACCCGAGACGCCGTTTATCTGGCCGTCCAAGGCTCCGGCGCGCTGGTTTGGCGACTGCTCGCCGATCCGACCACGAGGGACCGTCTCATCGACGCGCTGGTCGAGGAATACGGCATCGACTCGACCCGGGCGAGTACCGACGTAGACGCATTCCTCACGACGCTGAACGACCGGGGGCTGCTGGCCTCGTGAACACCCTGCCGCCCCGCATCAGCGACCTCCGCGCGGCCTGGTGGGCATATCGCGCACTGCGCGATGCGCGCCGCAACCTGGCTGCCGGGTGCACGGAGATGCGCTTGGCGCCGCCGGCTCTTCCGCCCGCGGCTCTCCGCGGCGTTGACGCCGTCTTGCGGCGTAGCCGGCCGACCTGCCTGGAGGCCGCGCTTGTGCGCCAACGGTGGCTCCGAGGACACGGGGTGATGCGCGACGTCGTGATCGGTGTGACCGCGCCAACCCAAGGGTTCCGCGCACACGCATGGCTCGAGGAGCCGGGCAAATCCACGCCGCGTCAACATTGGCATGAGCTCAGGCGAGTGGCGGCATGAACGAAGTGTTTTCAAGTAACCCCGTGGCACGGCGAGGGCGCGCGCACGGTTCCCGTGGAGTCCGTGGTCGCGGCTCCAGATCACGTGTGCATCAGGAGGTCGACAGAGCCATGACGGGGACAATCGTGGAATCCTCAGTTCCGCGGCTGCCGACTCCACGGAGACGTGTCGTCATCGTGGCCGACAACTCCTTGATTGTCGAGGCGGTCCGCATCGGTTTTCGCGCGAGCTGCGAGTTCCAACTCGTCGGGTATGCCAACGGACGAACGACCGGGGCTCGGACAATCCTCGATGCGCACCCTGACGCAATCTTGCTCGACGACATGGACCGATCCCAACGGTCGATCGAGCTGCTTCGGGCGATCCGAAGCGAAGATCGGACGGTTGCGATCCTCATGCTTAGCATCCAGCTCGATGAGGCTTGGCTCGATCAGGCATTTGGCGCGGGAGCGACGGCCGTGATCTCCAACGCCACGCAGCCGGCCGCTCTCGTCACGCTCATGCGCGAGACGCTGAATGGCCACATCGTGCATAGACCGATGCAGGTAGCACCCACCGGAGAGCGGACTGATGCGATCGATGTTGAGGACCTACGGCTTACCCGGCGCGAGGTAGAGATCCTGCAACTGGTCGCGTCCGGCTCGACTAACCGCGCTGTCGCGGGACGGCTCTGGGTCACCGAGCAGACGGTTAAGTTCCATCTCCGGAACATTTACCGAAAGCTTGACGTGACGAACCGAACTCAGGCCAGCCACTTCGCCCACGCTCGGGGCCTGGTCGGCGTCGCGACACCTTCCGAAAGGGTGCTCAGAGTCGCAGCCGCGTAGTCACGCCGCGCACGAGCACATTCGAGCCGCGGTTCGCCGGCGTTGCTACGCCGTCCAACGCGAGTCGGCCGTACCTGACAGCAGAAGCTGCATTAGCTCGACCGAAGCGTCCAGCTCGCCCATTGACCACGGGCGTCTCAGTGCAAGGCTCGGCAGCGCCGCCAGCTCGAGAAGCGCACGCGGATCGCGGGGGTAGCCCTTTTCGCTTCGCAGAATCAGGAGGCGTTTGATCGCCTCGCGGTGATCCAGCGGCTCGAACGTCGTCTCGGCGGCCGACCACTCCAAATGAACCAAGCCCACGAGCGGGTGCTCGGCGCCGATTGGAGGAAGGGCAATGCGGTTGCGTGGATCGCTCGGGCGAACGGCCACCCCGAAGCCGAAGCCCTTGGCGTCGGGACGCAGGTCTATACAGCGGGGGCCAGCCATGGCTGCACCGCCCCGGAACACGAGGACGTCATCGGTCACGATCGGTACGCCGGCGCGGGCCAGGCTCGCGAGCAGCGTGCTCTTACCCGCACCCTTCGGCCCAATCACCGCCCACGCTCCCGCCGTTCCAGCCACGGCGCCCGCGTGCATTCCGTCGGCCCCGTGCACCGGAGCGACGTGGGAAGCGACGCGTCCCAGCAGGGGGTGGACGAACTCGCTGTGCGGGACGTCAGAACGCACGCGCAGCTCGAGGGCAGCTATGTCGAGCGATAGCTCAGCGGCGTTGGAACGGCGGTCCCGATGGTATGAAAACTCGGGCCAGTGCGACGCTCCGGTCACGCCGAGCCAGTCGACATTCTCCAAGCCGGACAGGCGAAAGCCAAAGGCGCCCGCCGCGCTCATGGTCACGCCGCGCGCGGGAGTTCGAGGTCTTGCTCGGCCAGCCACGCGCTCTGAAGTAGCAGCGCGGTGCGGAAGTCGGGAACGTCAGACAGCCACTCGCGTCGCAGCGCCGCCGGCTCGACGAGCGTCTCGTCGAGCCCCCGCCCCGACCACGCGGCGGCGAAGGCGCGGCTCTCCGCTCCAAAGAAGACACGATTGAAGTACGCCTTGCTCGTCCGTCTGACGACATTCGCCGGCAACAGGTCGCGGGCCAGTGCGTCCATGATCGCGGTCCGGCCCCCCCATCCGCCGTGGCCGCCCGCGCGGGCGAGCGCGCCGACGAATCCGGGATCGAGCAACGGGGCTGCGATCCGCTGGCTGCTGGCTTGCGCGAGATGCTGCATCGCTCGGAACGGGAGGACCACGTCGCGGCGAGCGGCAACGTGCCTGATGGCGGAGCCCCACAGGACCGGCTCCTCGAACCCGGTCCTCACCAAGCGGTCGAGTCGGGACCTGGCCGCTGGGCGCAACCACTCCATGTTCTGAAGCTGGTGCGCACAGGAGGGCCTTGCCAGGCCCCGGATCGCCCGGGGGACCCCCACGGCGGCGAGCCTCACGATGTCTCGCGGCTGCGGCCTTCGTCTACGGCCAAGCAGGTCATGCACGTGTCGCCACTGCTGCGGAGTCAGCAGCTCATCGCCCCCGAGGCCCACGATCAAAGATCGATCACCTGCAGCCTCGAGCATCGGGACGACTGAGTGAGCGTTGGCCGGGAAAAGCAAACCATCCCGGAGCAGGTGCCGGCGCGCAAAGGAACCCACCAGATCGAGCTCACCACCGATGGGGATGCGATGCCAGCGGGTGATCTCGAGATGCTCCAGAACGAGCTCTTGCCATTCGCGCTCGTCGGCCTCCGCGAGCGGGCTGGCCATGCACAGCGTGATCGGCAACGGTGGTCCGACGCCCGCGCGTCTACAGACGAGCGCAGCCACTGCCAGCAGCAGTGAGGAGTCTCGCCCCCCTGAAAAGGCAACCGCCGGGGGGCCGCTTTCTAGCGTGCGCTCGATCGCCGAGGCAAGCGCGGCGAGCGGTTCATGACCGCGCCGGGCAAGCCTTGGCGCTGAGCGGGCGCTCCCGCCAAGAGGACAACCGGCTACCGCTTCGAGGGCGGTGAGCTCTGGCGGGATGCGCACCCGTGATCCTTACTTAGGACCCGATGCCGCCGTCGCCGATGGCGGTGCCGATTCCGTGCGACAGGTCGGAGAACGACTGCCACTTGCTGCCGAGGGTCAACTGGGCAAAGCTCCCCAGCACCTCGAGCTTGGGCTCCTCGTAGACGGGCTTCGGTTTGTTCACTTCTGGTGTCATCATGATCCCCTTTGGTTGCGTTGGGTGAGTAGGAGCTCACCGGCCGGTAGCGGAGAGCTGCCGAGGGCGACCTGCTCCGAGAGCCAGGCGTACTGGAGAAGACATGCGGTCCGCGGATCCGGCCTATCGCTGAGCCAGGTGCGACGCAGCGCCTCGATGTCAACGACCAATTCGTCGAGACCCGTGCCGGTCCAACTGGCGGCGAACTCTCTGCTCGGCTCGCCGAAGAAGACTGGGTTGAGGTCAGGAGCCGGGCGGCGGGCGAGTAACTCCGACGGCAGAAGATCACCTGCCAGCCGCTGGAGCATCGTCCGTTGCTCGCCGAACCCAAGCCAACCTCCGGTGCCGGCCAACGATTCCACCACGCCGGGTCGGGACAGCGGCACCTCGATTGCCGTCCCCAGCGCCTCCCCGAGCGCGCGAAACGTGCCCGCGGCGCCGGTAAAACAGCGATGCGTGATCTGGGTCGTCGCAGCGCGGCTGAAGCGCATGGGGACGGCTGCTTGTCTGTCCGTAAGGAGCGCCAGCGCCCGTTGTTCGGCCGCCGGTTGCAGCCACGGCAGTGTGGGCGTGCGCCGGCGTGAGGCGCGTGCGCGAAGGACCGCTGGCACGAGCATCGAGGCGAACAGCGCTACGTCACGCCTGGCAGGTCGCCGGTGACCGGCGAGGACACCCGCGAGCGGCGCCCACCGCCACCAGGCGAAGAAGTCGCTCAACCCGGTCACCAGCATGAACACGCCGCCGCGTGCGACCTCGATCAGGGGAGCCATCGTGTACGCGTTCGGCGGCCAAAACGGTCCCGTCCGCCGGAGGGACGCGGCGGCGATCGGTCCGATCAGGTCGAGGTCGTCGTCGGGTTCGACGCGCTCCCAGTCCGGGAGGTCCAGGTGAGCGACGACGAGTTCCTGAAGCGTGAACTGCTCGGGCGACGCCAGACTCGGGTGGCGCAGCGTCACTGGGACTGGATCGTCGTGGCCGTGGCGCCTGGCATATCTCGTAGCCATGGCCAACCACATCGAAGACTCGCGGCCGCCCGAGAACGGCATGTAGCACGGCCCCCGTCCAAACGAAGATGAGAACAGTCGTGCGCTGAATTCGTCCAACGAGGAGCGATACCGGGCCGGCGGAGGATCGCTGTTGCAACCCAGCGGCATCCCGCAGGCGATGTCGAGCAAGGTCAAATTAGCCGGATTTCCGGCGAAAAACGCCCCCGCTTCGATACTAGAGATTTGACGTCCCGCTGCCACCTTCCGGCTTCCCTTGCCTGGCACACCGCCACGCTGGCGGCCGTACGCGATAAAAGAACGCTTATGTTGAGTAAACGGCGCGATTGACCGCGTACTTCCGTCTTCGCGAGCTCAAACGCCTGAGCTATCGCAGAACCTCGGCGAGCAACCGTCCGACGTGCTCACTGTGCTCCACCTCGTCAAAGCTGAACCGCAACGGGAACAGCGGATGGTCAGCCAGCAGATCGGCAACCTCCTGGCGAATCCGTCCAGCATCCCCGGTCCAACGCACCGCTTGGGCGAGGAGACGGCCCAGTTCGGCAAACTCAACCTCCGTCAGCCCACGGCGAGTCAGGGCCTGCGTGCCCAACCTGAGGCCAAACTCACCGCCCGTCCCGGGGACCATGACCGAGTTTGTGCGCATGGCGCACTGCGGCAGCACCTCGTTGGCGAGCTTGTTTGACTCGTCGGCCGAGCCGATGGCGATGTGAACCTGGTGCGTCTGAGTCCCGCCGTACTCCATCCCGGGTATGCGGAGGCCGCAGCGGTCGAGCACTCGAGCCAGCGTCCTCGCATTTGCGGTCACCTGCTCGGCGTATGCTCGGCCAAAGTTCGCAACCTCTTCCAGGGCGATGACCAGTCCGGGGAGACACTCGGCGTGGCTGTTCGACTGGAGCTGAGGGCAGACGACATCCCACACCTCGTGGGCAAGCGGATGGTTGCGGTCGGCAAAGGCGATCACGCCCTTGTTGGGCCCCGGCAGCGTCTTGTGTGTGTTGAATGTAAGGATGTCGGCGCCTTGCTGCAGAGGCTGGGGAAGCAGTCCGGCCGCGATCAGACCGGCCGTGTGACTGACGTCGACAGCGATCGTGACCCGCGCGGGTAGCGCTGCGGCCAGCTCCTCGATCGGCTGCGGCCGTCGACAGTGTGACGGCTGGACGAGAAGCAGACGAACGTTCGGATGCTGCTCGGCAAGGCGCGTGGTCCTCTCGACATCGATTAGATCACCGTGCATCGGGAACGCGAACGAGTTGATTCCGAGCCTCTCGGCGAGGACGGTCGCGCCGAAGTGGCCGCCGGCCTCAGGAGCCAGCTCGACGAACGCATCTCCGGCTTTGCATGCCGCCATTACGACCGCTTGCTCACACGCGGATCCGCCGTTCGGGCGCCAGTCCGCGATGTCAGCGGCGAACAGCCGCTTCATCTGCGCCAGGAACTTCGTCTGGAGGGCGGGCAATGTCCCGGAGCGCGGGAACGACCATTCGCCGCAATGTCCCGGGCTCGGGGCGTCGAAGAAGTAATGCTCCCCACCGACGAACGCCGCCGCTGCGCGGACAGCCGTGCTCGGGTAGTTCTCGCTCGCCGTGAGGGTCGCCATGACCGTTTGGTAATGGCGTTCCTGCGACAACATGCCCCCAAGCCAGCTGAGCAGCTTGCCATCGGCGGCGATGGTCCCGGTTGGCAATGCCCTTGCTCGGTCCGAACGCAACGAGCTCGGCCCTGCCCAATCGTATGCGGCCATAAGAAGTCCTTTGAGAAGACGCCTGCGACCACATAACGCGACTGGCCATCAGCAACTTCTGGTCTCCGAGGCCGCGGCCCCACGCTCGGCCCAGGGGCCGACGTTCAGCGTCTGCCGCGGAGCTCTAGCAGCATGGCCCGTGCCAGCCCTGGCCGCGCTCTTGCGCTCTAAGGAAAGCGATCTCGGCGCTGTCGAAATCGCCGCTGCTCTTCTTAGGAGCACCCCAATGTTGAACGCTCCGAGCGCCCTTCCGCGTTCGTCGGCCCGGCGGTATACCGCCCCGGCGACCCAGGCGAACGTACCCGTCTATCGCGCGCTCCTCGATCCCGCCAGTCAGGGCGTCGTGCTGAACTTCCCTCGCAGCCAGCGCCCGCCGGCCGGCGCCGCCGCGAGCCGGCAGGCCGTTGCCCCACTCGATAGCCAGCCGAGACCACACCCGCGCGGGCCGCCCCCGAAACGCGCGTTCGATTACGGGCAAATAGAATCGTTCTCGTGCCCTCGCATGACGTCCTGATCATCGGAGCAGGCCTCGCCGGCCAGCGGGCGGCCCTGTCGGCGGCCGAGGCCGGCGCGTCGGTGGCGATCATCTCGAAGGTCCATCCGGTCCGTTCGCACTCCGTCGCGGCGGCTGGGGGGATCAACGCAGCGCTAAACCCGGAAGACACGTGGGAGTCCCACGCGTTCGACACCGTCAAGGGCTCGGACTACCTGGGCGACCAGGACGCGATCGAGATCATGTGCCGCGAGGCGCCCGATCAGATCCTGTACCTAGAGCACCTCGGTGTGACGTTCCATCGCAATGATACGGGCCACCTGGGCACGCGCGCGTTCGGCGGCGCTTCCGCGGCGCGCACCTACTACGTCGCAGACATCACCGGCCACGCGATCCTCCACGTGCTCTACGAGCAGCTGATGAAGCGCTCAGAGCAGATCGACCGCTACGAGGAGTGGTTCACGACCGACCTGCTCCAGGACGAGGAGGGGCGCTGCATCGGCGCAATCTGTCGCGACCTGCGCAATGGCGCGCTCGAGGTGTTCAACGCGAAGACCACGATCCTCGCCTCCGGCGGCTGCGGCCAGGTCTACACGCCGACCACCAACGGGCTGATCGTCACCGGCGACGGCATCGCGCAGGCGTACCGGATCGGCGCCAAGTTGATGGACATGGAGATGGTCCAGTACCACCCGACGACGCTCGCCGGCAACGGCCTGCTGATCACCGAGGGCGCCCGCGGCGAGGGCGCGTGGCTGCTCAATGCCGAGGGCGATCGGTTCATGGAGAAGTACGCGCCGAACAAGTTCGAGCTCGCCTCGCGCGACGTGGTCTCGCGCGCCGAGCAGACCGAGATCAACGAGGGCCGCGGGTTCCCCGACGGTACCGTCGCGCTCGACATCACCAAGGTGCCCCGCCGGCGCACACTCGAGGCGCTGCGGGAGATCGTCAACATCGGGCGCGATTTCGCGGGCGTGGACATCACCCGTGAGCCGATCCACATCCGGCCCGGAATGCATTACATCATGGGCGGAATCAAGACCGACTCGGACGGCGAGACGACGGTCTCGCACCTGTACGCCGCCGGCGAGGTCGCCTGCGTCTCGGTCCACGGCGGCAATCGCCTCGGCGCAAACTCCCTGCTCGACACCCTCGTCTTCGGGCGGCGCTCGGGGGCGCACGCCGCGGCTCGCGCGCTCCAGATGCCAATGCCGTCGACGCCCTCCTCTTGGGTGGCCGACACCGAGAAGAACATCGCCGCGATCATGAACCGGCCCCAGGGCGGCCGGCGGATCGGGGCGATCAAGAACGAGCTCGGTGAGACCATGAACGAGTACGTCGCGGTGTTCCGTGACGAGGCCGGCTTGACCAAGGCGCACGAGATCGTCCGCCGGCTGAGGGACGAGGCCACCCGGGCGGCGATCGACGACCGCGGTTCGATCTTCAACCAGGACGTGATCGCCGCGATCGAACTCGGGTACATGCTCGACGTCGCCGAGACGATCGTGGTGGGCGCGCTGGAGCGCAGGGAGTGCCGCGGGGCGCAATGGCGCATCGACTATCCCGGGCGCAACGACGAGGAGTGGCTGAAGCACATCGATATCTCGATGAACGGCGCCGACGTACCGCTGGTGAGCTTCTCGCCGGTCACGATCACCCGCTGGCAGCCAGAGGAAAGGACCTACTGATGCCCGAGTACACGCTGAGGATCCGGCGCTACGACCCCCAGTCCGGCGAGGCTCCGCGGTGGGACACCCACACGGTCGACCTCTCGCCGGTCCAGTCGGTGCTCGACGCGATCCTCAAGATCAAGGACGACACGGACGGCTCGATCGGGATTCGCTGCTCCTGCCAGCAGGCGATCTGCGGCTCCTGCGGCGTGCGGATGAACGGCAAGCCAGGCCTCGCGTGTAACACGCATCTCCAGGAGGCCGCCCAGCGCGGACACGGGACGGGCTGGAACCTGCCCGACGAGGGTCAGCAGACGCCGGTGATCACCGTCGAGCCGATGGGCAACATGCCAGTGATCCGGGATCTGATCGTCGACATGGACGCCGTCCACTGGAAGAAGATCCAGCGGGTCACGCCGTGGCTGATCAATAAGCAGCCGGTGCCCGAGCGCGAGTACATCGTGCCCCACGAGAACATGGTCGACGTCACCCAGCCGATGGCCTGCATCCAGTGCGGCGCGTGCGTCTCTGACTGCCTGTCGATGGAAGTCGATCCCGATTTCATTGGGCCGGCCGCGCTCGCCAAGGCCTATCGGTTCGTCGGCGACCCCCGCGACGCCCAGCACCGCGTGCGGCTCAATGACCTGTCCGAGGATCGTCACGGGATCTACGACTGCACCCACTGCTTCAGCTGCATCGACGCGTGCCCGAAGGGCGTGGCCCCGATGAGCCAGATCATGCGCCTGCGCCGGATCGCAGGCTCGGACTTCGACATCAAGGACCGCAACAACGGCTACAACCACGAGCACGCGTTCGTCAACAACATCCGCAAGAACGGCATCCTCCACGAGCCGGACCTGCTCGCCGATTCGTACGGAGGAAAGTTCCACCCGGCCGCCGGCAAAGAGCTGATGAGCGGGCTGCCGACCGCGCTGAAGGGTCTCTCGCGCGGGAAAATGACGCCGAGGACGGCGCTCGGGCACCCGCACAAGGCACCGCCCGAGGTCAAGAAGCTGTTCGACACGATCGACGGCAAGCCGAAGCGCTACGAGCTCAATCTGTACGTAAGTGGCTACGAGGACGAGCCCGAGCCGAATGCTGAGGGCGCGGCCGGCCGTGAGCCACCCGCAGAGCAGTCGACGCCCGAGACCGAGGCGCAGTCGTGAAGGTCGCGTACTGGCCAGGATGCGTGAGCCGCGGGTTCACGCCGGAACTTCACGGATCGATGGCGAAGGTCGCGCCACTGCTCGACATCGAGCTGGTCGAGCTAGACCGGGCCGCGTGCTGCGGCGCGGGCGTGATCGCGGAGCACAACCAGGAGCTCGCCGACACGCTCAACGCCCGCACGTTCGCGCTGGCCCAGCGCACCGACGGCGAGCTGATGATGAACATCTGCTCGACCTGCCAGGGCGCGCAGTCGGAGTGCCAGGAGCGGCTCGACGCCAACACCGAATACCGCGAGCACGTCAACGGCAATCTGTCGGACGAGGGTCTCCGCTACGAGAAGGGCCTGACCAACAAGAACTTCCTGTGGTTGCTGGTCGAAGACATCGGCCTGGACGCCCTCAAGGCCAAGGTCAAACGCCCGCTCACCGACCTGAAGGTGGGTCCTTTTTACGGGTGCTACATCATCCGTCCGGCCGAGCGGCTCGGCGTCGATGAGGAGCATCCCCGCGACCGCTACCTGCACCAAGTGATCGAGGCGCTCGGCGGGACTGTGATCGACTACGCCGGCGTCTACAAGTGCTGCGGCTTCCCGATCATCACCATGAATAAAGAGGCGTCTCTCAAGCAGGCCGGCCGCCATCTTGGCGACGCGATGGACGCGGAGGCCGACTGCCTCGTGGTTCCGTGCCCGCTGTGCCACCTCAACCTTGATCTCCAGCAGCCGGTGGCATCGAAAGTCGTCGGGCGTGAGCTCGGGATGCCGGTGCTCCACCTCCCCCAGCTCGTCGGGCTCGCCCTCGGGCTGTCACCCAAGGAGCTCGGGATGAGCAAGCACATCGTCAGACCTACGTCGGTGATTGACTGGTCGACCTCGGTCGTCGCTGGTGCTGCGGCCTGACGAACGTCAGCCCGGTACGTCACGACGGACGCTGAGCACTACCGCTGTCTCCAGGGCCGTGCTGAGCGTCGCGATCCCAAGCACTCCAGCGATCAACGCGGTGTGCGCGCGCACGTATGAGACGACGGACTGAGGGTCGATCAGAACCACGACCGCCGCCAGCGCCGTGCTCGCTGACAACGCCGTGATAGGAGGCACCAATGCTTCGCGGAGTGAGATTGGACGGGTCGGCATCGGCAAGTTGCCGAGTCGACCGTCGAGCGCGAGTAGCGCGCCGGAGGTCATGAGTGCCCAGGCTGCAGCGACGATGAAGCCTGCGAACACGTCGCTGGAAAATGCGAGCCGAGCGTGAGCAGCGAGCATCCGACCGCGGCCGCGAGTACCGCGCCCAAGCCGGCGATCAGCGGACGGACACGAGCCGGGGTCACCAGCGTCAGGGCCAGCACTAGCGCCATCGCCCCGGTCGAGTGCCCGCTCGGAAACCGCGGGTACGGGACCGGCGAGGTGAGTAACGAAGCCGCGCGCGGCTCCGGAAGCAGGTGCTTGAGAACGAGCATGGTGATGCATGCGCCGCCGATCAATACGAGCGCCGCGTAGGCGTCGTACGGCCGCCGGCGCGTGAGCGCGATCACGACAGGCACTACCGCCAGGACGACGAAGTGGGCCGGATCGAACGGCGCCACGAAGACGTCCGCGGTCGTGTGGACGCGATGCCTGTGGTACGCGTCGCCGAGGCCGTAGAAGGCGAACAACACCTTGTTGTCGACGCGCTCGACGAACCCCACGTGGAACGCGGCGAACCACAGGATGCCCAGGACAGCAAAGCCCGCGCCCGCTAACCCCACGGCCCATTTGGCCCGAGTCGGCATGATCCGCAGGCTATCCAGGGCACGCATTGCCAGTCCAGCGATCGATATAAACGATACGCGGCGACGGGGCATTGGCCCCGGTTAACGACGAAGAGCGAGGCACGCTTGCCTCGCCCTCGTCTTACCCCTGTTGTCCGCCCGATGGAAGTCTGCGGAGCACGAGGCTCAAAGGTCGGCCGGGGGATACCCAATTCGGACAGCTTCTGAACACGAATTTGAGGTAAGAGTCCTGACAGCCTGCGGGCGCTCGCGACGCCGATCTCTGGCGCGGGACGGGTACGCGTAAGTCGATCTACGCCGCGACGGAGTTGCGACCGCGGAGGAGGCCACGCTCGACCAGCACCTCGGCGATCTGGACCGCGTTGGTGGCAGCCCCCTTGCGGAGGTTGTCGCTGACGATCCACATGCTGAGCGCGCGGGGGTGGGACTCGTCGCGGCGGACCCGGCCGACGAACACCTCGTCCCGGCCCGCGGCACGGAGCGGCGTTGGCACGTCCTCGAGCACCACGCCGGGCATCGTGCTGAGCAGCTCGCGCGCCTCCTCGGCCGAGAGGGGCTCGCGCGTCTGGATGTTGACGGCCTCCGAGTGGCAGATCCGCACCGGGACGCGCACACACGTCACGGCGACTCCGATCGACTCGTCCTCGAGGATCTTGTGCGTCTCGAAGATCATCTTGCGCTCCTCGTCGGTGTGGTCGTCTCCATCAGGGAACGAGCCTGCCGCGCCGATCACATTGAACGCGATCGGCTCGGGATACACCTGCGGCGCCGGCATCTCCGCGCCCCGCAGCGAGGCGTCGGCCTGCGCATCGAGCTCGTCGATCGCCTTTTTGCCGGTGCCCGACACTGACTGGTACGTCGCCACCACAAGCCGCTCGATCTTGGCCTTGCGGTGTATCGGGGCGAGCGCGACCATCATCTGCATGGTCGAGCAGTTGGGGTTCGCGATTAGCCCGCGGTGGCGTTCGAGAGCATGGGGGTTTACCTCGGACACGACCAAAGGAATCTCGGGATCCCGGCGGAACGCTGAGGAGTTGTCGACTACGGTGGCGCCGGCCGCGACGAATCGCGGTGCCCACTCGCGAGAGGTCCCGCCACCGGCGGAGAACAGCGCGATGTCGAAGCCACGCAGATCGGCTTCATAGTTGAGAGCGTGGACGATGAGGCCACCGTCGAGTTGCCGACCGGCGGAACGTTCGGTCGCGAATGCCACAATCTCCGAGGCTGGGAAGTTTCGCTCGCGCAGCAGCGCGAGCATCGTGGTCCCCACGACGCCAGTGGCGCCGACAACGGCGACGCGATATACGCGGCTCATCTCGCCTCCTGTCCGATTGGGCGCTCGCGCTGAACCTCGGCGAGGCTCAGCTGGAATGCCTTGTGCAGCGACTCAACCGCGCGTGGCACCGACTCAGATCGGATCACGCACGAGATCTTGATTGGCGAGGTGGTGATCATCTCGATGTTGATGCCCTCGGTCGCGAGCGTCTCGAACACCTGAGCAGCCACGCCCGGGTGCGAGCGCATCCCGGCGCCGATGATCGAGACCTTGCCGATTTCGGCATCAGTGTCGATGCCGGCGATGCCGAGCTCGGCCCGGACCGGTTCGAGCGCGCGTTCTGCTGAGCGCAGGTCGTCGCTCGAGATCGTGAACGACACTTCGGCGTCCCGACCCTCTTCGCGGGGCTCGTTCTGGATTATCGTGTCGACATTGCAGTTCGCGTCCGCGAGCGCGCGGAAGATCGCCGCAGCCACGCCGGGGCGGTCGGGAACACCCGTCAACGTGATCCTCGCCTCATCGGTCGAATGGGTCACTGCAGTGATCAGGGGGTGTTCCATCGTCTCGTCTTCTCCGATAACGAAAGTACCGGTGATCTCGTGAAAGCTCGAGCGGCAGTGGATCCGGACGCCGTGCGTCCGAGCGTACTCGACTGACCTTAGCTGCAGGACCTTGGCACCGGACGCCGCCATCTCGAGCATCTCCT